>Ga0082335_1002521_pt1 | contig 33866 bp, 30 predicted proteins | sample Subgrocontami58m_FD_72375 | JGI IMG/M metagenome (GOLD analysis project Ga0082335, IMG submission 72375) | Subsurface groundwater microbial communities from S. Glens Falls, New York, USA - GMW37 contaminated, 5.8 m (SPADES assembly) (version 2) ... | reverse complement strand
GTGCGCAAGTCAATGACTTCCACCGATTTGCCGCTGTCCGCCGCGGCTTGCATGGAGGGACGGACCATCGAGCCCCACGAAACCAGCGTCACATCGGAGCCTTCCTGCCGGACGACGCCTTCCCCTAACGGGATGGCGTAGAGTTCATCAGGGACTTCCTGCTTGAACGCGCGGTAGTACTTGGACGGCTCGAAGAATATCACGGGGTCCGGGTCGCGGATGCTCTGCACCAACAAGCCTTTCGCGTCGTACGGCGTGGACGGAACCACCACCTTCAACCCGGGTACGTGGATGTACAGCGCCTCCATGCTTTCCGAGTGGTGTTCCAACGCCCGGATGCCGCCCGAACACGGCGCACGCACCACGATGGGGCACGTGTATTGCCCCCGCGAGCGGTTGCGCAGGCGCGCGGCGTGGTTGATCAACTGGTTGAGGCCCAAATACATGAATCCGGCGAACTGTATTTCCGCAACCGGTCGGAAGCCGTACGCGGCCAAACCGATGGCCGTGCCGATGATGCCGGATTCCGCAAGCGGCGTGTCAATCGAGCGATTCGGTCCGAATTTCGCCTGTAGTCCATCCGTGGCGCGGAAGACGCCGCCGTCGAGGCCCACGTCCTCGCCCATGACCAACACCGATGGGTCCCGTTCCATCTCTTGGCGTAACGCCTCGTTGATTGCAGCAATGAGTGTTTTTTCGCTCATGGATTTTCGCCTTTTTTCAAACCGGTTCAAGCGGTTGCGTGCCCGATTTTTGCAGGGTTGGTTTTGCTTTTTTCTTTTCCGCGGTTCTATTTTCTTTCTTTTTTCGTTTTTCGTATTTACGGGTTTCTCCACGCTCCTTGTTTTTTCTTTGCTTTTTCAAAATTCCTGATTTTTCCATGTTCCTTTCCTTTTCAATCCCCTTTGAGGAACGCGTCGCGTTGTTGCTGTACGTTCCACGGTTTTTGTTCGAACACGAAATCAAACATGGCCTCCGGTGGCGCTGAAAAGAGTTCGGCTTTTTTAACCGCCTCCTCGATGCGGGCACTAACCGCCTGCTCGACTTGCGCCTTGAACTGCGGCGTCCACAATTTTCGACCCGACAAATAAGCCTCAAAACGGGCAATGGGGTCTTTTTTCTTCCATTCATCCACTTCAGTATCGCTTCGGTACTTCTTGGGGTCGTCCGCCGTGGTGTGCATGGACATGCGGTACGTCAGGCATTCCACGAGTGAAGGGCCAAGGCCTGCCAAGGCGCGTTTCCGAGCTTCTTGCACGGCCACATAAACCGCCAACACGTCGTTGCCGTCCACCTGCACGCCCCACGCGCCATAGGAAAGGGCCTTTTGCGCCACGGTTTGTGACGCCATCTGCTTGTTGAGCGGAACAGAGATGGCCCAATGGTTATTCTGGCACAACAGGACCAACGGCGTCTTGTGGACGGACGAGAAATTGAACGATTCGTGAAAATCGCCTTCCGACGTGGCGCCGTCGCCGAAGCACACCATCGCCACTTTGGGATGTTTTTTAAACTTCATGCCCCAGGCCATTCCCGCGGCAATGGGCAAGTGATTGCCCACAGTGATCGAAAGCGGAAACACATTGACGCCGGAGGGCATCTTGAGGCCTTCCTCGTACCCCATCCAGTACTCGAACAATCCGTCCAGCGGCGCATCACGCACCAAATACGCGCCGTGGTCGCGGTACGTGGGAAACACGACGTCGTCGTCCTGCAAGGCGTGCATGGCGCCGACTTGCGAGGCTTCCTGTCCTTCCAGCGGCGCGTACGTGTACATGCGGCCCTGGCGTTGCAAGGACACGGCTTTTCGGTCGAAGATGCGGCAAAGCACCATGTGCTCGTACATACGCTTCAGTTCCGCATCATCCAAATTGGGCTCCATTTTCTTGTCGGCGTTTCCGGATTCGTCCAACACTTGCCAGTACTCGACGCTTCCTTCAAACGCGGTTTTCTTCACCATGAACATCAACTTCAAAGCTAAACGGTCGTGCGTCCGGATTGGCAGGCGCCATTTCCAAATTCGCGTGCGGTAGAATGCGGTCGTCCTTTTTCTCCTTTTTCCAACAGACCTTTCAGGAAAAATTCACCGGCCCGGTATGAACTGCGCACGAACGGGCCCGACGCGCAATACAAAAAGCCTTTTTCTTCGGCCATGCGGCGGTAGGCGTCAAAACGCTCCGGGGAAACATATTCCGACACCGGCAAATGCAGCTTCGATGGGCGCAGGTATTGGCCGAACGTGACGACGTCCACGCTCGCGGTCCGCAAGTCGTCCAGGGTTTGGCCGACTTCTTCTTCGGTTTCTCCCAAACCCAGCATGATGGACGACTTAGTGTAAACGACGCCAAAGCGCTTGGCCGCAACCAGGATGGACAACGATTGTTCGTAGCCGGCACGCGGGTCGCGCACGCTTTTCTGCAGACGGGCGACCGTTTCCACGTTGTGCGCAAAAACGTCCGGTTTTGCCTCGACGATTGTCTTGACGGCGGCCACGTCTCCTCGGAAATCAGGCGTCAAGACTTCCACCAACAAGCCCGGATTCTGCGATTTGAGTTGGCGGATACATTCAGAAAAATGGCCGGCGCCTTGATCCGGTAAATCATCGCGGTCAACCGAAGTAATCACGACGTAATCCAAGCCCCATTCCTTGACGGCCGATGCGATTTTGTCAGGCTCATCGCGGTCAATTTCTTGGCCACGAAAACCCGTCTTGACCGCGCAAAAACGGCAGCCCCGCGTGCACGTGTCGCCCAACACCATGAACGTCGCCGTTCCCCCGCTCCAACATTCCGTCAAATTCGGACAATGGGCTTCTTCACACACCGTGACCAAGCCTCTGGAGTGAACGGCATGCGTCACATCGCGGAAAGCCTCACCGCGGCCGGGCTTGATGCGCAGCCAATCGGGTTTGGATAGGGGATCAACAGATGTGTCCGGAGAGGGGAAAGAGGCCGAAGTGCAAGACGCGCCAGTCGATTGGGATGAAAGAAGGGTCAGAGGGATGGACATGGTTTTCGCTAGCTACCACGCCGCTAACCAATAAATACGATATAGAATTCGACAATCAACGGTATTAAAAAAAGTGGACATTTAATGAAAAAAGATGACCAACGAAATATTAGGTAAAGTCCATCAAATCGTCAATACCATGCGGGTGATTGGAGCACAATACAACTTCCTCCTACGGCAATCGCACCCCGAAAAAGGTGGGGCTTCCTCCACGCATTCCTTCAGCAAAGTTTACTTGAAAAAAAGATATGCATCAATAAAGAAAGAAGTCCTCCACATCGGTCTTAAGCCTACGTTTCTCTTCGAAGGAAAATCGAATGAAACCATGCAAATCCATCATGAAATCGCATTAACGCCCCATAAAGTAAACGCACTACTTGAGACGTATAACAAGCAGAACAACAATCAAAGCGGGCTCAACGCCATCGTCTCAATTCTTCGCACCTTGTAGGAAGCCGCGTTTCAAACTCAGATTAACGCATCTTGCGCCATTCGTCCGAACGGTATTTTTCAGCGAACTCTTTGGCCAAACCCAACTGTTCTTCCGACAAATCCATGGGCTCGAAATTCACGCCGTGATACTCTTCGAACCCATCCACCACGGCCTGCGCCGTTTCGTCAAACGATTTGCCAATGCCCGTGACGCGTTGCTTCACATCAGAAATCAATTTGCCTTTCATCTTTTCCGAGGGGACTTTCAGAAGAGTGAACATCTTATCCACGTCCACCTGCAGCAAAATCGTGCCATGCTGGAGTAAGACGCCGCCTCGGCGGGTCTGGGCGTTGCCGGAAAACTTCTTGCCGTTGACAACGAGGTCGTTTAAGGGGACGAACTGACCCTCCACGCCTATTTTCTTGAGGCCCAACAAGATGCCGGCGCAAATGTCCTTGTACGAGTCCAAAATGTGCTCGTCAAAATCGCGCGTGACGAACGAATACGTCAGTTCCTTATCGTGAAAGACCGCGCCGCCGCCCGTCACCCGCCGCACCACGTCCACCCCGTGCGTCCGGCAGGCATCCAAATCGACTTCCTCCTCGAGGCCTTGGAAGTAACCAATGGAAACCGCGGATGGAGTCCAACCGTACAACCGCAAGACCGGCTCGTCAGCGGTGCGCATGAGCGCCTCGTCGATGCCCATGTTGCTAAAGGCGTCCTGGTAACCGGTTTTCAAAAGCTTCATGCAGGTTTGACCTCGACCGGTTGAGCGGCTTGCAGGATAGCTTGCGCCAGGTCCGGAGGGTTGAACCCGAAGGCCTCGGCACCGGATTGCGACAAAGACGACGAAATGGCGTTTTCCAATTTTTCTTTTTCCAGCGGCACGTTTTGCAAGGATTGTTCCAGTTGCACGATGGCGTCTTCAGGATACAAAAAGAAATCACCGTGGATTTTGACCGAGCCGATACGCAAGCCGTCATGCTCAAGGCTGACTTTAAGCAGTTTCTGCGACTTGAAAACGGCGTATCCCAACATGTCGGCCATCAAAAGGGCATGGCAGTATAAAAAACAATCGAAAGCGTGGATGGATTTTGCAAAAAATTCAGAACAGCTTGTGGCCGTCGTCCAAAAAGTCTTTGACTTCCTCTTCTTCATGCCCGCGGGAAGGTACGCCGGACGGACTGGACGATCCGCCGGTCTGGTTTTCGGAAAACATGTCCATCGCACCTGACGCAGCGGTTGTAGAAGACGGCGCGTTTTCAGCCGGCAAATACTCCAACGCCTGCCGAAGCGCCCGCGAAAGGCTTTCAGCCAATTGTTCGTCACGCACGTGGACGTCTTCAATAACCAAAAAGACGTATTTGGCTTCGGAAATCTCGACGTCGGCCACTTTGTCCCGCAAAAAGCCCATTTCGTGCTCGTTGTCCGACTCCGTCGTCACGACGGCGACGATGACTTCGGCGCCTTGGGCGAAAAGCTTCTTGCACGCGGCGGGCACCTTGAAGGGATTGGGGGCCGTCAATCGCACCACTTGGACGTTGGCTTGTTGGTCGGCCAAAGGCGAAAAAATCGCGTGGGCATCCTTCGAGTTGGTCTTGCAATCCAAAAACCCGACGCGCATACGCTGACAAAGGTAGCCGACTTAATTAAGGTTTTTCACTCGGCCGCCTGCGTCGGATAGAAAGAACGGATGGTACGTGGGAGGAAAGAAAAGGTAGGGAATTAAACACTCCGACGGCATCTCAAAAGAGCACACGAAAATAAAGCGGCCGGTTGAAAAGCTATGGTAATGGAAACCATCGAATCCCAAATCGCCAAACGCGCCTGGACGTTGGAAGACGGCGTGCACGTGTTGGACGACCAGCGGGTAGTAAAAAGCAAAAACCTCGTGCTGGTCGTCAGCCACCTCGCCCGTCGCGCTGTTCTTAAGTATGTACGGGTATTGGCGTTTCCAAAACGGGCGCACATGCATTATTTTGAAGCGAACAAAGGAAACGTCAATCCGGCCGGGTTTGCTTCCTTAAATCCCAACGCAGTGGGGACTTTAACCTTAGTGGGCCTTGACCATCGAGACCTTGAGAGCCACCAGGTCCAACTACCGTTCCCTTTCGAAGGTTCGCCAAAATTGTTCTTGACTCTGGCCGCCGCACAAACCCATTTCAAGTCGGCGAATAATATGAGCCCCGTTCAAAAAAAAATCAAAAGCCTCTTATTTTCGACGTACCCGAAATGGCGATTTCATGCGCTCCAAGAGGCGATACGGATGTCCAAAATATTTGGCCAAATATTTTTGGTCGACAAGCGCACACCGGACATGAAAAGACTATTGGACAACAACAAAAAAGGAGAAACGTCGACGTTCCGGACCGAATTGGCCCGAATTTGCGAAGACCATGGACTCACACCGGTGGAAAACGATCACTTCCTAGTTTTGGCGAACACGCGCTTTCTCACTCGGACGCGCGAACAGGCCGAGGGCAAACCGTAAGCCAGAAACAACGCCGTCTTCAGTCCAGCCTGACGCAGGCCGTGGTGCGGAAGACCTGCTTGTTCTGGTGTTCGCCGACCAGCTTGTTCGACATGGTAAACTCGACGTTCAATTGGGAAAGCGTCTCCAACGCCGCCCGCTTCTTGCCCACCTGGATGTCGGGGCCTTCCTTGTGATGGACGATTTTGGAGATGAACGTGCGCGCCTCGAGCCGGCGGATTAATTTCTGCAACAGCCGCTCGACTTTCTCCGGGTTGCCCCGCAACTGGATGATGGCTTCATGGTAGCCGCCGGAGCGCAAACCGCACTCAGGGCACTGCGTGCGGATGAGGCGGAAGTCCAACCGGTCGTTCAGCGTGACGGCCTGTCCTTCGGCTACGACCTTGATTTCGATATCCGCGTGGGCCAATTTGGAAACCGGATCCACATGCATCTTGGTGGAAATGCCTTTGATGACGTGGTTGCTCTTGATTTTTTCCTTTAAGTATTCCGGCAAATGCGGTTCGTACAACCACAAACCTTTCAATCGGATGCGGCCGCACTTGACGCAGCGGTCCAAGTCCAATTCCGGCAACGTGTACAAAGGCTGGCGCTGGAGGTAGCAGTCCTTGCACAACGACGCGATGAACGCCACGTCACGGCTTGACTTGCCGCAACGCGGACAGATTTTTTGCAACATACGGAGGGCAAACCCAGGAACAAATTAGGCCGACGACCACTTAAAAGACGGCCGCAATGGGGGAACACCATGCCGCGGAAGCCGGAAAAAACCAAGCGCTTAAAACGCAACGACGCCATGGTGCTGCAAGTCAAAGCGGCTGTGGTCCAGAGAAAAACGGCGTTTACTACCTTCGAGCGCCTTTTTTCGGACAATGGCATGATACGACCTTCCCACAAAACCCGCAACGAAGCGTTTCGGCTTTTGGAAACAGGTCGTGATGCGGGTTCGATTCCCGCCAGCCGCATCCAGGACAAGTCTGAAAACAGGAGGATAATAGAAACATATATAATAAACAATTCAGTCATCATAGCATGTTTCCAACTCTTTCAGAAAAAGTGCGGAAAGCCATTGAAATCGCACCCTCGGGCATCGCAACGCTCGACGTCCTTGAAAGCCTGCACTTGTGCGGGGCCGACACACTGAAAACGACGCTCAACCGCTTGAACAAGAAAGGGGCAATCGCCCGACTCAAACGAGGAACCTATGCCGCACTGCCGCTTCAGGACGGGTTCGCAGGAGCCGTTGCCACGTTCAACGGATACCTCGGATTTTCCTCCGCGCTCTACCTGCACCGGCTTACGACCGAGCAACCCTTCACCATCACCATCATCACAACGTCAACTTCCGCGACAAAATCATTCGGCCAGTACGAATTCAAGGCCGTCGCGCTCAAGAAAAAAGCAGTCGGTTTCGAATACCTGGGAAATTTTGCAGCATCCACGCGATCGAAGACGCTATTTGACTGTCTTTATCTGCCGAATTATTCGATTGAACATGAAAAACTCGTGGAAGCATTCGGAAATGCAAAACTGTCAAAGAGCGAATGGATTGAGTTCGACCGGTATGCCCAGCGGTATGCAAGCGGAAAAACGAAGGAACGCATGCATAAAACTAAAAAAGAAATAAGGGAGTGGACGCCATGAACGCCAATCTGGACGTGTGCCGGGTCCTTTCAAGCCAAGCCGGTTTGCCGCTCCAATTCATCATCAAAGAATTTCACGTACTGGACGTAGCCCAGCAAATCGCCATGGCGGTCACTCCGGAAAAAAAGCTCGTGTTCAAAGGGGGAACGGCGCTCAACAAAGCTTACCTCAAGAAAAACCAGCGCTTCTCGGAAGACCTCGACTTCGACTACGATACGGAAAGCATCGAAGACGTTCGCGAGTATTGCAAGAAACTCGCATCAAAAATCCAAGGCTACGAAGTAAACGAGTTCCGCCGCGTAAAGGATACGGTTCAATTCTATTGCGAATTCAACACCCCACTGGGAACGAAGGACCACATACGCATCGACATCGCCGCCAAACGCATCATCACGAGTAAACCCGTACAAACACGACCCATCGCATCGGAATTCACGCAACAATTCGCCACGGGGCTGCAAGTCTACGCTCTGGAAGACCTCGTCGCACGCAAGCTTCATGCCCTGCGCACGCGGATGGAAGGGAAAGACGTGTTCGACGCGTATCACGCACTACCACTGTGCGGATCCCTTGACAAAGCGCTCCGATGCATGCTGCAATCGGAAGACGAAAAAGAAACGCCGCGCGAGTTCCTCGAGAAAACCTCGGTAAAAGTCAAAAAGATGGACGCCAAGAAACTCATGAGGCTCACCAACCCGTTCATTCCAACGCCATACCGTCCGAAGGACTGGAAGCAGCTCCGCGACACCCTTGCGCTCACTCTGGAACAACGTGCGAAAGATGCGGAGTAAACAATTTAAACCGTCAAACCAAACCGCGCACACGGACCAACATTCAGAACGCGGCAGCCGTATCCAGAACAAGCCTGAGTTCGCGCCAGCCATTTGCGCAACGTCTACGCCGAACAGGTGGACGAAAACGAGATTAACCGGATCAAACACCTGATTCATCAGTGGCGCTTATGACGGACGCACAACGAATGGAGCAAATCGACCGCTGGGCCCAGTATGTTCGCACCAGCAACGGCGCTTGGAAGAAACACCACGCCGCGTTCATCAACGCCCAAATCGACAAAGCCAACGCCTTCTAAGAGCGCCTCGCCAAGCTGCCGGGGGGAAAAGAAAAAATCATCCGCATCTTCGGTATAAAGAATCTGGACGCCGTACCGTTTCTTAAGTAAGACATCTGGAAAAAAATACGAGCGGCCAAACGGCCGAAAAGGAACGAAAAACGTCCAAAAGGTAGAGACGCCGTCTTAGACTTTCTTGGCGCCTTTGGCGCGCAGGCCGCGGTCGGACGATTCGACTTCGTATTCGACGGTGTCGCCAACAGAAAACGAAGTGCCGCCTTCGATGGCCGAGGAGTGCACGTAGACGTCTTTTCCGTCATCGCCGGTAATGAAACCGAACCCGCGTTCGTTGTTGAACATCTTTACTTTTCCTTTCATTCAAATCACCTAACTTTTCAAAATCAGAAGGCAGGCTCGCATTCCAATGCATAAATTGGGGCGAGGGGGGTATAAATGGCCGAAAGATAGGGGTCAAAACGGCGGTTTAGACCCACTGGCTCAAACTGCCTTGTTTTTCGTCGGCATTCTTGAACGCGCGCTGCAACGTCGCCGAGACGCGCTCGTCGGAAAAATCGTTTTGTTCGACCATGATTTTCTTGACGGCGGCGATGTCCACCGGCTTGCGTTTGAGGTCGGCCTTGGAGACGTCGGCATATTTCGGCCGCAGGAAGAGCTCTTCCAACGCGGCAAAATCTACCGGTTGCAGGGGCGGAAGTGCAGAGCCTTCGTCCGGATCCAGGCCGACGTCTCCAGCGTCGTTTGAATCGTCGGAGCCTTTCGAATCCTCCCCTTCTTCGGCCGCTTTGCTTTTTTTTGCTTTCTTCTTTCCCTTGGGAGCCAGCGCCTTGACCCGCAGTTCGGCAAGTTTCTGATTGACGTCTCCTGTGCTTTTGCAATCCTTGACTAGTTTGAGCGCCTTTTTGGGACCGATTCCAAGAACGCCTTCGTTGAAATCTGTGCCGATGAGGATGCCGGCCCACACCAATTGCTCGCGGTTGAGCCCCAACGTGGACAAGTTTTCCTGCAAGTCGTAGAATTCGGGCTGGACCGTGACGTACATGTTGCGCTGTGGCAGCTTGCGGCGGCCGGAAAACGTCAAGTTGCGCACGAGTTTGGGCGCGCCGAAAAGCAACGCGTCAAAGTCTTGCGAAGCGGCGGCGTCCACCACTCCCGCAGCGGCCATCAAGGCGCATTGCGCTTCGCCTTCCGACGGCGCCTGCACCCAGGGCAACCCCATGGCATCCAACAGGCGTTGGCCTTCGCGAACCATGTTTTTGGTCAGTCGAGCGGTGCGTTGCGCCAGTCGGGCGGCTTCATCCAAACGGCCTTCCTCGCGGGCCTTGCGCATCAGTTCCTCGGCTTCAAGCTTTGCGGCGACGCGCTCGGCAATGGTCTTTGCCTTCAAAGGCGAGGCTTCGCCGTCGAACACGTAGATGGGCGTGATGTTTTTTTCCAAAAGCGAGCAGGTGCGATAGAACAACCCGGATAAATGTGACGTGATTTCGCGTTTGGAATTGAGCAGGGGCGTGCCGTCGGGCTGGCGGATTATGGTCAAGAACTGGTACAACACGTTGTAGGCGTCGACGGCATACGTGCCGGATAATTCGTCCAACGTGCGTTCGTGCTTGACGAGGATGGGTTTCAAAAAGACGCCCATAACGCTAATCGGGAAAACCCCATCTATTATGGGTTTGGGAAACCGGGAAGCTGCAAAAAAATCCAGGCAAGCTTAAAACAACGCAAAAAAAAAGCAAAGAAACAGCGCAACCATGCGAAGGAAAGAAAAAAACGAAAACCAATGAGAATGCCAAGAAAAAACAACAACGAAAGCCAATGAAACGGCAAAAAACGAAGACCAAGCCGGTTTACCCGTTGCCGCTACCTGCGCGTTGTCCTGCCGCTGCAACCATGTTGCTTTTTTTTTTGTTTTCAGCCAAACGCCGCTTTTTTTTCCCTTTCCACTTGATTTCCCACTGAAGCTGAAACTCGAGGCAACGTGAAAAGTGTTTATAGCCTTGTGCCCGCATAAGTCGCCCATGGAATCCTGCCAAATTTGCGGAAAGGAAGCCGTAGGCGAAGGCTACGTCGAAGGCGCCCGCGTGCCGCTTTGTCCTATATGTGTGCAATACGGCGAGCGCTTCTCCGTCTACGACCAATACAAACCCAAAGCACCAGCTCCTAGGCCGCGCCTGCGTGAGGAAGACCACTTCATCGAAAACGCAGGATTGGCAATCAAGTCGGCGCGTGAGGCCAAAGGGTGGGATCGCGTCCAACTCGGAAAACGCCTGTTCATCTCGGAAACCGACATCCGCGCGTTTGAAGACGACCGACGAAAACCCAGTCCCGCGCAAGTCGAAAAACTCGAACACGAACTGGGCTTCAAGCTGTTGGTGAAAGACGCGCCGGAAGATAAAGAAAAGAAAGACGCGGACGCGCGGAAGGCTCCGGCCCAAAACAAGGGCGGCCCACGCAAAGCCGAAGAATTCACGTTGGGCGACATCGTGACGATCAGGAAAAAATGAATAGGACGACGCAAGACGGAGCTGCAAAATCGAAAACAATAGCTTTTTCTTTGCCGTCGAGCCCAACGATTGGGTCAATACTCTACCAACTAATAGAAACGACGCGGGTTTTCATGAAAGCAAAAAACCAAACCAAAAACCACGACGCCCAAGCCAAGTCGAAAAACAGCCAGGCTCGTTCCAACACGGGTTCAAACGGTGGAAAATCTAAGACGCTGTTCCACACCGCCTTTGCCGTCTTGGTCCAAGCCGCCGCAATGCTTGCCGTGTTTTTGACGCCGACGTCGACCGAAGCCAAAATGGCCACCGCCGGCCTGTTGGTTTTACAAACCGTGCTCGTCGCGTTTAACAAGGACCGCCGCAAGGCATTCATCCTCTCGTCCATCTTCTTTTCCAGCATCGTTTTGTTTTTCTACATCGTCTACGCGCCCATCGACTCGACCGCCCGAATCCTGGCAGCTCTAGCCGTCTTGGTCCTGACGGGTTTTGCCGTGCACAAAGTCACCGGCATCGAATCGTTTTACGGCTTTTTGATGGTCAGAAGCTTGGCCGGCTTCGACCTGATGCAAGCGGTTGCCAAACACCACCCACGTTTTTCGCGCGAAGCCGCGGATTTCGGCGCGAGCATGACGTTCGGCATCCCGTGGGCCATCCGCACGTACGGCTTGCCAAAAGCCGCCGGCCACACCGTGGTCTTGCTGATGCTGCTGGGCGTCTTCCTGCACGCCAACTTGTTGACGTCGCTTGGCGGAGCGGTTCAACACGGCGAGTGGATTTTCGCAGCCTTGGGGCTCTTGTCGGGCTTCATCGGTATAGGCGTGCTGGGCATGGCGGTCCACGCCTACACGATCCTGACCGTTCCCAACACGCCGGCCGGAGTCAAATTGTTGATTCCGTTCGTCACCGTGCCAGGTGAAGCGCTTTTCGCCATCGCCGTGATTGCCATCGTGCACGAGACCGCGCACGGTGTTCTTTGTTATGTCGAGAAACTCAAGCTCAAGTCGTCCGGCGTTTTGCTGTTCGGCTTTTTGCCCGTCGGGGCGTTCGTAGAGCCGGACGAGGAAGAGCTGGACCGATTAAGCCTCGAGAAAAAACGGCGCATCTTGGTGGCAGGCTCCACGTCCAACACGTTGTTTTTCTTGGTCTTCCTTGCGTTGTCGTTGCCGTTGATGGCCATCATTCCGAGCCTCGTTAGCGGCGTGCAGGTCGAATCGGTTCCGGGCAACTCGAGCCTGCAAGGCGTGCTGCAAGCCGGCGCGGTCCTTGCGTCGTTGGATGGCAAGACAGTGAACAGTACGCGGGATTTGTTTTCCGCCAACTTGTCGAACAACGCACGCGCCGTCTTTCTGCAAAACGGCCAACGCCTGGAGGCCGACTTGATGGAAGTGGTAGTCCAGGACGTGGACAAAAAGCACCCGGCGTTCGGCGTGCTGCAACCGGAAGACCGCATTCTCGCAGTTGACGGACAGAAAGTTCGCGTGCCTTCGGACATTGGAAAAATGGTCTCAGCCAAGAAACCGGGTGAAGCGGTCGCCATCGAAACGCAGCACGGCGTCAAGACCGTCACAATCGGTTCCGACGGTAAACTCGGCATCCAAATCACGATGTCGTCCGTGGGCGTGCTGAACAACCAACCCAAAGCCGGCTCGGTTCAACTCTACGGCGCACTGTCCTTCGTGTTGGTTCTGTTCACTTGGACGTTCCTTTTGAACATCCTCATCGGCATCGTCAACTTGTTGCCGTTGTTCATCACGGATGGGCAGAAAATGATTTACTACGAACTCATCCCCCGTTTCGGCAAGGAACGCGCCGCGCAACTGTCCACTGCTGCCGGACTGCTCATGCTGGGCCTGGTGTTGCTCAACGCTTTGCCGTACTTTTTGGGCAAAAGCTAACACTAACGAAAAGAAATGGACGAACGTACGAAGGCGAAAAAAATCAAACGCGCCATTATTTCTTTTTGACGCGCTCGTCCAACAGGTCCTTGACCTGGTCGATGGTCGCGTAATTCAACGGGTTGATTTGGTCCAACACGTATTTGAGTTCTTCCACGACCGTCTTGAGTTCCTTGACGTCGTTTTTCAGCTTTTTGGCATCGGATTCAAGGGGACCCAAATCCACTGCCGGGGCCTTGGCGGACGTTTCAAAGGGGCGGTCTGAAGCGGAGGGGCGTTTGACTTGGTCCTTGAGGGCCAACAGGGTGCGGCCCGCGATTTCCTGGTTGGACTCCATCGTCTTGAGCCGTTCAGCCAACAAGTTAATCTTGGAATCCATAGTACGCAGCTGATTTCGGATGTCTTCAGCCGGGCCACTGGGTTTGACGGGCATATAGTAAACCTTGGTTTGCTAGATAGCAATTCTATTTCGTCGTATTGCATTGAATTGCTATAGAGGTGTTTTTAATGCGGGCGGCTACTTAAAACGTTCGGTGGGAGTCTAGATGAAAGCCTGGCTTTTGGACGTCAACTACGTGCACGCAAAGAAAGCCATCCGGCTGTTGCTGAAAATCAACGGCAAGTCCATCCGGGCGTATCACAAGCACGAACCCTACTTCTACCTCAAACCCAAAGCGCAGGGCCAGGACAACACCAACGGGGAAAACGGCAAGGCCGACGCGTTTGCCAGCACCATCGAACAGCTGAAAAAAATCCAGGCCTACGATGGTGAGAAGAATTACAACCTCGAACGCATCAATCCGGTCCAACGCCTGCTGGAAGGCAAAAACACGGACGTTCTGAAGCTAGTCGTCGCCCACCCCGGTTTGGTGCCCAAATTCCAAGACTTGGTGCGCCATTTCGGCGAAACGTACGAATACAACATCCTGTTCACCCGGCGCTACCTGATCGACCGCCAGTTGACGCCGTCCAGCCCTGTAGACGTCGAATTCGAACAAAAAAATGGCCTGCGTTGGGTCACGTCCATCCAATCCATCCCGTCGGAAGAAATGCCGCCGGCCAACGTGTTGGCGTTCGACATCGAGACGTACAACCCGCACGGCATGCCGGATCCAAAGCGCGACCCGATGATCATGCTGTCGTACGCCGATGCCCAAGAAAACAAGGTCGTCACGTACGCCCAACCGCCGCGGACCGAATCGTTCGTCCAAAACGTGGCAACTGAAAAAGACGTGTTGGAGCGCTTTGCCCAAGTATTGCGCGAAAAGCACACCGACATCTTGTGCACGTACAACGGCGACGTGTTCGACCTGCCATACGTAACGGAGCGCTCCTTCCAGACGCGGGCCGCGACGCATTTCGGGCGGGACCACGCGCCAGCTAAGTCCAAGCGCCTCGGCATGCGCAACGTGACGTCGTTGGGCGGGCGCATCCATTTCGACGTGTACAACACCGTCTTTTTCCTCAACTACATCGGCGCCACCAAGCTGCAACGCATGACGCAATTAAGCGCGTACGAGGGCCTGTTGGGCAAGACCAAGGCTGACTTTCCGAAAGACCAAATCGTGGCGGCGTGGGACAATAAAGGCCAACCACTGACCGATTTGATCGAGTACAGCCGCCAGGACGCCGTCGCCGCTTACGAATTGGCCCAGTATTGCCTTCCGTTGTTCTACGCATTGGGTAAGGTGACCGGCACCACCTTGTTCGACGCGAGCCGGTTTTCCTCCGGCCAACTCGTAGAAGCACTGCTGCTGAAAAAAGCCTTTGACCGCGGCGAAATCTCACCGAACAAGCCGACGGCTGAAGAAGTCGCAGCGCGGACCGCGGAGCCCATCCAGGGCGCCTACGTGAAGCTACCGCAAGCCGGCGTTTATGAAAATATGGCCGTGTACGACTTCAAGAGCCTGTACCCATCCATCATCATCTCGCATAACATCGACCCGTCGACCTTGGATTGCGACTGCTGCCGAGGTGTTGGCGAGGCGCACGTCTCCCCGATGGGCCATCGTTTCTGCAAAAAACGGGTCGGGCTGATTCCCGCGATGCTTCAGGAAGTGCTGACCACGCGATTTGCCCTGCAGAAACAGATGAAGAACCTAAACACGGACTCCGCGGAGTACAAGCAGTTGTACGGCAAGCAATGGGCCTTGAAAATTCTCGCCAACTCGACCTACGGCGTCTTGTTGTATCCTCGGTTCCGTTGGTTCCGGCGGGAATGTGGTGAAAGCGTCACGGCGTACGGACGGCAATACATCCAGGACACGATTGCCAAAGCGGAAAAAGAAGGATTCGGAACGTTGTACGGCGACAGTCTCACGTCGGACCGCTTCGTCACCTTGCAAGATGAAAAAGGCCAAGTCCAAATCAAGAACGTTGAAGAATTGTTCAATGACTACGCGGCGAGAATGCAAACCCGGGGCAAAAAGGAAATCGTCTTTCCCAAAGGCGTCCGAGCACTTTCCGTCCACCCCGACACCCTTGAAACGTCTTGGAAACCCGTCAACGAAGTCATCCGCCACAAGACGGACAAACCCATCGTGCGCGTGCGGCAGAAATTCGGTGAAACCATCGTCACCACCGACCATTCCCTCATGACCAAGCAAGGCAACCGGCTGGTCGAGGCCAAACCCGAGCAAATGAAGGCGCAGCCTATGTACAAAGTCAACGAAATTCCTGCCGTCCAACCGTACGACCACCTCGACGTGTATTCCGTCGTCAAAGGATATGCGCACGAAGCGGTTTACAAAGGCCGAAAAGTCAGATCGGTTGCACGCGCCGACGACGCGCACGTCTACTTCAACTGGACGCAACGCAAAAAACCCGTCAAAGTCAGACGGTTCATCGACCTGAACACGACGGCGGGAGAATCGCTTTGCCGGTTGTTAGCCGCTTACATCGCGGAAGGAAGTTCCAGCACGCCCGAAACCACGTCCAGCCGCTGGGGAGCCAGCATCGCCTCGAGCGACGTTTCGTGGCTCGAACAGCTCCAGTACGACTACAATCAACTTTTTGGTAATGTTCGAACCTGCATCGTGCGCGCCACGCATGGAACACGGGAGTTGACCTACTCCAACGATGGCATGGCCTACAAGACAATCCATTACGTCGACAATACCCACAAATTGCAGATGATGAACCAGTTGAGCGCCGTTTTCTTCAAGAGGTTCTGCGGACAGAAAAGCACCGGGAAAAAGCTGCCGGATTTCATCTACCACGCGTCCCGGGACTTGCAGGAATTATTCCTAGAGCAACTCATCAAAGGCGACGGCAGCCACTCCGTCAACAAAAAACTCGGCTACTCAAAAAAATACATAGAAAAAAACTTTTCGTACACCACGCGCTCGCTCCAACTCATCAGCGGGCTTACGTTCCTTCTGACACAAATGGGCCGGACGTACTCCATCCAGTACCGCGCCTCGAAAAAAGCATACACGCTCAAAACGTCCGACAAACATAATGAGCGGCTCAACACGAAAATCACACCCGAACGCTACGAAGGGTACGTGTATGACTTGAGCGTGGAAGGCACGCACACGTTTGTCGACTCCTGCGGCCAAATCTTGCTGCACAACACCGACTCAATCTTCATCCAATACAAGGACAAGACGAAAGAAGACGTACTCAAGTTTGCCGAATCGGTCAACGCGAAACTTCCCGAATCCATGCAACTCGAACTTGAGGACTTCTACCCCCGCGGCATTTTCGTTTCCAAGAAGCAAGGGGAGACGGGCGCGAAGAAGAAATACGCGCTGATCAACGAGGAAGGGAAAATCAAGATTCGCGGCTTCGAACTCGTGCGGCGCGACTGGAGCAAGGTCGCACGCAACACACAACGCTCGGTGCTGGAAATATTGCTAAAAGAGGGCGACGTCAAGAAGGCGGCCGACTTGGTGCGAAACGTGGTCAACGACTTGAAATCCGGAAAGACGCCGATGGAAGACTGCGTCATCTACACCCAGTTGAAAAAGAAAGTGGCGAATTACGAGATCAAAAGCCCGGAAGTCGGCGCCGTCATCCACGCCCGTAAAAATGGAGTGAACGTCCCGGAAGGCGCGACTGTGGCCTATGTGATCACGACGGACGGCGGAGGGGGCGCAACGGATGCCATAACGGACAAGGCCCGCATCGTGGAATTGGCCAAGAATTACGACCCGGAATATTACATCAACAACCAAGTGCTTCCCGCCGTTTTGAAAATCCTGGGAAGCCTGGGATATGACAAAGACTCCATCAAAATAAAAGGCATGCAGAAAGGTCTCGGAGATTGGTAAACGCAACGGGTGGACATCAAAAACAACCGAACCCAAACGCGTCGGGTCGGCAAGTAGCCTTCGTGAGCGCGGGTTTGCCCGTCAAACCGAGCACGTCAAACCAAAGCGAAATGTGACCTTCAAATCGAAGCCATTAAGAGGCAAACTCGCGTTTTTGATTGATGCACGTGGACCGACTCGATATCGCCGCATTCGTGGTGTTGGGCGTATCGGCCCTGGCCGCGTATTTGTATTTCACCCAGACGCCGAGCGGCCCGATGCCGGATTCAACCCTGAACGACACCAATGCATCCCTTGCCCAAATGACGAACGATACCGCTCCATCGTCCTCCACAGTTACCGCGCTGAACCAGCCGTGCAACGCAATCAATGACTCCAACGGCCAGTTAGCCTGCTTTGCATCCCGTGTGGGCGCGGACAATCTCTCCGCCTGCCAAGACGCGGTCGAGCCGGATGCGTGCGCGGGCGCCGTTGCGTTCAATGCTTCGCGTTTGGATGCATGCGATATATGGATTCCGCCTGAAAGCTGCCGCTATTACTATTTCATCTCCCGGCTGCTGAAGGACCCGCGGGCCTTGACGCAAGGCGATGCCATTGGAAGTTGCAACACGCTGACGGATACGATGTTGCGCATCTATTGCCTGGAGCGGCACGCGTTGGAAATGAAAAACGACGGCATCTGTCACGCCATCGGCATCGACTCGTATCGTGACGAATGCATGGAATGGGTGCACGCCTCATGAACGCCCGCACGCCCTTGCTGGTCAGCGGTCTGGTCCTACTCATTGCAGCCGGCATGCTTTCCGCGGACTGCGGCGGATCCTGCACCTACTATACCACAGGCAGCAATCTGTTGATGAATTGGAACTTGGACTTCATGTGTCAAGGAAGATCCATTGGCTACCAAGGTGCGAACGCCGTCGCAGGCCCATACACCTACCCGTGTGGCAGCATCCTCGTCAGTTGCCCTGCCAGCCAGATGCATTGGTCTGGCACCGGCCGGCCTACGTTAACCAGTGCATTCGTACAAGGAACCTATGGCGTTGCTGGAATCCAGGGTACGGTTTTCGGCAACCGGATTAATTGCAACGCCGCGGCCACACCCACGCCCGTGCCTCCACCACCCCCTCCACAGCCTCCACCTCAACCGCCTCCGGGTCCACAGCCTCCAGGTCCGCAACCGCCAGGTCCACAGCCACCTCCGCCGCAACCTCCTCAACCAACCGCAGCGCCCACGAGGGCTCCGTCGGTGTGCACCTATCTCGTGGTCAGTTTCGACTATGGCCGAGACGAGTATACGCTGGATGGCCGGACGTTCAGTGCAGGCTGCCGCGACCAATATGGTCAAGGCGCCCAATGTCCCACGTCGCCCCGATGGAGCGCGTCCTACGGAACGATAACGCCAAACCCATCCGCTTTGTGGGAGGCCCGTTGGCAAGGCTCCGGCTCGGAAGTGAGAATATCGGCCACGATGTCCGGCTGCGGTTCCGGTGAACTTACGTACGAGCCCTCCGTTTGCAGGTCGGGCCTTGAAACCCTCTACCTGCCGGCGGACCAGCAGAGCCTCACACCGGGCGCGCCGAATAACCCGGCCACGGGCCGCGGATTCAGGCTTTTCTGCCACAGCCAATACGGCGATAGGTTCCGGTGCCCCGCTCCGTTGCAGTGGAGCGCGACCGCCGGGAGTTTCGGCACCTATCCGTTCAATATCCCTTCCGATTACGCTCGGATTTCCGATTACGTGTACTGGTATTCCGGCGGTGCAACCGCGCCCGTGACGATAACGGCTACCATTCCCAGTTTCAATTGTGGCGCACCCTCGACCCCGTACACGCCCCCGGTCTGCACGGTGCCGGCGTTCACCACGCAGCGGATTCCCCTACCTACTCCCGTTCCGGACCCGTATGCCACGACTCCCTTACCTTCCGAGTGGCTCAACGTCTCCCTGCGTTGCTATAACCAGTACGGCGAACGCGCGACGTGCCCCCAGGCGCCGGTGTGGACCACGAGCAACGGCACGATTGGTGCGGGCCGCCACGACGTCGATACGGACACGTACGTCCGGCCTTGGACTCCGGCCACCGTTTTTGGGCCGTTGTACCTCAACGCGTCCGTCGCCGCTTGCGGCAGCACGTCTTATCCCTACATGCCCCCGGCCGTCTGCGCCGCCGTCAACGTGACCTATGGTACCAGCTCCGGCATTCCCGACGAACCACTCGGTGGCGGCGGCCCGTTCACCATCGACTTCCGGCGCAACGGCCTGCAATATTTCAAGGACGTCATCGCCACCGACTTTTGGGCCTACAATTGGACGGACGAATGGCTCACCGGAACGTACGGGTGGAAGCCCGGCCGCAGCTTCATCGCATCGTGCAAGGACCAATACGGCAGCAGCATTGCGTGCACCAACCTGACGTGGACCGCCGACCTCGGCACGTTCCCCGGCACAAACCCCCCTCACCGTTTCTACACCAGCCCGTACGCCGCCAACCAAGAAGCCATGTGGAGCTCAGCCAATCATTCCGGCCGCACCAACGTGTCGGCCTTTGCGACCTATTGTGGCGTCGGCAACCACTCGTTCAACCTCCACGTCTTCAACGCATGCACGCTCAACAGCACGGCCATCGAAATTGAAAACGACGGATCGGCGTCATTCAACGCCACCTGTCAAGACGACGAAGGCAACTCCCTGTTGTGCCCATACCCCCTTTTCGCACACACCTTCCCAAAGGAAGTGGGTCCGGTCACGTCGACGCAAAACTGGATGTCCTTCGGACCGGCGCCGGACTACATCAACCGCTCCACACCCTCGTTCTTCGGCACCAGCGTGGTGACGCTTCAAACCAACAAAACCGATGTGTTCTCCAGCATGGTCGGCGGCGGCCCCACGTTCGCCTGCTATTCCCGCTTGACCATCGGGAACCCGCCGACCAGTTGCACGATTGCTCTCAGCAATGCCACGCCGCGCGTGGGCCAACCCGTGGGTGTCTACCTCCAGTGCAGCGGTCCGAGAGGCCCGACGCCGTGCCAAGAATTCTATGCCTACAGTCCACCTTCAACCACGTTCGTGAAGTCAAACAAAACGTCGGGCAACCTCACGGCCTTCAATCCCGGCCCCTTGACACTCAGGGTCCGCCTGCCTTTTTGGCCGGGATTTCCTTCCGGTTTCACCTTGGCCCCTGGTGACGGCCCCCTCGCTCCGCCTTTGGATGCTCCGTTACTGCCCCCGCTTAATCCGGATGCTCCGTCCATGGCGCCGTCCTGTTCCGCCACGCTGGACGTCCAATCCGGGTTCTGTGACGTATTGCCCCGCGCGCAGACTTTTTCCGGTCGGACGACCCGTTTTCATTTGTTGCAACCCAACGGCGGCTTGGAACGCGTTGCGAACCTGGAGTTGGAACGCTACGAATTCCGCCTCAGGTTCGGCTCCGACGTATTCGCCTGCGGTCAAGACTTCGACAGCATCCGGGCGTCTACCGGTTTTCTGGCCGTGGATTCCGGACGGTTCCACTCGACGTTTTCCCAACCCGTCCAACCGGTCACCATCACGCTGAAAAACTTGCCCTATGCCCAGATGCCGCACCTCTTCGTCCGGGATGACGTTGCCGATTCACCCGAATCCGTCATACGCCAAGGGCAGAACTGCGTTTCCAGCGCCCGTTGTTTCAACCTCGCATTCAACCCCACGGCGCACACCCTTACGTTCCAGGCAAACGGCTTTTCCAGCTACGCCACGTCTGAAGCGGTCAATGACGATCCTATAGCCGGCAAGGCCATGAATGAATTGAAACTCCGCTGTCCCGCTGGTCTGATCGTCGAGGAAAACACCACCGTCTCCGTCTTTTTCACCCCCAACGGCGTGCCCACGTGCGTCAACCAAGGCATGCGGATCCAAGCCATCGGCAACAACACCCCGCAACCCGTCACCTTCATCTCATGCGATTCGCAGAACGGCCAACACCGCTTTTCCGTGGACACGTCGGAAGGCGGGTCCTACCGTGTCAACGCCGAATTCGGCAAATACCAAAGCCAATGCGTATTCGACGTCGTCGGCCGAGCTCCCACACCCACGCCCGAACTCCCGGTTTGGCTGGCATTGGTGGCGGCTTCGTTGGCCTTTAGCCTGGCCCGTTCAAGCAAAGCCAAAGCCACCGGAAGGAAAAAATAAGCCGCGGGGCCGAAACAAAAAAAAGGCAGCGCGGTTGCAGCGGGAAAGGCAATACGACTTCGTTTTCCATTTTTCCTTATGCCGCAAGGTTGCGTCGCCGCCCCCGAATTTTGCTTGGCTATTTCCGAAGGCCGATTTTTGCCGATTGCTATAAATCTACAGACCGCGTAAGCCGTTGCGATGCTCACCTTGCATGCGGACCACGCCCACGTCCGCGCTGGCTCGCACCGCATCGCGTTGGACGCGCCGGGAACGCATGCCTTCGTCTCCCACGCCCACTTGGACCACTACCGTTCCTTGAAAAAAGCCGAATTGGTGCTCTCAAGTCCAGAAACCATGGACCTCTTGCAAGCCCGTGGAAAAGCCATCCCTCAAAAATTCGTCCAACACCACCACACGGAAAAGACAGAAAACCAAGAAAGCACCAAAATCAATCTCCTCAACGCCGGCCACGTGCTGGGCTCCCGCATGCTCTACGCCGAAAACACCGGAAACGATCAACATGACCGCTCAAACGGCAAGATAAGCGACCAAGGAAACCAAAACGGGCAAACCGGAAGTGCCCAAAACGGCAGTCAAGGCAGCCAGAGTGGCAGTGGCCATGGCGGTAAGCCAATCGGGAACGGAGGCCAATCCGTACTTTACACCGGCGACTTTCTGTCGGAAGATTCCCTGACTCAAAAAGCCGCGCAACCCAAAGACTGCGACATCCTCTTGATGGAATGCACGTACGGCTTGCCGCAATACCAATTCCAGGACCGCACCGAGATTTACGACCAAATCGGCAAATGGGCCACTGCGGAATTGGCCGCCGGACGCATCGCCGTCATCGGCGCCTACAGTCTCGGAAAAGCGCAAGAAGTCGTTGCGGCATTGAATCACGCCAAAATCGCGCCGGCCGTCAGCCCTCCCATCGCCGCGCTGAACGAAGTCTACCAAAAATACGGCGTCGCGTTGGACTACACCCTCAACGACCCCACCACACTCGGAAGCGGCGCTTTTGCGGCGGTGGTGCCCATGCACCAAGTCAAACCCGAATTGGCTCAAGGTCTCAAACAGGCCTATGGACGCAAAGCCAGCTTGTCGGTGGCCACGGGTTGGGCATTGAACAGCGGCTACGCCGGCTGCGACGCGGCCTTTGCGTTGAGCGACCACGACGATTTTTCCGGATTGGTCGAATTCGCGCAAAGCTGCAACCCAAAAAAAGTCTATACCACCCACGGCCCGGCCGACGTCTTTGCCCACCACTTACGCAAAGCCGGATTGGACGCGCAGCCGTTGGAGTCGTTGGGCGAAAAGCAGCAAACATTGGCCCAAACAGCTTAAGACGGAAAAAAAAGAGACACAGGAAAAGTCGGCATCCGTTTTACGAATGGAATGGATCCGGATGGATGAAAAGCGTTTTAAAACCCCCATTCCTACTAACGGCAGTTGACGATTTAGAATCAGGACTTAAGGCGCAATGGTGGTTAGCCAAAACGTCCAAAAAGGTGGGCACGCAGTGGACAAAGTCGTTTATTGGTTCAACGAACTGGACAAAAACTCGTTATCCGTCGCGGGAGGCAAAGGCGCCAATCTCGGTGAAATGACGCAAGCCGATTTTCCCGTCCCGCCCGGATTCGTCGTTTCCGCGCAGGCCTATCACTCCTTCATGCAATCCACCCGCCTGGATGCGCTCGTATCTGCCAAAACCCATGGCCTGGACACGGAAGACTCCCACAAACTCCAACAAGTAAGCGACGACATCCGCGCCGCCATGATGGAACAACAGGTGCCGTCCGAAATCCGTGCCGAAATCGTGCGAGCCTACAACAAACTCTGCGGCGTCAGCCTCATTCCCGCAACGCATGACGAAATCCTCGTCGCCGTCCGCTCGTCCGCGACTGCCGAAGATCTTGCTGAAGCCAGTTTCGCCGGCCAGAACGAGACGTACCTGAACATCCAAGGCGCCGACGCCGTCGTGCAAGCGGTGAAGCGCTGCTGGGCGTCGCTCTTTGGCGCCCGCTCTATCTACTACCGCCAGGACCAAGGCATCGACCACGTCAGCGTGGGCTTGGCCGCCATTGTGCAGAAGATGGTGCAATCGGACAAGTCCGGCGTCATGTTCACGATTGAGCCCATGACCAACGACCGCACCAAGATCGTCATCGAAGGCGGCTTTGGCCTTGGCGAGGCTATCGTCTCGGGCGCTATCTCGCCGGACCACTATGTCGTGGACAAGAACTCCAACAAAATCATCGAAAAACGCGTGTTCAAGCAGACGATGATGATCGTCCGCGTCGGCGCGCTCACACGCGAGGAAGAAGTGCCGGAAGAGATGCAGGAAATCCAGAAGATGTCCGACGAGGAAATCACCACCATCGCGTCCTTGGGCCGCCGCATCGAGAACCACTACGGAAAACCCCAAGACATCGAGTGGGCCATCGAAGGAAAAGCCGCCTACATCGTCCAAAGCCGGCCCGTCACGACGTACAAGGAAAACCAGGACGGCGGCAAACAATCCGCGAACCAGGAGGTGCAAGGAGGCATGGACGCAAGTCAAGCAACCGTACTGCTCAAAGGCCTCGGCGCCGCACCCGGCATCGCCACCGGCTCCGTCAAAATCCTCAAATCCTCCAAAGAAATCGACAAAATCCAGAAAGGCGACGTCCTGGTCGCCAAGATGACGTCTCCGGACTACGTGCCGGCCATGAAAAAAGCCGTTGCGATTATTACCGACGAAGGCGGCATGACATGCCACGCGGCCATCGTGTCCCGCGAATTGGGCATTCCCTGCATGGTCGGAACGTCCACTGCGACGACCACACTTAAAGACGGCCAAGTCGTCACGGTCGACGCCAAACGGGGCATCCTGTACGAAGGCAAAGTCGACTTCGGAGCCGAAGTGCAAGCCGCCCCAGCCTCGATGGGAGGCGCGCCGGTGATTACCGGCACCAAAATCTACGTCAATTTGGCCGAGCCGGAGTTGGCCGACCGAGTTGCCGGCAAGAACGTCGACGGCATCGGTTTGCTTAGAGCCGAATTCATGGTCGCAGGTTTAGGCGTGCACCCCCGCAAGTTGATTGCCGAAGGCCGGCAAAAAGAATTCGTCGACGCATTGGCCTCCGGCCTGAGAAAAGCCTGTTCCGCATTCTTCCCGCGCCCCGTGATTTACCGCGCCACCGATTTCAAGACGAACGAATACCGCAATTTAGACGGCGGCGAACAGTATGAACCGAAGGAGGAAAACCCCATGATCGGCTTTCGGGGTTGCTTCCGTTACATCAAGGACCCCGAAGTCTTCAACATGGAATTGGCGGCCATCAAAAAAGTCCGCGAAGAATACGGCCTCACCAATTTGTGGCTCATGATTCCATTCGTGCGCACCTTGCACGAGTACAAGCTCTGTAAGAAACTGGTGAAAGCCTCCGGATTGCATCAGAACAAGGACTTCAAATTGGGCATCATGTGCGAAGTGCCTTCCACCGCCATCCTCGCCGAGGAATTCTGCCAATTGGGCGTGGACTTCATGTCCATCGGGTCGAACGACTTGACGCAACTCACGCTGGGCTTGGACCGCGACTCAAGCTTGGTGGCGGAAGACTTCGACGAGCGCGACCCCGCCGTCATCAAATCCATCGAGCGCGTCATCAAGGCGTGCCACAAATACGGCGTCAAAGTCTCTTGCTGCGGACAAGCCCCTTCAGTCTACCCTGAGTTCGCGGAAGCGCTCGTCAGATTCGGCATCGACTCCGTTTCGGTCAACCCGGATGTGATCGACGTCACCCGAAAGACGGTGGCCTCGGCCGAACAGAAAGTCCTCCTCGAGCGCCTGCACAAGCTGACGCGCGCGCAGGACAAGGAAGACGACGAAGACGAGGACTAAAAAAGGCGGGTTATAATCGTGCATGGACGAACCGGATTTACGAGGCGGGCAAAACAGGCCGGTTATAGACAATTGAGCGACTTGTGACAAACCAAACCCAAGAGAATGCAAGGTAAATACGGGCCACGCATACGACATATCCTGCACAAAGACCTATACGTGCAACACGTCCCCTGCCTCTGACCGTTATAAACTGCCCAAAAAAAATCAAACCGTTGGCGAAAGCAATTGCGCCGGAGTTTCAAGGCGGTTGAGCGCCATACGGGCCTCCGAGCTCAACGTGAACAACTGCCTCCCGTTCTCGGTCCGGACATGCACCAATTCGGCCTTGATGAGTTCAGCCAAGACGTTTGAAAGGGCTGCCGGGTCCAACTGGGCCTCGCGCTGAAGCTCGCCCAAAGACAGGTCCGGATTATCCCGGTAGAGTACGAGCATGACCTTGAGCGAATTCAAGTCATGGAAGAATGAAAGCCGGTCTAAATCCATATCCATCGCCTACCCACTCCACGTAATCATACTTTTTAGCTTTTGCGTATGGCCCCCTGCGGGCTTGCCAGTTTTTTCAATGCCAAACGGTGACTGGCCTGCTTGGCGGCCTTCACACCAATTTCGACGAGGTTTTCCGGCCCATACGTTACTTTTGTCGGAAAATACACATGATGATTGGTGACGCTGAAAAACGAATCAACGTCAACGCCCAGAGGAATCATCAATACGGCCCGGTCAAGCAAGCCCGGATTCTGCATCAAGAACGCGCATTCTCCCACCACGCCCCCATTGTCCGCGTCAATGATGACGATGACGTGCGCTTTCTGGAGGATGGCCACTTCCTTCTCAAAATCCGGAATCGGCATCTGGGCCTGGTCCGGTATCCGCCTGATCAGGGTCGAAGGATAGTTTTCGGCATTCAATTGACGTGCAATCTGTTCCATGGCTTCACCGGATTTTTGGTGGTTGCCCAAAATGCAGATGCGTTGAAGCCCGATTTGGCTTTGCAGGTTCTTCGAGTCCTCCGCCAGCTCATCCAGCAATTCCAATGCGACGCTTTCGATAGTTGGCGGCATAGCAGTCGACCTTTCAATAATCCAGTCGCATAGCCGGAATTAAAGCCATCGGTTGATTTTTCCTCAACCCCCCCCCCACGCCGTTTAAGTACGCTTCTTTCGTTACCGAACCATGCGTCTTTCCATCATCGTACCCACGCTCAATGAAGCATCCGGGATCGCGACCACCCTCAAAACCATCCGCCGCGTGACTCCCAAAGGCACGGAACTCATCGTAGCCGACGGGCACAGCACCGATTCGACCCCCACCATCGCCCGAAAATACGCCAACGTGGTGCGCGAACGCGGCCGCGATTGGAAAAACGCCAGCATTGCGGCAGGAAGAAACGCCGGCGCCCGCGCCGCCCACGGGGACATCTTTTTGTTCAACGACGCCGACACCTTGCCGCAAAAGGAGTTCATCCAAAAAGCGTTGGAAATCATGGATTGCCAGCCCGACGTCGTCAGCGTGGGTTGTGAAGTCCGCCCCGACGTATCGGATTGGAACACCCAACTGTTTTTCACCATTCTGAACGGCATTGTCCGGGTGTCGACCGCACTGGGCCGGCCCGTGATTGCGGGAAACTGCGTGTTCTACCGCAAAGACGCCTTCTGGAAAGCGCATGGCTTTGACGAGGACATGCATGCCTCGGAAGACCAAGATTTGTCTTTGCGCATTGCCGCCTTCGGTCGCGTCGTCCTTTTGACTCAATACGTGGCCAAAACGTCAAACCGGCGGTTGCAACAAATGGGCTTTTTGGGCCTGATTCGCGACTGGGGCGGCACGACGATTAACTTCCTGCTTGGAAAAAAAACGAAACGGTACGCCATAGTGCGGGAATGATGAACCGCAATAACCGCCAAACCTAGGCTTGAAAAGGCATTTAATTAAAACAAGCATAGGCCTATCCAGATAAACCGCATACAAACGCCGTCTTGCTGACAAAAAAAAAGTTGCTCAAACAAATACAAGCTCGCAAAAAAGTTGGAGAGTGATGTTTTATGAGATGGTTTGCCAAACCCGCAAAACTAACTGAAAAAAGCGTCCACAAATTGGTTCCAGTGACGAGCGTAAAATTAGAGGGGATAACGCACGGGGATTTTCATGGGTTTTTCAGCGGAAGACGATTCACGGAACCGCTTGGTGGCAATTCAATCGTAAACTTTGCCCATTCTACCAAACTTCCTTCAGGTGGAGAATTACTCGTGACGTTGGTCCATGCACCCGCAGAAAAACCCGCCTCAAAAGGTTTGAAAGCAAAGCCAGAAGTCGGGGCAATCATCACAATCCGCGGTAAAGGTAACGACAGCGTCTCCTATCGTCTGGGATCCCACAAAGCGTCAGGGTTCACGACGAAACAACAAATGAGAGGACCCGAAACTCCGTTGAGTCCAGAAGTTGAAGCAGAGATACACGCGTTCTTACGGGGCTGGTTCCCGAGGAGTCATACATTTCCAACCCAGAACCCGGATATACCAACTAAAACAGCCCCAGAACTAAGACGATTTAGAGAACAAGCAGGATGGGCTATCCAAAAATGGATTCACGGAAAATCATGATCACGATATGCCAACCCGTGAATCACAATCGGGACGGACTTCAAAGTCGGTTACAGCTTAATAATCTGAATCCGGCTTAACTATTCCATGTTCGACCTCAAGACCATCCTCGAATACGGCTTGGCTTTCCTGACCCTATTTGCCACCGTATTTTTCCTCCTGATATTCTTGGAGAACAAGGACCGCGTGCGCGAATCCCCGAAAGCCCCAAAGAAGCTTCCGTCACTAACGATTCTGATTCCCGCGTTCAACGAGGAAAAAACAATTGCCGCGACAATCAAGTCCGCCTTGGCAGCCAAATGGCCCGGCGCCCGTAAGAACGTCATCATCATCGACGACGGCTCAAAGGATAACACCCTCAAAATCGCCAAATCGTACGCCAAGCAAGGCGTCTTAGTGTTGCACCAGAAAAACGGCGGAAAGGGCCGCGCCTTGAACCACGGCTTGGAGCACGCGGACACGGAAATGGTGGCGACGATGGATTCGGATTCCTACATGGAAAACGACGCCCTGCTTAAGTTGGTGGGCTACTTCCGCGATCCCCAGGTGGCCGCCGTCACGCCTTTGATGAAAGTCTGGCAGCCCAAGAACACGTTGCAGAAATTCCAGCGGATTGAATACTTGCTGACCGTATTCTCACGAAAGCTTTTGTCGTTCATCAACAGCATCAACGTCACGCCGGGGCCCTTGTCCATGTTCCGAAAATCCGTTTTCGACCACGTCGGTGGCTACGACGAGCGCAACATCTTGGAAGACCAGGAAATGGCCATGCGCATCCAGGCACACCAGTACAAGATCGAATCCTCGATGGATGCAGTGGTCTACACATCAGTTCCTGAATCGTTGTCCGACTTAATCGGCCAGCGCGTCCGGTGGCACCGAGGGGGCATCCGCAACATCCTCAAACACTATTACTTGGTCTCACCCATTTACGGCGATTTTGGCATCTTGGTCATGCCGTTGGCCATCGTCAGCATCCTGGCCTTGTTCGTCGTCTTCGGACTTGCGCTGTATTCGCTGTTGTCCGGTGCTCCCAACGTTTTGATTGCATACGGCGTGCAAGGCCTTGTTTTCGGCTTGACGCCGCTGCACGTGCTGTCCGCCATCATCTTGATTTCGACCATCGTTTGGAGTTACGTCGGCATCCGTCAATTGCAGGGCGAAACGCTCTCCGCACCCTTCCTGGCGCTTTACCTCATCCTCTACGCGCCGCTCATCACGCTGTTTTGGATTGTCACGGCCTTCAAGGAAATCACGAGGGAGAAGTTGAGATGGTAGTGGAGCGCTTTGCAGACGAATTGATGCGAAAAGCTAGAGGTAACCCGGCGTTTGCCAATCACGCGTACATCTACTATTTGGTCGCCGACAAGCCCAAAAAAGCGTTGGATGCAAAAATGCGCTACCTGGATAAAACCCTTGCTTTGGACAAAAGTACTCGGACGAGGGACGCCTTTCGTGACCGAATGAAACAGCGAATCGACCGCGTAAGTTCCATTCTTCCTGGGTTTTTGCAACGTAAGTTCTTGAACGGACCCCTTGGAACGCCAATCTCGTTACAGGACGCATTGCAAACGCTTCTGGAAAATCCTTCTTTGCCCGGTCTTCGTTCCTTGGGTCAAAAAAGAAGTCAAAAACGAATACATCGCATGAAATCCGACGTAGCCAAAACGGAAAACATGGAAGTGCAAACGTGGCTTTCGGATCGGCACCCGCCTGAACTTGCATCATTTGCCCTAGCGAATGAACAATCAATCAATAGGGAATTAGAGCGCCAGCTAGTATACCAATCGAAGTCAGTAAAAGGCTATGACGCCGGGGCACACGACTTGGCCGGAACGTTTCAAATCACGTCATTCTTGCATGCACTGCAACTGAAAATACAGCAACAAAACCCCTAAAAGGACACGGACTCTGAAAATACCATGCGCCCCATTTCCTGGAAGACCTACGCCGCCGCGTTCCTGATTTCGGCGTTTTTGTTCGGCTTCGGCATCACAGTGGGCGCGTACATCACACAGTCCGTCAACCAGAACCTCGATTTGGAATTGCAGACCCTCAAGGGACGCTCCGGCGAAGTCGAATTGTTGTTGTCCATGAACGCCTCGCAGGCGCTTCTGTGTCCTTCGCTGCAAGCACAATTGTCCGAATTCGACCGCCACACCACGCAATTCGGCTCGAAACTGGACGTGCTTGAGAAAACGCGTGGGCGCACCGACGAGACGGTCTTGCGCCTCAAGAAAGAATATCTCGTCCAGCAGGCGCGCGACTTCCTTCTCGTGCAGCGCATCAACGTACATTGCGGCACGCGGATCCCGACCGTCCTGTTCTTCTACACCAACAAAAACTGCCCGGACTGCACCAAGCAAGGTCTGGTGGGCCCGCCGCTCAAGGCTAAGCGCCCCGAGGCCATGATCTACGCCCTTGACACCGATTTGGACACGCCCATCGTGGACGCGTTGCAGAAAGTCTACGGCGTGAGCACTTATCCAAGCTTGGTAGTCAACGGACAAACGCTATCGGGCTATCAGAGCGTCGAGCAAATCGAGCAGAAAATCGGCAAATGAACCGGGTGAATGCCGGGGGCCTAAGGAAAAAAAATCAGACGAGTTCTTCGTACAGCGCCAGCGTCTTTGCCGCCGTCTTGTCCAGCGAAAATGATTCGGCCGTCTTGCGGGCCGCTTTTCGCCACGCGCTTTGGCGGCGGCCATCCTGGTCCAACGCGTCCATTATTTTTTCCGCGCAGTCGTTGGCATCGAACGCCTTGAACAGCAAACCGTTCTTTCCGGCCTGGATGGCTTCCGGAATGGCCAACGCATCCGCCCCGACGCACGGCGTGCCACACGCCATGGCCTCCAACACGGACAAGCCCTGCGTTTCAAACGCCGATGCGGTGACCAACACGTCGGCCGCAGCGTAATAGTACGGCAACGCCTTGGAGTTGACGAAGCCCTCGAACTCGAACGCCTCTTTCACGCCTTGGCTTACGGCCAGTTGCTCGTAAAAGCCGCGCGCCGGCCCATCACCCGTGACGACGAAGCGGACCTTCCGTTTTTTCAACACGGCTTTGGCCGCTTTAATCACGACGTCCACGTTTTTTTCGTACCCCAAGCGGCCGGCGACGATGACCATCGACTCGTCCGGCCGGATGCCCAACAAAGTGCGCACCAGGCGTCGGTCCAGCCGGGGATGGTAACGCGCCGTGTCCACGCCGTTGGGCAAGACGCGGACGTCATGGACGCCGTGCGTCTGCAATAGGTCGGCCGTAGCATGCGACGGCGCGCTGACCACGTCAAAACCGCGGTAAAAAAGCGAGATGCCTCGCCACATCACGTTGGACGCCGTCTTTTTGACCCACTCATTCTTGGACAAATATTGCGTCGTATCCGTTATCATGGTGTGGAACGTGCCCACGATGGGTTTTTTCAAAAGCCAAGCCGTGTTGCGCGCCGCCAAACCCATGGACGTGATGGCATGCGAGTGGATCAAGTCCGGTTTGACTTTGCGGGCCGACTGCACGGCGCTCACGTACGGAAATAACGCCAGCTTGTACTGGGGATACGGGGGAAATGAAACGGAACGGAAGTAGAAAACGCGCGGATCCGCGTTGAGCTTCTTATCAACTTGGCTGCCGGGCGTGAAAACGAAGACCTCGTGGCCTTGTTCCTGCAGCCGCGAACGCGTGTTAACGATGCTAGTCACGACGCCATCCACGTTGGGCAGGTACGTGTCCGTAAAGTAAGCCAGCCTCATGTCAAATCAGTCCGGTTTGCAAAATCTTTTTCCTTGCTTTGGGAGGCAATGGACGCATCATCACGAGCCACCCACCCACTTCAACGCCAACATCACCAAAACCAACGAAATCAAAAAAACCAAGGGAGCAACGACCTTGGCCACCGAAACGATGGCATTGATTGTCGAAAGCAGTTCGGCTTGTCGCTGGATACCCATGACCCACACGCGCACGCGCTTGGCCGAAAGCGCGGCCTGCACCGGCTCGACATCGGCCAAGGCCGTTTGGACGGCGGCGTCGATGGCGTCCAGCAGGCGTTCCGGATCCGAGCGGGCGCCCACCGGATTGTGGATGCCGCCGATGGCGTTGACCGAATGCGCGTCCGACGTAAACAAATCTACGAAATCAAAACGATACGTCTTGAGGCGATCCAGCACGCTTTGGCGGAACTGCGGCAACGCGTTGTTGCCATCCACCAGAACGACGCACGCCTTCTTCCTGCCAAAACCCAGCACGGCGACTTTGAGGCCCATCTGACCGATTCCGTCCTGGAGCGAGAATTCCGAAAGCGGGTTGCACCCGACACCCAACGACAACGCCTGGCCCGGTTTTACCGAAAGCGACGCCACGGCGTCGACGTACCGGTTGTACACGTCAGAACCGACGTCGAACATCTCGCCGTTGGTCAAACTGTTGTGCCGGTCCACCACCAAGGCATTGTCAAAACGCGACAACGCCAAGTTACGCAACGCCAACCCCGCGGACAAGTCAAAGTCTTCCGTCGAATACGGCGCACGCGTGAGTGACAAAAATGCGTTCCGGCCAAACCCCAACGCCGCCACGTGGTTTTCCTCCACGCGGCGCGCATCCAGGAAGCCCTTGGCCGAATAGCCGCCGGCGGAGCGGACCATTTTCTCAAATTGTAAAGCCACGGCGTCGATCTGCGCCGAATGCACCAGGTTCATGTCGTGGTTGACCAATCCGTGGAACACGAAGGCTTCAGCTCCCAGGCGTTTTTTGAAGTGGTCCGACAATTCGGCGGGAATGCGGCTGGAACCTAAATTTCCGAACGGTCCGTAATGCACGTGGGGCACCAAGAATGCCGCTTTGAGTGAGCCGTCCCTGCGCTTGAACGCGACGGCGCCCAGCCACGTCTGCACTTCCTGGCCGAAGCCGCTCAAGAAATCCTCCAAACCTTTTTCGCCGTGGATCCACTGCTGGAAAAACAACGCCAACGCGTCCGTCGTGCTCACGCCGAAATTGCGTTTCGAAGGCGCATTGAGGATGTACAACAGCGCCGCCAACGCCAACAGCAAGATGCCCGCGGACAGGACGAATTTGATCAGGGTCAGGACGGATACGTCCACTGGCAATGCCGCCTCGAAAAAACCGAAGCCGTTCCACGCCACCAAAAAGCCGATGTTGAATACGGGGTGGGCCAACGACAACGCCAACGCCCGCCAACTGGAAAGCGACAACACCACGCGGCCGGCGACGAACCACAGGACGACGGCCAACGCATTCGCAACCAAGACGAATCCGTATAGGCCCACATTGAACGAACGGAAGATGGCAGCCCCAACCACGTAACTTGCGCTGACCACTAAGGTTGCCACCAACGCGGCGGCCAAGCTATGGACGAAAAACGATTTTCGGACCAAGTACGACGCCAAACCCGCCGTCAGCACGGCCGGCAAAAAGAGCCACCAAAAACCGTCCGCGCCGCCGAACAGCACGGCCTCGAACAAGTCCGGCTTCAACAAAAAGCGGACCAAGAAACCGCCGGCAAACGAGACGACCAACAAGTACGCGGCCAACGTCCGCAGCGGCGGCAAGTCGACCAACGCCGAGCTTAAGCTGATCATCTTGCCCCGTGAATCCCGCACCATGGCGCTGGCCATCCACTAAAGCAAGGCAAAAACAACCTATAAAGCCCTCCGCAAAACCCTCAAATCGCCCAAGAACCGTGGCAAGCCGCAACCAAAATCGCCCGAAAAGAACAAAAAGCAAAACGTCGTGCCGCGGTGGAAGGGAAAAACAGCGGTCAACGCCCATCCAACCACAACGCCAAATACCCCAACCGCGGGATCCGTACCACCACGTTTCCCAACACGGCGTCTGGCGGCACGGTCCAACCATCCGCATACGGGTTGGCCTCGCCCT
>Ga0082335_1002520_pt1 | contig 33883 bp, 18 predicted proteins | sample Subgrocontami58m_FD_72375 | JGI IMG/M metagenome (GOLD analysis project Ga0082335, IMG submission 72375) | Subsurface groundwater microbial communities from S. Glens Falls, New York, USA - GMW37 contaminated, 5.8 m (SPADES assembly) (version 2) ... | reverse complement strand
TCCCGCCGCCGAAACCGCCGCCGCGGCCGCCCGAAAACAGGCTGACGAAGGAGAGCAGGAACACCAGCACCGCCGCGCCGATCGCCAGCGCCGTCGAGCCGAAAACCATGAAGCCCAGCCAGCCGCCGACGGCCGCCGCCGCCAGCGAACCGAGCAGACCGAAGATCTTGCGCAGCACACCGGCGCCGACCACGACCATGAACAGCCACTGGATCCAGTCCGGCTGCTCGCCGCCGGCCGTCGGCGAGGGCGGCGGCGGCGATGCGCCCGCGTCGCCCGCGTTGGCGCCGCCGAGCGCCTGGTCCAGTGCCGCGATGGCCGCCTGCAGGCCGCCGAAGAAATCGCCCTGGCGAAAGGCCGGCGCCATGCGTTCGTTGACGATGCGGCTCGCTATCGCATCGGGAATGGCGCCTTCCAGCCCGTAGCCGACCTCGATGCGCATCTTGCGGTCATTCTTGGCGACGATGACGATGACGCCGTTGTCGGCGCCCTTGCGCCCGATCTTCCAGGCTTCGGCGAGGCGGATGCCGAATTGCTCGATGGCCTCGGGCTGGGTCGTGGGCAGCAGCAGCACGGCAATCTGCGCGCGCCCGCTGCGGTCTATTGCCGCGAGTTGCGCCTCCAGCCGACCGCGCTGGGTGGCGTCGAGCGTGCCGGTCAGGTCGGTGATGCGGGCATTCAGCGCCGGCAGCGGGACCGGCTCGGCCGCCCACCCGGCGCCGGGCAGCAGCAGCCAGAGCAGGGCCAGCCACGCCGGCCAGCGCAGCATTGCGGGTTACCTGGCCGGTGCAGGTGCGGGAGTCGGCGCCGGCGTTGTGGCCGGCGCGGCGGGCTGACTCGCCGTCGGCGCGTCGAACTTGATCGCCGGCGGTGCGGAAATGGCCTTTTCGTCCTCGACCGTCAAATTGGCCTTGGTCTGCCAGCCCATGACCATGGCCGTCAGGTTGTTGGGAAAGGTGCGCACGGAGATGTTGTACTCCTGCACCGACTTGATGTAGCGGTTGCGCGCCACGGTGATGCGGTTCTCGGTGCCTTCCACCTGCGCCTGCAGGTCGCGGAAAATGGCGTCGGCCTTGAGGTTCGGGTAGTTTTCCGCGACGGCCAGCAGCCGCGCCAGCGCACCGCCCAGCTCGCCCTGGGCCTTCTGGAACTTGGCGAAGGCGGCCGGATCATTGATCAGCTCGGGCGTCGCCTTCAGCCCGGCGACACTGGCGCGCGCTTCGGTCACCCGCGTCAGCACTTCCTTCTCGTGCGACGCATAGCCCTGCACCACCGAGACCAGGTTGGGAATCAGGTCGGCGCGGCGCTTGTACTGGTTGAGTACCTCCGACCATGCGGCAGTGACCGCCTCGTCGTTGATCTGGATCTGGTTGTAGCCGCAGCCGGACAGCAGGGTGGCGGCGAAGGCAAGCACGGCAAGCAGGCGCATACGCATGGAATTCTCCATCGGGTAGGGGAAACAATCGGAAATATGGCGGCGATGGCGCGCGATTGCAAGGGGCATTTCCCGTCGCCGATGCCGCCCGGATGGTTTTTGACATCGCCACAACGCGATCTATGCTGTTTGAACCTGCCGCGTTCCCCGCGACCGGTGCAACTCAAACAAAACCACCCAAGGAGAGAGCAATGAAGGAATTGGTCACGCTTTTTGCATTAATGGCGTTTTCCGGTGCCGCGCTGGCATTTCACTGCCCGGCCGACATGAAGAAAATCGACGCCGCACTCGATGCGAAGCCGGCGCTTTCCGCCGCGCAGATGGGCGAAGTGAAAAAACTGCGCGCCGATGGCGAAACCCTGCACAAGGCCGGCAAACATCAGGAGTCGGTCGATGCGCTCGCCAAGGCGATGAAGATTCTTGGCATCTGAGCTTCATCCCCGACGCCGCGCCGGCACCGCATAGCCGGCGCCGGCTTGGGGATTCCATCAAACCCGCCGGGGAAGTTCCGGCAATTTCACAAGGTCTCAAAGTCGGCGCCGACCCCACGCCGCAGAGGGCCTCTGCCGCGGTCCATCGCCTACAATAGAGCCCCTTTGGCTCCACCGAACACCCCGCATGACCGCCCGCCTGCGCGAAATTCCCTATAACTACACCTCGTTTTCCGACCGCGAAATCGTCATCCGCCTGCTCGGCCCCGAGGCCTGGGCGACGCTCAACGAACTGCGCGCGGAGCGCGTCACCGGCCGTTCCGCGCGGATGCTCTACGAGGTGCTGGGCGACATCTGGGTGGTGCGGCGCAACCCCTACCTGGAAGACGACCTGCTGGCCAATCGCGAGCGGCGCGAGGCGCTGGTGGAAGCCCTGCGCCATCGCCTGCGCGAGATCGACAAGCGCCGCGAGGGAAATGAGCGTGTCGCGCTGCTGCTGAGCGCCGCGCAAGCCGCCGTGCAGTCCTTCGAACGCTGGTTCGAGGAAACCCGCTCCCTGCGCAAGAAGGCCCTCAAGGTTCTGGCGCGCCACACCCGCAAGGACAACGTCTGCTTCGACGGCCTGGCGCGGGTCTCGCACGTGACGGATGCCACCGACTGGCGCGTCGAGTATCCCTTCGTCGTACTCGCGCCCGATACCGAAGAGGAAATGGCGCCGCTGGTGCGCGCCTGCATCGAACTCGGCCTGACCATCATCCCGCGCGGCGGCGGCACCGGTTACACCGGCGGCGCGGTGCCGCTGGATGCGCTGTCGGTGGTGATCAACACCGAGAAGCTGATCGATCTGGGCGCCGTCGAAATGCTGCGCCTGCCCGGCACCGACAGGGACTACGCGACCGTGCGCACCGGCGCCGGCCTGGTCACGCGGCGCGTCATGGAGGCGGCGGAAAAGGCCGATCTGGTCTTCGCCTGCGATCCGACCTCGGCCGATGCCTCCTGCATCGGCGGCAACATCGCGATGAATGCCGGCGGCAAGAAGGCGGTGCTGTGGGGCACGGCGCTGGACAACCTGGCCTCGTGGCGCATGGTGACGCCGGACGGCAACTGGCTGGACGTCGAGCGCCTCAACCACAACTTCGGCAAGATCCACGAGCAGGCGCTGGTCAGCTTCCGCCTCGTGCACTGGGATGCGACGGGCAGGGTGAAACTGAGCGAGGAACAGCTCGACGTGCCGGGCAAACTGTTCCGCAAGGAAGGCCTCGGCAAGGACGTCACCGACAAGTTCCTCGCCGGCATCCCCGGCGTGCAGAAGGAAGGCACCGACGGCCTGATCACCTCGGCAGTGTGGGTGCTGCACAAGATGCCGCCGGTGACGCGCACCGTCTGCCTCGAATTCTTCGGCCGCGTCACGGACGCCGTGCCGTCCATTGTCGAGATCACCGATTACTTCAAACCCGGTGGCGCGGGTCTGGCCGCCGGCGTGCGGCTGGCCGGCCTGGAGCACCTCGACGAGCGCTATGTGCGCGCCGTGGGTTATGCGACGAAAGCCAAACGCCACGGCCGGCCCAAGATGGTGCTGATCGGCGACATCGTCGGCGCTGACGAGACGGCGGTGATGGCCGCCGCCTCGGAAGTGGTGCGCCTGACCAATGCGCGCGGTGCCGAGGGCTTCATCGCCGTCTCGCCCGAGACACGCAAGAAGTTCTGGCTCGACCGCGCCCGCACCGCCGCGATCTCGAAGCACACCAACGCCTTCAAGGTCAATGAGGACGTCGTCATCCCGCTGCCGCGCATGGGCGACTACTGCGACGGCATCGAGCGCATCAACATCGAGCTCTCGCTGGCCAACAAGATCGCGCTGGCCGATGCACTGACGGACTACCTGCGGGGCGAACTGCCGCTGCACGCCGGCGACGCCAACCTCGATCCGGAGCTGCTGCTGGGCGACAAGCGCGAACAGGCGCTGGAGCTCGTCGCCGGCGTGCGCGTCCACTGGCAGGAACTGCTCGACCATCTGGACCAGCACTTCCGCGAGCTGCAGGATTACCGCCTGCGGGTGTCGTGGAAGGCCGAACTCAAGGCGCCGCTGGAAGGCCTGTTCGAGGGTAATGCCTTCCGCCCGGTGCTGGCCGGCATCGAGGCCATCCACCAGGACGTGCTGCGCGGCCGCGTCTTCGTCGCCCTGCACATGCACGCCGGCGACGGCAACGTGCATACCAACATCCCGGTGAATTCCGACCACTACGCCATGCTGCAGACCGCCTACAAGGCCGTCGAGCGCATCATGGCGCTGGCCAAATCGCTGGGCGGGGTGATTTCCGGCGAACATGGCATCGGCATCACCAAGCTGGAATTCCTCGGCGAGGACGAGATCCGCCCCTTCCGCGACTACAAGCAGCGGGTCGACCCGGAAGGCCGCTTCAACCGCGGCAAGCTGATGACCGGTGGCGACCTGGCCAACGCCTACACACCCTCCTTCGCGCTGCTCGGCGTCGAATCGCTGATCATGGAACAGTCGGACATCGGCAAGATTTCCGACTCGATCAAGAACTGCCTGCGCTGCGGCAAGTGCAAGCCGGTCTGCTCGACCCACGTGCCGCGCGCCAACCTGCTCTACAGCCCGCGCAACAAGATCCTCGGCACCTCGCTCTTGATCGAGGCCTTCCTCTATGAAGAGCAGACGCGGCGCGGCATCAGTCTCCAGCACTTCGACGAATTCTCCGACGTCGCCGACCATTGCACGGTCTGCCACAAGTGCGTGACGCCCTGCCCGGTCGATATCGATTTCGGCGACGTCTCGGTGGCGATGCGCAACTTCCTGCGCCGCCAGGGCAAGAAGAAGTTCAACCCGGGCACCGCGGCGGCGATGGGCTTTCTCTCCGCCACCGATCCGGCGACCATCAAGCTGGTGCGTGCCGGCATGATCCAGCTCGGCTACAAGGCACAGCGCCTCGGCCACCGGCTGGCGAAATCCTTCGGCCTGATCCAGGACAGCGTGAAGCATCCGCCGGCGACGCTGGGCCGCCCCGAGCTCAAGGCGCAGGTGATCCACTTCCTCAACAAGCCGATGCCGAAGAACGTGCCCATGCGCACCTCGCGCGCGCTGCTCGACGTCGAGGACGACAGCCTGATTCCGGTGATCCGCGATCCAAAGCGCGCGGCCAAGCCCGGTGAAGAAGAGCGCGAGGCGGTGTTCTACTTCCCCGGCTGCGGCTCCGAGCGGCTGTTCTCCCAGGTCGGCCTCGCCACCCAGGCCATGCTCTGGCATGCCGGCGCGACCACGGTGCTGCCGCCGGGCTACCTCTGCTGCGGCTACCCGCAGACCGCCAGCGGCGACGAGGACAAGGGCCACGCCATCACCACGGCAAACCGCGTGCTGTTCCACCGCGTCGCCAACACCCTGAACTACCTCGACATCAAGACCGTCGTGGTGTCCTGCGGCACCTGCATGGACCAGTTGCTGAAGTACGAATTCGGCAAGATCTTTCCCGGGTGCCGGCTGGTGGACATCCACGAGTGGCTGTTCGAAAAAGGCATCAAGCTCGACGGCGCCAAAGGCGTGCAGTACATGTACCACGAACCCTGCCACACGCCGATGAAGCATCATTCGGGGATCAAGGTGGCGAACGCATTGATGGGCCAGCGCGTCGATCTCAGCGATCGATGCTGCGGCGAATCGGGGTCGCTGGCCGCATCGCGACCGGACATCTCGACCCAGATCCGCTTCCGCAAGCAACAGGAAATCGAGACGGGTGCCGCGGCGCTGCGGAATGTTCCCCAAGGCGAACCGAAGGAAGTGCAAAGCAAGCAGCGCGCCGGTGCTGGGGATGCGGTGAAAATCCTCACCTCCTGCCCGTCCTGCCTGCAGGGCCTGTCGCGCTACGAGAACGATGCGGACGTTTCGGCCGACTACATCGTGGTCGAGATGGCCAAGACCATCCTCGGCGCGGACTGGATGCAGGACTATGTCCGCGCCGCCAACGACGGAGGCATCGAGCGCGTGTTGCTGTGAGCGGTGCCGGGCCCGAAGCGGCGCGGCCGCTCGACAAACGTCCTTTCTTCTGGATGCTGGGCATCCTCGCCGGCCTGATCATCGGGGTGCTCGGTTTCCGCTTCGCCGGCGACCAGCGGCTGCACAACACCCGGCTCTGGCAGCACTTCCGGCCGGTAACCCTGGTCTCGCCGCCGCGGACCGCGGCCCCGGTCGAGGTGCAGGACACGCTGCGCATCGCCTGGGTCGTGGTGCAGACCGAAAAGGGGCTCTACTTCCTGACCGGCGCGAAACACGTGCCGCCGGCGGGCTCGCGGGTCGTGGAGCAAGCCAACGACCGCTGGGACCTGTTTCTCTGAGCCGAGGACGGCGACCGCTGCATGAGCATCCATTCCTTCTGCGCCGCGCGCGCTCGACACCCCGCTGCCGGAACCGTCCACGCTGAAACTCCTGGCCGCGGTTCCCGGCGGCGTTGGCAAGCGCAATCGCCTGCCTCCCGCGCAAGCCATGTCGCACCCGCGCGAATGGGCCTGGCGCATGGGGCTGCCGGCACAGCCCCGCTGATCCGCCATAGCACAGAGCGTCCGATTGGCGCTATGCTTGTCGCGTGAAGCATGACATCGACTGCGAACTATGCACCGATCCCGGCGGCGAACTGCTCTGGGAGGATGCCTTGTGCCGCGTGGTTCGCGTCACCGATTCCACGGCGGCGGCCTTTCCCGGCTATTGCCGCGTGATCCTGAAGCGGCATGTGAGCGAAATGACCGGACTGCCCGCCGCCGAAGCCCATCGCCTCATGGCTGTCGTGTTCGCCACCGAACGCGCCGTGAAGCAAAGCGTGCAAGCCGACAAGATCAACCTCGCCAGCCTGGGCAACGTGGTGCCGCACCTGCATTGGCATGTCGTGCCGCGCTGGAAGGACGACAGCCATTTCCCCGCGCCGATCTGGGCCGCCGCGCAACGCTCCGGCGCGCGGCGCGCCGTCCCGTCCCGTGCCGAACTGACGCACGCCCTGCAAGCCGAACTTACGACCGTGAATGACCTGCCATGAACTTTGAACTGCCCCCCACCGGAACCGAACAGAGCCCCGCCTTTGTCAATGCCGTTGCGTGTCACGACTGGCTCGGCACGGTGCCGCTGGCCAACGCGGTGCAGGCGCAATCGCTGTTTCTGCGCCAGCTGAGCCAGCTGCACCGCTTTACCCTGCCCACCGCGGACCGCTTCGCGGTTCTCGAAGCCCTGCGCGGTCCCTTGCGCGACGTCCAGGAAGACGCCGCAAAGAAGTTCGCCGGCAAGCCGCTGCCGCTTGCGCCGCACGAACAGGCGTCGATGGAAACCACGCTGAACGTCTGGTTCGAGCTTGCCCTTGGCTATCTGCGCTGCTTCGAGGAGTGCTGTAACGGCGCCACCGCGTCGGCCACCTCCCTGGCCGCCCAGCGCAGCAAGCTTGCCGACGATTCCCACCTGGCCGGCAAGGCCGCCATGATGGCCGAGCGCACAATGGCGGTATTCGCCGACTGGCAGCTCGACCTCAGTCGTGGCGGGCAAGTGCCGGACGCGAGCTACTGGCAGAAGCTGCACCAGATATTCCTGGCCGCGGAAAGCCTCGGCATCGCCGCGCGCGCGGTAAAGGATCCGGTGCGCCACGGCAATGGCGCCACCAGCACGCTGGCGTCCTATGCGGAATGCTGCCTGCTGAGCACCGCCAACGTCTACGAACTCCCGGCGCGCCACCTGAACTGGGTGGCGCGCTGGGCGAAGCGCTGGGGTGCCAAGCTGGCCCTGCTCACCTCCCCGCCCGAGGACATCCGCAATCGCGCGGTACCGCTCTGGGTCGACCTCGAATCTGACCGGCCGCCGAGTTATCTGCCACGCCAGGCCGACGGCGGTCGCTGGCTGGAGACCACGGACCTGCGCAAAAGCATCGTCGCCCGCCTCGCACTGCTGGAAAAAGGCCGCGCCCCGGCCGACTTGCAGCTCGGCGACGACGTTACCCAGCCAGCCGCCACGCTGTTGCTGCAGCGGGTCCTCCAGCGCTGGTGCAAAGGCGGCGCGACGCGGCGCCAGGAACGGCATCCCGCCGCCACCGATTGCAGCTTCGTGATCGGGCTGGAATTGGTGCATTTCGAGCTCTCCGGCCGCGCGCCCTTCCGCGCCCCCACGCGTAACGATTCGACGCTGCGCCGCGAGCGGGAAGAGTTCGAAACCTTCGGCAACCACGGCACGCGTGCCGCCGCGGCGGGCGACAAGGGCGAGGCGCATATCGAGCACTGGAGCGTGCTCGACGAATCGACATCGGGCCTGCGCGTCAAACGTCCGCTGAAAGAGGGTGCACGCGTCGGGGCCGGCCTGACGGTCGCCACCAAGATCTCCGATGGCCAGTATTTCGTGGTGGGCAACGTGCGTTGGGTGCTGCGCGAAGGCGGCGACTCGCTGGTCGCCGGCATCCAGCTGTTTCCCGGCGAGGCGAGGCCGGTGGCGGTTCGCGTCCTGGAAACGGACGGCAGCAGTTCGGCCTGGCGTCAGGGCCTGCTGCTGCCCGAGATCGCGGCATTGCGCGAACCGGCCAGCGTGATCCTGCCCGCCGGAACCTATCGCATCGATCGCAAGGTCGAGATCATGGTCGATCAGAAGATGCAGACGCTCAAACTGTTCCGCGTCATCGATCGCAGCATCGAATTCGAGCGCTGCAACTTCTACGATTGAATCCTGTGCGCGGGAAACACCGCGCTGAAACGCGAGCCGCGACCCGGTTCGCTCTCGATCTGCAGCACCGCCTGATGCCGTTCCAGTACGTGCTTGACGATCGCCAGCCCGAGGCCGGTGCCGCCCGCCTCGCGTGAGCGACCGCGATCGACCCGGTAGAAGCGCTCGGTGAGGCGCGGCAGGTGTTGCGCAGCGATGCCGATGCCGGTATCGCTGACCGAGAAGCGCGCCCCCGCCTCGCCTTCGCTGCTCCAGCCGAGAGTGATCGCGCCGCCGTCGGGCGTATAGCGCACCGCATTGCCGGCCAGGTTGGCGAAGGCCGAACGCAGTTCGCGCGCGCTGCCGAGCAGGATCCGCGGACCGCTGATTTCCACCACGACGCGATGGCGCCCATGTGAAAGCGCTTCCGCCTCGCCGCGGATCTCGGCCAGCAGCGCGGTGACGTCCACCCGGTCCTCCAGCGGCGGCGGCGAGTCCGTCTCCAGCGCCGACAGGGTCAGCAGATCGTCGATCAACTGCTGCATGCGCCGCGCCTGCTCGGCCGCGCTCCCCAGGTATTGCGCGAGTTCCGCCGGCGGCGTGTCCTCCAGCGCGTCGATCGCGGTCTCGACGAAACCCAGCGTCACGGTCAGCGGCGTTTTCAGTTCATGCGAGACATTCGCGACGAAATCGCGGCGCATGGTGGCGAGCTTCTGCAACTGCGTCACGTCGCGCACCAGCAGCAGGGTGCGCCCGGCGGCGAAAGGGGCGGCCTGGACCTGCAGTATTCGTCCCGGATTGCGTGGCGTGCGCAGATCCAGCGGCGCGCCGCGATGGTCGGGGCTGTCGAGGTAGGCGATGAACTCCGGCTCGCGCAGCAGATGCGTGATGCGGCTGCCGGTATCGGCGGAAGCTTTCAGCCCGAGGCAAACCTCGGCCTGCAGATTCATCCATTCGATGGCGCGATGGCCGTCGAGAATCATCACGCCGTCGGGCAAGGCCTCGGCGGCGCGACGAAAGCGCGCCAGCTCCTGCGTCGCCTGTTCGCGCTCGGCGCTGGCCAGGCGCGCGCGCCTGTGCAGCGCGGCGAAGGCGGCATCCCAGGCGCCGCTGGCGCTGGGCGTCGGCGTCCCCAATGGGCAGCCGGCCCAGTGGATCAGGCGCCCCACCAGCCACAGCTGGCGCAGGAAGAACAGGGCGACGACGCCGAACGCCATCAGCAAGGCACCGTGCTCGCCGCCGGCGAACCATCCTGCCAACGCCGCCAGGGCAGTCAGGGCCAGCGCCGTCAGCAGTTCGCGCAGAACCGCGTTCACGCCGCCGAGATCCGGTAGCCGCTGCCGCGCACGGTCTGGATCAGCGCGTCGTGCCCGCCGGGCTCCAGCGCGGCGCGCAGGCGGCGGATGTGTACATCGACCGTGCGCTCCTCGACGAAGACGTGGTCGCCCCAGACCTGGTCGAGCAGTTGCGACCGGGCGTGCACCCGCTCGGGATGGGTCATCAGGTAGTGCAGCAGGCGGAACTCGGTCGGCCCCAGGTTGACCTCGGCCTCGCCCGCCGTGACGCGGTGGCTGGCCGGATCGAGGCGCAGCCCGCCCAGTTCGACGACGTCCTCGGTCGCCTGCGGCGCGTGGCGGCGCAGCACCGCCTTGATCCGCGCCATCAGCTCGCGCGGACTGAAGGGCTTGGTCACGTAGTCGTCGGCGCCGAGGTCAAGGCCCTCGATCTTGTCGCGTTCCTCGGCGCGGGCGGTGAGCATGATGATCGGCAGGCGCCGGGTGCGCGCCTCGCCGCGCAGCAGGCGGGCGAAATCGACCCCGCTCATGCCCGGCAGCATCCAGTCGAGCAGCACCAGGTCGGGCAAGGCTTCCTGCACCAGGCGGCGCGCGGTTTCGGCATCGGAGGCCAGCAGCACGGCATGGCCGGCGCGGCGCAGATTGACCTCGATCAGCGCCTGGATCGCCGGCTCGTCTTCCACCACCAGTATCGTTGCGGACATGGGCTTACTTTTTATGGGGACAAATCCCAGTCTATTGCAGCTTGATGACGGTTCCGTGACATCGATGGCGACCGCGAACCTGCCACCGTGTGCGCTATGATAGCGGCCCCTATCCAGGAGCACGCAACCATGGCCGGTCTCGATCGCAAAACGCCGATTCCCACCGAGATCACGCTGCACACAAAATCGCGCACGCTCGAAGTCAGCTTCGACGACGGCAGCCACTACCAATTACCCGCAGAGTTCCTGCGCGTCTACAGCCCCTCGGCCGAAGTGCGCGGCCACGGCCCGGGCCAGGAAACCCTGCAGACCGGCAAGCGCAATGTCGAGATCACCGCGCTCGACGCGGTCGGCAACTACGCCGTGCAACCCACCTTCTCCGATGGCCACAACACCGGCATCTACTCCTGGGACTGGCTCCACCACCTTGGCAGCGACCACGATGCGCTATGGGCCGAGTACCTCGGCCGGCTTGAAAATGCCGGTGCCAGCCGCGATATAGACTCGACCAAGCTGCCGCCCAAATCCGGCGGCTGCGGCAGCCACTGAACAAGAATGAGCGAAACCCATTTCGGCTTCGAGACTGTAGACGAGCAGGAAAAGGCGCAACGCGTCGCCGGCGTCTTTTCGTCCGTGGCGCAGAAATACGACGTGATGAACGACCTCATGTCGGCCGGCCTGCATCGCCTGTGGAAGAAATTCGCCATCGAGATCGCCGCGCCGCGGCCCGGTGAGCGCGTACTCGACGTCGCCGGCGGCACCGCTGACCTGTCCTCGGCCTTCGCCAAGCGCATCGGCGCCGATGGCCAGGTCTGGCTCACCGACATCAACAATGCCATGCTCGGCGTCGGCCGCGACCGCCTGCTCGATGAAGGCGTGCTGGCCCCGGTGGCCCAGTGCGACGCGGAAAAGCTGCCCTTCCCGGACAATCATTTCGATATCGTCACGGTCGCCTTCGGCCTGCGCAACATGACGCACAAGGACCGGGCGCTGGCCGAGATGCGCCGCGTGCTGCGTCCGGGCGGACGCCTGCTGGTGCTGGAATTTTCCAAGGTGTGGAAACCGCTGGAAAAGGCCTACGATGTCTATTCGTTCAAGCTGCTGCCCTGGCTGGGACAGAAGATCGCCGGGGATGCCGATTCCTATCGCTACCTGGCCGAATCGATACGCATGCACCCCGACCAGGCCGCGCTCAAGGCGATGATGGAACAAGCCGGGCTGGAAAAGGTCGAAGTGTTCAACATGACAGCCGGCGTCGTCGCGCTGCATCGAGGCTACAAGTTTTGACGAGGAGAAAGAGACAATGAAACGACTGATGATTGTGGCCTTTGCGGCCGTGGTGGGTCTGGGCATGATGGTCCAGGATGCAGAGGCCAAGCGCCTCGGCGGCGGCAAGTCGGCCGGCATGCAGCGCCAGGCCACGCCGGCGCCGACGGCACCGGCAGCGGCCGGCAAACCGGCGGCGGCTCCGGCTGCTGCCGCGGCGCCCGCAGCGGCAGCCGCGAAACCGGCCGGCATGAGCCGCTTCCTCGGCCCCCTGGCCGGACTGGCCGCCGGCCTCGGCATCGCCGCCCTGCTCTCGCACTTCGGCCTCGGCGAAGGCATGGCCAACATGCTGCTGATCCTGGCGCTGGTCATGGTCGCCTTCTTCGTGGTGCGCTGGCTGATGAGGAAGCGCGAGCCTCAGCCGGCCATGCAGTACGCCGGCGCCGGCAACGTCACACCGGCCAACTTCAACCAGGCTCCGGCGCAATTCGAGGCCTCGAACAGCGGCGCCGGCGCCACGACTGCCGCGGCCGGCATCCCCGCCGATTTCGACGTCGACGGCTTTCTGCGCCAGGCCAAGCTCAACTTCATCCGTCTGCAAGCCGCCAACGACCGCGGCGACATGGACGACATCCGCCAGTTCACCGCCCCCGAACTGTTCGCCGAAATCCAGATGCAGTATCAGGAGCGTGCCGGCAAGGCGCAGGAAACCGACGTCATGGCTTTGAACGCCGAACTGCTGGAAGTCGTCACCGAGGACCAGCGCCACGTCGCCAGCGTGCATTTCTCCGGCCAGCTGCGCGAAGACGACGCTGCGCCGGCCGCCTTTGCCGAAGTCTGGCATCTGGCCAAGCCGACCGACGGCAGCCGCGGCTGGGCCATCGCCGGCATCCAGCAAATCCAGTAATCCCCATGCAAGCCCTGCCCGCACCGCTGCTCGCCGCAATCAATCACCTGCTCGGGCAGGCGGCATGGGCACGCGAAAAGCTGCTGCCCTTCGCCGGGCACGCCGCCCAAGTCAAGCTGCCGCCCTTCGAGGCGGCTTTTTTGATCGCGGCCGACGGCAGCATCGCGGCACCGGGCACCGACGCCGAGCTCGAGGTCAGCATCGCCCTGCCGGCGACGACACCCCTGCTGGCGCTGCAAGGCAAGGAGGCGGTGATGCGCGCGGCGCGCATCGAAGGCTCGGCCGAGTTCGCCCAGGCGCTGGCCTTCGTCATCCGCAACCTGCGCTGGGACGCCGAGGAAGACCTCTCCAGACTGGTCGGCGACGTCGCCGCCCACCGCATCGTCAAGGGCGGCAAGGATTTCGCCGCTTGGCAGCAGCAAGCCGCGCAGAACTTCGCCGCCAACCTCGCCGAGTACTTCACCGAAGAGCAACCGCTGATTGCGCGCCAGGCGGATATCGCCGCCTTTGCTGCGGAAATCGACCGGTTGCGCGACGACACGGCGCGGCTCGAAAAAAGGCTGCAACGACTGGCTTGATCGCCGGCTGAAATAATTCTATTGGCCTGCGGCCGACAGGCTGCGCACAATTCCCCTCCTCAATCACCGGGAGGAACCCATGAAGAAGTTTCTGCTTGCCGCAGCAACGCTGATCACGCCTTTTGCCACAGCCCTTGCCAGCGATGACGCCCTGCTCACGGAAGCGCGCAAGGTGGCGACCACGCTGCCGCCCAGACTCATCGTCGCGCTGCAGGACGAGATCAAGAAATCCGGACCCGAGGGCGCGATCCCGGTGTGCAAGGACATGGCGCCGAAAATGGCCGGCGAGATCTCGCAGCAGACCGGATGGAAAATCAAGCGCGTCAGCCTGAAGGCGCGCAATGACGCGCGGGCGATCCCCGACGCCTGGGAACAGGCAGCGCTGGAAGATTTCGACAAACGCGCGGCAGCCGGCGAATCGCCGGCCAAGCTGGAGAAAGGCGAAAGGATCGGCAGCGAATATCGCTTCGTCAAGGCACTGCCGGTGCAGGCGCTGTGCCTGAGCTGTCACGGCCCGGCAGAACAGCTGAGCCCGGCGATCAAGGCGGCGCTCGGCCAGAACTACCCCAACGACCGCGCCACCGGTTACTCGGAAGGGCAGATCCGCGGCGTGATCAGCGTGCGCAAGGCACTCTGACACGGCACTGCTCAAGCCGTTGCACCTTCATCGCTCCCGCCCTGCCTCATGCCAGGCCTTCCGCACCGGTGAAAGCAGGTATTCCATCACCGTGCGGTGGCCGAGAGATATCTCGGCCACCGCCTGCATACCGGCGCCGAGATCGAGACGCTCTCCCTCCACGTTCAGGCTCATTGCCTTGAGCGACACCAACGCCTTGTAGGTCAGCAGCTTGGCCGCCTGGCGGTCGGTATTGGCCGAGCCGGCCTCCTGCGTAGTGGTATCGAGCGCGTCAGCGCCGACATGCTCTACCACGCCATCTACCATGCCGTATTTCTGAAACGGAAACGCCGCGAGCTTGACCTTCACCGGCTGGCCGGTGCGGACGAAACCGATATCCTCGTTCGATACCCGAACCTCGGCCTTGAGAAGTTCATTCTTCGGCACCAGGGTCAGCATCACGGTGCCGGGCTGCACCACGGTGCCGGCGGTGTGGGTCGCCAGATCCTTGACGATGCCGTCCTGCGACGCCTTGAGTTCCAGCAAACCGCGGCGGTGGCTCAGCTTCGCCGCCTCCTGCGACAACTTTTCGACGCTGCCATGGATCTCGTTGCGCTCGGTATAGAGCTGCTTGCGCGCATCGGAGTCGATCTGCACCAGCTTGCGCTCCGACTGGGCAATGCCGGCTTGCGCCGATTCGATCAGGTGTTCCTGGGCGCGCAAGTCCTCTTCCTTCTCCAGCCGTTCGCGGCGCTTGTCGCTGACCATCAGCGGCCCGGCGAAGCCTTGTTTCGACAGCTTCTCGAAGGCCTGTTCCTGCTCCTGGTAATGCGGCAAGCTGCCCTGTAGCTTGTGCTTGACCCGTTCCGCCGCCGCCTTTTCCGCGCGGGCTTTTGCCAGCCGCGTGCGCTCTTCGGCCAGGGCCGACTCGACCGCCGCGCGGTTGGCGCGGTACTGGGCAGAGATTTCCGCCGCCAGCGCCGGCGGATCGCCCGCCGCAAACAGCAAGGGCGTTCCCTTCAGTTCGGCGTCAATGCGCTTCAGGGTCAGGCGCTTCCTGGCCAGATCGAGGTCGACCGACTTGCTGTCGGCCTCGGCCGGCAGGGCATCCATGCGCATCAGCACCTGCCCGGCGCGCACCGCTTCGCCTTCACGCACCAGGATGTCCAGCACGATGCCGGATTCTGGCGGCTGCACTATCTTGACGTAGCTTTGCGGCACCAGCTTGCCTTCGGCCACGGCGACGATATCCAGCCGCCCGACCACGCTCCAGACCAGCAATCCCGCCAGCAGGAAGGCGAGCGTCAGCACTACCCGTCGCCCCAGCGGGTGCGGCGGGTTCTGCTGGATCCGCAACAGAGGTGCGGCGAAGTCGGAGGGATTCGGCTCGACCGTCCCGAACAACTGCTTGCTCCATTTGGCCATCATGATCTGTGCAGGCGGTCGAAGCCTTCGTGCAAACCTTCGAAGGTTTTCAGGGCCGTGCCGGGAAGGCCGATGGGGCTGCGGCCGGCGAAGCCGCCTGAACCCGAAGAGGTCAGCGGGAATCCGTCCGCGCGGCCGCCGCCTGCACGACTGCACCAGGCGCCACCCCAATCGTTTTCATCATGATGCCCGGCCAGCTTGTCGCGCAGGCGCGCCCAGCCCATGGCGTAATCGATCGGCGAGGCGGACGGGGACGGCGCCGCTTGCTGCTGCCAGGATTGCCAGGCCGCCTCGACCTCGCGCTGGGTCAGGAACTGCCCCGACCCGCTGTGCCAACCGAATGTGCTACCCCGGCCATGCCGGTCATCCTTGCCGTGTCCATCGCTGCCGTGGTCGCCGCGATCCCCATGATCTCCATGATCCCCGTGATATGCGGGCTGCGGCGGCAGCGGCACATCGGGCAGGCCGCTTGTCGCTGCCGAATCGCTGCGCGGCGTCGCCAGCGCCGCGGACACCTCCTCCGGCCGGATATCGGCCAGCGCACCGCTATCGGCATAGGCGGCTGCAAGGCAGCCGCCAGCGACATCGCCGGTGGCGTCGCCGAGCCTGTAGCGCAATGCTTCGCTGCCCGGCGTCCATGAATCGATGCGCTTGTTGGTCGCCAGTACGCTGTCGAATTTCCTCACCAGGGCGGCAAAGTCGTAGCGCCCGAAGCTCATCCCGCTCGTATCCGCCGCCACTTGCAGCGTGGCGATGCTGCGGTTGGCACTGCTCTTGTACCAGTTGTCGAACTGCAGGGAATCGCCGTTACCGGTATCGACGATCAGGTCCTTGCCGTGCTTCTTCAAACGCAGGTCGCCGACGCGAATGCCACCGCCGAAGGACAGCGTGTCGTTCTGCCCATCACCGCCCGCAATACGGTCCTCGCCGTCGCCGCGGTTGAAGGCGATCACGTCGGCGCCGCCGTCCAGACGCAGGCTATCGTCGCCACGGCCGCCGGCGATGAAACCGGCGCCCGCACCGTCCTCCAGCACGTCGTCTCCCGCCCCGCCATCCAGCGCATCGAGCCCCGCTCCGCCGAGCAGCCGGTCGTCGCCTGTCAGCCCGCGCAGTATGTCGTCGCCGGCCAGCCCGTCGAGACGGTTGTCGCCACGGTTGCCGACCAGCAGGTTGCCCAGGCCGTTGCCGGTTCCGTCGTAATCCTCGCCGCCGATCAAGGCCAATCCTTCGACCTGATCGGGCAGCGCGTAGTCGTCCGTATCGGCCCACACCGAATCGAAGCCGCCATTGGCCCCTTCGGCGATGCGGTCCTTGCGGTCGGTCACCAGGTACAGGTCGTTGCCGTCGAGGCCGATCAGCGTGTCGACGCCGGCGCGACCGTCGAAGACGTCGTCGTATTCGGTTCCAGTCAGGGTGTCGGCGTGGTGCGTGCCGATGAAGGTTTCGCCCTCCGACGAGAGCGACACCACGGTCAGCATCATGGCGCCGGCTGCGGTGGCGCCGCTGCCGTCGGTGGCAGTGAAGGTGACGGCGATCGCCCCCGCATCGACCGGCCCCGGCGTACCTGAAAGCGTGCCGGTCGCCGCGTCGAAGCTGAGCCAGCCCGGCAGGGCTGAACCGTCCGTCAAGCTTGCACTGTAGGCGAGAACATCGCCCGCGTCCGGGTCGGCAAATATGCCAGCCGGCAAGCTCCACGAGAACAGCGCGCCAGCATCGATCTGCATGCCGGATAGCGGCGCGGCCAACACCGGCGAGTCGTTGGTGTTGATCACGCCGAGATCAAAAGCCTGGCTCGCCGATGCACCCGCAATGTCCCTGGCCGTCAAACTCACGGACAACGTCCCGACATCATCGTTGACCGGTGTGCCAGAAAAGGTCCGCGTCGCCGGATCGAAGCCTAACCACGTTGGCAAGGGTTCACCGTTGTCCAGCGTTGCGGACAGCGACAATGCATCCGCCGCATCGACATCGCTGAATGCTCCCGCCGGAACAACGAACTGGAAGGCGCTGTCTTCGGTCGCCTGGAACGCAGTGATGCCAGCGCCGACTGTCGGGGCGTCGTTGGTGTTGGCGACCGACAAACCAAAAGTCTGGGTGGCTGAGGCGCCCGCCGCATCGGTGGCAACTACAACGACCGACAGCGTGCCAACGTCGTCGTTCATCGCAGTACCGGCGAAAGTCCCGGTCGTCGCATCGAACATAAGCCACGCAGGCAAGGGATCGCCATTTGCGAGAGCGGCCGACAGCGTCAGGACTTCGCCAGGATCGACATCTTGGAACGCGGTGGCTGCGACCGTGTATTCAAACGCGCCGTCTTCCGTGACAATCACTGCGGCAATCGGGTCACTCACCTCGGGTGCATCATTGGTGTTGCCAACCGACAGTGAGAAGGTCTCGGTAGCTGAGGCGCCCGCGGTATCGGTCGCGGTGACCGCGACCGACAGCGAGCCTACGTCTTCGTTCAATGGCGAACCTGTAAAGGTCCGGGTTGCCGGATCAAAGGCCAGCCATCCCGGCAGGGGATTGCCGTCCGCCATCGTCGCCGTCAGCGCCAGCGCATCGCCCTCATCTACATCAGCGAACGCGCCATCGGGAACGACGAATTCGAATGCTGCGTCTTCCGTTGCATTCACCGACACAATGTCGGCACCGATTGTCGGCGCATCGTTGGTGTTAGCCACCTCCAGCGCGAAAACCTGCGTTGCCACGGCACCCGCCAAGTCGGTGGCGATGACAGCAACCGACAGCGAACCGATATCATCGTTCATCGGCGTACCGGAGAAAGTGCGAGCCATGGCATCGAAACTCAGCCATGCCGGGAGCGAATCGCCATTGGCCAATGTTGCTCCGTAGCTCAGTGCATCGCCATCATCGACATCGCCGAACGCGCCATCGGGGACCACAAAACCGAATGCCACGTCTTCCATCGTCTGCACCGCAGCAATAGCAGCGCCGACTACTGGCGCGTCGTTGGTGTTGGAGACGGAAACATTGAATGACGCCATTGCACTCTTGCCGTATCGATCGGTTGCCGTTACTTCGGTGACAATGTTTCCGACATCCCCGTTGCGCGGGGTACCCGACAGAGTCCGACTCCCCGCATCGAAAGAAACCCACTCCGGCAACGGCGTGCCGTTCGCGCTGGTAACCGTGTAGGTCAGGACATCGCCGGCGTCGATATCGGTAAAGCTACCGTCGGGCACGGTCCAGACAAAAGCGGAATCCTCGACGGCCAGGGTATCGGTCAGCGACGAAGCAACTATTGGCGCCTGGTTCAGCAACTCACCCAGCGATACCCGACTGCCATCGGCGAACTCGACGGAGTGCACCACTTCTTCGCCGTCGGCCGCTGACCAGTCTTGCAGCAACACGGAATCATCCGGACTGTAGCGAATACGCAGGCCGTCGGTCTCAAATTCGAAGCTCAGGCTGTCGCGCGTAATGCCATCACCGAAAACCAGCAGATTGTCAGCGGCAGCGAACGTCGAGTCGATCACCGTATCGTTGCCGGACCCAAGATCGAGAATATAAACATCGTTGCCGGCGCCGCCGGCCATCACATCGTCACCGATCCCGCCGGTCAACGCATCGTCGCCACCGCCACTGGCGAGAGCATCATTGCCCTCGTAACCATAGAGCCTGTCACCCACCGCCGTACCGGACAGTGTGTCGTCACCGGCATCGCCCTGCACAATAAACGTATTGCGGATCATTTCGCGGAAGGACACCACGCTGCCGTCGGCGAACGAAAAATTCTCCACGCCATGGGTGCCGAGCGCCGGATCCTCGGGATCGAAACCCGCGATGTGAATCTCGTCGCCGCTATCGCCGAGCCGGATGATGAATTCGCCGAACGTGTCGCCCGCGGGCGCCTTGAAGCGCAGACTGCGCAACATATCGTCCAGCGTGATGCCGTCGCCAAAGCGCAGGGTATTGCCTTCCTCCATGTTGACGACATCGTTGATCGTCACCTTGCCATCGCCGCGATTGAAGACGTACGTATCCTCGCCTGCGTAACCGTCGAGCGTATCGCCGCCCGCGCCACCGGCGATAAGGTCGTTGCCGTCGGTTCCGTAAATGAAATCTTGCCATGGAGTACCAGAGATCGTGCCGTCGGCATCGATCCAGTCTTCGATGTACACCCCACGGCCCAGCAGGCCGTTGAAGTCGATCATCGTGCCATCGGCAAATACGAAATTATTGACAACGCGATCATCAACCGATTCGATGCCATCCTCGCTCCACGCATTGGTGGTTACCAGGTTGACGTACTGCTGATTGGCGATATTCAAGAACCAAGCACCCTCCCACTGCAAGCGCACGTCATCGAGATAGCGGCCATCCCCCAAGTGCAGGGTGTTCCCGGCCACGGGGCCCGCATCATCCACGATATCGGCCGACTCGATCCCGGCGTCAATCCAGTAAGTATCGTCTCCCGCCCCGCCCACCATGGTGCTACTCACGCCATGAGCGAAGAAGCTGTCGGCACGATCAGTACCTTCCAGGTAGCTGACATCATCCCCTTCGAACGTAAAGCCGAAATCCATCAGCTCGGTCCAGGACAACACGGTGCCGTCGTCGAACTGGAAAGTCTCCACGGAATGGCTGCCGCCCAAGTCGTTGGCCAGCACCCCGGCGAAGTGCAGGGCATCCGCGTCGACGCGAACAGTGACGATACTGGTGCCATCGTCGGCCTCATCGTCGTAAGAAATGGAAAGAGATAAATCGCCAACCGAAATGTCTTCACCGAAACGCACGCGGTTTCCAGCCGATGCCAATGCCTCATCGCTGATCGTATCGGCCCCATCCCCCAGGTTGAAGACATAGGTATCGTCGCCATCGCCGCCGACAAGCCGGTCGTCGCCCATCGCACCAATGATCACATCATTGCCGCCGAGACCGGTAATCGTATCCATGTCATCGCCACCAACGACGATGTCGTCGCCTTCCGTGCCGACAACCGACATCCCCAGATCGATCACGTCCGACCATGAGAACTCCTCACCGTCGAACACAAACCGATCAACCGATGCAAAGCCACGCGGATCGGCGGGGTCGAAATTGCTGAAGCGAATTTCACCGTCGACACCTTGCTCGCCAATACGCAAAGCCAACTGGCCCTGCTCGATGGATACCGACAGCTCATCCGGCCCGATGTCCGCCGCAAATATCAACTGATTCCCCGCCCCCGGTACCGCCTGATCGTCGATCACCAAGTGCGCGCCGCGCGCAAAGTAATAGGTGTCATCACCGGCGCCGCCGGCCACCTGCTTGAGGCCGTCACCCCCTACCCATATCTGATCATCGCCTTCCCCGGCATTGATCGCATCGTCACCCTCGCCGGTATCGATGACATCATTCCCCGACCCGGCGTCAACCGTATCGTTGCCGATACCGGAAGCGATCTGGTCGTTGCCGGCACCCGTCTGGATGAGGTTATCGCCATCACCGGCATTCACGATATCGGAAAGTGCCGAGCCACCGATCACGTCATCGCCCGAACCAAGATCAATGCTGAGCGGTTCCGCGAACAGATCGCCCACCTGGGCATAAGCCAGCGCCCGATTGCCACCCAGGGCGCCATCCACGCTCACCACAAAATCATCGACGCTGTCGAACAAGGCAAAAGGCACATCGGCAGTGGCATCGGCGACTGGCCCGGTAAAGTCGGCAAGCAAGGCCTCCAGGTCATACACCTGATAGGAACCCGATGCATCGACAAACTGGACCCGCGCCAGGCTACCCTTGATGGTCACGGAATCACCGCTCTTGCCGTCCAGCAGAACCAGTTCGCCGCTGGCGTTCAGGTAGCAGGACACATCGGCCGGAGAAATCCCCCCGCCAAAGGAAAGCGCATCGGTTTGGGGATTCCAGGGCTCAGGATAGTTTTCAATCGTGTCTTCTCCATCTCCGTGGTTGAATACATAGACGTTATCGCCCCAACCGCCGAGCAGATGGTCCTTGCCATGGCCGCCGGCAATCACATCATCGCCCCCCCCGCCATACACAAGATCGTCGCCGCTGCCGGCATCGATCACGTCATCGCCGTCTTCCCCTTCAATGGTGTCTGCGCCATCGCGCGCGCTGATTTTGTCGCCCATCCAGCCGCCTCCGATTTGGTCGGAGGCAACGCTGCCGATCAGCGGGATTTGGTCATCCCATAGCCCCTGCTGTGAACCGATGATCCCGCCATCAGCCAAGGCAGCCAACTGGTCTATCGTCAGTTCGGTGCCGTCGTCGAAACGAATTCGCCGCACGCTAGGCGATTGAGGGGTGTAGTCATAGTTGTAGTACTCAGGAGCGGGAGCATTCACTTGCACCACCACGCCCTCTCCCTCGCCCCAGCCAATCGCCAGTTTGCCGGGTTCAGGGCGCCACCACTCATAGTCCCAAACATAGCTGACGGGCTGATACTGAATGCTGAGATCGCTCAGTGAAATTCCAGGTCCAAGCACCAATGTATCGTTCGCACCGCCAGCCCAGGCGACCAAATCGGACATGGTTTGACTGGCGTCGGCGACGCTGACGCCACCGCTGAAGGCAATCAAGCGATTGCGCAGCTCTTCCGGGAGTTCCCACAACAGATTGCTGTCCAGCATTTCCCAGTAGTCGTTTTGATAGGTGCTCTCTCCCGAGGCATTGATCGCCAATAGCTGATCCTGCGCGTAGGAAATATCCTCGGCATACAATGCCGCATTGACGGCTTCCGGGTTGGTCCAGATTTCGTCGAAACCCTCGCCGCGACCCATCCGGTACTCGTTGGCGCCATATCCCCCGAAAAGCGTGTCGTTGCCGCGACCACCGATCAGGACATCGTCCCCGTTCATCCCAAGGATCGTATCGTTGCCACCCGCACCATCCAACGTATCGTCGGTCTCCAGGCCCACGATGTAATCATCGGCACTGGTCGCCGGGCTGGCAAGGCTCTGGATCATCGCCGCATCCCACACCGTGCCATCGGCAAGGACGATCTGTTCGACACGCGACGCCGCCCCAGCGAACCAGTTTTGCATCCGCACCGAGTCATCTGAACCGATCACCTGCACCAGCAGATCGAATCCATCAATCGCCAGCGTCACTTCGTCGGCCAGCAGATCCGTCAATTGAAGGGTATCGATATTGCCAACCGACCCATCCTGGTCGATGAGTACGTCCTGTCCATCGCCTTGTTGGAACACATAGGTATCGTTGCCGCGCCCGCCAGACAAGCTGTCGTCACCCAAGCCACCCGCCAATAGATCGTCGGTGCCGTAAGCCACCAGCGTATCCGCCTGGTCCGTGCCCATCAGCGCCTGGCGACGAAGTTCCGCCGCGCCCCACACCGTGCCATCGGCAAACTCAAGGCCATCGACGCCTTCTTGCACGCCTTCGATAAACCAGTCCGCAACCGTGACCGAGTCACCATTGGCGGTCGTCACCACCAGCCTGTTGTCGTTGCGCCTCACGGATACCGCATCCGCCGTAACGTCGGCGAACACAAATCGGTCGATGCCCATCAGGTCCCGCACCGTGTCCTGGCCATCGCCGGCATGGAAGACGTAGGTGTCGCTGCCCTCCATGCCATCCAGAGTATCGCTACCCTGATTACCGACCAGGGTATCGTCGCCCTGATACCCCGCAAGTTGATCCGCTCCCGCGCTGCCAAGCAGCGAAACGCGCTTGATCTCGGCCTCGTCCCAAATCGTCCCATCGGCAAACGCCACGGTCTCGACCCGCCTCCCTTCGCCGTTCACCCAATTCCTGAGCGCCACGCTGTCCGCCGCCGACAGGCTCAACACCACATCCGGCCCGATCCGACGCACTGTCACATCCGCGGCGGCGATACCAAACCCGAACTCGACCCGGTCATTACCACCCGCCGTCTCGATCACCGTGTCATGGCCGTCGCCGCGCTCGAAGCGATAGGTATCGTCCCCCGCCACCGGCGTGGCGTGGGTGCTGGTCCAGGCCAGATCGCCGATCAGCGTGTCGTTGCCGATCCCGCCGTGCAGCACGTCGTTGCCAGCGCCCCCGATGAGGATGTCGTTGCCGGCCTCGCCCAGCAACAGGTCATTGCCGCTGCCACCATCGAGCCGATCCTGCCCGCTGCCACCATGGAGCGTGTCGGCGCCATCGCGGCCATACAGGGCATCGTCACCGGCCAAGCCATCCATCTGCGTATCGCGACCGTTGAGACCTGCCAGGGAATCGTTGCCCGCCGTCCCCACCAGGACAGCTCGATCAATGATCGCGTCCGCGTTCCATAGCGTGCCATTGCCAAAGGCGATCTGTTCCACCCGCCATTCGCCGCCATCCCTGAACCAGTTAGCGACAGTGAGGGTGTCGCCCGTGGCGAGGCTCAGGATCAGGTCGTTGCCGACGTGGGTCAATTGCACGTCTCCCGGCAAAATATCGGCCGCAAGCTCAATGGTGTCGGTGTTGCCCGTCAGGCTATCCGGATCAATGACGATATCGTTGCCATGGCCGCGCCCGAAGCGATAGGTGTCGTTGCCATTCGGTGTGCGATCCACCCATCCGGTGCTCCGCAGGGCTGGCCCGTTGCCACCGGTCAGTATGTCGTTGCCGGACCCGCCATCCAGTATGTCGCTGCCCGCGCCGCCGCTCAGGGTGTCGTCGCCACTACCCCCGTCGAGCATGTCGTCGCCACTGCCGGCGCGTAGCCGGTCGTTGCCGTCGCCACCGTTCAGGTGGTTGTTGCCGTACCAGTCGTCGACGGTGTCGTCGCCGGCGCCGCCGAGCAAGGTGTCGTCGCCACCGGCGCCATTGATTGCATCGTTACCCGCGCCGCCGTCGATGTAATCACCATCCCCCCATCCATCAAGGCTGTCATCGTCATCGCCACCGGCGAACAGCGAGGCCCGCAGGTCGACATCGCTCCATACCGTGCCATCGTCAAACTCGATGCGCTCGATCTTGCCGGGGGCCGGGCCCTTGGCGGTCAGGGCGCTTTTTAGGGTGAGGCTGTCGCCCTGGCCGAGGTCGAGGTGGATGTCGGCGACACGCATCCACTGGCCGTTGATGCCTTCCCAGCGGTCGTTGATCAGGCTGCTTGTCACGTCGACCGGGGCGATGCCGACCAGTGTCAGGGTGTCGGTGTTCTGCGTCGCATCCAGGTCGATGATCGCATCCTGGCCGTCGCCGCGACGGATCAGGTAGGTGTCGTTGCCGTTGGCCCGTGCCACCGGGGTGAGCCGGTCGTTGTAGGCGTCGTAGTCGGCGGCGCCCATAAGGGTGTCGTTGCCGGACCCGCCGTCGATGAGGTCATTGCCGCCGTTGCCGGCGATCTGATCGTTGCCGCCGAGGCCGGTGAGGTTGTCGGGATTGGCGGTGCCATTGACGATATCGCTGCCGGCGCCAATGCGGTCGGGGCTGGCGAACCAGGCGTCCATGGCGCTGGTGCTCCAGGTGCTGCCGTCGCGGAAGGCGATGACGGGGGTGGTGCTGGTGCCGGGGTTGGCAATGAGGTAGTAGTTCTCGACGATCAGTTTGTCGGGGCTGTCAGCAAAGCCGATGATGAGGTCGTTGCGGTTGCGTTTAAGGTTGGCGTCGCTGGGATTGGCGGCGAGCCAGACGCGGTCGCCGTTGTTCCAGCCACGAATTCGATCGATGCCGCTGCCTCGTCGGAAGATGTAGGTGTCGTTGCCGGTTTCGCCTTGCAGGGTGTCGTTGCCGCTGCCGCCGTCCAGCGTGTCGTCGCCGGCGCCGGCCAGAAGGTTGTCCGATCCGCCGGCGCCGTAGAGCAGGCTGCTGCCGGACTCGTTGATGAGGACTTCGTTGCGCGTGGTGCCCCAGATCGTGTCGTGGCCGTAGAGGCTGTTGATGTAGCCGTCGCCCTCATAAAGGCTGCCGCGTACGGCTTCCGAGCCGTCGCTGCCTTCGATGTGCGGGCTCCAGGTGCGTTGCCCGGTGTGGAGACGGTCGTAGACCTTCATGCCGGCGCTGTCCATGGCCCAAACGAGTTCGGTGCCGTTTTGTTGGTCTTGCTCGATGAAGGTTTCGCGCAGGGCGAGGTAGTTCACGCTGTCTTGTGCGCCGAGGCCTTTGATGGCGCGGGCGAAGTCGGCGAGTTGGGCGGTGCCAGCGGCGAAGTCGGCGGCGAGGGTGTCTTGCAGGAGGGATTCGACGTTGGAGAGGTCGGCTTTGAGGGTCTGGTCGGCGGCGTCCCAGGTGTATTGAATCTCGTCGAAGAGGGGTTTGAGGGTGGTCTGAGCGAGCAGGCTCCCGCCGTAGTAGTCGCGGACTTGTTGCCAGCTCATGCGCCATTGGGTGGCGGCGTTGGAGTCGGGGTTGCCCAAGGTCTGGCCGAAGGCGGCTTCGAGGAAGGCGATCTGGCGCGCGTCCATGGCGCTGCCGCGCGAGGCGGGACTCACGCCGGCGGCATTGGCCCAAGTGTGGAGAAGTGTGTCGAGGGCGGTGTCGCGAATCGCCGTGTCGCCAGCGCCGACTATTGAGGCGGCGAGATAAGCGGTCAGGGCGGTGGCGAGCGGGCCGCTGCCGGCGGGGTTGCCGGTGGCTATTAGGGCGGCATCTTCTTTGGCCAGAGCTTGGTGCAGGTCGAGCAGGTTGCCGTAGCCGGAGAGGTCGGGCTGGGCGGCGATGGCTTCGGTGATGGTGTAGTTGGCGGTGGGGATGGAAAGGGTGGTGTCGCGGCGGAAGGCGATTTCGCCGCTGGCGCCGGTGCTGCCGTCGCTTCGCGTGAAGCTGCCGGTGCGGGTCAGGGTGTTGCCGTTGGCGTAGGCGGCGGCATTGGGAATGGCGGTGCCGGCGAGATTGATGCTGGCGATGCCGGCGTCGGTCAGGGTTTGCAGTTCGTCGGTCTGGGATATGCCGTCTTGATTCAAGTCCCGCCAGACGCGCAGGTGGGCAAAGCGGTTGTCGGCGGCGTCGATCTGGCCGTCGCGGTTGCTGTCCCATTCGGCGAGGGCTTGCAGACCGCTGGCGGCCTTGGCGCCGGAGCGTAATGCGGTCTGGTCGCCAAAAAGTTCGTTGCCGGTGTCGATCGTGCCGTTACCGTTGCGGTCGAAGGCGAGGAAGGCGTCGTCGGCGTTGATCCAGCCGGTGGCTTCGGCGAAGCCGTTGGCATCGTGGTCGAAGTGGATGCCGTTGGTGGCGGCGTTGGTGGTCTGGATTCCATTGCCATCGAGGTCGAGGATCAGGGGGTCGCGGCGGGTTTGCGCTTCGGGTGACGCTTCGGCTTTGTCCTTGGCGTCGTCGACTTGCGGCGGCGTGTATTCCGTGGTTTCGGTTTGCGAGTTGCCGTCAGCGTCGGTTCTTGTTTCGGTTCGCTTTCTCAGGTTACCGTTGGCGTCCAGTTCAAGCTCATTCCTGATCCTGCCGCCCTTGCCATCGGACACGTCGGTTTCGATGCGATGGGGCGGCCGGCCCGGCTCCCGATGGATTGTTGCCGTATCGCCGTCCGCGTTGCTGCGGGTGGTCTTGCTGCTGCCATCGGGCTGCCTGATCTCGACTTCGGATGAAGTGGCTTTGGGCGTCGGGCTGCCCGGGTCGTAGTCGACCTTGGTGCTGGTCTGGACCTTCGTTACCGGGTCGGTAGTGACGGTTCTTTCCTGCACGGTCACGCCCGCGACGTTGGTGATGACGATGAATTGATTGCCGTCCCGGGTAATCGTCGCCACCGTTCGCCCGACCCCGGGCTCGGTTACGGTGATCGTCGTGGAAAGCAGCACGGGTTCGTTGGTCACCGGGCCGCTGACGTCGTATCTGCGAGATTCTTCGACCGTGTTGCCGGTCGACTTGTCAATCAATAGGGTACGCGATTCGACGACGCGCCCCGCCCCGTCTTCGATCAAGGTCAGTTGATTTCCGTCATTCGTCGTGCGCGTCGTGACGGTTCCTTCTAATACACCGCTTTCCCCCTTGAACACCCTAATAATTTCGGTCTGCAAACCAGCGCCCTGATTGGAAATACGTATCGTCTGGGCTGTAATGTTGCCGGTATTGACGCTGTACCAGGTTTGGGTGACCGTAACGGGACCCTTCGGGTCGGCGAGTCCGCCTGCGCTTCGTTGTAGTTCGTACTCGGTCAGGCCGAACGCGTTCTTTTTGGTCATAGAGAACGATCCAGCATTTTTTCCGGGCACACCGCCGGTACTCAGTTCCAGGACTCCACCGTCTTGGTAGAGAACTCGCGCCTTGGTGACGTTTTCGTTGTAGGCGGTATGAACTGTGACCTTGTACTGGTCCGCGCCATTAAGGTAGAAGTAGTCAATCCAGACAACCTTGTTGGCTGCGCTGGAAGCGTTGTATAAACTGACATATTCTTTGAGATAGGTCTCACCGAGATCCTTACTCTTTCCATCGGGTATCGAGAATAGCGAATAGTTTGCCGCAGCCGCCTTGACAGAGTTTTGCAGGTCCAAACCATTGCCGACGATCGAGTTCGCACGGTCAACGCCAAAGATCGAAAAACTACCCTGGATCGAGTTGTACAATTCGCCAGCGCCAAGAAAGAACGGCTGGCTCTGGGGTGGAGGTAACTCCCAGAACTCCTTGAGGTATTGTGCATTCAACGCAGTCGCATGGGCCTCTGTAGCCATGCCCCACTGAATCAATAAAGCCAGATCGGTCAACGCGGGAGGAGCACCACCGTTCCGATCAAAGTCCCAGTGTCCAAACTCATGCGACATCAATGCGGCAAATTTCTGCGGATCCAAGAAGTCCTTGATGTCGAGCGTCATCGTCTTACTACTCGTGTTGAACGACGATCCTGCGCCTTCCCGTCCAAATTCGAGAGGAATCTGGGCTGAGAGTGCCTGACCGACCACATCGCGAAGCATGGGCGTTGCGTTTATTGCCGCAAGTATGGAATCCGTGATCTGCGCGCCTATCTTTGAGGCCGGGTATTGGAAATCGCTCTTCGTCAACTCTTTCGGTGATATGGAGGCCATTTGACTTCTCTCAGTTGTATATAGCGTTTGATTTCAAGTATCAGCGGCCAAAATCTTTGAGACGCACGACATTTTCATACACATGTATGCTGTTGACGTACCCCGGCACTCCGTTGAGGTCTGCAACTACAACAGTCGAATTCTTTCTGTCGTAACGATAGCCATGGGACCGGTGCGTGAATCCTTCCGATGGCTTGTTGGATTTTTTTGCATGCATATCAACCGAGCGCAATGGCTGACCAAAAACCTGAAATAGGGAGGCTTCCGTAATCCCAATTACGCTGAATCGTTCAGGGTCAAATACCAAACGAAGATCGCGCTCTGCAGGACCCTGCGGAGTTGGTTCCAGATCCAGCAACGTGTGGCTGCGATGTGGATCCTGAAGCTGCAGCAGCGGGTCGGTATCACTTACTAAACTTAACTCCCGCCAGGCTCTCTTGACATCAGGAAGATTCGGAATAACTTGTTCCCCTCCACGCGAAATCGAGAATCTGACCCGAAGCGTCCTCTCGATAAAAGCACGATCGCCAAGATCATCATGGTCCACAACTTCCTTCAGCCGTTGCAGAAAATCGAGAACCATTGCCTCGGTGATGGCCGGACTGCCCGCTGCCACCGCATCTCTCGGCATGATCGTGTGCAGGGCAAGGCCCCCAATTATTCCGCTGATCAACTTTCGCCTCATGTTTCGCCCTTTATCTATTACTGCAGTCGGCCGGCACGAGCATGCCGCGCCGCGCTCGATTGAATCCTCAGCTGTCGTCGCCCATTCCTTGCTCTGTTTCAACTCTTAGTCCCCCATTTTCTGCCAATTCATGGAACCTGCTTAGGCGCGCCCGCGTCAGCATGCTCCCTTCCGCCCCCTGAGCCCTCTTCAACTAACTCCATCCGCATCGCCCCCTCCGTCCCTCGCAGGTGATACACCTCATCCACCTGCAAGCCTCGCGGTACATGGTGGGTGATGAACAGGATGGTCGCCCGCCCCTTGAGGCGGTTGATGGTCCGCGCGAACTGCTCCGCGGTGTGCTGGTCGAGGTTGGAGGCTGCTTCGTCGAACACCAGCACGCGCGGCTGCTTGAGCAAGGCGCGGGCGATGGCGATGCGCTGGCGCTGGCCGCCGGAAAGGCCGATGCCGCGTTCGCCGATTTCGGTGCGATAGCCTTCGGGCAGGGTGTCGATCAGCTCGTGGATCTCGGCCATCTTGCAGGCCTCGATGACATCCTCGAAGCTTGCATGGGGGTGGGCCATGATCAGGTTGTCGTAGAGCGTGCCGGCGAACAGCACGGTCTCCTGCGGCACCACGCCGAAGCTGCTGCGCAGCTCGTTGGCGGCCAGGTGCTGGATGTCGCGGCCGTCGAGGCGGATGCTGCCTTCGGTCGGCTGGTAGAAGGCTTGCAGCAGCTTGGCCAGGGTGCTTTTGCCGCTGCCCGACGGGCCCATGATCACGGTGAGATGGCCCGGTTTGAAGTCGAGGTTGAGGCCGCGATAGAGCCAGGGGTGCTGGTCCGAGTAGCGGAAGGAGACGTCGGCCAGTTCGATGCGGCCCCTGCCGGTATTCTCTCGTGCCGGGCTCAGGGCATGCGGTTCGACGGGCATGTCGAGGATGTCGCCGAGGCGCTTGACGGCGATGTTGGCCTGCTGGAATTCCTGCCACAGGCCGACCAGGCGCAACAGCGGCTGGCTCATGCGGCTGGCGAACATCTGAAAGGCCACCAGCATGCCGATGGTGAAGCCGTCGTTCTTCATCACCAGCAGCGCCCCGGCGATCAGAATGCCCAGGGTCATGAGCTGTTCCAGACCGTTGGCCAGGGTGTTGTAGGTGTTGGCGACCTGTTTGGTACTGAAGCCGGCGGCGAGGTAGCTGGCGAGGAAGCCGCTGTAGCGCTGCTCGACATGCGGTTCCATCTGCAGCGACTTGACCGTGGCCATGCCGGCGACATATTCGGTGAGGTAGCTTTGGTTGCGCGCGCCGAGCAGGAACTGCTGGTTGAGGCGTTCGCGGAATACCGGGGTGACCAGCACCGAAATGGCGGCGATCAGGCTCATGATGCCGACCGCGATCAGCGAGAGCTGCCACGAGTACCAGAACATCACGGCCAGGAAGATCAGCAGAAAGGGGAAATCCAGCATCAGGGTGACGGCGGCGCCGGTGATGAATTCGCGAATGGTCTCGACGCCCTGCAGGCGGGCGACCACGGTGCCGGTGGGGCGCTGCTCGAACCAAGGCAGGGGCAAGCGCAGCAGGTGGCGGAAGACCTGGCTGCCGAGCACGGCGTCGATGCGGTTGCCGGTGTGCAGCACCAGGTACTGCCGCAGCCAGCCCATGACAGAGGTGAAGAGCATGAACATGATTAGCGCCACGCCGATCACGGTCAGCGTGCTGGTGCTCTGGTGCGCGACCACCTTGTCAATGATGACCTGGGTGAACAGCGGTGTGGCGAGGCCGACCAACTGGATCGTGAGCGAGGCGATCAGCACGTCGCGCCAGATCGTGCGATGTTTGGCGAGTTCGGGGAGGAACCAGCCGAAGCCGAAGGCCGGCTTTTTGTCGCCGCCGTCGGGGTCGACGACGACTGCTTCCTTCGGCGCAAATTGCAGTACTTGGCCCCGGTACCGTGCGGCGAACTCGGCCAGCGGCAGTTCGCGCGGCTCATGCGTGCCCGGCTCCAGCCAGGTGATGCGTTCGCCGTCGCTGCGCAGGAAGAGCACGAAGGCGAGGTCGGTATCCTGCTCGTCTTCCGCCGCGGATTCCACTTTGACGGCAAGGAAAGCCGGGCCGCAGAGTTGCGCCAGGGCCGGCGCCGGCAGTGCGGTCAGCGCGACCTTGAAGCCCAGAGCCCGGAAGGCTTCGATTACCGTTGTTGTGGTTTGCGGCGGAGGAAACTGTTGTGCCAGCAGGCGCGGATCGAACGGAATCCGGAAAAGCTGGCAGGCGGCGCCCGCGAGCCAGACAAAACTCTCCCCTGACAGAACCCATTTCCCCTGCACTGACTTCCTTCCATCATCGTAGCGGATGCGATGCCAGGGTAATATTTATGGTTTTTTCTTATGACATCGATTGTCACTTGGCTTGGGCTGAATGTCAATTGGAAACTCGTGCGGCATACCGTAGTGTTTCGACGTCAAATGGATTGACGCGTCCTCCAAATTCCTTGGCTGCGGCAACTACCGCCTCATGCTTCCCGGGGATAAGGTCGGATGACGAACTCCCGGAAAGCGCCATTGCGGCTCAATGCCTGGCTGCCGGGACGCTATGGGAAGCGCCCGGCCGCAAGAACCTTGCCGCTGGCAACCGCAATATTCGTGGCGGCGCTAGCGCGGTTGTCCGCGTCGCCGCGATGCTGTTTGGCGTGCCGAAAGCTATCTGCTCGCGGCGTCGCCGCCGCCCAGTGCCTTGTAGAAACTCGCCGATGCCGACAGCAGCTGTCGGCGTACCGCCAGCGCCGACTGTTGCGCGGCGAACTGTTCGCGCTGGGCGTCGAGCAGTTCCAGATGGCTGGACACGCCGGCCCGGTAACGCGCGTCGACAATCCTGAGGCGCTGGTTCTGGGCGGCGACACCGGCCTCCTGTGCCTGCAACTGTTCGCCGAGCTGGGCACGTGCGCTCAGCAGATCGGCGATTTCGCGGAAGGCCTGCTGGATCGTTTTCTCGTCCTCCACCTCGGCGATGGTCTTGAGCGCCGTTGTCAGGTCCACGTTGTCGCTGCTGCGGCCGCTGTCGAACAGCGGCAGGCGCAGCGCCGGGACGAAGTTCCAGGCGCCGCTGCCGGCCCCGAAAAGGCCGGAGAGACCGTGACTGGCGGTGCCAAGCGCGGCAGTAAGCACGATCTTCGGCAGGAAGGCGGCGCGCGCGGCGCCGATGTTGGCGTTGGCGGCGATCAGCTTCTGTTCGGCGGCCATGACATCCGGACGGCCGAGCAGAACCTCGCTGGGCAAACCCGCCGCGACCTCGGCGATCAGGCCCGGTTGCGCCAGTTTGCCGCCTTCGGCGGCGAATGCGGCCGAGCCGACCAAGAGGCGCAAGGCGTTTTCCGCGGCGGCGTGGCTACGTGCCAGGCTGGCGACTTCTGCCCGCGCATTCTGATAGGCGCCGTCGGCCTGCAGGTAGTCGAGGTCGCCGGCGAGGCCGACATCGCGGCGACGGCCGACCAGGGTGCGCGTTTCCTCCCGACTTTTCAGCGTGGCCTGGGCAAGTTCCAGACGCTCGCCGAGTTCCAGCAGGCTGAACCAGGCGTTGGCCACGTCGGCGATCAGCGACAGGCGGAAAGCCTGGCGCGCGTAGTCGCTGGCCAGGAAGTTGGCACGCCCGGCATCATCGAGGCTTTTCACGCGGCCCCAGAAATCCAGTTCGAAGGCAGCCACGGCCAGATTGATGTCGTAACGCTGGCTGCTGAGCTGGCGGCCGGTGCCGGACAGGTCGGCCGGCGTCAGCGAGGCGGCGCGCTGGGCCGGCAGATCGACGGTCGGCAAGCGGTCGGCGCGGGCGATGCCGGCCAGCGCGCGCGCTTCATTGACACGGCCGACGGCGATGCGCAGGTCGCGGTTGTGTTCCAGCGCGGCCGCGATCAGGGTCTGCAGGCGCGGATCGGGGAAGAAGGCGCGCCAGTCTGTCGGCATAACCGCGCTTGTCGCCGTGTCGCCGGCGCCGACTGTTGGCGGCCAGGCCACCGGCACCGGCGCCTCGGGTCGCTGATAGTCGGGCGTGAAAGAACAGCCAGCGAGGGCGAGGGCCAACACCAGAGGGAGTGTCTTACGCATCATGCTTCTCCTCGTGGTGGCGGGCATGGCCGGGGAAGAAGCGCCGCACCACGACGAAAAATACCGGAACCAGAAAAACCGCCAGCGCAGTGGCCGTGAACATGCCGCCGATCACGCCGGTGCCGATGGCGTGGCGACTGTTGGCGCCGGCGCCGGTGGACACGGCCAGCGGCAGCACGCCGAACATGAAGGCGATCGAGGTCATCAGGATCGGCCGGAAGCGCAGGCGGCAGGCTTCGAGCGTGGCCTCGATCAGGTCCTTGCCTTGCTCCTGCAACTCGCGGGCGAACTCGATGATCAGGATCGCGTTCTTCGCCGAAAGGCCGATGATGGCGATCAGGCCGACCTTGAAATACACGTCGTTGGGCAGGCCGCGCAGGCTCACCGCCAGCACCGCGCCGAAGATGCCCAGCGGCACCACCAGCATGACCGCAAAGGGGATCGACCAGCTTTCGTAAAGCGCGGCAAGGCAGAGGAAGACCACGATCAGCGAGACGGCGAAGAGGAAGGGGGCCTGCGTGCCGGAAAGCCGCTCCTCGTAGGAACTGCCCGACCATTCGAAGCCGATGCCGGCCGGCAGCTTGGCGGCCACGCCTTCCATCGCCGCCAGGGCCTCGCCGGTCGAACGACCCGGCGCCGCGTTGCCGGCGATTTTCATCGAGGGCAGGCCGTTGTAGCGGTCGAGCTTGGGACTGCCGACGATCCACTGCGCCGTAGCGATTTCGGCGAGCGGAATCATGTCGCCGCGCCCATTCCTGACCGGCAGGCGCAGCAGGTCCTCCGGCGGGCGCCGGGTGTCGGACTCCGCCTGCCTCTGCACGCGCAGGATGCGCCCCCCGCCCACGGAGTCCTTGATGTAGGGGGGGCCCAGCGGCGATTGCGGG
>Ga0082335_1002519_pt1 | contig 33917 bp, 33 predicted proteins | sample Subgrocontami58m_FD_72375 | JGI IMG/M metagenome (GOLD analysis project Ga0082335, IMG submission 72375) | Subsurface groundwater microbial communities from S. Glens Falls, New York, USA - GMW37 contaminated, 5.8 m (SPADES assembly) (version 2) ... | reverse complement strand
TTATGCGGGAACATACAACGTTACTGCAACCGCGGCGGGTGTTGTTACTCCTGCGATATTTGTTCTTACAAACACTCCCGGTCCAGCAAGTCAAATAATTGCGACTGCCGGCAATCAACAAACTGCGCAAGTTGGAACAGCGTTTGCCACGAACCTGAAAGCAACTGTGAAGGACGGTGCAAATAATCCTGTGCCCGGGGTGCTTGTGAGGTTTACGAAGCCTCCTCTGACGAGCGCGAGCGGAACGTTCGCAGGCGGAATAGATACAGTGAGAACCGATTCGAACGGCGTCGCGACAGCTCCGACCTTCACCGCAAACCTGATCGCTGGAAGTTACAACGTGAATGCAACTGTCTCAGGTGTTGCATCACCAGCAGTGTTTGCAATGACGAACAGATCTGGTCCGCCGGGAAGCATTGTTGCAACGGCAGGAACTCCGCAAAGCGCGACGGTGAACACAGGATTTGGAGTGAATCTCCAAGTGATTGTGAGAGATGGTGCGGGAAATCCTGTCAACAATGCCATCGTCACGTTTACTGCACCATCAAGTGGCGCGAGCGGAACATTTGCTGGTAGCAGAACCTCAACTGTACCGACGAACTCCAGCGGCATTGCTATAGCTCCGGCGTTTACTGCCGACACGCTTGCAGGCTCGTACCAAGTTACTGCTGCCGCACCTGAAGTTTTAACGTCTGCGGTATTCTCTCTTACAAACACACCAGGACCAGCATCTCGAATTATTGCAACAGCAGGAACTCCGCAGAGCGCTCAGGTGGGAACCACGTTTACGACGAATTTCAAAGTCAGAGTTGCAGACGTATTCAATAATCCAATAAACGGAAACCTTGTTACGTTTACTCCTCCAGCAAGTGGCGCAGGCGGAATATTTTCCGGTAATGTGAACACGGCAACAACAGATTCGACCGGAGTGGCGACTGCTGTGGCATTTACAGCAAACTTTATTGCAGGAGCTTACACTGTGCCGGCAACTGCAACCGGTGTTGCGACTCCTGCACCATTCCTGTTGACAAACACATCGGGAGTAGCAGCGAGCATTACGGCAACCGCAGGAACGCCGCAGGGCACAACAGTGAACACTCCTTTCCCGATAAGCCTTCAAGCAACAGTTCGTGATGGAGTTGGAAATCCTGTTGCGGGCGTTGCAGTTACATTTGATGCTCCAGTAACAGGGCCAAGCGGCATGTTCAGTAATGGTTTGACAACATTCACCACAAATACATCTGCTACCGGAATAGCAACGGCAACGATTACTGCAAACCGATTTGCAGGCAGCTTTCCGGTGAACGCCGCTGTTTCAGGAGTCGCGGCGCCGGCGATATTTTCCTTGACAAATATTCCCGGCGCTCCTGCGAGTGTCACTGTGGCTGGCGGAAATCTACAAGCTGCTGTCGTGACCAGAACGTACGCTTTTCCCCTTCAAGTTACGGTGAAGGATTCATCGAACAATCTCGTGAGCGGTGTGCTTGTTACCTTTACTGCCCCGGCAAGTGGTCCGAGCGGAACATTTGCTGGTGGAAGTAGAATTGATACAGTTCGAACATTGGCGACCGGCATCGCCGCTTCGTCATCGTTTACTGCAAACAGGAATGCCGGTTCGCTGCCGGTAACTGCATCCGTTTCCGGAGTAACCGCGTCTGCAAATTTTTCACTCACCAATCTTGCAGGCTCGCCTGTGTCCGTCTTGGACACTGCAGGGACGCCGCAAAGCGCAACAGTCAACACTCGATTCTTGACGGATATGGCTGTTGCCGTTCGCGACTCGTTCAGTAATCCTGTACCCGGAGTTGTTGTAACGTTCAACGCACCGTTGTCGGGTCCAAGCGGAACATTTGAAGGGGGAGTGAACATTGCAACGACGGGTCCTCTCGGTATAGCCACTGCGCGCAGGTTTACTGCCAACAGTATTGCCGGCGGACCTTACAATGTCGTCGCGACAGTTCCGGGAGTTTCTACCCCCGCACGGTTTTTCCTCACCAACACTCCGAGCGCTCCCGCGAGAATTGTTGCCACAGCAGGAACTCCACAAAACGCACAGGTGGGAACTCTGTTTGCGATACCCTTCAGGGTGCTCGTTACAGATTCGTCGGGCAATGCTGTTGTTCGGGGGACTACAGTTACGTTTACTCCACCATCAAGCGGCGCAAGTGGATTTTTTCAGGGTGGTGTGAACACGGCATCTACAGATTCACTTGGATTTGCAACTGCTCGACCCTTTACTGCAAATACTATTGCCGGTTCATATTCTCTCCCGGCATCTGTCGCTGGAGTTGCAGTGCCCGCACCGTTCGCATTGAGGAATACTCCAGGTCCGGCGTTCTCCATAGTAACTGTTTCTGGGCCCGAATCAACTGTTGTTGGAACCCAGTTCCCAGTACCTTTCCGTGTGAGAGTACGGGATACATTTAACAATCCAGTGCCCAACGATACCGTTACCTTCACTGCGCCAACAAGCGGTGCGAGGTGCACGTTCACAGTAGTGACTTCTACTGATACGAATGGGATCTCGTCAGCTAACGCTGTTGCAAACACCATTGCAGGCTCTTACGATGTTCGAGCCACGGTGGTAGGTGTTTCAGCCCCTGCAACTTTTTTTGGTGTAAGAAACGTACCTGCAGCTCCAACTCAAATTACTCCTTTAGCAGGGACGACGCCGCAAAGCGCACAAGTGCTAACACAGTTTCTCGTAAATCTTCAAGCATTAGTCAAAGATGCATTCAATAATCCTATCCCCAATAAAATAGTAACGTTCACTCCACCTGCTTCCGGACCTTCAGGAACCTTCGAAGGAGGACTGAACACGGCAACGACAAATACGATCGGCGTCGCGACTGCTCGACCATTTACAGCCGACAACACTCCCGGTGGTCCCTACAACGTATCTGCATCTGTTACAGGCGTTCCGCCTGCGCCAATCTTTCAACTGACGAACTTAATCGGTCCTCCAGGAAATATCACGATACTTGCAGGTTCGCCGCAGACCACTCAAGTTGGGACTGCTTTCCCGGTTAGGTTCAGAGTGCTGGTAAAAGATGTTGCGAACAATCCTATTCCAAATGTGACAGTCAGGTGGAGTGGTGGCGCTGGAAGTTTTGAAGGTGGAGTAGATACGGCAGTGACCGATAACAATGGTATAGCTCAAGCGAATAGATTTATTGCAAACGGTCTTGCAGTAAGTTATCGCGTAAGCGCATCGGCGCAAGGTGCGGCAGCCCCCGTGGACTTTCTTCTAACGAACTTGGCGCGTCCTGCTTACAGAATTGATGTATCAGCAGGCTCTCCGCAGAGCGCACAAATAAGTACGGCATTTGCAACTCTGTTCGAAGCCACAGTGCGCGATACGTTTGGTAATCCTGTCTTTGGAGCGCAAGTTACGTTTACGGCGCCGGCAACAGGTCCCAGTGGGACATTTTTCGGCGGAGGTATTACCTATCAAACCACGAGTGATTCGTCAGGTATTGCAAGAGCTGTCGTGTTTTCCGCAAACATTAATGCCGGAAGATATCTCGTCGCAGCAACAACTCCGGGTGTGTCATCGCCTGCGAACTTCGATTTGACAAATACTCCAGGTCCGCCTCAAAGCATAACAGTAAATCAAGGAAGTCCGCAATCCACACGCATCAACTCGCGTTTTGGAACAGATCTTCGGGTAATAGTGCGAGATGGCGCGAATAATCCGAAAGGTGGAGTTCCTGTACGATTTTCTGCCCTGCTAACAGGCGCAAGCGGAAGATTTCCCGGAGGAAGGACAGATACGACAGTCGTGACTGACGCCGGCTTCAATCTTGGTATTGCAATAGCTCCCCCATTTTCAGCTAACTCGATCGCAGGTTCGCATCAAGTTACTGCAACCGCTTTGAACGTTTCACAAGCAGCACAGTTCGATTTGACGAATCTGCCGGGTACAGTGGCAAGCATTCAAGCAACAGCGGGCACGCCGCAATCAGCGCAAGTCAACACGGCATTTGCAAACCCGTTCAAAGCAACGGTGATGGATTCGGCACGCAATCCAGTTCCCGGCATGGCCGTTACATTCACCACCCCGTTCGGCGGAGCGAGCGGAACATTCGATAATGGCAACACAGTGCAAACGGATCAGAACGGCGTCGCTACTGCAAACACGTTTCGTGCAAATAGCTTTGCCGGAAGCTACGTTGTGAGGGCAAGCGTTGGGGGATTAACGTCGACAGCGAATTATGATTTGACAAACACCACCGGTCCTGTTGCCAGCATCAACGTCACAACAGGTACTCCACAAACAACTCTCGTCAATACACGATTTGACTCGGTATTGAGCGCGAGGGTGACTGATGGCTCAGGAAATCCCGTTAGCAGTGTGAACGTTACGTTCACTGCGCCATCATCGGGAGCAAGTGGAACATTTGTTAGTAACGGTGCGACGACCAAGATTGTTCAAACCAATGCGCTGGGGATCGCGAGTGCGGATACATTCAAGGCGAATAGCATTGCGGGAAGCTACAGCGTCACCGCATCTGCGACCGGCATTTCTGGACAAGCAATCTTCGCTCTGACGAACACAGTGGGACCTTTGAACAAATTCCTTGTTGAAGCGGAGAATGGAGGGGCTATTCCCTCACAACAGGCAATGGTTCCGTTCAACATTAAAATCTCTGCACGAGACATATACAACAATCTCACACCAAGTTTTTCCGGAAGGGTCAGAATTTCTTCTACAGGAAGCTTCTTGGGCGACACGATAACAGCGCCATTCGGTAATGGAGTCTTGACGCATCGTATCATCATAAGAAGAGCCGGCAGCGGTATTACCATCAAGGCAACGGGAGCTGTTGATTCGACAAAATTCGGAACCAGTAACAGCTTTCAAGTCAATAATCCCATTCCGAATCCAACAAGTGTAACTCCAGCAATAGGGAATTTGTTGGAAACTCTAACGTTGATAGTTCGCGGATCAAATTTTATCGACAGCATCGTCACAAGGTTGGATATGGGGAGAAACATTTCAGTAAACTCACTGACTGTTGTTGACACAACACAACTACGAGCAACCGTCACTATTCTTGCGAGTGCCGATACAGGCGGCAGGAACATAAAACTGATTAACACGGGTGCACCGGAATCGAACCCAATAGTATTTCGGGTAATCCTTCCCGTTCCTCAGCCACCTGTACTGGCTGGTCCCCCCAATGCAAGCCGCAATAATCCAACAACGCTTGCATTAATATGGTCGAGCGCTCCGCTGGCAACCTTTTATCACTTGCAAGTCGGAACTGACTCGTTAGCGCCAACATCAGTGTTTAATGATTCAACTTTGACCGAGACGACAAAAACGATCGCACAACTTACGGGCGGCACAAAATACTACTGGCGAGTAAGAGCAAAAAATTCAAGGGGCTTTGGAGTGTTTTCCACAGCGAAATCATTTACTACACTTCCGCCGTATCCATCCGCGTACTCACTCAGTACAACCATTGCATACCCAACGCGCCAGACTCCGGGCGATTATCTTGTGACAGACTATCGCATCGTCGGTTTGCCTGGTGATGGTGCACGAGGTGGAGTGCGTATCGATCAGTTGCTCTCAGGAACACAGAATGTTGATTGGGTTGTCTACCGTGACAACGGTGGTTCGCAGGATTACTTTGAGGCGTTCAATGGCAGCGCAGCATTCAGCTTCTCACCCGGCAAAGCGTTTTGGGTATTGAGAAAAGGAGATTGGAATATCAGGAGTATTTCTGTTCCTGTCGTCCTGCCGCTTGACACGGCTACAGCCTCCGTATCAATTCCATTGCAGAGCGGGTGGAACTTGATTACGAATCCGTTTGATGCTGCCGTCTCGTGGGACGAAGTGCTATCGCTAAACGGCATCTTTTCCTCCGATCCGATTTATAAGTTCAACGGCGCACCTGCAACATCCAGTACATTGGATCCGTACGTTGGCTATTACTTCTTCAACAGTCGCAATCTTATATCATTGAAGATTCCCCTCGGCGCTACGACGTCTGCTTTGGCGAAGTCCACAGCAAGTCGTAACACAGATGAGTGGAGGATTAACATTGCGCTTCATGCAGGAGGACACGTCGATCGAACGACAACATTTGGCGTTGTACAAGGCGCTCGTGTTGGATTGGATTCATTGGAATATCGCAAGTCGCGGTCGTTTGGCGAGATTCCCACTGTGTACTTCAATCGGCCTGAATGGGATAACCAATACAGCGGCTTTGCAACCGACTTCCGTCCCACGGTTGATCAGTTGGAGACATGGAAGTTTGAAGCACATGCAAAATCACGTAACCAAATGATGCTGCAATTCGATGGCGTTGATGCCGTTCCATCTCATTTGAAAGTGTACTTGATAGATCAACAACGGGCACGTTATGTTGACCTGCGAGCTGAGGCGAGCTACAACTTCAGCTTGCCAACGGGAAGTTCCGAATTCAAGGTGATCGTTGGAAGCGAGGAAGCCGTTCGTGAAATACTGAATACTGTGCTGCCGAAAGAGTTTGCACTTGGCAACAACTTCCCAAATCCGTTCAACCCGACAACCAGTATTCCAATTTCTATTCCACACACTGCAGACATTTCGCTGAAGATTTACAACATTCTCGGTGAAGAAGTGCGGACAGTCTTTGCCGGAACGATAGAAGCCGGTCGCTACTTCTTTACATGGGATGGAAAGAACAATGCCGGCAATACTGTTGCCTCCGGAATGTATATTACCCGCTTTACAACGAATGCAGGAAAAGCATTCACGGGCAAAATGATTATGATGAAATAAGGAAAGGAGAACTCATGCATTCATTTTTTGTTGAGCGAAAAATATTACACTGCCTCGTTGCTGTTTTCGTTTTCCTCTACACGACGAATGTCTATGCATTTGCCGGGGACGACGATGAAGAGAATGAAGACAACCCTGTCTCAAACGTTCGCATTAACAAGCAGGGGAAAATCAACATCTTCATTGAGTATGACCTCGCTGGATCAGGCGACGAAATGTACAGCGTTGCATTGGCGGTAAGAGTAAAATCCGACAGCACATTTTCCTACACGCCAATCAACGTTATCGGCGATATTGGCGCGAACATTCGTCCGGGTAAAAATAAGCGCATCAGTTGGAGAATCTCTGATGAGTATATCCCCGCTCTTGATAAAGATGATGTACAGTTTGCAATAGTTGCGACAGCTCCTCAAGTTGAGGGAGGCAACACTGGGCTGTATGTCGCTGGTGGTGCTGCCGTCGTGGGCTTAGCATTGGCTATCGTTCTTCTTTCGTCGAACAAAACGGGTCAAGACCAGCAGACCAACGCATTCCCGCTCCCTTATGGGAGACCGCGCTGAATTCACAATCCTTGAATTCACTCAAAGGAATTGGTATATTTTCCCAAGCCTCCGCTGATAAGTAATCAGACGATGTGAACATTGAAGAAGGAGTGCTCGTTACATGAGTGCTCCTTTTTTGTTTCAGCCAATCGAGCATTTTAATCACAAATCCAAACGCGTTATGCGACTGAGCAAAGGATTCATTCCGACTGTCAAAGAAACTCCGAACGACGCAATCATTCCAAGTCATCAACTGATGATTCGAGCCGGCATGGTGCGCTTGCTTGGTGCAGGCATCTACTCATGGCTTCCCCTCGGTTACAAAGTGATGAAGAAGGTGTCTGAGATTGTTCGTGAGGAAATGGATGCAATCGGCGGACAGGAATTTCATTTGCCGGCATTAAGCCCGATTGAGTTGTGGGAGCAAACGGGAAGGGTGAAGGCTTTCGGCGACACACTCTTTCATTTGAAAAACCGTCCGCTGGTACTGGCGCCAACCCACGAGGAAGTCATCTGCTGGCTGGCAAAGAACCACATCTCGTCGTACAAGGACATGCCGCAGATTTGGTATCAGATTCAGACAAAGTTTCGCAATGAGCCTCGCCCGCGATCCGGAGTCCTTCGCGGTAGACAATTCCTGATGAAAGACAGCTACAGCCTTGACACAACATGGGAGGCGTTGGACACAAGTTATGATTTGCACGCAGAAGCCTACAAGAAGATCTTCACTCGCTGCGGATTAAGATTCTTTATCGTCGGTGCGTCAAGCGGTGCGATGGGTGGAACCGGCTCACAAGAGTTTATGCTTGAATCCGATTCCGGTGAAGATACCATTGCACTGGCTGAGGATAACAGCTACGCGGCAAATCTTGAAATTGCAGCTTCAATTGTTCCGAAAGGTGTTTGCCATTCGGAAAGCAAACCGATTCAGGAAGTTCACACACCAAATGTGAAGACGATTGATGAGCTGGCGGCCTTCTTGAAAGTTGACCATTCGATTCTTGCCAAGTCTGTTGTCTATTGGGCTGACAAGATGCCCGTCCTGATTCTTATGATGGGCAATGATGAGCTGAACGAATCAAAGCTGACTTCGGTGTTGGGAGTGGGTGTTCGTCCGATTGAAGCTGAAAGTTTGAAGGACCTGACTGGCGCTGACGGCGGATCGATTGGCCCGGTTGGGTTGAGAGGATTTAAGATTATCGCAGATAAACGTCTCGAAGGGGCGAACGGCCTCATCAGCGGCGCGAACAAGAACGACTATCACCTGATGAATATTGACTTGCAGCGCGATTGCAAGATTGATGGTTACTACGATTTGCGAACAGTCCAGGCTGGTGAGTTTGCTCCGAATGGAAAAGCCAGGCTTCGCATTGTTCACGGAATCGAGCTTGGACATATTTTCAAGTTAGGAACGAAATACTCTGACGCTCTCAAAGCAACATATCTTGACGAAAAGGGAGAAGCGAAGCCAATTATCATGGGAAGCTATGGCATCGGCATTGAGCGTATTATTGCTTGCCATATCGAACAGAACCATGACGATAACGGCATCATTTGGGATAAATCCATTGCTCCATACCACGTCCATCTGATTGCGGTAAGCATGAAGAGTAAGGATGTGGTCGAGAAGGCGGAGCATCTCTACGCTGAGCTGACCAACGCGGGCATTGATGTTCTGTTTGACGATCGAGCTGCAACAACGCCCGGCTTCAAGTTCAAAGATGCAGACTTGCTCGGAATGCCATATCAGGTCATCGTTGGTGAGAAGAATCTTGCAAATGGCAAGATTGAGATCAAAGTGAGGAAGAGTGGAGAGCGGATTTTGGTTGAGGCGGGGGATGTTATCAACAAGGTGAAGGAGCTTTTGGCGTAGGTGTTAGTTGTTTGTTCGTCAATGGGTTAGAGTGTTGAATGTGAACTTCGTTTTCGCTTCTCGAATCTGTTCGTAAGTTTATCAAAAGTTGTTGACAACTTCTCGTCGTTCGTCGCTATACTTTCTGTGTGGCTTCTAATCCTGAATCCTTCGCGACGTGATAATCTCAGTGCCGTCTGCAAGATTCTGTCGTCCCTTCGGGACTTGTCTGTTGGTTTGATTTTGTTTCCCACGACTTCGTCGTGGGCTATTGTCTGTCGCCACTTCTTGGCTGGTATGTTGTGATGCAATTGGCTTGGAAGAATGGGCACAGGCGTCTGGGGGCTGAAGAAAGAAGAGAACGACGCGCAAGTCCCGAAGGGACGACAGACATTAGCCCATAGCAAATCTATGGGGAATCGGAAGAAGAGGTCGGCGTGCTGCAGGCTCGCTACGCTCGGTGATGTGCGGAAAAGCGACGCACAACACTTGCCCCCAAAAGCGGGGAAGGCGGGAGAACACCCGACTGCGCGCAAAAGAAATTGTTCGAATGTTTTAGATTCAGCATGCGCTTCGTCGGGCATGCCCAGCATTCAGTCAAAAGAAAATTTTCAACGGTCAATGTTCAATTGTCAATCAATCCGAAATTGACAATTCGAAATTCGCAATAGAAAAAAATGCCCGAGTACGTCCACTTACATAATCATACGCATTACAGCCTTCTTGACGGTGCACTCAAGATTGATGACCTTGTTAACGCGGCTGTGGAGAACAAGATGCCTGCTGTTGGTCTTACCGACCACGGCGTGATGTTTGGTGCTATTGAGTTTTACAAGAAGGCGAAAAAAGCAGGCATCAAGCCAATCATTGGCTGTGAGGTGTATATTGTTACGAAGGGTAGCCGCTTCGAGAAAGCAACTCAAGCAACCGAGTCTGGAGGCAAACGCGGCGCGTATCACCACATGATTCTTCTCGCGAAGAATCTCCAAGGCTACAAGAATCTCGTCAAACTCTGCACAATCGGACATACCGAAGGTTTTTATTACAAGCCGCGCATTGATGCTGAAGTGCTTCGCCAATATCGCGAAGGATTGATTGGAACATCTGCTTGCGCTGGTGGAGTTGTAGGAGCACAGCTTGCTAACGGCCAAGATGCTGAAGCGTATGAGGCGGCTGAACTTTACAAGAACATTCTCGGCAAAGACTTCTACATTGAAATTCACAACCACGGCATTAAGCGTGAAGCGATTATCCGCGACAAGGCCCCGAAGCTTGCAAAGGATTTGGGGCTGAAGCTTATCTGCTCGAACGACGTTCATTACCTGAAGCAAGAACACGCTATCGCTCACAACATCATGCTGCTCATTCCTGATTCGAGCAGCACCAACACACCCGACTATACTCAACTCCGTTATCAGACCGATCAGGTGTACTTCAAGTCTTCCAAAGAGATGATAGAACTCTTCAGAGAATACCCTGAGGCTCTTCACTCGACGATGGAGGTTGTGGAAAAGTGCAATCTCGAGCTTGACTTGAAGACGAATTACATGCCGAAGTTTCCAATTCCGCCGGATGCCGGAGTTGATTCGCTTGAAGATTATTTCGAGAAGCTCGCGCGTGAAGGATTCAGTCGTCGCTACTCTGAACCCACCGAAGAATTGCGACGAAGACTTGAGCATGAGATTTCAGTTATCAGGAAGATGGGCTATGCTGGCTACTTCTTGATTGTACAGGACTTCATCGCAGCGGCTCGCAATATGGGAGTGTTTGTTGGGCCCGGTCGCGGCAGTGCGGCAGGGAGCATTGTCTCCTACTCACTCGGCATTACAAACGTTGATCCAATCAAATATGATTTGTTGTTCGAGCGGTTCCTGAATCCTGACCGCGTCTCGATGCCTGATATTGACGTAGACTTCTCTGATAACAAGCGAGAAAAAGTCATTCAATACGTTCGCGAGAAGTATGGTAAAGAATCTGTTTCTCAAATCATTACGTTTGGCACGCTTTTGTCTCGTGCTGTGTTGAAAGACGTTGGTCGGGTTCTGGGAGTTCCTCTCAGCACGATTGATTCCATCACGAAGCAAATTCCTGTCGAGCAGGGAAAAGTTCGTCCGCTTGCTGATGCTCTTGAGAATATTCCCGATTTGAAATGGGTAAAGGAAAGCAACGACCCGAAAATCAAAACGCTGATTGAGGCTTCGCTGGTGCTTGAGGGAATGAACCGCGGCGCCGGCATGCACGCCGCCGGCGTTGTGATTGCGCCGGGCAACATCAGCGACTACGTCCCGCTCTTCAAGACTCCGCAGACGGAAGTGATGACGCAGTTCAACATGAAGGACCTTGAGACTGCCGGTCTTCTTAAGATGGACTTCCTTGGACTGCGAACGCTTTCCGTGCTGGAGAACGCCCTTGTGCTCATCGAGCGCGACCACGACGTGAAGATTGATTTAGATAATCTTCCTGAAGACGATGCGAAAACGTTTGAGTTGTTTTCGAAAGGTCAGACAGTCGCTATCTTCCAGTTTGAAAGTTCTGGAATGCAGGATTGGCTTCGCAAACTGAAGCCGACGAGCATCAGCGACCTTGTCGCGATGAACGCGTTGTACCGGCCGGGCCCGATGGAAATGATTGGCGATTTCATCGAGCGCAAGCATGGTCGTCAGAGAATCGAATATCTTCATCCCAAGCTTGAATCATCTCTGAAGGAAACCTACGGCGTCATCGTCTACCAGGAACAAGTGATGAAGATTGCGAGTGAGATTGGCGGCTTTACACTTGCGAAGGCGGACTTGATGCGCCGCGCAATGGGAAAGAAAGACAAGAATCTCATGGCGGAGATGAAGAAGGAATTTGTTGACGGTGCAGTGAACCTTGGTACGGAGAAGAAGGTTGCCGGCGACATCTTCGATTTGATTGAGAAGTTTGCATCATACGGTTTCAACAAGTCGCATAGCGTTGCATACTCTGTTGTGGCGTATCAAACTGCCTACTTGAAGGCGCACTATCCTGCCGAGTATATGGCGGCAACGCTATCGTCCGAAATTGGTGACACGGATAAGATCGTCGGGCTGATTGATGACTGCCGCAAGATTGGCATCAACGTTCTTCCGCCGGACGTGAATGAGTCGGGAACAGATTTCCAGGTTGTTCATGGCGATATTCGCTTTGGACTTTGCGCTATCAAGGGTGTTGGTGAAAGCGCGATTGAAACTGTAATCAAAACACGAGAAGAACACGGTAAATTTGAAAATCTGTTCGACTTCTGCCGACGCGTTGACTTGCGGCTTGTGAACAAGAAGTGTCTTGAAGGTTTGGTGCAATCTGGTGCATTTGATTCAATGGAAGGGCATCGTGCGCAGTTCTTTGAGAATATTGAACGCGCAGCGAACTTCGGCGCCGCGTATCAAGAGCAGAGCGTGAGCGGGCAATCAAGTCTGTTCGATACTGGTGGGCCGAAGGAAGAACAGAAAATTTCTTACCCTGCAATGTCCCCAATTGCCGTGTGGAGCGAGCATGATAAATTGATGCGTGAGAAGAACGTGCTCGGCTTTTACGTTTCCGGTCACCCACTAATGAGGTATGAGCAGGAAATAAATGAGTTTGCAAACGTTCACTTTGGCGACTTGACCAATTTTAAGAATGGAAGCACTGCCCGTGCGTGCGGCATCGTTACACAAGTGAAGAAAAAAATCGACAAGCGCGGCAACATGATGGCGTTTGTGAATTTGGAAGACTTTTCAGGACGTGCGGAACTGATTGTGTTCTCTGATGCGTTTGCAAAGTTCCAACAGAATCTCCGACCTGATTCCATGGTGATGGTAACAGGCAAAGGCGAGGCTAATGGTGATGTGCTGAAGATTCTCGTGAACGAAGTGTTCCCGATGGAGAAAGTGAGAGAAAAGTTTACAAAAAGTATTATTCTCTCAATCAATGTTAACGATATTAAGGAAAACACGATTATCGAGCTGCGCCAGCTTCTCGAAAGGAATAAAGGGAACTGCGCGTGCTACTTCAACGTTGTTGACTCTGCGAAGACCAAGAAATACCAGACGCGGAAATTTGCTGTTGACCCATCCGATGCGTTTCTTGAAGAAGCAAAGAAAATGCTCGGACCGCAAAGCGTAAGATTAGTTACTTATGTTACGCAAACGAGTACATATCGCTCCCCTACGGGGTCGTAGACCTGACGGAGCTTTTGGTCGTTTACTGTCAATGAAGCTCTATAAACATGCCACGCCTACGGCGTTTCCTCGTCTTCCGGAAGCCCCGTGAGGGGCGTTATGTTTATAGAAACCAACAACAATGATAGCCAGGAAGCTCCAGAGGAGCGTCATGTGAACAACGCGACTTGCCACAAAGTATCTTTTCAGATTGCCAGTGCGTAACATCAGTTAGTTAGTAACTAAACACTTATCAGTCACAAAGAGGAAAATGAAAATAATGAAACCGATTGAAATCACTGATGCGAATTTTGAACAAGAAGTGATAAACTCTGATAAGCCCGTGCTTATCGATTTCTGGGCAGTGTGGTGCGGACCGTGCAAAATGATTGCTCCCGTTGTTGAAGAAATTGCGAAAGAGTATGACGGCAAATTGAAGGTTGGTAAGGTGAATGTGGACAACAATCCGGAAGTCTCGATGAAATTTGGCATCCGCAGTATTCCCACGCTGATGGTGTTCAAAGGCGGAAAGGTCGTTGAGCAAATCATTGGCGCGGTGCCGAAGAGGAATCTTGTAGAGAAAGTTCTTCCGTATGTGAGCGTAAACTAAGTGTAGGTCGGGTCGCTGACCCGACCACATCGGCGAGACGGCGTCTCGCCCTACAGTTGCAAAGCCCGGTCTCAAACGAGGTTGGGCTTTTTCTTTGCTTGATTCTGAACTGAATTCAGACCATATTTAGTCCAGCAAATGGAAAGGATAATATGAAACTCAGTGAATCTGTGAAGCCAATTAGCTATGTCAAAGCTCATGCGGCGGAAGTCATCAAAGACTTAAATGAAAATAGTGAGACTCTTTTTATCACGCAAAACGGCGAAGCGAAAGCCGTCCTGCAGGGTATTGATGCGTACGAGCGCACGCAAGACACGATTACGTTGCTGAAGATACTTGCAATGGGCGTTGAAGACATAAAGAAGGGGAGATATGAGCCATTGCGAAAAGCGGCGGCGGACATTCGAAAGAAAACTCAACACCTCAGCAAACGGTAATGTATCGTGTTCACATGGCATGGCAGGCAAAAGCGGATTTGATTGAGATCCATAACTATGTCGCCACTCACGACTCGGCAACGAAAGCCGGCAAGCTGAGGGAAGCGATTCTTAAAAAGTGTTTTACATTGGATAGACTGCCTGAGCGGGGACATGTTCCACCTGAGGTTCTTGAATTTAGTACGAGGCAGTTCTTGGAGATTCACTACAAACCATACCGAATCGTTTATCAAATCATTGAGCGTGATGTTTTCATCATCGGTATTCTTGGCGGACGAAGGAGCCTTGATGTACTTCTTAGGGAGCGTATGCTTCGTTACCAATAGTCGCCTGAAACCTTTTAGAGCTTCGGGCTTTTTATTTTCTTCTTCATATATTGCTCCAGCCTCTCTCGAATCACCCGATTAGTCTCACATCAACAATACTACGCCATGGAAGTTTTCATCGGACTCTTCGCCGTCGCAATCTATCTCGTGCCGCTGATTCTAGCCCTCGTCAACAAGAGCAAGGTTGATTTGCTCAACAGACGAATTGAAGAGTTAGAGCGGGCGTTCATCAATCAGAACAGCACATTCGAAGATCTGCGGAAGCGAAGCATTACTCCTGCTTCAAAGCCCGAACTTAAAAAGTCGTCAAAGCCGCAAGAGCCACCGGTTATCGCAACGAATGTCGTCGAACCACCTCAGGTAATTGTCAAAACTCCGGAGCCTCCGACAGAAATTCAACCGCCTCCAGATAAAGTTGCCGAAGTTGCAGCAGAAAAAGTTGAAGGTTCTCCTCAGCTTGTTGTTGGTAGGTCTGGATCGCCTTTACCATCAATGACACCTCCGCACCCAATCTTTCAGCCGACAGAATCCATCTTCGCTACAAAGAGCAGAACGAGCAAGGAGTGGGAAGCGCTCATTGGCGGAAAAATTCTTAACCGCATCGGCGCAGTAGCGCTCATCATCGGCATGGGCTTTTTCTTGAAGTATGCGTTCGAGAACAACTGGATTACCGAAACGATGCGGGTGATTCTCGGTGCAATCGCCGGCGGCGGGTTGCTGTTTGTTGCGGCTCGCTCACACAAGAAAGGGTTTGAGATTTTCTCACAGGGACTCGTCGGTGCGGGCATTTCGATTTTATATTTGTCAGTGTATGCGGCGTTCAATTTTTATCACGTCGTTCCGCAGTTTGCCGCGTTCGTGTTGATGTCCTGCGTTACGATGCTGACGCTTTGGCAAGCGTGGAAATACGACTCACTCGCCGTTGCATTACTTGGTTGGGCTGGTGGTGTTCTCACGCCGTTCATGCTCAGCACAGGTGAAACAAACGAAGTCGGCATGTTCACATATATTGCTTTGTTCGATGCCGGACTTCTTGCCATCGCCTTGAGCAAAGAGAAGTGGATTATTCTTGAACCGTTGACTGTTGCTGCGACGTATCTGATCTATTTTGTGTGGTTTGAATCTTCGTATGTGCCCGAAGCTCTTGCTAAGACAATTTTCTTTTTAACATTATTCTGGCTTCTCTTTTTCGCGTTCCAAGCTGTACGACACCTGAAGAAGTTTGCCGCATCCTACGAGATTCTCCACGAATTGTTGATTGCAAATGCTGCTCTGTATTTCGTCGGAATGTATCAGCTCATCGAGCCTGACCACCATTCATGGATGGGAGTAATTACCCTTCTCACAGGCGTTCCATATCTTTTGATGTTCCTCGGGCTGAGGAGAAGAGGAGCGGCACGTCAAAGTCTATTGGACCGTTATGTTCTTTCAGCAATAGTTTTGCTCTTCACGGCAACTGCAATTCATTTCAGTGGATTTACAACGGCAATCCTCTGGTCGCTCGAAGCGCTTACCGTTGTGTACGCCGGTTCGAAGTTGACCATGAAATCCGTTTGGATTGCCGCAGTGGTGATGTTTGCCTTTTCATTCTTCAAACTCTTCTTCTCGGACGGCTCGCTCTGGTTCATGCCACTTGAGGAATTCAGGTTGATAGTTAACATGCGTGCGCTTTCGTATTTCACTCTCGGAGCGACATTACTTGCAAGCTCGGAACTCTTTCGACAACGAGAGGAAAACATTGCAAAGCTGTTCCATATTGGTCTGAGCTATGCTTGGTGCGTAACGTTCTTCATTCTTTTCTCCGTTGAGACGAATGACTTGTTCAGTCGCTGGATGCTTTATGCTGAAGGAACTGCGCACGATTTTCTTTCCTTCAAGAGAGACCTTACAGTCGGAATTGTGTGGATGGCGTATTCGGTAGCACTCGCCTGGTTTGGTTTCTGGAGAAATGCGCGACCTGCATTATTCTCCGGCACAGGAGTGCTTTTGCTCGCGTTAGGAATTGGCGGGCTTCATTCGATTGCGTTTGAGCCAATCGAACAATACAGCTTCATCTTCAACTACCGAGTACTTACGATAGTATTTCTCGTTGCCGGCACGATTGCTCATGCGTGGATGTGGCGAAAGCATGGAGCGACGCTGAAACACTCAAACGGTGTCCTCAACGCAATTACAGTTTCTATTGTTCTGCTGATTTTCATTCTGCTCACTGCAGAAACGTATGACGGCTTTGAAAATCTTTTGGTCAACGCAACTGGCAATCCGTTCGAATTGCTCTCATTCAAACGTGTGCTCACCTTAGCGCTCGTGTGGACTGCGTATTCGCTTCCACTTACGTGGTTTGGATTAACAAAGAAATCAAAATACGTGGTGTATTGCGGAATCGGTGTAATGGGTTTGGGCTTGTTTGTTGGCTTGGTCCGTTCGCTTTGGTATGAGCCGGTTGAATGGTTTAGTCTGCTTTTCAATTACAGATTCTTTGCCACGTGTTTGCTGATTGCTGGTGCAGTATTGCAGTTATTACTGTGGAGAAAGAACAGCAGGGAAGTTGAGTGGAACAAAACATTGGTCGGCGGTATTAGTTTGATAATTGTGGCGCTCATGCTTGTATTGCTCACTTCTGAGACGAGAGATTTCTTTGAACAAAAGATTTGCTCTGTGGAAAAACTTATGATTGATGAGTGGAGCCACGATTTAGAAGCTCAAGTTAACAGTTTGCGAAACATGCAGCAGCTTTCCTTGTCCGGAGTATGGTTGTTGTATTCAATTATGTTGATGGTAGTGGGATTGTGGAGGCGCAATCGAAGAATTCGACTTGTTGCGATCGGATTGTTTGGTGTTACGATTCTCAAAATCTTTGTCTACGACTTGTCATTCCTTCAGACATTGTATCGAATCTGTTCGTTCATGGGACTTGGTGTAATCTTGCTCGCTGTTTCATATCTCTACCAAAAATACAAGTCGATAATTTTAGAGACGGAGGCACAGGAGAAATCACAGGAAACGGCTGTACGTGATGTTCAGCAGTAATTTCTAAAAGCGGGTAATGCCGAGGTTCTTCGTTATCGTCGTAATTTCTTCCGAAGTCAGCGGACGACTTTCACCGGGCTGAAGTCCGTCGATGGAAAGTGAACCGATTCTGATTCGCACAAGCCGCAGTGTGGGATGCCCGACTGCGGCTGTCATTTTTCTGACCTGACGATTGCGACCTTCACGCAAAGTCAGCTCAAGCCACGCAGTCGGGACGTTCTTACGAAACCGAATCGGAACGGGGCGGGACGGCAGGTTCGGTTCCTCAGCCAGCAGGGTAATATCGGCTGGCTTCGTTTTTCTTCCTTCAATCACAACCCCTGAACGCAACTTCTGCAAGGATTCTTCTGATGGAATTCTTTCAACTTGGACAAGATATGTTCTTTCATGTTCAAACTTTGGGTCGGTTGCCCGATGTTTCAGACCATTATCATTTGTCAGCAAGAGCAAGCCTTCACTATCCACATCCAATCTTCCAACGGGGTAAACATCAGGTGGAAACCGACCGAAGTCCTTCAGGGCCAGATGACCATGTTCAGGAGTAAACTGCGACAGAACACCGTATGGTTTGTAGAGAAGGATATACGAGAATTTCTTTGACATTGAGCGCCTCATGACAGCTTCAAAGTAGCAATAGCCCCGTGCAGATTCAAGGAGATGGGACTTGACAAGAGGCTTTAAGTTTATTATATTTGAATTAGTGTATTTCAAATTCAAAGTATATTATCATGAAGACAACAAAGAAATACGGTAAGAGGGCGGATGTGGCGTTAACGCTCTGGGTAAAACTCGCACGGGCGTTTTCCGTGTTCTCTAAAGCGACGAACAAAGATATTGAAGCGCACGGATTAACACAGCCGCAATTCGGTGCCCTCGAATGCCTCGGTCATCTTGGACCGATGACGATTGGTCAACTCTGTACGAAGAACCTTGTCAGTGGCGGAAATATGACGGTCGTTGTTGATAATCTTGAAAAACAAGAACTCGTAGAGCGAGTACACAGCAAAGAAGACCGGCGTGCGATCGTTGTGCAACTGACGTCGAAAGGCAAGCGGCTCTTTGAAGACATTTTCCCAAAACATGCAAAGCACGTTGCGAGTCTGACGGTTGCGCTGACCGAGAGGGAACAAAAACAACTCGGCCGACTGCTGAAAAAGCTTGGGCTTTCGTTGCAAGAACGGTAGGATGAAGAACCCGTTCCAGAACATTGAATTCAAAACGTCCGAATCGAATGAACCTGTTAGCCGGGTCGGAGGAAGAGGTGAAGTCTGTTCTCTCGACTTTTCCGCTAAGAAAGTTTATGGATGTTTCGATTCATCGTCTAGCGTTTCACGAGAGTGCGAGTGCCAACATCTCTCGCATTTCTATGAACTAAGCACATGAGTCACTGCTTGAGCAAATTGTGTCTCATAGTAAGAACAAAAGGAGGACGGAATAGGCATGATAATTCGCGGTGCGACAGAAAAAATTCGGACAGATGTTCTTTCGTGGAACGGAGTCGCAGAGCTTCCACATCGCTTCGGCGGCATTGAATTCCGCTACGGCAAACGGGAGCTTGGGCACATTCATGGCAATAAGTTGCTGGATATTCCGTTTCCGATGAACGTGAGAACCGAGTTGCTGGAAAAAGGAGAAGTAGAGAAGCACCACATTATGCCTGAGAGCGGATGGATTAGCTTCTACATCAGAAAAGAAATGGATGTGCAAAAGGCTTCCGCGTTACTGCGCCGCTCATACGATATTGCGGTTGAGGCAGCGAGGAAGCGCAAAGCGATGGGCTACGGTGTAGAGTAAATCCGAAACACGAAATCCCAAAATGGCAACTTCATGTCTTGTGTTTTGAAATTCGAATTTAGAATTTGGGTTTTCGGATTTTCTCCAGTGATTGCTCAATGCCAGTAAGAAGCAGGAACTCGATTTGGTGGAACTATGGAAGAAAAGATTACAGGAATACATCACGTAACTGCGATAGCAACTGATGCGCAAACGAACGTTGACTTTTACACGAATGTTCTTGGACTTCGTTTGGTGAAGAAGACTGTCAACTTTGATGACCCGCAGACTTATCATTTGTATTACGGCGATGAAGTTGGCAACCCCGGAAGTATCTTGACGTTCTTTCCTTGGTCATTGCAGGCACGCAAGGGAAGAAAAGGAACTGGACAAGGGACTTTGTTCTCACTCTCAGTGCCGAAGGGTTCTTTGGATTTTTGGAAAGAACATCTGAAGAAGTTGAATGTTTCATTCGTCGATCCGACGAAACGATTCGACGAAGAAGTTCTGACTTTACTCGACCATGATGAATTTGAAATTGAGCTTCTATCAAATGAAACAGACAACCGCACAGGTTGGGATAACGGTGAGATTCCGGCGAGTGCTGCAATTCGAGGATTCCATTCCGTGACATTGTCCGAGCAACAGCTCACTCCAACAGCCGGCTTCATGCAAGCGGCGCTTGGCTTCCGCAAGGCTGCTGAGGAGGGAAATCGTCATCGCTATGAAGTTGGGGTTGGAGGTTCAGGAACTTATGTTGATGTTCTCATTCAACCAGATGTTCGGCGTGGAGTGATGGGCGCAGGTATTATTCATCATCTTGCATTCAGAACTCCTGACGATGAAACGCAGTTGAGAGTGCGAGACTTCTTGTTCGAAGCTCATCATAACGTTACGGATGTTGCAGACCGTCAGTACTTCAAGTCCATTTACTTTCACGAGCCGGGCGGATTTTTGTTTGAAGTAGCTACCGACCCGCCGGGGTTCATGTTTGATGAGAGCAAAGAAGAGTTGGGAACACATCTCAAACTTCCGCCGTGGTTGGAGAAACATCGCAGAGCAATTGAAGAGGTGCTGCCTCCAATTAGATTGAAGACAAGAGAACTTGCCGGGGCAAAGGCATGAAAGAATCACCACATCAAGGTCAGAAAGTTGTTCACGCCATCGTTCATTCTCAATTAATCATTAATCATTCACCATTAACCATTCTCAAAGCCGCAAGAGAATTGTTAATGGTAAACGTCGAATTGTGAATTGTTAGCCGCGCAGATACGTCAACGATTTGATGAAGAGTCTTCTACGAGCTGCTGACAAGATTTATGCATGACAAAACTGAAAAGACCGGTTCATTCTTCAATCCACAATACATCAATCACTTACACAAAAGGAGCAACATCATGAAGAAAACTCTTCTCACACTCGCTGTGCTTGCACTGTCAATGGCAACAGTTACTGCTCAGACGGCATGGAAGATCGACAAGGTGCACAGCAACGTGGATTTTACGGTTACACACTTGGTGATTTCTGAAGTCCGCGGCGCATTCAAAGAGTTTGATGCGACTCTCTCAAGTGAAAAGTCTGATTTCACTGACATGAAAGTCGAAGCCACAGTCAAGACTGCAAGCATCTTTACAGACAATGAAAAGCGCGATGGACATTTGAAGTCCAACGACTTCCTGAATGCAGAGAAATTCCCTGACATCAACTTCAAGAGCACTGCTGTGAAGAAGACTGGTAGTGACACCTACCAAATTACTGGTGACCTGACAATCCGCGACGTCACCAAGCCTGTTGTTCTTGAGACCAAATACAAAGGTTCAGTGAAGGATCCGTGGGGGAATACCCGCGTTGCCTTCAAAGCAACAACCACAATCGACCGCTTTGTATTCGGAACAACATGGGATGCGAAGATTGAAACTGGCGGGCTTGTTGTAGGCAAGGAAGTTGACATCACGTTGTTGTTGGAGTTTGTACAACAAAAGTAAGGTGGTATCTCTATGCCTTTACCCGATAATCTGTCATGGGCGTATTGCTCATACGTGTGGCACTTGGGGTAGTATTTCTAGCACACGGGGCACAAAAGATGCTGGGATGGTTTGGGGGGCAGGGCATCGCCGGCACAATGCAATATTTGAACGGATATTTAAAGATTCCAAAACCGTTGGCATATATCGGCGCCTTCACGGAGTTCTTCGGAAGCATTGCACCTGCGCTCGGTCTCTTCACAAAACTTGCTGCTCTCGGGCTTTGCATCATGATGTTGGTTGCAATGTTCAAAGTTCATTGGAAGGTTGGCTTCTTTATGAATTGGGGGGGCGAGGCGAATCGTGGAGAAGGGTACGATTTCACCCTTACTCTTGCTCTCGCACTCTTGTCTCTGCTGATTGCAGGAGGAGGACCATACAGCCTCGATGCAATGTTTCGTTGAGAGAATTATGCGGTTCTCCCAAGAAACAAAGATTGCTCACGTGCGTTTGCGAGTGAAGGATTTGAAGAAATCCGTAACATTCTACTCAGACCTGCTCGGCTTTCGTGCAGTGATGCGCGAGGATTCAGCGGTTGCCCTGTCAGCGACGGGGCAACTGCCGTTTCAGATTCTTCTCAGTGAATCTCCGGCTGCACAACCTCGTCCGCCAAGAACAACCGGACAATTTCACATCGCTATTCGGTCTCCCAATCGAGAAGAACTTGCGAAGACACTGCTCAGGCTTGCAGAGCACGGCTATCGCATTCACGGCGCTGCTGATCACGCGGTGAGTGAAGCAATTTATCTTGCCGACCCCGATGGTAAGGGGATTGAGCTGTACTGCGACAGACCAAAAGAAGAGTGGAAACGTGTGAACGGTGAGCTCTACATGACGACCGACTATCTCGATGTCGAAGCGCTCTTGAAAGAGGCAGAAGCAAAATCGTGGGCAGGAATTCATCCGCCCACTGACATCGGGCATATTCATCTCAACGTCGGAAGTCTTGAAACAGCGGAAGCATTTTATCATCATCATACTGGTGTGAACATTTGGGCGGGAAGAAATGCAACTCGTCCGCCTGAAGATGCAGCGGGCCTAGAGACGTGGACGAGAACCCACTTTTAGAAAACCAATGCTTGCGCACCCGACGACAATCAAGCGTTTGCCAAAGCCGATTCGACTTCTCGTCCACGTCTCTAGAAGCCCGGATGAAAACCCGTGTTTTGAAACCGCAGAGAGCACAGAGATTACAGAGGGAAAAAAAAGTGTTTCTATTTCTTTCATTTCTCTGCGTTCTCTCCGATCTCTGCGGTTAGGTTTTTTGAAGAAGGGTTTTCAAACAGATTTCTAGAAACGTGGCGGAAAACCTCACGCAAAGTTGCCAAGAAAAACAATTTCCATATTCTTTTTGAAGTTCCTTTGCGGCTTTGCGTCTTGGCGAGAGACTTCATGCAGGTTTTCGACTGCGCTTCTAGTCTCGCTTGGGATTTCTGTTCCTGAGAAAGATTGGACTAAGTTGAAAGACGATTTTGTGCAGAAAGGCATCTCTTTTGAGCTGACGAAAGCGATGAACTCGACTGCATCAATAACACTTGTTGACCCCGATGGAATCAAGGTAAAATTGATTCCACAGCCTATCCCGAACCTCAATGAATCTACAACTGACATTGCTTAAGGAAGTGTTTGCGGTTTCAAAGTTGCATCCATCAGCAAGCATTCCTCTGTGGGCAACAGAAAGTTCGTTCTTCTCGATGACGAGAACTCTTGAAGAGCTTTCCATCGTCACGTCGCAGCAAGCTGTTCCGCCGGCACTCCAGAGGAACAAGGGACGGCGGGCGCTCAAGGTTCAGGGTATGTTCTTGTGAAAGACGAAGACTCGCTGCGACCTATTGAAGTGCTTAAGCGAGCCGGGCATGAGATTGCGGATCTCTCTTCAAGCGGGGAACAAGCGATAGAAATGCACTAGACCTCGAAGATGGTATCAAGGTCAAGTGTGAAATCGGGAGGAACTTTTGAAGAGACAGCACCCTTTTTCTTTAGCTTTGTATGCGTTGTAAATTTCCCGTTTACATTTTCCAACACTTCAATTGATCTGACTTTCGGGTCAACAATCCAATATTCCTTCACGCCAAATTCTTCGTACACATCTTTCTTGTGTGCAAGGTCGTAATATCCTGTACTCGGAGAAAGGATCTCGATGACAATATCCGGTGCGCCTTCAATGCGTTTACCCTTCAAGATATTCATCCGCTCATTGGAGACGAAGACTATGTCTGGCTGAAATGTGTCGTGTTCTCCGAAGTACACATCCGCAGGTGCGACATACACTCTGCCAAGTTTCTTAGACCGCACTACGCGGCGCATTTCATCGTATATGTTGCCAAGGATATCCTGATGATATAAGTCGGGTGCAGGCACCATGATGATTTCTCCACCAATGAGTTGATATGCCGCTCCCTCGGGCAGCTTTGCGTAGTCGTCGTATGTCTTCGGCTTCGTCTCGATCAATTCCATTTGTCTACTCCGTTCGTCAGCGTGATGATTGCAATGGGGCAAATAGTGTTGCCACATCCACCTTGAATCCTGACAACAGTTTTGATTCGGCAACACCTCGCGCCCGATGTTTCGTGAGAGTTACAAACCTTCCCTTCTCATTCCACAGCACTTCGATTGACGTTGCTTTCGGATCGAGAATCCAATATTCTTTCACACCAGATTTCTCGTACACGTCCTTCTTGTGTGCAAGGTCGTAATAGCCGGTTGCAGGCGAGAGAATTTCGACGACAAGGTCGGGCGCGCCTTCGATTCTCGTGCGAGTGATAATCTCCAACCTCTCGCGCGAGACAAAAACTATATCTGGCTGGTAGGTTTCGCGCTCTCCGAAATACACATCCATGGGTGAGGTATAGACCTGGCCAAGCTCTCTTTGGGTCACGAAGTTTCCCAAGTCCAAAACAAATCTCATTTCGACTCTTTGATGAGCTTCCTCTGGGGCTGGTGACATGACCAGTTCTCCTTCGATGAGTTGATACGGCGCTCCTTCAGGCAGCTTTGCATAGTCGTCGTATGTCTTCAGCTTCGTTTCAGTCAATTCCATCTACGGTCTCCATTCGCTTCCACAGGAATTATAAGACTCATCCGCCTGAATTGCAATTGATACTCTCTCACATTTTGGCTATCTTTTCACCGCAACAAGAGTCATTGCACCGCAATCGAATTTCCTTTTGTACGTTAGGTCGTATTGTTGATTCGACGGGGCAGGACGCCGTCCCGCCCTACTTTTTGTAATCACGATTGGAGTTTGTACTTGTCTTTATTCAAGAAGCGCACGCACACCTGCGGTGAATTACGAACATCGGATATTGGAAAAACTGTAACGCTTACCGGTTGGGTTGATACACGACGCGACCTCGGCGGGGTTATTTTTATCGACGTACGAGACCGATACGGAAAAACACAAGTTGTCTTCAATCCTCAGACACATGCTGCGGTACATGAGCTTTCCGGCTCGTTGCGCAACGAGTTTGTTGTTTCTGTCAGCGGAAAAGTTGAGCGACGACCGGACGGTACAGACAATTCAGAGTTGGCAACAGGCGAGGTGGACGTGTTGGCGACGGAGTTGACCATCTTGAACAAAGCAGATACGCCCCCCTTTCCAATTGACGACAACGTTGATACGAACGAAGATTTGCGCTTGAAGTATCGCTACCTTGATTTGCGCCGTCCGGTTCTTCTGAAGAATATGGTCTTCCGACATAAGTTGTATCAGGTTGTTCACAGATATTTTGATGAGAACAACTTCATCGAAGTCGAAACGCCGATACTGATGAGGAGCACGCCTGAAGGGGCAAGAGATTATCTTGTGCCGAGCCGCGTGCAGCGAGGGAAGTTCTACGCATTGCCGCAGTCGCCGCAAACATATAAGCAGATTCTGATGGTGGCGGGATTTGACCGTTACGTGCAAATTACAAAATGCTTCCGCGATGAAGACTTGCGTGCAGACCGCCAGCCGGAGTTTACACAGATTGACGTCGAGATGTCGTTTGCCGAAGAAGAGGAAGTGCGTGCGATAGTAGAAGGTCTAATGCAGCGCATCTTCGGAGAGTTGAAAGGAATTAACATTCACCTTCCGTTGCCTCGACTGACGTATAAAGAAGCGATGGAGACATACGGCAGCGATAAGCCGGATACCCGGTTTGATATGAAGATTACGACGTTGAACGAACTGGTTCAGGGTTCGGGGTTCAAGGTTTTTTCGGACAACGTTGCGAAGGGTGGAACGGTTGCCGGCATTGTTGTTCCGGGCGGCGCTGCGTTCACACGCAATCAGATGGATAATTTTGTAGATTACACAAAGAGCCTTGGCGTTGGTGGACTCGCGTACATCAAGTGGACGGACAAAGGACTTGAATCAGCGCTTGAAAAATTTTTAGGCAAGGAGTTGATGGAGAAACTCGCCGCTGAAATGGGAGCAAAACAGGGTGACTTGCTGTTGTTCGTTTCGGACAATTGGAGTAAGACATACTCAACACTCGGGACATTACGGCTTGATATGGCGAAGCGATTGAATCTGATTGATGAGAACAAGTGGAATCTTTTGTGGGTGACTGAATTTCCGATGTTCGAGTTCAGCGAAGAAGAGCAACGCTACGTTGCAATGCATCATCCGTTCACTTCACCGATGCTCGAAGATATACATTTGCTCGACACTACTCCCGACAAAGCACGGTCTCGTGCATACGATATGGTCTTGAACGGCAACGAGCTTGGCGGCGGAAGCATTCGTATTCATGATTCGACGCTCCAACAAAAAGTGTTCAAGCTTCTCGGCATTGAGGAAGAAGAAGCATACGAACGATTTGGCTTCTTGTTGAACGCATTCAAATATGGCGCACCGCCGCATGGCGGAATTGCGTTCGGTCTCGACCGCATCGTGATGTTGCTGATGGGAATGAAATCGATTCGAGACGTCATCGCATTTCCGAAAACAGCAAGCGCCGTTTCGTTGATGGATGAGGCGCCGAGTGAGGTGGAAGAGAAGCAGTTGAGAGAGTTGCATATCAGGGTTGTGTAAGCTATGTATGGAGTGTATCATTACGGACGATGGACGAAACCTATTCGGAAAAAGAAGTTTTCCGAAATCAGGATTCCTGAAGTCGAGCGCACTGCAATAAATGCTTTTTCTCGGCGACTGAAACGCGCAATGGGGAAGAAGCTTGTGCGTTTGCTCTTGTATGGGTCAAAAGTGCGAGGTACTGCACGCAAAGATTCCGACATTGATATCTTCGTTCTCGTCAACAACAATTCATCGAAGGCAATGAGCAAGATTGCGGAGATTACCGATGATGTCTATTGGGATTATGATGTTGACCTTTCTCCCGTGACGTACGACCTTTACGAAGAGAAGGTTAACAAGTCAATCGGTTCTCCGTTTTTCCTCGCAGTCTATAGATACGGTGTGAAGATTTGAAAACAGAGGTACGAGTTGATATTGCCCGCTATCGAATTGAGAAAGCGAACAAGAATCTTGTAGAGGCTCGAGATTCGTTCGCGCTCGGTCATCACGAACTAACAGTCGGGCGTAGTTACTATTGCGTTTTCATCGCAATGAAAGCTCTTTTTCCGAAAGGATTCAGCAAAGTATTTAGAGAGGCAAAGCAAATTCGAGAAAAGTCAGAATACGGAGAGTTTCAAACCGTTGAAAGAGAAACAGCGGAACTACATCTCAAGAACGCTGAAGAGTTTCTTCGAAGCGTTGAGATAGTTGTGCGTGAAAGATTATTGGCTTTGAATGGGAAATGAAAAACAAAACTAGAATCGCCAGGGGACAAGGTTTCCGAGGTGCCTCGATATTTTCTTCTGCGTCGGTATTGGCTTGATGGACATGGTGACCCTCTGCGGCGCGAAGAACTTTGATCCTCGGATATGGCTGTGATTCAAAAGATACAAGAGTGTTTCAAATCGAACTCAGTTCTCTATTCGAGACACGCAAAGTCTGAAATGATTTTGGAGGAGTTCGGGAGAATTCTCGAGCACGAAGTGTACGAGGCTATTTGCAATGGTGAAGTAATCGAAGACTATCCAAATGACAAACCATATTACACTCCCTGTGTGCCAGACTTGTGGTGAACGATATTATGATAGACGGACGATGGAGTTACTTGAGAGTATCGAGGAAAAACTAAAATCAGCCGCTGGACTGAAGGAGATTGGCAAGCTGTTCATGTACGACGAAACAAGCCGAGTTGGCTAACAAGTGTGCGCTCTTGGCAATATTAGAATCGCCAGCGCATAAGACTTCTGAGGCAACTCGCAGACGTCGCGATGAAACAATAGATCACATCATCAACCATTCTCTCACAATCATTGGAGGTCTTATGGTTGGCATCGTAGGGTACGGCGCATACCTTCCAAGGTACCGCATCAAAGCAGAAGTGATTGCTCAGCAGTGGGGTGCAGACCCCGGGGCAATCACGAGAGGTTTACAATTGTTCGAGAAAACTGTTCCGGGTCAGGATGAAGATACGATTACGATTTCTGTGGCGGCAGCGAAGGACGCAATCCGTCGTGCGCAAATCAATCCGCAAGACATTGGCGCTGTGTATATCGGCTCGGAGTCCCATCCGTATGCAGTGAAGCCGAGCGGAACGATTTTGATTGATGCGTTGGGGATCGGTCCTCATGTTCATGTTGCGAGCTATGAATTTGCTTGCAAAGCAGGAAGTGAGGCGATGTATGTCGCGTACAGTCATGTGAAGTCGGGAGAAATGAAATACGCGATGGGCATCGGCGCTGATACTTCGCAGGGCGCTCCCGGCGATGCGCTTGAGTACTCAGCGTCGGCTGGAGGTGCAGCGTTCATTATGGGAAACGAGCGAGTGGTGGCTGAAATTCTCTTCACTCACTCCTACACATCGGACACGCCGGACTTTTGGCGGCGCGAGGGTGAGTCGTATCCACGTCACGGCGGGCGGTTCACTGGCGACCCGGCGTATTTCAAACATATTGTTGGAGCGGGAACTGCGTTGCTGGAGAAATCAAAGATGTCTCCGGAAGATTTCACATACGCCGTGTTCCACATGCCGAACGGAAAATTTCCGCAAGAGGTTGGCAAGCGCTTGGGCTTCAAGAAGGAGCAACTCGAAGTCGGCTGGCTCGTCCCGTGGATGGGGAACACATACTCGGGTTCTTCACCAACAGGCTTGACGGCTATCCTCGATGTTGCCAAACCGGGCGATTTAATTTTCATGGTGTCGTTCGGGTCGGGCGCCGGCAGTGACGGGTTCATCTATCGAGTGACCGATGAAATCACGAAAGTGCAAGACCGTGCCCCGAAGGTACGTGAGATGCTGGACAAAAATAAAATCCACCTCAACTACGGCGAGTATGCAAAGTTCCGCCGCAAAATCAAACTTAACGATTAAGGAGGTCCCGCCATGAGAGACGTTGTCGTAATCGGGGCTGGCATGACAAAGTTCGGCGAGCTCTGGAACAAATCCATTAAGGACATCTTCGTTGAAGCAGCACTGAAGGCAATCGAAGATGCCGGAGTTGACCACATTGATTCGATGTATGTTGGTGCAATGTCACCAGGTTTGTTTGTGGGACAGGAACATCTCGGGGCGGTGATGGCCGATTATCTTGGAGTCAATCCCATTCCTGCAACGCATGTCGAGTCGGCGTGTGCATCGGGCGGCGCGTCGTTTCGACAGGCATTTCTCGAAGTTGCATCGGGCGCAAGTGATATTGTGTTAGCCGGCGGCGTTGAGAAGATGACCGACGGTGCCGACGTTACCGACACGCTTGCAACTGCTGCCGACCAGGAGTACGAAGTTTATCACGGGATTACGTTCCCCGGTTTGTATGCGATGATAGCGCGGGCACATATGCAGCGATACGGAACGACGCGTGAACAGCTTACAGCGGTAGCAGTGAAGAACCATCGCAACGGTGCGAAGAATCCGAACGCGCAGTTCCGCTCGGAAGTAACAGCAGAACAGGTAATGAGATCAACAATGGTTGCCGACCCGCTGCGTTTGCTCGACTGCTCACCGGTGAGTGACGGCGCTGCAGTCGTCATCGTTGCTTCAATGGACGTTGCCAAGCAGTTGAAGAAGAATCCGATTCGCGTGATTGCCTCTGCGCAGGCCTCTGATACGATTGCACTGCATAGTCGCAAAGACATCACCACATTGGGCTCAGTTGTAAAGGCGGCAGAGAAGGCATACAAGTTAGCTGACAAAAAGCCGAGTGACATTGACTTGGTGGAAGTTCACGACTGCTTCACCATCGCGGAGATTGTTGCAACGGAGGATATAGGCTTGTTCGAAAAAGGCAAGGGTGGTGAAGCGGCGGAGAAAGGCTGGACATCAATCGAATGCAACAGGATTCCGGTCAACACAAGTGGTGGGTTGAAGTCAAAGGGTCATCCTGTTGGTGCAACAGGTGTGGCTCAGGTAGTTGAACTCTATGAACAACTGAATGGCAACGCGGGCGCTCGGCAAGTGAAGGATGCACACGTTGGTATGGCGCAGAACATGGGCGGCTCGGGCGCCAGTTGCGTCATTCATATCCTGGAGGCAAAATGATTACAGCAAGATATCATCGTGAGATTCCCCAGCGATACAGGCTTGAGGCTGGGAAGTGTTCGTCGTGTGGTCATATTAGCTTTCCACCGCGACTCATCTGTCCCAAGTGTAAGGCAAAGAAGTTCGATACGATAAGGCTGAGTGATGAAGGAACTCTTATCACGTTCACAGTGGTTCGTGTCGCGTCGGACAAGTTCTCGAAGGAAACTCCTTTTCCAGTAGGCATCATAGAGCTGAATGATGGTGTGCGAGTCACCGCGCAAATAGCCGATGCTGATATTGACGAACTTAAGATTGGACAAAAGCTAAAGCTTGTCTTCCGCAAAGTTCAGGAAGACGGTAGGGCAGGTATCTTGTGTTATGGGTACAAGGCGGTCGCGGCTTAGACGCAGTCAAAAGCAACCGCGAATGACGCGAAAAGTGCACGGAAACAACGCGGATTTTTTGAAATTGAAAAAACGCTGAGTTGAACATGGCATAACACGGACGTGGGGGGGGTACCAACGTCCGGATTTTACTCTGAGAAAACCTTCGTGGGAAGAATAATTTTTCTGGAAAAATCGGTGTTCATCCACGTTGTTTCCGCGTCATTTGCGGTTAATCTTCTATGGGAATATGAAAGACAAAATTAGAATCGCATCGGGTCAAGGCTTCTGGGGAGATTTGCAGACGGCGCCTTACGCGCAAGTCACCAAAGGTCCGGTTGACTACATCATGATGGATTTCCTCGCGGAAGTCACGATGTCCATCATGCAGAAGCAGAAGAAACGAAACCCGGAGTTGGGGTACGCGAAGGACCTTGTGCAAATCATCGAGCATATCCTTCCGATTTGTCTGGAGAAGGGGATAAAAATAATCTCGAACGGCGGCGGTGTGAATCCGAAAGGTTGCCGCGATGCAATCTTCCACTGGGCGCATAAGAAAGGAATCAAGAATCTCAAGATCGGGACCGTGTTCGGAGACGACATACTGGAGAGTATTGATGAGTTCGACAAACGCGGCATCAAGCTGAACAACATGGAGACAGGCGAAAGCCTCGATGCGGTGCGCGACAAAGTTATGAGCGCGAACGTGTACTTCGGTGCGTGGCCGATTGTTGAAGCGTTGAAGAAGGGCGCTCACATTGTTATCACTGGTCGCACAACAGATACCGGACTGACGCTTGCGCCGATGTTGTATGAGTTCGGATGGAAAGAAGATGATTGGGATAAGATTGCGGCGGGGACGGTTGCCGGACACATTCTTGAGTGCGGTGGCCAAGCAAGCGGCGGAAATTTTTCTGCCGATTGGCGAAGCGTGCCCGACCTTGCACACATCGGCTTCCCAATTGCTGAAGCATTTCCGAATGGCGAGGTTGTTATCACCAAGCATGAGAACACCGGCGGCTTGGTTTCTCGTCAAACAGTGACGGAGCAGTTGATGTACGAAATTGGCAATCCGGCAAACTACATTACGCCGGACTGCATTGCGGACTTCACAACGATTCAGCTTGAAGATGTAGCGCCAAACCGCGTTCGCATGTTCGGTGTGAAAGGAAAGCCAGCAACTGACTCGTACAAAGTCTCAATGTCATACTTAGACGGCTGCACAGCGATTGGAACGCTGACGTATGCCTGGCCCGATGCGTTGGAGAAGGCGAAAGCCGCCGACCAAATTCTCCGCACACGTCTTGCTGATTTGGGTTTGAAGTTCGATGAGATTCGCTCGGAGTTTATGGGATACAACTCATGTCATGGTCCGCTTTCGGTCATGCCCGATGAGATCAACGAAGTGGTTTTGAGGTTTGGCGTTCGAGGACATGACCACAAGGCAGTTGAGCGGTTTGGGATGGAGCTTGCACCGCTGATTCTTACTGGACCTCCGGCTGTAACGGGTTTCGCCGGCGGACGACCGAAGCCGAGCGAAGTGATTGCCTACTGGCCGGCGTTGATGCCGAAGAGTGCGGTGAAGCCGGTGGTGGAAGTGGCGCAAGTATGAAGCCTCGGCTGTACATTGAGACTTCAATTGTTGGGTACTTGACTTCGAGACCGAGTTCCAACATCATTGTTGCCGGGCATCAACACACGACAAGAATCTGGTGGGAAAAGCGGAGGAATCTCTTTGATGTTTTTGTTTCTGAACTTGTAGTTGATGAAGCCGCTAAAGGCGACCCTCAAGCAGCAAAAGAGCAATTGGAAGCAATTGCTGGAATATCAGACCTCGAAGTGAATGAAACTGCATTGTATCTTGGTTCTCAATTGGTCGATGCAGGGGCGATTCCTTCGAAAGTTGCCAATGATGCTGTGCACATTGCTGTGGCATCAGTGCATAATATGGATTTCCTGATGACTTGGAATTGTTCGCACATGGCGAACGCTGAGATTAGTTCGAGAGTTCAAAAGATAGTTCACGCGCATGGATTTGTGTGCCCGATAATATGTACACCGGAAGAATTAATGGGAGATGAATATGTTGGATGACCCGATTGTGAACGAAGTAAGGAAGGCTCGCGAAGAGTTGCTCGCTGCTTTCAACTACGACCTTCGTGCTTACGTCGAAGATGTTATGAAGCGTCAATACAAGTCAGGACGTAAAGTCGTTTCGTTTGAGCGAAAGACAGGAGAGATGTTGGTTGTGAAGGAGCCGCAGAAGCCGTATGGCAAAGAGCAATGACAAGCAGCGTCGTTTCCGGATTGTGAAACCGAACGAAGTAATTGCCGGCTGGCCTACGTTGATGCCGAAGAGTGCGGTGACGCCGGTGGTGGAGGTTGCTGAGGCATGAAGCCGCGGCTCTACATTGAAACGACGATTCCGAGCTATTTGACTTCGAGACCGGGCAACAATATCGTTACCGCCGCACGTCAACAAGTTACCAAAGAATGGTGGGCGAGCGAGAGAGAAAAATTTGAGATGTTCATTTCTCAATTTGTTCTTGAAGAGGCTGAAGATGGTGACGCAGGCGCCGCTTCCGAACGTCTAAATGCAATTGCTGACTTGCCGTTGCTGACTGTGACGCCGCCTGCAATTCCGCTCGCGTCGCAATTCTTGAGTAATGGAATAATTCCCAAGAAGGCTGAACGAGATGCGGCACACATTGCAGTAGCTTCAGTGAACAAAATGGATTACTTAATGACTCACGTTACGCAATAGAGCTTTTTGAACCACAGATTACACGGATTGACACAGACTGATTTAGGGTATGATCCGCCTCAGGCGGACTCGACGAATTCAACACAAAAAATCTGTGAGAATCTGTGCAATCTGTGGTTTACGCTTTTCTTTTTTGGGTGCTGCTATGCAACGTTATGTTTTCAAGGTTGTTTTGAAGGATAGAATTTTACGCTGTGCGTAACATCAGTTAATGACATGGAATTGTAAACATATTGCAAATGCAGCCATACTACGCAGTGTAGAACGTATTTGTCGTGAACAGGGATTTCAGTGTCCCGTGATATGCACACCAGACGAATTGATGGGAGAACAGTCATGATTGATGATCCGATTGTAAAGGAAGTTCGAAAGATTCGCGAAGAGTTGACTGCGAAGTTCAACTACGACATTGAAGCGATAATGAAAGATGCCATGCGGCGGCAGTATTCTTCGGGACGTAAACTCGTTTCGTTTGAACACGAGAATGAACGAGAGCAAATGGTGAAGGAGCCTCAGCCTCCATACGGAGGCGCGGACAAGAAATGAAGATTCAACTGCTCGACATCGCCCACGCCCGCTCAGGCGACAAAGGAGACACAGGAAACGTCGGCGTCATTGCGCGCAAGCAGGAATACTATCCGTTGCTCACGAAGCATCTAACGGTTGCGCGGGTGAAGAAACATTTCAAAGGCATCACGCTCGGCAGAGTGGAGCGGTTTGAGATTCCA
>Ga0082335_1002518_pt1 | contig 33921 bp, 28 predicted proteins | sample Subgrocontami58m_FD_72375 | JGI IMG/M metagenome (GOLD analysis project Ga0082335, IMG submission 72375) | Subsurface groundwater microbial communities from S. Glens Falls, New York, USA - GMW37 contaminated, 5.8 m (SPADES assembly) (version 2) ... | reverse complement strand
CTCCGGGCGTGGATAGTCCACTGAATGCGTCCGATTGTATTTGATATATATCCTTTAAACATTTTATAATTGTGTTATAATAAAAACATAAAAATTTTCAAATGAAAATTCACTCTATGGACAAACTTACCGCACGTATACCAGCGAAGGCACAAGATATTATACAAAAAGCCTTACACAAAAAACGATATGAATTACTCGAACCAGAGGCCCAGGAATTAATCGGCGCCTTTGGGATAACCACCGCCAAGCACATCATCGCAGCTTCTCTCGCAGAGGCAATTCAAGCTGCAACAACTCTTGGGTATCCCGTTGTCCTTAAAATCGTCTCGCCTGATATCAGTCACAAAACCGATGCGGGCGGCGTAAAGATTGGCATAAAGGACAGCGAGGGCGTTACGGCTGCTTATGAGGAGATCATGAAGAGCGTGCGCCTGAAGCAGCCGGACGCGAGGATTGTTGGAATGCTTGTCGCGGAGATGGCGCCGCCTTCCGCCGAGGTTATTGTCGGCGGGCTGAGAGACCCTCAATTTGGCCCGGCGGTGATGTTTGGGCTGGGCGGTATTTTTGTGGAGGTTTATAAAGACGTATCGTTCCGCATTGCCCCGGTGGAGGAATACGAGGCGCTCGACATGATTCATGAAATAAAGGGGTCTAAAATCTTAAAAGGTTTTAGAAACAGGGAAGCCCTGGACGTTGCCGCACTGTCCCAGGTTATTTTAAAAGTGTCGGACATGATGGTCTCTCTGGACGAAATTAAGGAAATTGACCTGAATCCCGTCCTTGTCTATCCGAAAGGTATAACGGCCGTGGATGCACGGATTATCCTGCGTCGGTTGTAGGTGGAAGTCTTTGGAACCACAGATTTCACTGATTACACAGATTGGTAGCAACTGTTACCAACCTTCGGGGTTTTGTAACAATTTGGTTTTTTGAAACACGGTATACACACCCCTAAATCCCCTCTTTTTAGAGGGGACTTCAAATCCCCCCTCTATCAAGAGGGGCCGGGGGTGTGTTTCAATACGGGCTTCCAGGCGGAGTTGCAGAAGAAGCATTGATACGAATTTTTCAGAAAACTAAACTGTTGCGAGGTTTTGTCATTTTGACCAATTAGGGGAGTTTCTATTTAAGCGCCGATCCCTTCCTCGATCGTTGTCGAGGACAAGCGTGGTCGGCTAAGGGCGGGGGATAAACCACCCGCGCTACGCATTCCGATTTATTCGGGTTAGGGGAGTTTCTATTTAAGTGAAATTAAAAGACACCGCATTTACCGTACGGGCTGAACGAGCCATCCTCTTCCGTGTCATGCTGTCCGAGGAACGAACGGACGGCGAAGAGCCATTGGAGGAACTGCTGCGTCTGGCAGAGACTGCGGGCGCAAACGTCGTCCACACGGTAGTTCAAAACAGGGCGAGCATTGACCCCGTGTACTATATCGGAAAGGGGAAGGCCTTAGAATTGGCCAGGATTGCAAAGGAATTGGACGTTGATGTGCTTATTTGCGATGATGACCTCGCCCCTGCGCAGGTCAAGAACCTGGAAAAGGTCATTGATGAAAAAGTAATTGACCGGAGTGAATTAATCTTGGATATCTTTGCCACCCGCGCGAAGACGTTTCAGGCAAAACTCCAGGTGGAGCTGGCGCAATTAGAATACACAAAACCCCGGTTAAAACGGATGTGGACGCACCTGTCCAGGATTGAAGGCGGCATCGGCACACGCGGGCCGGGTGAAAAGCAACTGGAAGTGGACAAGCGCATCGTGGCAAGGAAGATTCACTACCTGCGGGAAAAATTGCATGAAATCGAAAAAAGGCAGGAACGGCTGGTCGCCTCGCGGAAAGAATTTTTCACGGTGTCCATTGTCGGATATACCAACGCCGGAAAGTCCACACTGATGAACGTTCTGACGGATAGCGGCGCCTTTGTGGAAGACAAATTGTTTGCAACGCTTGACACAAAAACCAGCGTCTGTAAATTGGATAATGGGGAAAAGATTTTGGTGAGCGACACCGTTGGCTTCATAAAGAAGCTGCCGCACCATCTCGTCGCTTCCTTTAAGGCCACCCTCGAAGAAGCCCGGCACGCAGACCTGCTTCTCCACGTCGTGGATGTGAGTTCTCCGGTAGTTAACAGGCAGATTGAGGCGGTTAATATTGTGCTAAAAGAGCTGGGGTGTGACAAAAAACCCACCATCATGGTATTTAACAAAATAGACGCCGTTAAGGATGAGTCCGCTGTTCCGCTGCTGCGTGCTCATTACAAAAATTGTGTCATAATCTCCGCAAAGACGCATCAGGGCATGGATGAACTCAAACGGAAGATCGTGGAAATGCTCGAAAGGAACTTGGTTGATTTGGAAATTTCGTGCAGCGCCGGCAACGGAAAATTGATTGCATACCTTCATGAACACACACGCATTATAAGCAGCCGGTTTGAGGATGAACGGGCAACCTTCCGGCTGCTCATGGAAGACAAGCTGCTTCAGAAATTGCGCGCGCTGGAGGACGACATTCAGATAAAAGAAACCGCAATTGTTGTTCAATGAGAATAGGCTATAATTGTCAAAGGCTAATTGTGAAAACCCGGAAAGACACAAGATTGGAGGTAATAATTAATGCATCTGACAGACAAAAAATTAACAACGGTAATATCCAAAAAAATGAAAGGACTTCCTGATGAGGCCGTCAGGGAGGTAATGGACTTTATTGAATTTCTGAGATATCAAAAAGAAATTGGAAAAAGAGGCTCGCCCGAATCAATTTTAAGACATGCAGGGACATGGAAGTTTGAAAAGAAAGAGCTTGATAATATACTGGCGGATATACAAATATTAAGGGAGCTAGAGGGCTAGCGTGGATTATCTGTTTGATACTAATCATGCAAGTAAGCTTCTGGAAGGAAACAAATCTCTCTCTTCGAAAGTCCATGCTTTAGAGAATAGCGGCTCCAGATTTGGCATATCAATGAGTATCCTTGGGGAGTTGTTCTTTGCGGTTTATGCCAGTAAAAGGAGAGAGAAAAACCTGCACCAGCTAAAATTGTTTCTTGAGGACGTTATTCTTTGGAACTATGACAGGGCGGCTGCCGAGGAATTTGGGAAGATTCAAGCAGAACAAAAAACAAAAGGTAAGCCAATTCCCTCTGTTGACACTCAGATTGCCGCCGTTGCACGAATTCACAATATCACAGTTTTAACAACTGACCGACATTTTAATTTTGTAGATGGTTTGAAGATAGACAACTGGCTTTAACCCTTGAGATGACAAAAAGCGACGCCGATATGACAAACATGGGGATGCTGATAATCTGGGCTATGGAAAACAGATTGAAAAACAGCGGGGTATCATTCCTGAGCAGTTCCATGCAAAATCTTATGATGGGATAACCTATTCCGAAAAGCAAAAAAACCTCTCCATTCCTTTTCCGATGTCTGAAGAACACGCTGAGGATAAAAAACAGCGCCACGTCCGCAAGAAATGAGTATAACTGGGTGGGATGAATCGGGATGGCATGCGTGTCGGAAAGTTGAACCAGCCCGAGTTCGTACTGGTGGAGAAAGGCTGGGCTGCCGTCAATGATCCCCGTCTTGTCCATCGTGCGCGGAAATTGAATCGCCCAGGGGACATGAGGCGCAACTTTCCCGAAACAGCATCCGTTCAGAAAACATCCGATGCGTCCGAAACCAAGTCCTAATATGGTGGAAGGCGTAACAATATCGAGAATTTTTAAAAAGGATAGGCGGTGTTTCCTGGCGAAAACAAACAGGGTAGCGACGGCCGCAAAGAGTCCCCCGTAATAAACCAAACCCCCTTCATACACCTTGAAAATGCTGAAAAGATTGTCCCGGTAATTCTCAAAGTACTGGATGACATAAAAAACCCGCGCCCCCAGGATCCCGGCGCAGACAAGATAGATTCCCAGGTCGGTAATCTTATTGGGGTCAATGGCTTCTTTTCCGGCCCTCCAGCGCGCAATGGCTATGGCCACAAAAAACGCACCCATCAGCATGAAACCGTAGGAGTAGACCGGAAAGCCCTTGTGTAGAAAGGGGAGGGGGATTTCGAAAAGAATTCTTCTCATAACCGGAGGGTTTCGGTGAGCTTATTGTTCCCGTCAACCAGGATAATCTTTGGCTTCCAGTTCCTTGCCTCTTTATCTTCAAGCAGGCAGTATGAAATGATAATGACCTTATCGCCCGCCTGTGCCCATCGCGCTGCGGCCCCATTCAGGCAGATGACGCCTGAATGGCGTTCTCCTTCGATAACATAGGTCTCGACGCGCGTCCCGTTGTTGATGTTAAGCACCTGCACCCGTTCGTAATGCAGGATGTCTACGGCGTCAAGCAGGGCCTTGTCAATGGTGATGCTCCCGTTGTAATTAAGATTGGTTTCCGTTACCGTAGCGGCGTGGATCTTGGCTTTGCACATCTCCCGTAACATGGTTTCTCCCAATAGCTGGTGTTTAGCTTCTAACAGAAATATTTGTACGTAGTAGGGGTTGAAGATTTTCAACCCCTACATTGGACATAGGTCAAATTCTACCTTTTAGCACTGCAAAATCAATGGTAATCACTATGGTTTCGCCGGTGGGTAGTAACTCCTGACGCAGGTCTTGACCAGGTCAACAATCTCCTCGTCTGTCAGCTTTCCCTTAAAACCCGGCATCTTCCTCTTGCCATTCGCTACCGCGATAATTAACCTTGAGTCGGAGGCGTTATCCTGCCACTTCGTATCGGTAAAATTAGGCGTTTTGAATATCCACCGTCCGACGAAGCAACCCTTCCCGTTTACCTTGTGACATTTTCTGCACTCCCTGTCATAGACAGCCCAGATACCGCCTCTGTCAGACAAAGCCGTCCGCTCCTGCTTGCAGCCGTAAGACGCCAGCGCACAAAAAGCAAACACCATGATACAAGAAACAATTTTTTTCATTTCACCCCTCGCCTTTAGACAAATATTTTGAAATCAATTACGAAAAAACAAATCAACTGTTGCTTGGTTATTATGAAGATTTTACAGGGATTTGTCTACCATTTTATTTCAAAAAAATAAGGAACTTAACAAGAAATTAACAGTTCCTTCATAATTTCTTAAAGTAACAGGTGTTTAATATTGCAGAAGATTGCGATACCGTCAGGCATAGTTATGCGGTCATGTCCTGGCAATAAGCGGTAATTGGTAAGTTTATTTCTGAAACCCCTGTTTTGGAGAACACTTTTATGGTTATGAATACGTTTTTTATATGTCCTAATTGTGGCAATGACAAGGAATTTAGAGTTTTTGCAAGCGCCTTTCGGGATATCAGACAATCGCCTGAGCTTGGAATACGCGTAGAAGAGAGCGACGCCCTGCCCAATTTGCGGCAGGCAGACACTTACGTTGAATGCAAACTATGCTTTCAAAGATTTGAATGCGATAGCGCCTCTGCCATCGGGAAAAAATATATCAAAACAACACAAAGGTTCAGAAATACAAAATACCCATCCCTGAGACTGGAGGTCCCTGTAGAGACGGGAAATAATATGGATACCTCACAACAAGAAAAGCAAACACAAACAAAACGGAGGTGAAATAGTATGGACATATATTCGAGAATTAAGAAGGTCTGTGACGGCGACGCGATCTTCGAGGAAGATACGTGGCCATATTATGCGTACATTCTAAAGGACGGCAAGGCCAAGGTGTTGAAGAGCATTTATGGAAGGCAGGTGTTAATCGGAACATTAACAAAAGGGGACAGCTTTGGAGAAATGGAGCTGCTTGGAAAGGCAAAAAGGACAGTCTCTGTAGTGGCAGACGGCGACGTAATCGTGGAAATGATAGCAAAGGATACGCTCCTGCGCTTAATAGATGAATTACCACGGCAGGTACGCTCCCGTTTGTATGCAATGAAAGGCGATTTGACGAACATTACTGAGATTTACAGCCGTCTGATCGTTCTCTTACAAAATATGTGCGCTGAAACGAAAGCGATACCATCGGAAATCTTCGAAATGGAAACCGAAAAGATGCCGGAGTTTTTACGCCGTGTAATTACAACGGCAGACAGACGTCACCGTATAGCAGTTGAAGGCATCAATAACTTGTCATTGCAACTCGAAAGGAGGCAGACGGGGCAGTTGAATAACAATGTGAAAATGAATGAATTTTGAGCGGACTGAAAGAAACGTCCGCTAATGTTACAGGTAACGATTAAAGGAGAATATAAAATGAAACACTTGCAAAAAATAGTAGCAGGGGCGCTGGTTGCCATTTTTATGGCCGGCGCTGCCGGAGCGGCCACGGTAGAGGTCTCGAGTAATATTTCCTCTTCCAAGACGTGGACCGCGGATAACGTGTACAAGCTGAAAAAACAGATTTACGTGCTGCCGGGCGCGACCCTGACCATCGAGGCAGGCACGGTCGTCGCAAGCGACCCTGATGACGGCGGCAGCCTTGCTGTGGCGCGCGGCGCGAAAATCTACGTGAACGGCACGAAAGACAATCCGGTCATTATGACCTCCACCACGGATGTGGATAGCTGGACTGATGACGCCAGCCACCCCACGGGAAAAAACCCTAAAACGGGGACGTGGCACGCAGGCGCCAATGAGTGGGGCAATCTGACGATCATGGGCAAAGGATTGATTTCCGCCTCTCACTACTCTGGCATCCAGGTGGGTGACAATACGAAGGACCCTTCCGGCTTAAACGAAAAACAGATGGAAGGTTTGACTGATGAGGATTACTCGATATACGGCGGCGCAGATGACAATGACGACAGCGGCTCAATCAGCTATCTGTCGCTGCGGTACGCCGGTAAAGTGGTCGGTCTCGGCAACGAGCTTAACGGTCTGTCGCTGGGCGGCATTGGCCGTGAAACTGACATAGACCACGTCGAGATCATGAACAACGTGGATGATGGCGTCGAAATCTGGGGCGGCACGGTCAATCTGAAGTATATCAGCATCTGGAACGTCGGCGACGACAGCTTCGACGTTGACGAAGGCTGGCGCGGCAAAGCACAGTTTCTTTTCCTCATTCAGGGCTACAGTATAGACGCCAAACAGGGTTCCGGCGTGGGTGACAACTGTTTCGAAACCGACGGCGCGGAAGATTCTGACGCGCAGCCGGTGACTACGACCACCATTTATAATGCCACCGTCGTTGGTAATCCGATTGATGGAGACGGCGGAACGGTCTGGCGCGACAACGCACGTGTCCAGTATCGCAACTGCATATTTATGAATCTGGGCGAAAAGCTTGTCAGACCCGACGGCAACGACGGTGACGGCGCCAATGGCTACGGCTACAACGGCACCCTGTCGTTTGAAGACACGTGGACAACCGATTACACGGTTACTTCGGACGTTAATGGATGCAACGGGTGCTCTTCCGGCGACTTCAACTCCCCTGGAATACTTTACACGGCTCAGACTTCCGGCAAACTAGCGGAAATCACGGACAGCGTGTTCTTCAGCAACCTTTACGATGACGCTTATACCGATTCAGATACGTATGGAGTAACCGTCAGCGGCGGCAGTAATTCTGAAAAGAACAATGTGGTCGTCTCCGGTTCTGATTCGGCTGACGCCCCGATTGTGAGCATTACCCGCGGCTCGCTGTTTACTTCTACGGAAGGCAAGGGCGTTCTTCCTGTTGAATCAATAGACCCGCGTCCTGCAAACGAGGCTCTTACGAGCGCCGCTACGGCCCCTGATGACGGGTTTTTCACGCAGGCTTCGTATCGCGGCGCTTTCAGCGCTGAAGAAAACTGGTTGGAAGGCTGGACGGCTGCGGACGCCTATGGCATGATTGTCGCCGCTCCCGTGGCGAGTCCTACGCCAAGCCCAACCCCAAGCCCATCGCCAACGGTAACGCTGACTCCATTGCCAACGTTGCCACCGGTACCTACACCATCAGTATCGCCTACTCCAACGGTATGCGAGGCTGAATCGGTCTCGGTATCTCCCGCAGGGCTAACGCTCAGGGCGAAGGATAGCCGTGAGGTGACGGTGACCGTAACGGGTGAGGATGGATGCGCGGTTGAAGGTGAAGAGATTACGGCAGTATTAAACAGCAAGAGTAAAAGAAGCATAAAAATCTCTTCGATGAGTCAGGAAACGGACGAAAATGGCGAGGCGGTATTTACCGTTACCGCAAAGAAAAAAGGCAACGCAACAATAACCTTCAAGGCCGGTGGTTTGAGTACAAAGCTGAAGGTTAAGGTGTCGAAATAATTTAATCGTATAGGAATTTTCATTTATTAATCGGGTTACAGGTTGGCATGGATTATTCCCCTCTCGGGAGGAAACAACACAATTCCCCTCTTGGGAGGGGTAAGGGGTGGGTGCTTTTCCCCGTTTTCACGAAGACAAGGATTGTGAAATCTCAATGAACATTGCACGAAGTTATCACCTTACCCACCCCTTAAATCCCCTCCCAAGAGGGGACTTTTTAACTTGACACTGCTCTATGACCGTATAACGGCAGCGGCGTTGAGCCGCTGCTGTTAATTTTTTAAATTAAAACTGGGAGTATGGAATGATGATAAAATCAAAATTATTCCTCTTGCTGGCTGGTTCTGTCCTGTTTTTGTCCTCTGCCGGCTGCGGCAGGCAGGACGGAACGGAAGACGTTGCGCAGAGCGAGTCAGGATCGGTAGCGTCTCTGACGGACAGGCCTCTTGCGGTTTATCAAAGCGAATTGCTCGAACACGCCTTTGAAACGGCGACGGCGATTCCGGTTAAACCGTACATAAAAGACAGGGCGCGGGCGCAGGAGAAGGTCGTTGCGGCCTCTCTCGAACTTGACCAGCCGCTGCGGGCGCAATATCTTGTCGAAAGGATTGACAACTGGCGTCGCGGCTCAGGTTACTGCGACCTTGCTTTGTATTGCGCCAGGCGCGGCTACCCTGAAGAAACGCAGCAATACCTGAATCTCGCCGTTCAGATTTCAGAGTTTGCCGAAGACTGGCGCAGAGACCAGATCAAGGTAAAAATTGCCAACACCTACGCCTGGCTGGGACAGAGCATGCGATCCGGTCAGCCTGGGGCGGGTGCGGGAGATACTGAATGGGGCAAGGCCGCAGGGGTTGAGGCGATGGATGCCGGTGAAGATCATTTTGAGGGGCAAATGAACGCGCTGGACGCATTAATTGCGCCGGGTAATTTTGACGTTGTTGAAAATGCGCTGAAGGCGTGCGCCAACCTTTTTAACCGGTTTTATGATGACGCAGGAAGGCGCCTCCTGACGGAAGAGAAAATAAAGGCTTCATGGGGCAAATTGCCGGTTTTTAAACGAGTTGAACTGCTGACGGAACTAGCCGGATTTGCGCTTGACCATACTGATAGGGCCAAGGCGCTTGAACTGATCAGTGAGGCGCAGCAATTTATAGACAGCGTCAAATGGCGTCCTGAACACCGTATCCCTCTGGCGTCTGAATTGATCAGGCTGCGCTTCCGGGCGGGCGACGGGCAGCAGGCGCGAAACGAGGCGGACGCCCTGCTCGCGCTCTTTGATGCCCAAAGAGACGCCATTGTAAATATCTACCGGGCGGGTACGCTTCGCCCCATTGCGGAGGCGTATCAGTCAATGGGCGATACGGAGACCGCGCTGGCTGTGTACAAGCGGGCGGTTCAGGAAGGCGTTGAAAACCCCAATTCCAGGCCGCGCGCCGAGGATTTGTCCGCCACCTGCTGCTCGATGGCCCTGTACGGTGCAATGCCTGACGCAGAATTGTGGAACAAAATTCAGCAGATTAAAGATAGTCTTGGAAACCCGTGGTAACTATGAAAAATTTGTTGTCTGTTCTTTTTGTACTTGCAGCGCTTCTGCTGGTCTCAACAGAAGGTTGGTGTGCTGACCTGCAAAAGGGCTGGGATGCGTTCAATAACGAAGATTACGCGGCAGCCTTTCAGGAGTGGAAACCGCTTGCCGAACAAGGCGACGCCAAAGCCCGGTTTCTTGTGGGCGCGATGTATGCAGATGGCGCAGGTGTTCCCCGGAATTTGAAAGAAGCGATTGCGTGGTACCTCCTTGCTGCCGGACAGGACTACGCCTTGGCCCAGCACAATCTGGGGTTAATGTACTACCACGGGCAAGGGGTAACTCAGGACTACACCATGGCAAGAGAGTGGTTACGGCTCTCCGCCGGGCATGGGGTTCCCGAAGCCCAGTGCCTCCTGGGCTGGATGTATTACAAAGGGCAAGGCGTTCCCCGTGATTACAAAGAAGCCGCTCAGTGGTTGCGGCCTGCAGCAGATGATGGGCTTGCCGTTGCGCAGACCGCTTTAGGACTGATGTGTCTGAGAGGGCAAGGCGTTCCTCAGGACTATCAGGAAGCATTCCGGCTGTTCAGGCATGCCGCCGAACAGGGGGAACGTGTTGCGCAGGTCAATTTGGGTTTGATGTATTTCAAGGGACTGGGTGTTGTTCAGGACCACAAAGAGGCCGCGAATTGGTACTGGTTTGCGGCCGATCAGGGCATGTCTGCTGCGCAGGTCAAGCTGGGAATGATGTATGAATACGGATGCGGCGTTCTGCAGGATCACGTCTCTGCCTATATGTGGTACAGCCTTGGAGCGCTGCAGGGAGACAAGGCTGCGGGTGAGCGTCGCAGCGCCGTTGAGAAAAAGATGTCCCCTGCTCACAGAGAAAAAGCGCAGCAACTCGCCAGGGAATGGCTGGCGAAACACAGGGACATTTGATTACCGTTAAATATATAAACATTGGCAAGTCCCCTCTTGGGAGGGGATTGAGGGGTGGGTAAAAATAAGGGATGGATAAAAATATATGAGCATACTTAAGTTTTTGACAATCTATATCAAGGCCTATGGCTATATCCGTTAAGTGGTGTAGCTGTGTATTTTTCATTATGGCGCTTTTCTTTACAAAGATAACGTTGGCGCAGCAAGCGGGTTCTATTCGCGGCATGGTGTATGACGGGGACTTTGGCGCGCCTCTGTCCGCCGCGCAGGTCTCTATTGCCGAAACCGGCGCTACGATAACCGCCACGGATGAAGGTAACTTTGTATTCAGTCAGGTGCCCCCGGGAAACTACACGGTTGTTTTTTCAAAGGAAGGCTACACTCGGCAGGTGCAGACCGGGGTGGTCGTTTCACCGGGAAAGATGACGGAGATAGAGGCTTCGCTATCCGGCGAGTTTACGGAGATGGAGGAGTTTGTCGTCCAGGACTTACAGATTGGCGGAACGGAAGCCGGACTCCTGATGCTCCGCGTAGACAGCCCGGCGCTTCTGGACTCGATCAGCTCCGAATGGATAAGCCGGGCGGGGGCCACTGACGCGGCCAGCGCGCTGAATCTGGTGGCGGGCGCTACGGTTCAGGACGGTAAATACGCGGTGGTGCGGGGACTGCCTGACCGGTACGTCAATTCACAGATGAACGGCGTGCGCCTGCCTACCGCAGATCCTGATAAACGCGCCGTACAGCTCGATCAGTTCCCCTCGGAGGTAATTGACAGCGTTCAGGTCAGCAAAACCTTTACCCCTGACCAGCAGGGCGATGCCTCCGGCGGGGCCGTGAATGTGGCTCTCAAAGGCATTCCGGATAAAAATATATTCAAATTCAAGAGTGGAACCGAATACAACACGCAGGCAACGGGGAATAACGATTTCCTTACCTACAAGGGCGGCGGAGTGAATTTTTCCGGAATAGACGACGGCAGCCGGGACATCCCTTCGGACGGCAATTTTACCGGCCCACTGGGCGTTTCCCGTGACAGCGCACCGATTGATTATAGTATGTCCCTGACCGCCGGCGCGAACCATGAATTCAATAACGGCATCAAGGTGGGCGGCCTTCTTAGCCCTTATTACAAACGGGACGGTTCCTATTATGACAACGGAGTTGATGATTCCTTGTGGATTGATAAAGAGAATCCCGGAAGCGGGCTAACCCCTCAGTACGGAAACCCGGACGGCCCACCGATACCGCCGATACCGGCGGTAGGGGAAGATTTCAAAACGTCGCTTTTTGACGTCACCGAGGCAAGCGAAGAGGTGCAGTGGGGCGTGCTGAGCGTGGTGGGCGCGGAGATAGAAGACCATTCATTAAATGCGCTCTTTATGCACACCATGGTTACGGAGGATAAGTCAATTCTTGCCGAAGATACCCGTGGCAAGGCATATTATTTTCCCGGCTACAACCCTGACGATCCAAAAGACCTGGGCAATGCGCCTGACAATCAGGACGCGGCGCCATACCTGAGGACGGAGACGCTGAAGTATACCGAGCGGACAACAGACACGCTGCAATTTAACGGAGACCACACCCTGTCCATCTCTGAAGTGGGGCTCGGTAATTTTTTCACGTTCCTTTCTCCTGAAACCGACTGGACAGTCGCGCTCAGCTCTTCCGGCTTGTATGAACCCGATAAACGGCAGTTCGGCTCAGCCTGGTATGCGGAATCGTATGACGAGGGATACCCGGAATATGGCATTCCGTCCAGCACCGATTCATCATACTATGGCCCATACGCGCCTGCCTCAAATTTTCTCCTGGGGAATGTTTCGCGAACCTGGACGGACATTTCAGAAAAAAGCAGCCAGTATTTTATGAACTTAAAATTTCCCTTTGAACAATGGAGCAGCGATGAAGGGTATCTGAAATTCGGCGTATTTACCGATTGGGTGGATCGCACGTATGATCAGGATTCATTTGGCAACTACCGGCAAACCGGAGAGGATCCCGCTCCCACGTATGAAGGCTCGTGGGAGGATTATTCTTACAGCGAGGAATTTCCCGACCTGGGCGGCCCTGCGATAAAAGACGGACCGCCGTATACGGACGTTGATTACGAGGGAAAACAAAAGATTTCAGCCTGGTATTACATGGCCGACTTACCCCTGTGTTCTCTTTTGAATGTGATCGGAGGGGCGCGTTATGAAACCACCAAACTGGGCGTCGTCAACGACCCTGAACAGGATGCAAAATGGGTTACGACTGACGAGGATGGAAACAGATTGTACGTTGACCTGCTTCCCGGCGACGCCGATGTTTCGTTCGAGCAGGATGACGTGCTGCCTTCTCTCGGGTTCGTGTTGAAACCGGTCAAAAAGATCACGCTGCGCGGCTCCTACAGCGAAACCGTGGCGCGTCCGACCTTTAAAGAACTTACCCCCATTCAGCAGCAGGAATTCCTCGGAGACGATATTTTTATCGGAAATTCGGAGCTGCAGATGAGCGCCCTGAAGAATTACGACCTGCGCCTTGATTATATGCCCTATAACGGCGGATTGCTGTCCGTCTCCTGGTTTCATAAAGACATCGAGAGTCCCATTGAGTATGTGCAGGATCTGGTCAACGCATTCTCTTTTGTAACGCCGCTGAATTTTCCGAAAGGCAAGCTGAGCGGCTTTGAATTTGAAACACGACAGGAACTGGGACACTTCTGGGATACGATGAAGGGCTTTTCGCTGGGAGGCAACACGACGCTGATTGACTCCGAGGTTACGCTCCCCGAGAGCGAGAAAAATAACCTTGCCAATGCGGGAGTTAAGACGACTACCCGTGACATGATGAATGCGCCCGAATACCTTTACACGGTTTATTCGATGTATGATTACGAGCGCTTTGCCACACAAATCGGGCTTTTCTATACGGTCAAAGGCGATACCCTGGTGACCGGCGCAGGAAACAGAAACGGCAATTACGTGCCGGATATCTACGCGACTGAGTATGGCACGCTCAATCTGAGCGTGTCCAAAAAAATCGGGAAGCACTTTGACCTGACGTTTAAGACAAAAAACCTGCTCAACCCGGAAATTCAGGAGGTCTACCGCCCTCCCGATGACCTTGGCGACGAAGCGGTGAGAACCTCCTACACGAAAGGTATAGATTTTTCGCTTTACCTGACTGGGGTATGGTAATTTTAGTAAAAGTTCAGGGCAAAATTCGAATATCGTGTTCCGAAATCCGAACGCCCAAAACACTTTGTATGAGGATACGCTGTGTATGAAAAATATTTCAGAAATCAGAAATAAAAAATCAAAGACCCGATACCGTAAGCCGGGGAAGGAATATCAACGGTCATGTATCATGCCGCTTGTGCTGGCCTCTGCCATGTGTCTGTTGTCGTCCGGGGTCCTATTTGCCGGGACGAATGCCGGCAGTGCGGACAAAAGCGTCACCCCCCCGACGCTTGAAGAAACCCGTATGACGATGGACAAGTGGCTTGAAACCCAGCAAATTATCTCAAAAGAGCGCAAAGACTGGCAACAGGGCAAAGAGATTCTGCTCGGCAGGCTGGAACTGGTCAAAAAAGAGGTTTCCACCCTTGATGAAAAAATCAGGCAGGCAGAGTCCGGCGTTGCCGAGGCCAATAAGAAACACAGCGAACTGCTTGCCGAAAACGACCAGCTCAAGGCGTCCGGCGCACAGTTGACAGGGGACATTGCCGGTATGGAAGGGAAAATCCGCCAGATGTTCAGGCAGCTTCCGGAACCCATTCAAGCCAAACTTCAGCCCCTGTACCAGCGAATACCCGAAGATCCGTCCAAGACCCGCGTTGCCGTAGCCGAGCGGTTCCAGAACGTCCTCGGCATTCTTAATGAACTCAATAAGGCCAACAACGAAATCACCGTCAGCTACGAAGTCCATAACCTTGCAGATGGCAAGCCATCCGAAGTGAAAGCCATGTATGTCGGCCTTGCGCAGGCATACTACGTCAGCGCCGGTGGCGAGGCCGGCATCGGTTGTCCTGCAACCGACGGCTGGAAATGGGCGCCGTCCAAAGCGATTGCCCGTGACGTGCTGACGGCGCTGGAAATCATCGAGGGAAAACAAAGCCCGGCCTTCGTGCCGCTACCGGTGGTGCTCAAATGAAAACATTGATAAAAATACTCGGCATTACGTTTTGCGTTTTCTTTCCAGCCGTCAGCGGCTTTGCCGAACAGCCGGCCGCCGGCGAAACGATGAGCCGGTTGTCCCTTTCCGCCGGGCAGGAACTGGCCAGGAGCATTCAGGAACTCAACCTGCTGCGCGAGCATATCGCGACTGAAAAACTGCCGCTTGCGCAGGAACTCACGACCCTGGAGGAGAGGCTTGCCCAACTCCGGCGTGACCATGAGAAGATTACGCGCCTGGTTGATTCCGGCAATCTGGAAATCATCACCATCAAGGCCGAAATGAAGGCGCGTCAGGACGAACTGGGCTACATCGGCAATTTGCTTGACGAGTATGCGCGCACGTTCGAGTCGAAGATCAACGTCAGCGAACTCCAGTATTGCGGCGAAGCCGTTGAAACCGCCAAGCAGGCGGTGGAAAACACCGCCTTGTCCATGCCGGAAAAGTTTACCCGGCAGGTCGCCCTTGCCGACGTCTCATTGAAACGGCTATTTGACGTTATCGGCGGAATGCGATTCTCCGGCGTGGGAGTGGATTTGCAGGGCGCGGTGGTGGATGGTCAGTTTGCCATCATCGGTCCGGTGGCGCTGTTCCGCGCAAAAACCGGCGATGCGGCGGGTCTTTCCATCCCGCAGTCAGGCTCAGTCAACCCGTTGATTCGCCCGCTGGAAGGTACGCTGCAAACCGGCATCTCGGCCTTAGTGGAGAACGGCGAGGGACTCATGCCGCTCGATCCGTCGCGCGGCGGCGCGCTGAAGGCGCTCGTGCAGAAGACCAGCCTGGTGCACATTTTTGAAAAAGGCGGGCCGATTATGTGGCCGTTATTATTAGCCGCGATACTGGCGTTCGGTACGGTCATTGAGCGCGTCTTCTTCCTGATCGCCGAGCAGCGCAAACGGGATCAGCAGGCGATGGAAACATTCTTTGAGGCGGTTGGGCAGGGTGACACAGAGCGCGCGATACACATCAGCAACACGTCGCGGTTCTCCGTTGTGCGCGCGTTGGGCTACGCCCTGACGCATAGGGAGAAATCAATCGAAAGCGCGCTGCTGTACGCGCAGGAACAGGAACTGAAACGCTTCCGGAGAGGTATCCCGATTTTGGACACGGTAATCACGCTCGCGCCGCTGCTCGGATTGCTCGGGACGGTTACCGGCATGATGGGTTCCTTCTCGCTCATCGGCGGCGAACTCAGCGCACCCGGCGCGATCACGGGCGGCATTGCCGAGGCGCTCATTGCCACGGCGTTCGGGTTGGGCATCGCTATTACGTCGCTGATTCCGTTCAACTACCTGAACACCAAGATGGAAGAAGCCCGCCTGGAGATTGAATTGGCGGCCACGCAGTTGGAATTGATGCTGCATCCGCAGGAGAGTCAGGTGGATGCGATGGTAAGGAACGTTCATCCTGTCTATCCCATGAGTGAAGGGCTGTTATAATGCCCACACGGCAGGGGCAATTCATGAATTGCCCCTGTATGTTGTCAGACTCGATTGTATAGACAAGGAAATTTCATTTTATTTGTGCGGGCCTGCGGTAGGGTGGATTAAGCGGAGCGAATCCACCATGTCACAAAATATTGAAGGTGGATCCGGCGTAAAAACCAACGCCTTAATCCACCCTACGCATAACTGCCGACCACAAGGGATCGGCGCTACATTCACAACTTGTAACAGTTTAGTTTTTGAAAAATTCGTATCAATGCTTCTTCTGCAACTCCGCCTGGAGGCGCGTATTGAAACACACCCCCGGCCCCTCTGGTGGGTCAGGCGTCCACGCCTGACATTATGAGGACAAGCGGGGACGCTTGTCCTACCAATGAGATGAGGGCGGAAGTCCCCTCTAATAAGAGGGGACTTAGGGGTGTGTATATGGTGTTTCAAAAAACCAAATTGTTACCACAACTTTAAAACGATAGGAGTAACTATGCACGGTTCATCTGGCGGCTACGGCAAAAAACGGGCGCGGATCGAAATCATTCCGCTCATTGATATCATCTTCTTTCTGCTGGCTACGTTCATCATGGTATCGCTCTCGATGACGAAAAACCAGGGTGTGCAGGTGGCGCTGCCGACTGCCGGCAGCGCCGCCTCGCTCGGCGACCAGCAGGAGATGGAAAAAGCCGTCTCGCTCAGCGTCACCGCGAAAGGCGACCTGTTTTACAACAAGGAGAAAATCACTATCGCTCAATTGCCCTTAAAACTCCAGACGCTCAAGTCTACCGCCAAGGACCCGAAGGTCATTATCAACAGCGACGGCGGCGCTGACTTTAAACACGTGGTCGCCGTCCTTGATGAGGTTCGCAAGATCGGCATCAGTAAGGTTGGAATCAATACGGATAAAAAATGAAGCTTAATCACAAGAGTCCCCCTCAAGACAGTATCGTAAACGCCATCGTCCGGAAGGAATTTTCTAAACCCGAAGGATGCAAAGTACAAGCCGACGGGAAAAAACATAAGGCGTTGGGTATGTTCACGGGGTTTCATCTGTACTTCGGCATTGCCTGCGCTATTGTGCTGCACGTTGGTTTCATTCTGTTCGGCGGATTGCTGTTCACCGGCCACAAGAATGACCACGCTGTACTGCAACAGGTAGATTTATTGAGCGCTGAAGACGTTGCCGCCGGGAAGGAGAAACCGAAGGAACAGGAAACAGAGCCGGAGGAAATGGACTCGGAGACAGAGGAACCTCCGGATGGCGCGGAGGTCATTAGAAACCTCGAATTATCCGCCGCGGCCAATGCGCCGGAACTGGAAGCCGCCAGTCTCAGCGCAATTGAGGCGGCGCTCAGCGGACAAGCCGGCGGCGGCGACTTTACCGAGGCGCTCAGCTTTTCGTCAGGAGGCCGCATCGGCGGCGTGGGCAAAGCCGGTGCGCTGGATGATAGTTTTGAGAAGGCGTTCAGTCTGGCCGAGATTGACCAGAAGCCCCGCGCGATTTTTCAGGCTGCGCCGGTTTATCCCTCCGGGAAACGCAATCTGGAAGTCGTCGTCAGCGTGGTTTTTATTGTGGACCAGACCGGCAGGGTCGCCAATCCGCATGTGGAGAAATCAACTGACCCTGCATTCGAGAAACCGGCAATTGATGCCGTTAAACAGTGGAAATTCGAGCCGGCCGTCAAGGCCGGCCAGCGCGTGTCCTGCAAAATGCGCGTCCCTATCCGTTTTCAACCGAGGTAACGATTATGATTGAAAAATATCTGAGGTACATGAATTTCAGTCTTTTTGATTCCGCCCTAAAAAGGCTTGTCCCGTACTTTGATGCGGGAGGGAATGAAGGGGTGTGTAAAAATGCCTTTAGCACACCCCCAGCCCCTTTTTCCACAGGAGAACTCAAAAGCTGCCGCCGAAGGCGGCCTCCCCGCAGGTTCTGGATGGGATTGAGACTGACCGTGGCGGTGACCCTGCTCTCCTGCCTCCTGGCCTTTGCTTTCGCGCGCATTCATCGCGCCGACAGTCATGGCATCAGCGCCTCCTTTGGGGATGATTCTCTGTCCCAGAAACAGGTCGTTACCGGAGACGATGACGCTGAAGGAGGGGACTCATTCCCGCGCGAAAACGTATCAATACCGGGAACGTTCCGCGACAGGCTAAAAGCGTACCTGCAGAAGACCAGTCTGATTCACATCTTCGAAAAGGGCGGTCTGATCATGTGGCCGTTGCTCTTTGCTTCGATCGTGGCGCTCGGCACGGTCATTGAACGCGCCGTTTTCCTGATTGGCGAACAGCGCAAACGCAATCCGCAGGCAATGGAGGCGTTCTTTGCGGCGATCGGCCAGGGCTATATGGAGCGCGCGATTCAAATCAGCAGCGAGTCGAAGTTTTACGTCACGCGTGCGTTAGGCTACGCGCTGGCGCACAGGGGGAAGTCTCTTAGCAGCGCGCTGCTGTATGCGCAGGAGCAGGAAATAAAACGATTCCGGCGCGGCATCCCGGTTCTGGACATGGTAATTACGCTCGCGCCGCTGCTTGGATTGCTTGGCACGGTCACCGGCATGATGGGGTCGTTCTCGCTTATTGGCGGCGAACTCAGCGCGCCCGGCGCGATTACGGGTGGCATCGCCGAGGCGCTCATTGCCACGGCGTTTGGCCTTGGCATCGCAATTACGGCGCTGATTCCGTTCAACCTCCTCAACACCCTGGTGGAAAAGGTCCGTCTTGAAATCGAATCGGCGGCTACGCAACTGGAGTTGCTGATGCACCCGCCGGCAAAGACGGTAAAAGCGGTTACACTTGCCGTGCATCCCGACCAGTTTACAAAAAGAAAATTTGAACCCAGAAAGCGGAACGGTCGTGGCATGCGGTTCCGTATGCGTGCGCCCGTTAGCTTACCGAAAGGATAACAACCATGAAAAAATTTAGATTGCAGATTCCGGATTACAGATTTCTCTCCCGTTCCTTCCTTCTGATGACCTTTGGGGTAACCGCCGCTGTCTCAACGCAGACAGGCGCAGCGACGCCCACGCCGTCACGTGAAACGCAGATGAGTCAGCAGGAACTGGACGTCTGGAATGATCCGGTCTTCCGGAAGCAGTTCATTGCCGGCTACGGCGTCAACTCGGAGATCGAGCCCCGCGTCATGCCGGAAGAAGTCACCATTCTCGATAAGATCAGGACGCTGATGGCGGAGGACATGCCAAAGGCAGAGGCCGTGCTCAAAAAACAGATAAAGCCCGATTGTTCTGCGATCCTTGATTTCACTCTGGGAAGCATGCAGTTCCAGCAGGGCAGGATGACCGAGGCGCTGGACAACTACCGTAAAGCCGTGGCGAAGTTCCCCGCTTTCCGCCGGGCATGGCGAAACCTTGGGCTGATTTACGTCCGCGACGGCAAGCACGACGACGCAATCAGCGCGTTCACCCGCATGATCGAACTCGGCGGCGGCGACGCTTATTCGTACGGTTTGCTCGGATTCGCCTACGCCGCCAAGCAGGATTATCAGGCCGCAGAGGCGGCGTACCGAAACGCCATGCTGCTCCAGCCGGAAAACACCGAGTGGAGGCTCGGCATTACCCGGTGCGTTTTTAAACAACGGAAGTTCGAGGACGCAGTCACCCTGCTGGAGGTGCTCATCGGGCGCTACCCGGAAAAGGCCGATTTCTGGCTGTTGCAGGCGCAGGCATACCTCGGTATGAAACAACCGCTCAAGGCCGCTGAAAACCTCGAGGCGGTAGACCGTCTCGGCAAGGCAACCGTGGACAGTCTTTACACTCTCGGCAACGTCTACGTCACTGAAAACTTAATGGACCTCGCCGCAGGCGCTTACCGGCGGGCCATTGACGTGGATGCAAAACAACCAATTGCCCGGCCGCTGCAGTCCGCCGAGCTATTGGCCGCGCGCGGCGCGCTCGCTCAGGCCAGGCAGGTCTCTGCGCACATCCGCACGATGCTGGATAAGCAGCTCGTGGAAACCGATCGCCGGAAGCTGCTCAAGCTCGAGGCGCGGCTCAGCATGGCAGATGGCGGCGGCAGCGCCGAGACAGCCGGCGTGCTGGAAGAGATCGTGAAACTTGATCCGCTTGACGGCGAAGCCCTGATGCTGCTTGGCCAGCACTATGCCCGGCAGAACGAACCCGACCGCGCCATTTTTTATTACGAACGAGCCGCAAGCCTCGACGCCTTTGAGGCCAACGCAAGGATCCGACACGCGCAGGTGCTGGTGGGGTTAGGCAGGTACAACGAGGCCGCGCCCCTGCTCCGCCGCGCGCAGGAAGTCAAGCCGCACGACGACGTCGCCCGCTACCTCGAACAGGTAGAGCGCATCGCCAAGACCAGGCGCTGACCTGAGTAACAGATTACATACTATAACCGTTTTTATAAGCGACAGGTGGGGCAAGCCTTTCGGTTTGCTTCATTCAATACACGCAAGGCTAAAGCCTCGCCCTACATTTCTATTCCGACTTGTCCGGGTAATCTTAACCAATTTTTAACAATTCCTTAACAATTCTTTAACAAAAGAAAGATATAAATACACCCATTGCTTATCTTATAGTTTTTGTTAAGGAGGTTAAAGATGTATAAGAAGGGTTATGGATGGATTTTTCTGGCGTTATTTTTTAGTATGTGCGCAGGCGCCGCGTCTGCCCAGCAGACGCCTCAGCCTGCTGAGGAAGCTGTCAGTGAAATGGGTGATTTAAAATGGCAATTGCAGGTGCTGGAAGAATCGGTTGCAAAGCAGCAGGAGCAGATGCAGGCGCTCAGGGAACGGCTGGATACGGTTGCTGCTGCGCCCAAGCCGGTTGAAACCGTCTATGATAAGGAAACGCTTGAACACGCGGTGGACGATTACCTCTCCACAGAAGAAGCCAGAAAGAAACTGGGGCTTGGCTTATCCGGGGTCGCCGCCATGTACACCCCTGACGAGGAGAAATATTCAATTGTGTTCAGATCGCCGGACGACAAGTATTCGCTGGGTATAGGCGGCAGAATGCAGTTCCGGTATTCTTACAAGGACAACGACGCTGATTATGGATACAGAGACACGAATAATATAGACGTCCGCCGCGCAAGGCTTTCTCTGGGTGGAAATGTCTACAGCAAATTAGTGCATTATTACATCGAACTGGATGGGGACAGCTTTGACGTTGGCATAAGAGATTTTTACGTGTACTGGACGCCTCTTGAAGAGGCAAATGTGAAGATGGGATATTTCAAGGTTCCGTTCAACCAACAGAGGATGACGACATCTGCGAAACTCCTGCTCCAGGACAGGGCAATAGCCAGCGAGGCGTTTGATCAGGATCGGGATTACGGAGTTGACATTTACGGGAAACCCTTCGACGGTTACCTGGAATATCATGCGGCCGTGTTTAATGGCGCAGGCGAAGACCCCTCTGAAAGAGAGGATCTGGTGAAGGCGCTGAGCAAAGGGAAAGCGGACGATAACCTCGATAACGAACTCATGTACGTGCTTAATCTGAGGTATAACCCGTTTGGGAAGTATGACACCGTTGATGAAACCGATCTGAAATACACGGAAAAATTTAAGATGTCGCTTGCGGGTTCCGTGGTTTTTAATGCAAAAAAGAAGGATGAAAAACTTGAGGATAACGACACGATAGCCGGAGTTGCGGAATTGAGCGCGAAATACAGGGGTTTCTCGTGGCACAATGAGTATTATGTAATGACAGAAGATCCTGAATCTGACGGCGATACGGTGGGCTCCGACGGATTTTTTACGCAGGCTGGTTACTTTGTAATACCGAAAAAACTGGAAATAGCTGCCCGCTATTCCATGCTTGATCCCGACAATGATGTTAAAAATGATATTGGAAAGGAGTATAGCGCAGGTATAAACTATTATTTCCGCGCCCATCGGTCCAAGATACAGGCTGATTACGGCCACTACGTGACGGAAAAGGGCGAAGAGCAGGATCAAAAGGATAATCAGGTAAGGGTGCAGTACCAGATTGTGTTCTAGTATTTTCTAAAAGATATTTTTACAAGCGACAGGCAGGGCAAACCTTTTAGGTTTGCCTTCGTGCAATACACGCAAGGCGAAAGCCTCGCCCTACATTTCTATTCCGACTCGTTCGGGTTAGCGTCTGTAGCGAAAAGAGGCCGGATATTTGACGTGTAAAGTCCATTCATTTTATTGGAGGAAAAGAGTATGAAGAGGTTGATAATGCCGTTGATTATGATGGCGATTGGTCTGTCCGGGGCGCATACGTATCATTGCGCTGAGGCGGCGGAGAATATCACTGTGAAAGGTTCTGACACCATGGTGATACTTGGTCAGCGGCTTGCCGAGGAGTATATGGCCAAAAACAAGGACGCCAGCATCCAGGTTACCGGCGGCGGCTCAGGCACGGGCATTGCTGCGATCCTGAATAAAACGACAAACCTTGCGAACAGCAGCCGGCCGATAAAAGACAGCGAGACAAAGAAAGCCAGAGAAACGGGCGTGGAAATAACGGAGGTTAAAATTGCCCTGGACGGTCTGGCGGTTGTTGTGAACAGGGAAAACCCCGTAAATGAATTGACCATGAAGCAGCTCATGGGCATCTATATCGGGCACTATAAGAACTGGAAAGACGTGGGCGGTCCCAACCAAAAGATTATTCGTTATTCCAGGGAATCAAACAGCGGGACGTACGTGTTTTTTAAAGAGCACGTGCTTTTAGACAAGGACTTTGCCCCTGATTGTCAGACGATATCCGGCACAAGCGCAGTGGCAGAGGCGGTATCCAGGGACAAGTGGGGTATCGGGTTCGGCGGTGTGGCGTACTTTGCAAAAATACCGGAGCTGAAGATTGTAAAAATCAAGAAACTCGATACAAAGCCTGCCGTTTCTCCCCTGAAAGACGACAAGTCGGTAAATTACGAGCAAATATGGAACGGGGAATATCCTATCGCGAGATACTTGTACATTTATATTGCGGGCAAGCCGGTTCCGGCGATCAAGAAATACCTTGATTGGATACTGGGACCAGAGGGACAGGAAATTGTTACCCGCGTTGGGTATGTGCCTTTACCGAAAAAATAGCCGTAGGTTTCATGTTCAGGAATTTCGATGTTTTTGGTAGGAGCCAACTCCTGTTGGCGAACGGGCGCTCATGCGCTGTCGTGCACCGTCAATCGCCGTCGGGAGACGGCTCCTACCAAATCGGGCGGGTTCAGGTTTGCAACCTGAACCGTGTAGTTTGAATAAACGATACCCAGTTGAACAGTCACAACGCCCGGAAATACATAAACCCCCAGGTTGAACTTAGAAATTCCCCTCTTGGGAGGGGATTTAAGGGGTGGGTAAGGCGATAACTTCGTGAAATAGTCGTTGAGATTCCACAACCCTTGTCCTCGTGAAACTTGTCATCATGGAAATGGGGAATGGGGAAAGGAACCCACCCCTAACCCCTCCCAAGAGGGGAATTGTATTGTGTTGTTTTTTCACAAGCGGGTTTGCGGTAGGGTGGATTCGGCGTAAAAACCAACGCCTTAATCCGCCCTACACATACTACCAATCGGCGGGTTCAGGTTTGCAACCTGAACCTTGTGGTTTGAACAAACGAAACCCAATTGAACAGTCACAACGCCTAGAAATACATAAACCCCCAGGTTCAAGTTGCAAACTTGAACCCGCACAGCGTAGAGACAGGTTTTAAACCTGTCTCTACATCATGCCGTCTGCTTGAAAATTATTTTGTGGAAATATCTTAGGGAAGGTGTATAATTCCACGCCAAGCCCGGGAGGCGGTAAATATGTGGAGGCATACTATTTATGAAACCCCTGTTTCTTATCAGAGACGGCAGCAAACACGATCTCCTTAAAATCAAAAAATTTGTCCTGCCACACGGTCACATCAGGACGCTCAAAACTGATGCTGAACTGAAGTCCCTTCTCCGAAAACAGCCCGCTGTCCTTATCCTTACCAGCGCATTCTCAGAACAAAAGATACGGCAATATATCTCCTGGGCAAAGTCCGTTTCCCCCCATACCCGCATCCTGTTCCTGATTCATCAAAATGAAATGTCTCTCGGCAGGAAGGCCATCCGGTGGGGTGTGTATGCGTATATTGTCACGCCGCTGGTTAATATTGATTTTGTAAAACAACTTGTCAAGAACGCCCTCTGTGAGTGGGAATACCTCCAGAGAACGTCAGGAATGCTTTCCCTTATCGAGGGAAGGAACACGGAGATACAAAAGAACTCCGTCCCGGCGGGCAGGAACAAAATATCCAAAAAAGAGGCGGTTGTTCCCCATGATTTACAAACGATTAGCGCCGATATTTGTTCCCGTCTCGAAATCAGGGATATCCTGACGTCCACAAAAATCATCATGTCTCAATTATTTGATTACACCCTGCTGCTTATCCTCAACCGGGCTGAAACAACGCCAAAGCTATACATCTTGCAAAACTACGCCGCGGACGACGATTTTGTAAATTGCGCGGTTCATAGCGTCCTGAAGGCGTCCACCGCCATTCTGGGCAAGGCGTTTCCCGTAAAGGACATTGAATGGATCAGGGAAAATAACGCCGTAGCCGGCGTCTCCGGCAAGACAAAACCGTTATCAATTAAATCAAACCTCACGTTTCCACTTGTAGCGTACGGCGAGGGTATTGGATGCGCTTGCCTGGTAAGCCACAGGCCGAACGCCTTTCGCGCCGACGCGACCCGGCGGTTTTCCCTGGTGTGTAAATCGCTTGCCGCCGCGCTCAGGAATGCGCAATTATTCCAGGCTACAAAAAACCTGTCCATAACGGACGGCCTGACGCGGGTGTATAACCGGCAGTATTTTGACGACGTTATGGAAAAGGAATTCTTGCGCGCAAAACGGTACAAGCACCCCCTAGCCCTGGCCTTAATTGATATAGACAACTTCAAGGAAATCAACGACACGTACGGACATACGGAAGGAGACAGGATATTAAGCCAGTTTGCAAGCCGTGTGCAGGAAACCATACGAAACACGGATATTTTTTCACGCTACGGCGGCGAAGAATTCAGCGTTATCATGCCGCTGACCGATATCGAAGAAGGCATTGTCGTGATGGAACGATTAAGGGTTGTCATTGCGGGAAGCGTGTTTCCCCTTACCAGCAAAGACATCCAGCTTACGGCAAGCATTGGCGTGTCTTCTCTCTTTGATAATCCTGTCCATTCCGCAAAAGAATTAATACAAGCGGCCGATTCGGCGCTCTACCTGGCAAAAAAGACCGGCAAGAACCGGGCTTGCATCTATACCCCGGAGAAGGCTGGAGTGAAGAGCGGCGCAGATGTTTCTGCTGAGAAACGGGGGATTCGCAGGGTAAATGCCCGTTTTCCGGTAAAATATCTCGTTTTGCCAAGGATTGACGCATGTCACAGACCGGCTGTCACAGAAAACATCAGCATCAACGGATTGTGTTTTGAAACGGAGAGGGATAACCTGGTCAGGCAAGGCGCCTATACCATGATCGAGATTAAGATTTCCACAAAAGAAACCCCGGCAAAAAGGCTCAAGATACTTTACCAGGTGGTTTGGTCTGTAGAAAAGGACGGCAAGCAGCTTATCGGGGCAAGACTTGTTTCAAGCAGTAACGACGTTGTTGATATTTTAAATGACCTGCTTGAGGAACACCCGCTTCAGCAACAGGGAGTTAGTAACCACCGACACAGAAGAAAATGCCATGGCTAACCCCGCATACTCCGGTTTCAGGCTTATTCCAAGGAATGGATACAAAACTCCCGCTGCGATTGGTATCCCAATGACGTTGTAAAAAAACGCCCAGAACAGGTTTTGCCTGATCTTGGACAACGTTCGCCGTCCCAGCCTGATCGCCCTGATGACGTCCATCATATCATTTTTCACCAGAATAATATCTCCCGTCTCTTTCGCAATGTCCGTTCCCGCGCCGATGGCGATTCCCACGTCGGCCTGGGCAAGCGCGGGGGCGTCGTTAATGCCGTCGCCGACCATCCCAACCTTTTTGCCCTGTCTCTGGAAATCCTTTATGATTTCCATCTTCCCGGCAGGCAGCACGCGGGCGCGAAACTCATCAATGCCAATTTCCAGCGCTGTAGACCTTGCCGCAGGTTCGCTGTCGCCGGTTATCATGACGGTCTCTATATGCATGCTCTTCAACTGAGCAACAACGTCCCGTGCGCCTTGTTTTATTTTATCGGCTAATCCCAGCACGCCCAGACATGAGCGGTCGTAGGCAACGTACAGGAGAGACGCCCCACGGGCATCCAGTGCGCTCGTTTTATCACATGGTTCAACGGCAACTCCATGGGCGGCCATAAGCCCTTTATTTCCAATGAGCAGTTCTTTTCCCTGATACCGGCAAACAATCCCGGTGCCTGTTTCTTCGTGGAAATTTTGAACTGCACCCCAGGACAACCCCCTTGCGTGCGCCTCGTCCACCACAGACTGGGCAAGCGGGTGATTCGAAGCGGCGCAGCCCGCGGCCGCAAGTTTGATCAGTTCCGATTCACGTAATAGTTTACCCACCCCTGAATCCCCTCCCAAGAGGGGACTTTTCGTATTCCCCTCTTGGGAGGGGCCAGGGGTGGGTTCCTCTCCTAAATTCAAAGGGAGGGGCTGAACTGTTGCTGATTCACGAACATTGCCAGAAGAAACAATATCGGTAACGGCAAAACGCCCCTCGGTAATTGTCCCTGTTTTATCGAATACAATGGTATTCAGACGCGCAATTCCCTCAAGGGCGCTGGCGCGTTTTATAAGGATGGAATAGTCCAGCCCCACTCCGCTTCCAACGAGAATGGCTGTTGGAGTCGCAAGGCCGAGTGCGCAGGGACATGCAATCACCAGTACGGCAACGGCCATCTTTAACGCCCACAGAAAGGGCGACTGGCCCGCAAAATCGTAAAATACAAAATACCAGCATAAAAAGGTTACGAGGGACAAACCCATTACTACCGGAACGAAAATGTTCGATACGGCGTCTGCAAACCGCTGCACAGGGGCTTTATCCATCTGCGCCTCCTCAACGATAGCGATAATCTGCGACAAAACGGTTTCCTCGCCAACCCGCGCGGCCTTTACCGTTAACATGCCCGCCTTGTTTATCGTTGCCCCGACAACGCCGTCTCCTTTTTGTTTCATAACGGGCATTGACTCGCCTGTCACCATGGACTCATCCACAGAGGAGACGCCCTCCACCACCTCGCCGTCCACCGGTATGGCCTCGCCCGCACGGACAATGACGGTGTCTCCCACTTGAATTGCGGACGCATTGACCTCCATCTCCTTCCCTTCCGGAAGCAGCAATCGCGCCTTGTCCGCCTGAAGACGCATTAATTTCTGAAGCGCATGACTCGCCCTTCCCTTCGCCCGCTCTTCCAGGTATTTCCCGATACGAATAAAGGCAATCAGCATCACCGCCGTTTCAAAGAACGCATGACCGTCCGCGCCAAAAATACCAATAACCGCAAGCACGCTATACGTGTAGGAAGACAGGACTCCCATGGAAACCAGGACGTCCATATTTGCAGAAAAGTTTTTGGCTGACTTGTAGGCGCTGACAAAAAAATCCATGCCGGGCCCCAGCATCGTCACCGTGGCAATAATCATCAGCGCATAAGGGAGGGAGCCGTGCGTCGCGCCGTGGAGGGGGAGGTACATCAGCGTCATCATGGCGATAGAGGCCAGGATGCTAAAGGCAAGCCATCCCATCTGCATATATGCCTTTGACGTCTGATCCAGCCGTACCCGTTCCTTTGCTATATAACCAATATCCTTTACATATTTTGCAATAGAGGACTTGTTGGTAACGTCGGAATCGTAGGTGACAGTGCCGGTTGCGCTGGAGAAATTGACCCGAACGGACTTAATCCCCTGCAACTCCCTGAGCCTTCGCTCAATCGTTAGCGCGCAATTCACGCAGTGCATACCGGAAATATGGAATTTTATCGTTTGTTCAGACATGTTTAATTTGTAAAACCGTCACAAGCTTGGGTTCGGCATACTGCTGAGGAAATCGTAAGGTGAATTATACGTTCAATTCATGGTTTGTCAAACCCCGCAGGAAAAGAGAAATCCCTTGATAACCTTTCTGCAAATTGATACCATTGGAAAACTAATTCAAGGCACAGGAATTTCAAAGCCGTGCGGCGGCGGGTTCGGGTTTGCAACCGGACTCTACTCACCCACAGGCATGGATTTATTCTAAAACTATCATTTTGCAAAACACCTGGGTTCAAGCTGCAAACCTGAACCCGCAAAGCTCTATGAAACATCCATGAGCCGTTGGCTCACAAAGGGGGATGAAAATTTAATAACTGTCATGCCCGAATGCTTCTATCGGGCATCCAGTGTTTTTTGCGATACTGGCGAAAACAAAAAGACTCTGGATTCCCGCTTAAAGACCGCGGGAATGACAATCTTAATCAAAGAGGTATTTTCAGGTGAAAAAGGATTTGAATGTGAACCCCGTTATCATATCTACAACCATTCTGGCCGTCCGCAAAGACGGACAAGTCGCCATTGGCGGCGACGGCCAGGTTACCATGAATGCCGCCGTAATCAAGCAGGATGCAAAGAAAATACGGCGGCTGTATCACGATAAGGTCATCGTAGGATTTGCCGGCTCGTCTGCCGATGCGTTTGCCCTCATGGAAAGATTTGACGCCAAGCTCGAGCAATACCAGGGCAACGTCCTGCGCAGCGCCCATGAACTGGCAAAGGAATGGCGAACGGACAAGGTGCTGAGACGGCTGGAGTCCCTGCTCATCGTTGTTGACAAGCAGCACTCTTTTCTCATCTCCGGGGGCGGCGACGTCATTGAGCCGGACGACGGCATTATCGGCATCGGCTCCGGCGGCTCTTACGCCATTGCGGCAGCCAGGGCATTGAGGAAACACACCGCGCTGGGCGCGAAGGAGATTGTGGAAGAGTCCCTCAACATTGCGGCGGACATTTGCGTGTATACCAACAGGAATATCAAGGTGGAGGAGATCAAGTAGTGAAGGAACTGACGCCGCGCAGGATTGTTGAAGAACTTGATAAATATATTATTGGCCAGAAAAACGCCAAACGCGCTGTCGCCATTGCCATCCGTAACCGGTGGCGCAGGCAGCAGCTTTCGGACGAATTACGGGAAGAAGTCCTGCCCAAGAACATCATCATGATTGGCCCCACGGGCGTGGGAAAAACCGAGATTGCACGGCGCATGGCGGCGCTCGTCAAGGCGCCATTTCTCAAGGTAGAGGCTTCAAAGTACACCGAGGTGGGTTACCATGGACGCGACGTGGAGTCCATGATACGCGACATTACCGAGATCGGCGTAAATATGGTCAAATCCGAGATGATCCAGGACGTCCAGGAAAAGGCCGAGAAGATGGCGGAGGAGCGGCTCCTGGATTTATTGCTGCCTCCCGTTCAGAAAAGCGCGGAACAGCCCAATGTAGAGGCCGAGGAACAGCGTTTAAGCACACGGGAAAAATTCCGGAAAAAATTGCACGACGGGGAGCTTGCCAACCGCACGGTGGAAATTACCATCCATGAAAAACCGTACGTGCTGCAGGGCATCGTCGCGGGCGTTGAAGAAATAGGCATGGATTTCCAAAACATGCTGGAGAAGGTGATTCCTCCCCGCGCACAGGCGCGAAAGGTCTCTGTTGCCGAGGCGAAAAGAATATTAATGCAGGAAGAGGCCGAAAAACTCATAGACAAAGAAAAGGTCATGCAGGAGGCCATCCGCAGGACGGAGTTGTTTGGCATTATCTTTGTTGATGAAATTGACAAGATCGCAGGCCGTGAATCCTCGCATGGACCCGACGTCTCACGCGAAGGCGTGCAGCGCGACCTCTTGCCGATTGTGGATGGCACTACCGTAAATACGCGGTACGGAATGGTCAGGACAGACCGCATCCTCTTTATTGCAGCCGGGGCGTTTCACGTGTCAAAACCATCCGATTTGATTCCTGAGTTGCAGGGACGATTCCCGATCCGCGTGGAATTGGAAGACCTTGGGAAAGAGGAGTTTTTGCGTATCCTGACCGAGCCGAAAAACGCCCTGATAAAGCAGTACAAGGCGTTGCTGGAGACGGAGGGCATCAAGGTGCGGTTTGAAAGCGATGCGATTGAGGCCATTGCGGATATTGCCGTACAGGTGAACAAGCGCACCCAGAACATTGGGGCGCGGAGGCTGCATACCGTGATGGAAAAACTCGTGGAAGACGCCTCGTTTGACGCCCCGGACATGAACGGCGCAGAGGTTATAATAGACGCCAAATACGTGCAGGACAAGCTGCAGGCGATAGCAAAGGACGAGGACTTGAGCCGGTATATTTTATAAAAGACCCGGAACCACAGATTGCACAGATATTCAAGTTATGTGTAGGGTGGATTAAGGCGTTGGTTTTTACGCCGAATCCACCAATACTGTTTCCGGGAAAGGTGGATTCGCTATCGCTTAATCCACCCTACCGCAAACCCGCTTAAATAAAATAAAATTCCTATACAATCAAGTCGCAAACGTGAACCCGCATGGAGTCCCCTCTAAAAAGAGGGGATTTAGGGGTGTGTATATTGTGTTTCAAAAAGCTACATTGTTACGAAAACAAAAAGTGGTTTTGACAAAAGAATACTACAGGGCAGCAGAAGCCTGTTTTTCAAGGAGGACAACTACGTGGAAATTACAGAAGAGAAAAAGAATAATACCGTTATCCTCGGTCTGAAGGGAAATCTGAATGTCATAACGGCGAATTGCCTGGAAGAGAAATTCGCCACGCTCATTGACAAAGGTGAAAGGCAATTGGTGGTTGATTTTTCCCAGCTCGACTATATCAGCAGCGCAGGATTGAGGGTGTTCCTCATAGCCGCAAAGAGATTGAAAAACGTAGAGGGGAAAATCGCCCTTTCTTCACTGAAACCGCAAATCAGGGAGGTCTTTGATATCTCCGGCTTTTCCTCAATTTTTCCCCTGTTTAACTCCAGGGAAGACGCGCTCCATGGCTTTCAATAATCGCCATCTGTTGTTTGCGTTAAAACGCCTCTCCCTGGGCATGTTTCTCATTATACTGCTCTCCGGCGTCCTGCTGGTCTCTGATTGGAATCAGCGGAAACCCAGCGCAGGACACATCCCCGGCGTTGCGATTTTGCAACACGCGTCTCAGGCGATACTGGACGAAGGCGTCTTGGGTATGCTGGACGGTCTGGCTGAAAGCGGCTTTGTTGAAGGGAAAAACATCCTTTACAAACGTTACAATGCCGAGGGCGACATGGCCACCGCAAGCGCCATTGCCAAAGAAATTACCGGCGGCCGGTTCGATCTTATCATGACCGCCAGCACCCTCTCTTTGCAGACCGTTGCAAATGCCAATAAAGACGGTAAGTCACTTCATATATTTGCCCTCGTCTCAGACCCTTTTGACGCCGGCGTCGGAATCAACCGTAATAACCCACTCGACCATCCCAGGCATCTTGCGGGCATCGGCACCATGCAGCCCGTAGCCAAGGCGTTTCGTCTTGCCAGAACCCTCTTTCCGGACTTGAAAACCGTCGGCGTCGTATGGAACCCGGCGGAAGCAAACTCAGAGGCAAACACACGCACCGCGCGGGATATATGCCGGGAGCTCGACGTCAAACTTATAGAGGCCACCGTTGACAAATCATCGGACGTATTCGAAGCCGCAAATTCTTTGACGGCAAGGGGAGCACAGGCGCTGTGGGTCGGCGGCGATGTTACCGTCCTCGTGGCGATAGACTCCGTTCTTTCGGCTGCAAGGAATGGCAGGGTTCCCGTCTTCACGAATATACCGCCGAACGCCAGGCGCGGAGCGCTTTTTGATCTTGGCGCCAATTACCACGAAGTGGGAAGACTTGCAGGCGTGCTTGCCGGAAATATCCTTCACGGCGCTGACCCGGCAACAATACCCATCAGAAACATTGTGCCGGAAAAGCTTGTAGTCAATAAACTGACCCTCAATGGATTAAAAGATGCCTGGCAACTACCCGAAGACGTCCTTCACCGTGCGGACGAGATAATCGGTCAAACAGAAGCGAGCGAGAAGGCGGTTGCCGCAATACCCAAACCACCAGCAGGCCGTTCTTTCAAAGTCGGCATCGTATACTTTGCGCCCGAAGCAGGCGCAGATACCTGCATGCAAGGGATATTTGACGGGTTTCGGGATCTTGGATTTGTAGAAGGGAAAAATTTGGAAATTCGAAAAGCTCACTCACAGTGTGAAATTATCAACATCCCGCCTCTTTTCCAGAATTATGACAACCAGGAACTCGATCTTATCATATCCATGACAACGCCTTGTCTGACGGCGGCGTGCAGTATCGTCAAAAACACACCGGTGGTGTTTACGTATGTATACGATCCCATTGCCGCCGGCGCAGGAAAATCGCGCACCGAACACCATCCGAATGTTACCGGCGTAGGCTCGTTCCCGCCCGTTTCGGATACCGTCGCCTTCATTCAAAAGCTCGCGCCCGGCGTGCGGTCGGTTGGCACGCTTTATAACAGTTCTGAGGCCAACTCGAGAAAGGTCGTCTCTGTCGCCCGCGATATATTTCAGCAACGCGGAATCAAGCTCGAAGAGGTTGCAATCACCGGCACAAGTGAAGTATTCCAGGCAGCCCATGTCCTGGCAAGCAGAAACATTCAGGCCTTGTGGATTACCGGCGACAATACGGCCATCCAGGCATTTGAGGGAATCGTGAAGGTCGCAACCGACGCCCGCCTGCCTTTGATTATCAATGACCCGGAGTTTGTGGAACGCGGGGCGCTCGCATGCGTCGGGCTTGGCTTTTACCAAAGCGGTTACGCCGCTGCAAAGCTAGCGGCTCGTATTATGCTTGGTGAAAAACCACGGAACATACCCTTTGAGGAGGTCGCGGTGAAGACGGTCTCTCTTAACCTCGAAGTGGCCAGGAAACTTGGAATCACCTTCCCACCTGAAGTGATAAAAGAAGCGGACACGTTCATACCCCTGACACAAAGTCGTGTACAGCCGCCATCGCGGTGATAATTGAAATTCTCTTGATTTTGTCATTTCAGCAAATATAATGCTGTCTGTTTTCGCCTCAGAAAGAAATATTTTCACTAAATTTTCAGGGGTTTTCCGTCTCTTTTCTGTTGGGAAGGTGTTTAGCCGCAAAGCATGAATCAGGATAATCATCTGAATATAGACACAAACCATGCGGTACAGATAGGAGAACGGGTGTGGTGGGTCGGTCACCACATGCCGGATGACACCTTTCAGTGCCACGTTTACCTGATAGAACACGGAGATCGCTCCGTCCTCGTAGACCCCGGCGGATACCTGACCTTCAAGCACGTATACAAGAAAGTCCAGGAGGTTGTTCCGTTCTCCAACATCCGGTATTTCCTCTGCCAGCACCAGGACCCCGATATAACCTTATCATGTCCCACATTTTTAACTGGACACGATGGGTCTAATCAGGTACCATCCCCGCATGAAGATATGCGGGAAAGAGATATCGGGTGAAAGTATAAGTAAGATACGAGATATAGTAGCAGAAAACTGGCAAAAATCCAGGACACAATTATCCCGGCAGATATGCGAAACCCTGGAGTGGCGGGGTCCGAATGGGAGACTGAAAGATGCGAGTTGCCGTGTAGTTCTTTTGAGATTGCATCGGGAAGGGATAATCCAA
>Ga0082335_1002516_pt1 | contig 33924 bp, 18 predicted proteins | sample Subgrocontami58m_FD_72375 | JGI IMG/M metagenome (GOLD analysis project Ga0082335, IMG submission 72375) | Subsurface groundwater microbial communities from S. Glens Falls, New York, USA - GMW37 contaminated, 5.8 m (SPADES assembly) (version 2) ... | reverse complement strand
GGGAAGCCCCGGATGGGCCCGGAGCCGATTCGAGCTGAAGCCGACATCACGACACCTCCTCAAAAGCTCCACTTTACGCTATGTCGCGAGCGGCGTACTGAAATCGCCGTTCTTGGCACACTGCAACGTTCGGGGTCGTGATCGCCTGGTGAAGTGTGCTGAATGTCTCTCTGCGGTTTCCGCGAGTTCTGCGTTGATCGTCCGGGTATAGACTTGATTCGTGAAGAAGAAAGTCTGCGACACCATCCTCGACGCGATCGGCAACACGCCCATGGTCCGCATCAATCGGATCACGAAGGGTCTCGTCAAAGGCACCGTGCTCGCGAAGCTCGAGACGTTCAATCCGGGGAATTCGATCAAGGACCGCATGGCGGTGCAGATGATCGAAGACGCCGAGCGCGCCGGCCTGCTCGAGCCGGGCGGCACCATCATCGAAGGCACGTCGGGCAACACCGGCATGGGCCTCGCCATCGCCGCCGTCGTCAAGGGCTACAAGTGCATCTTCACCACCACCGACAAGCAGTCGAAAGAGAAGGTGGACGCCCTCAAGGCCTTCGGCGCCGACGTCATCGTGTGTCCCACCAACGTCGAGCCGGAAGACCCGCGCTCGTACTACTCCGTGTCGTCACGTCTCGAGAAGGAGGTGCCGAACTCGTGGAAAGCGAACCAGTACGACAACCTGTCGAACTCGAGAGCGAACTACGAGCAGACCGGCCCTGAGATCTGGGATCAGACCGGCGGCACGATTACGCACCTCGTGGTCGGCGTGGGCACCGGCGGGACGATTTCCGGCACCGGCCGCTATCTGAAGGAGCGCAACCCGACGATCACGGTGTGGGGCATCGACACCTACGGGTCGGTGTTCAAGAAGTACAAGGAGACCGGCATCTTCGACAAGCACGAGATCTACCCGTACATCACCGAAGGCATCGGCGAGGATTTCCTGCCGAAGAACGTGGACTTCGACGTCATCGATCACTTCGAGAAGGTCACCGACAAGGACGCCGCGATCATGACGCGGCGCATCGCGCGCGAGGAGGGCATCTTCGCGGGCAACTCCGCCGGCTCCGCGATGGCCGGCCTCGTGCAGCTCAAGGACCACTTCACGGAAGACGATGTGATCGTGGTGATCTTTCACGACCACGGCACGCGCTATCTCGGCAAGATGTTCAACGACGACTGGATGCGCGCGAGAGGGTTCATCGAGAAGACCGGGATGGCCGCGCGGGACCTCGTCGCCATGCGCCTCTCGGGCGAGCTGTGCTCGCTCGAATCCAACGAGCCCGTGGAGCACGCCGTCCGCCTGATGAGCGAGCACGACTTCTCGCAGATTTCCATCACGCGCGACAGCCGTCTCGTCGGCTCGCTCAACGAGACGCACCTCTACGACGAGCTCGTGCGCAACGCGGATGTCAAAGCGCAACCGGTCGAATCGATCATGCAGCCGGCCTTCCCCTTCGTCGACGTCTCGACGCCGGTGGACCTGCTGTCGACCATGATCACGCCGCAGAGCCCGGCGGTCCTCGTCCGCGATTTCAAGACGGACAAGACGTTCATCATCACGCGGTCGGATCTCATACGCGTGCTCTGAATGGGGTGATTGGGCGATCTGGTAATCGGGTAATTGATTGGGGGATTGATCGACGCCGGTGGGATTGATCGACGCCGGCGGGATTGATCGACGCCGGTGGGATTGATCGACGCCGGTGGTGTCCGGCTTCAGCCGGACCGTCGGATCGCTCGGATCGGAAGTAGTGCAGGCCTTCAGGCCTGCGGACATAATCATGCTGAGGGCAGACCCACAAACGGAAGTGTTCCGACGAGCGGCGCCGTTCCTCGGGGCCGCGGTCCTTGGCCTTCAGTGCGGCGGGTGGCTCTATATCTCTCCGAGCGAGCCCGGCTGCGCCGTGGTTGTCCGGCCACTGGTGGTGTCCTGATGGTTGACGAAAAAGCGCTGCGCGCACAGTTGGTGAAGCTGCTCGATTTCCAGGAAGCGCACGTGGGGTTCGATCGCGCGGTGAAGGGGATTCCGCCGCGGCTGCGCGGCTCCGTGCCGGCGGGCTGGGAGTATTCCCTGTGGCAACTCGTGGAGCACCTGCGGATCGCGCAGGCCGACATCCTCGAGTTCTGCCAGACCGCGAAGTACAAAGAGAAGAAGTGGCCCGACGACTACTGGCCGACGCCTGCGGCGCCACCAAGCGCGGCGGCGTGGACGACGGCGATCGCCGGCTATCGCCGCGATCGCAAAACGCTGCAGCGTCTCGTCGCGAATACGAGGATCGATTTGCTCGCGACGATTCCGCATGGCACCGGCCAGACGTATCTGCGCGAGATCGTGCTGGTCGCCGATCACGCGTCGTATCACATCGGACAGATCATCGCCCTGCGCCGCCAGCTCGGGATCTGGACGTAGCGCGCCGCATGACGGCCATTGGCCGACCTCTCTTGACGACTTGACACGAGCCGGCCAACTGTCATACTGTCATATGACAGATGGTCATCCGCCGTGCGATTTCAACTCAACTTTAAGTCCGGCAAGCCGGTGTACCTGCAGCTGGTCGACCAGGTGAAAGCCGCCGCGGCGTCGGGGGCGGTCCAGGCCGGCGAGCCGTTGCCATCCATCCGTCCCCTGGCCGAGGAGCTGCGCGTCAACCGCAACACCGTTGCCAAGGCGTACACGGAGCTCGAAAGTCAGCGCGTCATCGAGACCGTCGCGGGAAAGGGCTGCTTCGTCCGCGCGACCAGCTCGCCGTTCAAAAAGGACGTTCGCCTCAAGCTTCTGGCGCAGGAGATCGACGCCGCCGTCGTGCAGGCGCATCACCTCCAGATCGCGAAGTCCGAGTTTCTCCGCCTCGCCGACGATCGATTTGACGCGTTCGAACAGAAGCGGGCGCGCGCGGAGCAGTCATGACACCTGTCAGCCACGACGCGCCGGTCATCGACATCAACCGTCTGGTCCGCCGCTACGGCCCGACCGAGGCCGTCAACGGCCTCAGCCTGCGCGTTCAGCCAGGGCGCTGCTACGGGTTCTTTGGCCGAAACGGCGCCGGCAAGACCACGACCATCAAATGCCTGCTGCACCTGCTTCGGCCGACGAGCGGCGAGGTGAAGGTCTTCGGCCTGGACCCGGCGCGCCACGAAGTGGCCGTCAAATCGCGGCTCGCGTACGTGCCGGACCATGTGGCGTTCTATCCCTGGATGACCGTGCGCGAGACGCTCGACTACTTCGCATCGTTTCGCGCGAACTGGAACCAGGACACCGAGCGGTCGCTGCTGGGCCGGTTCCGTCTCGATCCGCGCCAGAAAACCAGCCACCTCTCGAAGGGTCAGCGGACGCAGCTGGCGCTCATCACCGCGATCTGCCCGGAGGCGGAGCTGCTGGTGCTGGACGAGCCCACGTCGGGACTCGATCCGATTGTCCGGCGCGAGTTCATCGAGACGGTCATCGGCGCGTACCAGGAAGGCGATCCGGGGCGTCGGACGGTGTTCGTCTCCACGCACCTCATCTCCGAGTTCGAGGGCCTGATCGATCAGTTCACGATTATCGAGGGTGGCCGCGACGTGCTGACGCTCGAGGCCGACACCGCGCGCGAGCGCTACCAGAAGATCTATGCGCGCTTCTCCGCCGAGCCCGCGGACCTCGATCTGGCCGGCGCGCGTGTGCTCCGCCGAGGTCGCGAGATCGAGGTCGTCGTCAACGGCAACGCGAGCGAGGTGCTCGATCGCTTGAGGGCCCGTTCCCCCGAGACGCTCACGACCGAGGCGCTGACCCTCGAAGAGATCTTCGTCGCGACGCTCCAGCCGGAGGGCGTCGTGGCATGACGCGCGTCCACATGCGGCCGTTCGTGACCAAGGAAATCCGCGCGCTGTTGCCAGCCTGGCTCGCCTCCCTGTGCGCAATCGGCGCCGCTGTCCTGAGCGGCCCTCGAGGCCACGTCCTGGGAGTGGTCGCGTATGGTCTCGGGTCAGTCACGCTCGGCGCCCAGTCGATCGGCCACGAGTACACTCACCGCACGCTGACGCTGCTCCTGTCCCAGCCATCGAGCCGGAGACGGCTTCTTTTGATGAAGCTCGGTGTGCTGACGGCGATGCTGCTCACGCTGGGCGCCGTCGCCTGGAGCGTTCTGTTGAATCAGAGGGAGCTCCAGTGGGGTTTCCTGGCCGTGCTCGGCGGCCTGTTCTTCGCGCCGTTGTTGACGATGCTCTGCCGGAACCCGTTGGCGGGCGTGGTATTCACGGCCTCCATACCGGGGTGGATGTCGGTTGTCAGCGATGTCATGGGCGTCAGGGTTCTGTGGGGGGGCATGCTGGGAGTCTGCGCGGTAAGCGCCGTGGCGAGTTGGCGGCTGTTCATGCGCCTCGAGGCGATCGACGGCCGCGATGCGGAGATGCACCTGCCGCAGCTGTTGCGCGGCTGGGCGGCGGCCGTCGGCGGTGCGTCCGTTGCGCCCGCCCGCCCTCGCCACCCGGCGTGGCTGCTCGTGAAGAAGGAGCTCCATCTCCAGCAGATGACGTTCGCCGTCGCCGGAATCTACTTCGTGATGTGGGTCACGGTGGTGCCCTGGTTGGTTGGGCCTTCTCTCCCTGTCGTTGGCATCCTGTACGGGGCGCTCCTGGCGCTGCTGATCGGATCGCTCGCCAGTGCGGAGGAGCGGCAGATCGGCACGCACGAGTGGCAGCTGCTGCTGCCGATGGCGGCGGGGAAGCAATGGGCCGTGAAGGTCGGGATCGCGATGGGCCTGGCCACGCTGCTGTCGTTCGGCATGCCGGTATTGCTCGCGGCCGGCCTCGTTCGCGTCAACGCGTGGCACGCAGGCGCGATCATCATCCTGACTGCGGGGAGTCTCTACGTGTCTTCCCTGTGCAGCAGCGGGCTCCGGGCAGTGATGGTGTCCTTTCCAGTCATGCTGGTTCTCAGTCAGTTGCTCTCTGTGTTGCTCCAGCGGCTCTCGGTGTTTCTCGCGCCCGTCTACTGGAGTCCTCGCGCGGTGTTCGTCCCCTTCGCAGGCCTCGTCGCACTCATGCTGTGGTTCGCATTCGAGAATCATCGCTCGGCGGAACACGGCGCCGGACGGGTGGCCCGGCAGGTGGTGTGGATGGCCGGCTGCCTGGGGCTCGGCGTCGCCGTGTCGGCAGTCGTGACGGCGTCTCACTAGCTCGCCGCCGCCGGAACCGACGCGCATCTTGGCCCGGTTTTGGGCTAAGGTTCTCCATCATGAACCAGCACATTGAACGCAGAGTTCGCAGAGTCCGCAGAGGATGGCCTTTCTCTGCGGTCTCTGCGTTCCTGTTCGTCGGTGCCTTGACGCTCGGCGCGCAATCGTCTCCCGCGCCGGCTTCGAGCGAATGGCGGTCGTACGCCGGTGATTTGCGGAACCACCACTACTCACCGCTCGGCCAGATCACCGCGGAGAACTTCAGCAGCCTGGAAGTCGCCTGGCGCTTCAAGACCGATAGCCTCGGACCTCGACCGGAATACAAGCTGGAAGGCACGCCGCTGATGGTGAACGGCGTGCTGTACACGACCGCGGGCACCCGGCGATCGGTCGTCGCGCTGGACGCGGCCACCGGCGAGCTCCGGTGGGTGCACGCCGAGCTCGAGGGCGGCACGCCCAGGACCCACAACAACACGAAGGGAATGGTCCGCGGATTCGATGTGCGAACCGGCAAGCGGCTCTGGACCTTCAACACGATCCCGCGTCCCGGAGAATTCGGCAACGACACGTGGCTCAACGAGTCGTGGGCGGTCAACGGGAACGTCGGCGTGTGGAACCAGATCGCCGTCGACGAAGATCTCGGGCTGGCGTATCTGCCCGTCGAAACACCGAGCTCCGATTTCTATGGAGGCCTGCGGCCGGGCAACAACCTGTTCGCGGAGAGCATCGTCGCGATCGACTACAGGACCGGCGTGCGCCGGTGGCACTTCCAGCTCGTGCACCACCCGATCTGGAACATGGATATTGCCGCGGCCCCGATCCTCGTTGACCTCACCGTCGGCGGACAGGGGGTCACGCTCGAGAACCTGATCGACTTCACGCCGGCGCTCCACGCCGAGGCGTTGACGATCGCGGCGCGCTACAAGCTCGGACCGATCTTCACGCCGCCGCCGGTCAGCAAACGCGAAGGCCCGATCGGCGGGTTCAGGTCTTCGGGCGGCACGAACTGGCCGGGCGGCTCCTTCGATCCCGAAACCCACATCGCGTATGTCCCCTCGTTCACGGCGATGCCGGTCCTCGGCCTGCTGCCGCCGCCGAACAAGGAGTTCTCCGATCTTCCGTACGTGTCGGGCAACGCGCTTACGGGTGTGCGGTACATCTCCGGCCCCGGCGAGAACGTCGGCGCGGACGCTCGGGCGGCGCCGAGCGGTCGCGGGGGCGCGCCCCTGTCGTCGACGGGAGACTCGGCGACCAACGCCAACGCGCGGCCGCAGGGCTTGCCGCTGCTGAAGCCGCCCTACGGACGCATCACGGCGATCAACCTCGATCGCGGGGAGATCGTCTGGCAGGTGCCGCACGGAGAAACGCCGGACAGCGTTCGCAATCATCCGGCGCTCACAGGGCTGACCATCCCGCGCACGGGGCAGTCAGGCGCGGTGGGCGCGCTCGTGACGAAGACGCTGGTCATTGCCGGCGATCCGCTCGCGACGACCGGTGCGAACCGCCCGCGCGGCGCGATGCTCCACGCGTACGACAAGTCGTCGGGCAAGGAAGTCGGCGCGGTCTACATGCCGGCGCCGCAATCCGGGACGCCGATGACGTATGCGCTGAACGGCCGGCAGTACATCGTCGTGCCCATCAGCGGAGGGAGCTACAGCGGCGAGTACCTCGCGTTCGCCTTGCCGGCGCGGACTTTCAGCCAGACCGTCGTGCCGGAGCCGAACGAAGGGCACATCATCGGCAGCGGCATCACCCGCGTGAGCAAGTGGTCGAGGGGAAGATGACGCTCGGGCAGATGTCCGACGCGCAGGACTTCATCGCGTTCGTGACGCTGGGCGTCGGGATGTTCATCGGCTCGTGGGCCTCGGGCCGCGTCGTGGATGCGTTCCGCGCCGGCTCCGGCCACGGCTGGAACCGGATCTGGCTCGTGCCGGCGGCCGCGGCCGCCGTCGTGCTCCTGCTGTTTGCGCTGTTCTTCAGATCGGCCGAGGCGGATCGCCAGTCGCCGGTCGTGTCGGTGTCATGACCCAGCCGGATGCGACCTCGAAGCGAATCAAGGACCTCGAGGTCATGGTGGCCGACGTCATCGTCGAGGCGTCTGATACGACGACGCTCGTGCTGTTCACGGGCAACGACCGGCTCGAGTATTCCGCAGGTCACTTTCTGACCATCGATCCCCATCAGTTCGAAGCGCTCGAGCGATTCACCGCGTTCCTCGAGGACTTGAAGGGCAAGCGCGAGCCACCGCGCGCCTATTCGATGAGCTCCGCGCCGCACGAACGGTATCTGGCGATCACGGTGAAGGAAGAGCGGTATCTTTCCGGCGCGACGAAATTTCCTCCGCTGCTGTCACCCATGCTCGTCAAGCGCACGACCCGCGGCATGCGGCTCGTCGTCACGGGCTTCACCGGACCGTACACGCTTCCGTCCGATATCAGCTCCCGGACCGATCACATCGTCCACATCTGTGCGGGATCGGGCAGCGTGCCGAATTTCTCCATGCTGAAGTTCGCGCTCGCCAATCATCCGGCGGTGCGTCATACGTTCATCTACTCGAACAAGACCTGGGGCGACATCATCTTCCGTGACGAGCTCGCGCGGCTGGCGGCGCAGCATCCCGATCGGCTGACGGTTGTCCACAGCCTGACGCGCGACAAGGACCCGCGAGCGTTCGGCCCGTCGGTCCGGAAGGGCCGGATCGGCCTGGCGCTGTTACGGGAGCTGATTCCGCAGCCGGCCGAGTGCGACGTCTACATCTGCGGCCCCGGCGTCTCCAGGTGGGATGTGGCGGCGGCGAAAGAGGCCGGGACCGTGCCGCCGGCCCGTTTTCTGGAGACGGTGCTGGCCGACCTCACGACGCTCGGCGTTCCCGCCGGGCGCGTGAAACGCGAATTCTACGGCTGAGCCGCTACAGCGACGACCAGCCCGCTCTCGGCTCCCGCGACAGGTACTGATTCGCGTTCGGCACGTTGACGACGCGCATGTTCCCCGCGTCGTACGAGATCTTCTTCCCCGCGCGCTGTTCCAGTCGCCGACCGGCTTCAGATGTCCTGCAGGCGATGGCAGGATGGCGTACGCGGCACCGGCGCAGGTGAGGCGCGTCTTGTTATCCGCGCCCTTGATGTCGTCGAGCAGCTGGTACTCGGGCGCGCTCCAGTAGATGTGGTCGTACTCCTCGGTGCCGCGGTAGAAGACGCCGCTGTTGCCGGCCTCGCCGATCTTCCAGCCGAGCTCTCATGACGGCAGATTATGCGCTTTTCCGGGTCGCCATTGCCATCAGGTAGCAGACGGCGACGAGCACCAGCAGGAACTGATATCCCGCGAGCAGCGACAAGTACTCGCCGACGCCGCCGACCATCGCGCCGAGCAGGTTGGCGCCGAAATCGTCGGCGGTCGACGACGAGTCCTTGAAGCTCGTGCTGAACAGCAGGCCGGCGCAGAACACCGGGCTGAACCCCAGCAGGCCGTAGAAGAGCGATTCGGCGATCCGGCTGTCGAAGGTGACACGCCCGACCGGGATCGCGTAGTTGACCGCAATCAGCGCGAGGAGCGCGACGCCGATCCATCCTCGCCGCCGAACCTCGACGCGGCTCGCCACGAGCGCGCTCGCCAGCGCCATGACGAGGACCGACGCAATCGCGAGCGACGCCGAGGACCACGTGGACCCCCACAGCAGCGCGAACTGCACGATCGACTTGGTTTCGAGCAGCATGAAGCCGGCGCCGAGGAAGAAGAAGTGCCACGACCACGTGCGGCTCGCGCTCCCGCTGCCGCGCGCGAGCCATACGGCCAGCGCCGACACCACGAGCACCAGCGCGAGCGCCGCCAGGTAGTGGCGCGGCAGATCCGGCGCGCGCATGTAGAGGAACGGCCAGTTGTCGGTCGCGAGGACGACGCTCGCGTCGCGCGCGAGCGCACGCGCGGGGCTCGGCGCGTGCGACTGACCGTAGGCGAGCACGTCGGGAGGCAGCGGCGGCAAAGCGGTCAGCTCCGCGAGCCGCGGTCCCGCGAGCATCACCGCGAGGTACGCGCGATCCTGATGCACGTGACCGAGCGCCTCCTGACCGAACACCGCCGCGGCGGTGTTGGCGAGGCGATCGACGAGCCACTTCTCGCGGAAATAGTTATAGAGCGCCAGCACGCCGCGCGCCGAAAGATGATCGCGAACGGCCTCGAACGATTCCTTCGTGAACATGTAGCTCTCGAGACGCACGCCCGAGAAGCTCGACTGCACGGTCAGCGAGTCGATCAACGCAAACACCACGAGGTCGTACTTCTTCGTCGTCGTCCGCAGGAAGTGCCGCGCGTCGTCGCAAATCAGCGTCACCCGCGGGTCGGAGTACGGGTGATCGGGGTGACGCTCGGCACCCAGACGAAGGATGACCGGATCGATGTCGACCGCGTCGACATGACGCGCGCCGTGCCCCAGCGCCGCCGCGACGTCGGTGCCGGTGCCCGCGCCGAGAATCAGCACCTCGTCGAAGGTGTCGCCGAAGACGGCGTACGGCCACTGGTAGAAGTACTCCTTCTGCACCACGGGCGCCATCGACTGATGGAAGATGTGGTTGACCTCGACCACCGTGTCCGATCGGTCCTGAAAGAGCGTGATGCGGTAGTAGGGGGACCACAGGCTGCCACGTTCCATCTGGTGCACGAGCACGAGCGTGCACGCCAGCAACGCCACGTTGACCGCGACCAGCCACCCCCGCCCTTGCCACAGCAACGGCATCGCCGCGGCCGACGCCACGCCGAACCAGACGACCGGCGGAAGCTGCAGCCACGAGACGAGGGCGAACCCCGCCACTCCCGCCAGACTCCCGAGCAGGTTGATCACGTAGGCCCGCAGCGGCGGGCGTCCCCCCAGCTCGCGGCCCATGCGGTGCGCGACGGTGACGAACAGCACGGCGACCGCCGTGAAGAGCAGCGGCAGCAGCAGCGTGCTCTCGACGGGGACGAGGGCGTCCGCCGTGCCGCTGGAGAAATAGATCGTCGCCGCGCTCGGCAGCCCGACTTCCAGCCGGAGCCTGTCGACCGCGACAATCAGCGCGAGCTGGATGAGCGGGAACCAGACGAAGAGGTCGCGCCGCCGTCCGGCCAGCAGGCAGCCCACGCCGATGCCGAGGAAGCTCGCCAGCAGGATGAAGTTCGAGAAATACGCGAGGAGCCGGATGTAGGCCGGGAGCCACCGAATCAGTGCGGTCTCGAGGAACAGCACGAGGAACGACGAAACGAACAGGGCCATCGGCAAGAGACTACTGCCAGAACCGCGCGCGTCCGCGATGAATACGCCGGATCGGGGATTCGGGATTCGGGATTCGGGATTCGGGATTGCGGGAAGTTGCAGCTGGGGGGAATTGACAAGGCCGCTTCTGCGTCGATCCGCAGGAGCCGATCGGATGGCCTGTCAGCAGCTGCGCTGACAGGCCCCCGAAACTACTACCAGCGCGGCTCGGACCGGCGCCGGCGCGAGTCGCCGCCGCCGCCGTAATCGCCGCCGCCGCCGAATCCACCCGAACGCTCCGGCTTCGGACGCGCTTCGTTGACCGTCAGGCCGCGGCCGCCCAGCTGAAACTCGTTCAGCTCGGTGATCGCCTTCTGTGCCTCTTCGTCCGTGCTCATCTCCACGAACGCAAAGCCGCGCGCTCGCCCGGTGGCCATGTCGCGCATCACCTTCACCGTTTCGACGGTGCCGGCGCGGGCGAACAAGTCCTGAAGATCCGTTTCCCCGGTTTCGTACGGGAGGTTTCCGACGTAAAGTCTGCGACCCATCTCTACCAACTCCTCTGTCGCGAATGCGACCATCGGCGCCGCCTATGCGGCGCACTTCCCAACGGTCCTGAACGGACTCGTGGGTCGATTTTGTCTCGTCGCCAAGCAGGATTTCAGGAGGAGCGAGCTAGAAGAGACTCGTTACGCTCGAAAGGCAGCACAGCACTGGCAAGACTTCCACCGACGGCACAGTATATCACAGATGGCGCGAGGTCGCCGGCCGGCTTGGCAGGCCTGAAGGCCTGCCAAGCATTCTGTCTCTGCGCGTTTCTGTCTCTGCGCGCGCCGGCACCCACACGGCGAACAGTTTAGAATGCCTTGATGCCGCGCTGGCTCTCTTGGGCCGCTGTCTGGTTCGCGATCGTGCTGGTCGCCGTGAAGGCGTGTTACCTGGGCGTACCGCGCGTGCCCGGCCTGGGCGACCACCTCCGCTCGCTGGCGGCGATCTCCTACCGTGACGGCCTGTTGGTCGCCTCCGCGTGGGCCTTCGCGCGTGCGGCCCTGGCGCTCTCCGGAGGCCGACCGTTGATCGCCCGGATCATCGTGTCTGGGTTCGTCGGGTTGGCGGCGCTGACCTGCCTCTACGTGGTGGCCAGTGTCGTGGCGTTCGGCGTGCTCGGCGGCTTCCTCACCTACGCGTTGCTCCAGTTGGTGGGCAGCGTCCGCATGCTCAGCTCTTCGGTGACCGCCTATCTGACTCCGCGGATCATGTTCGGGCTCGTGGGCGTGCCGCTCGCCTACGCCGGCCTCGTCTGGGCCACCGTGCGATGGGCGCCCTCGGCGAGCGGCCCGCGGTGGCGCCGCGCGGGGATCACGTGCACGGTGCTCGGCATCTGGGTCGGCGTGGGCCACTACGTGTACGCGACCGACTGGGCCACGCATTACGACTGGCGCATCGCCGAGAATCCGCCGTGGGTGCTCGCCTCGTCGTGGGGGCAGGCGATGAGGGGCGAGCGGACCGTGCGCCTCGCCCAGACGTTCGCAGCCACCGATCTCGCCGACTTCGAACCGATCGGCCTTCGATCGCCGGGGATGGTGCCCTCCGTGTTCCGTCCCGGATCGACCACGCCAGCCAGGCGGCGGTCCGTTTTGTCGGCGGCCGTCCGGCGACCGCCCAATGTCATCATGCTCGTGCTCGAATCGGTGGCCGCGCGGTGGACGAGCGTCGGCGGCGGCCTCTACGACACGACGCCGAACCTCGAGGCCGAGGCCTCCCGCGGCCTCGTGTTCGACAGCTTTTACGCGCACGTGGGGCGGTCCTCCAATTCGCTGGCCTCGATGCTCACTTCCGTCTACCCGAAGCTCGACTTCCGCGACTTCACCGAGGAGTACCCGCGCGCCACGCAGACGTCGCTCGCGAGCGTGTTTCGCGACCGCGGCTATCGCACGGCCTTCATGACGCCGAGCGACATGAGCTGGGCGGGCTGGCAGGACTTCGTTCAGACGCGCGGCTTCACGGACGTCCGCGACTACCGCGACCTCCCGTGCGGGGAGCCCGTGTCGTCCTGGGGTGTGGAAGATCGATGCCTCGTGGACGGGATGATTCAATTCATCGACCAGGAGCCCACGCGGCCGTTTTTCATGATGGGGTGGACCCAGCAGACGCATCATCCGTACGAACCGACGCTCGGCGTGCCGCTGCTCGATCTCGTGCGCGAGCCGGCCATTCCCGACGCCTACGATTTCGGGCGTTACCTCAACGTGCTGCACGAAACCGACAATCAGCTCGAGCGCCTGTTCGAGGCCGTTCGTCGTCACCATCTCGCCGACGACACGCTCATCGTCGTCGTCGGCGATCACGGGCAGGCGTTCGGGTTTCCGCACAACAGCTACCTGCAGGGCCGGACCGTGTACGAGGAAGACGTCCGCGTGCCGCTGCTGTTCTGGTGGCCTCGTGAATATCGGACCGCGACCCGCTCGCCGATGGTCGGCGGGCAGGTGGACCTCGCGCCGACCATCGCGGACCTGGCGGGCGTGCCGCTCGCACCCGACTGGCAGGGGCGGAGCCTTTTCGATCCCAAGCGCGCGCCGCGCGCGTACTTCTACGTGGCGCAGGACGAGTTCATGCTCGGCGTGCGGGAGGGGAGCTGGAAGTACATCCTGGATCTGCGCGCCGGATCCGAGGAGCTGTTCGACCTCGAGCACGATCCGAACGAGCAGCGTAACCTCGCGGCCACGCAGCCGGAACGATGCGCGCGGCTGCGGCAGCGTCTGGCCGCGTGGACGGAGGCGAATCGCCGGCAGTACGAATGATGACGCGCCGGACACTGCTCCTCTCGCTGCCGGCCGTGGCGCTCGCGCGCCGGGTGATCGCGCAGACCTCCGGTGCGCCCGTGCGCGTGCGCGCGCTGAACCACATGACGTTCTCGGTCTCGGACGTCAAGCGCTCGCTCGATTTCTATCAGGGGCTGTTCGGCATGCCGATTCAGGCGCGGCAGGGCGCGACCACGCTGCTTGGGATCGGCTCGGGCCCGCAGTTTCTCGCGTTGAGCGCGGCCGGACCCAACCCCACGCCGAGCATCAATCACTATTGCGCCACCGTCGAGGACTTCAACGTCGACCGCATGCTGAAAGCGCTCGCCGACCACGGCGTGTCGAAGGCCGAGGGCGCCGGAGGCGGTCTGAGCGGCGGCCCGATGAAAGTGCGCGTGAGGATGCGCGGCCCGGAAGCGGGCGGCGCGAAGGACGGCACCCCCGAGCTCTACGTCGGCGACCCGGACGGCATCGTCGTGCAGCTGCAGGACCCGAGCTACTGCGGCGGCGCCGGCCTGCACGGCGAGATGTGCCCGGCGCCCGAGGCGGCGCCGGGCAAAGGCCTGCTCGCGGTCCGCGACCTCAGCCACTTCACGATCGCCGCGACCGACGCGGCGCGCTCGAACGCGTTCTACAAAGAGCTCTTCGGGATGTCGATCCGATCGTACCAGGGTCCGACCGCACCGACCCTGGCCGTCGGATCGGGCGTGCAGTTCATCATGTTCACGGGCGGCGGCGCCCCGGCCAGAGGCGGCGCGCCGGCGGCGCCTCGTCCGGCCGGCATCAATCACGTCTGCCTGAACATGAACGGATTCAACGTCGACCAGATTCTGAAGACGCTCGAGAGCTACGGCATCAAGCCGCGGGGCACCGCGCCGGGGCCCGCCGGGCCGATGACGTCATACGTCAGCATGCGGATGGAGAATCGCGGCGGCGCCAGGGAGGGGACCCCGGAGCTGTACTTCACGGATCCCGACGGCATCCTCATCCAGTTGCAGGACGTGAGCTACTGCGGAGGCTCGGGCGTCCTCGGTAACGTCTGCCCGCCGGTGTAGAACGCGCTTGGACCGGTGCTCCTGGCGATAGCTTCTGGGGGTGGCGACCATCGCCGCCGCGATTTGGCTGGTTTCCGCAAAAGGATTGCAATCGGGTCCGTTTTGTCTCAGAATGCCCGCAATCGTGTTCCGAACACGGACGTGGCGCGTCACGGGCCGTGCGCAAGGAGGGGGCTTGATGAGGTACGCACTTTCTATCGCTGCCGTTCTGGTCATCGCCGCGCCAGCGCTCGCGGCCGATACACCCGCCAAACCGGTGACGTTCTCGAAGGACGTCGCGCCGATTCTCCAGACGAGATGTCAGGAGTGCCACCAGCCGGGGTCGATTGCCCCGATGTCGCTCATGACCTATCAGGAAGCGCGTCCCTGGGCCAAATCGATCAAGGACCGCGTCGCGCAGCGTCAGATGCCGCCGTGGCACATCGACCGCAGCGTCGGCGTGCAGAAGTTCAAGAACGACATGTCGCTCACCGACGAGCAGGTGGACACCATCGTCAAGTGGGTGGACGGCGGAGCGCCGCAGGGCGATCCGAAAGATATGCCGCCTCCCGTGGCCATCGTGACCGACAACGCCTGGAAGGGCGAGCGCGACGGCTTCGGCGCGCCGGACCTCGTCGTGAAATCGTCTGAGTACACGATGCCGGCGCAGCACCAGGACGTGTGGTACCGCCCGATGTCGGACATCCCGCTCACCGAGCCGCGGTGGGTGAAGATGGTGGAGATTCGTCCGTCAAATCTCAAGGCCCGCAAGATCATTCATCACTCGATCGCGTATCTCGTGCTGAACAACGATCCCGACGCCGTCAACACCGGCACCGCGAGCGGCTCCGATCGCTCCGGCGGCGACAATCTCGTGAACCGCCGGCCGCAGCTGATGGAGTGGGCGATCGGCAAGGGCTACGACCTCTATCGACCGGACACGGGCAAGCTGCTCGTGCCAGGCGAGAAGATTTCCTGGGACCAGCACATTCATGCGGTCGGCGAGGAGGTCACGGGCGGCTCCGAGGTCGGCATCTGGCTCTATCCGAAGGGCCAGGAGCCGAAGAAGCGCAGCTATCTGGTCGGGTTCACCGGGATCGATCGCACGAAGATGCTGGACATTCCGCCGAACTCGATGGCGATGACCGAAGGCTTCACCGTGCTGAAGGAGAACACGCTCATCGAGAACTTCCAGCCGCATTTCCACCTGCGCGGCAAGGCGATGCAGGTCGAGGCGATTCTTCCGGACGGCGGCCGCCAGATCCTGAGCTACATCGGCAACTTCAACTTCAACTGGATGACGAACTACATCTACGACGACGACGCGGCGCCGCTCCTGCCGAAGGGGACGGTCATTCACGTGTCCGCGTGGTACGACAACACGAAGGCGAACAAGAACAACCCGGACTCGGACCAGTGGGTGGGCTATGGCGACCGCACGGTCGACGAAATGGCGCACGCCTGGATGAACGTCACCTACTTCAACGACGCGGAATACCAGGCGTTGCTCGCGGAGCGCAAGGCGAAGACCGCGAGGGCGACGACCGACGAGAGACAGCAGTGAACAGATTCGTGATTCTGTGTGCCGCCGGCGCTATCGCCGGCGGCGTTCTCTTGTCGGGTCAGGTGCAGCCGCCAGAGCCGCGCCGAGGGTTCGGCGCGAGCGTCACCGGCGCCTACGAAGGCTGGTACTACAACCCGGACGGCAGCCGCAGTTTTCTCGTCGGGTACTACAATCGCAACTCGCGGCAGGAGCTCGACATTCCGATTGGGCCGAACAACCGGATCGAGCCGGGCGGGCCCGACATGGGCCAGCCCACGCATTTTCTCACCGGCCGCCAGTGGGGCATGTTCATGGTCCCCGCGCCGAGGGAATTCAAGCCGACCGACAGCTACACCTGGACGATCGTCGCGAACGGCCAGAGCACGAGCATCCCTCTCCGTCTCCACGCCGACTACGTCATGAGCCCCTTCGCGGAGATTGCCGTCGGCAACACGCCGCCCGTGCTCCGCTTCGAGCCGAACGGAACGGCGACTCAGGGTCCGCTCGCCAATGTCGCGACCGCGCCTGCGCTGACGGCGTCGGTGTCCGTGCCGCTTCCGCTGAACCTCTGGCCGTCGGACGACATGAAGTACACGAGCGGCACGAGCGCGCCGGTGACCGCGCAGCGCCAGCCGGTCACGCTCAGGGTGTCGAAATACCGCGGCCCCGGTGCGGTGACGTTCGACAAGGCCAGGCCGGCGGTCGAGAAACTGCCGACCGGCGCCGCGCCGTTCGACGGGAAGGCGACGACGACCGCCAGGTTCAGCGAGCCCGGCGACTACGTGCTGCACGTCACGGTGAACGACTATTCCGGCGACGGTGGCGGCGGCTTCGGATGCTGCTGGACGACCGCGCTCGTGAAGGTCAGCGTCAAGCCCTAGCCGATCTTCGTCACGGAAACGGCGTTCAAGGCGAGTTTCGCATCGCTCGTCGCTGTAAGTCCTTCATCCTCAACGGCCCGTGGTTCGATTCGCGATGTAGTGCAGACCCACCCCCTTGCGGCTGGGGATCGCGCATGCGACCATCGGCGGCCATGTGTCTGCGTCCGCATCATCGGGACAAAGATGGCAAGCGGCACACGTATTGGTCGCTCGTCGAAACGATCCGCACCGCGGATGGTCCACGCCAACGGACGCTCTGTCATTTCGGCGAGTTGAATGACTCGGCGCAGGCGCGGTGGCTGAAGACGATCGAAGTCTTCAACGAGGCCGGTGAGCGGCACCAGCTAAAACTGTTTCCCTCGGACGTCGCGCCGCCCCCCGACGATGCGGAGGTGGCGCAGGTCCTGGTCCGGCGTGTGCGATTGGAGCGGACGCGGCAACTGGGGCCCGCGCTGCTTGGGCTGGCGCTCTGGCGCCAGCTGCGGCTGGACGAGTTCTTCGAGACGCGGGTGGATGCGGTCCCGGCCGACGTGCCATGGTCGCGCGTCGCCGCGATTCTCGCGATCAATCGGCTCTGTGCGCCCGGGAGCGAACTGGCGATTGAGGAGCGCTGGTATCCGACGACGGCGCTCGACGATCTGCTGCATCTGCCCGACGGCTCGATTAACGACAGCCGGCTCTATCGCACGCTCGATCACCTGCTGCCGCACAAGACCGCACTCGAGCGCCATCTCACCGCGCGCTACGGCGAGCTGTTTGCGGTGGAGTTCGACGTGCGGCTCGATGACCTCACGAGCAGCTATGTCGAAGGCGCCGCGCTGAAGGATCCGATGCTGCAGCGCGGCGACAGCCGGGATCATCGCGGAGACTGCAAGCAAGTCGTGCTCGCGCTGATCGTCAATGTCGACGGCGTTCCTCTCAGCGATGAGACGTTTGACGGCGACCGCACGGACGTGACGACCCTGGAGACCATCAGGCGCATGGTCGAGCGCAAGTACGGCCACGCGCGCCGTGTGTGGGTCTTTGACCGCGGTATTGTGAGTGACGCGAATCTGGCCGCCGTCCGGCGACGGGGAGGCCAGTATCTCGTGGGGACGCGGCGGACCCAGCTGCGGGCGGTCGAACAGGCGCTGCTGGATGGCCCGTGGACCCGCGTCCGCAACGAGGTCGAGGCCCAAGTGATTCCCACCCCGGGCGGCACCGAAACGTATGTGCTGTGTCGGTCGACCGCGCGCCGCGAGAAAGAACGCGCCATTCGTCCCGTCTTCCATCAGCTCGAGCGGCTCGGGGCTCTCGCCCAGCCAGGCGCTCGCGCAGCTCGCCACGCTGCAGAGCGCCGACATCGTCCTGCCCACCACCGACGGTCGAGAGATCCGGCTCCGGCGGGTGGCGACCCCCACGTCCGATCAGCAGCGGCTCCTCGACCAACTCGACATCACCATCCCCGCCCACCTCGAATGGAATGCCGAATGCAGTGCAGACTTTGTGACAGCGTGAGCGGATTTCTTAGACTCTCTCGCCGTGTCGCCGTTTCCGTGACGAACTTGGGTTAACGCGAACACCCCGTTAATGTTGCCTATGATCCGAGCCACCCGTTGCACAGTCTCTTGATGGCGCAACTGAGGGGGTACGACGTTTCTTCGCCGTGGACCGTCGTGACACGCGTAGGTACGAAGTTCCCTCGACTTAACTGCAACACGTCGCGTTGCTACGAGTAGCTGCTACCCATGAGCGGGACCGGAGGTTCGCTCGTTGCGCACTGCAGCCTCTATTGAGAGTCCGGATGTTCTGGCACGCAATCCGCAAGGCCGCTCGTCCCAAGAGAACCAGAATGCCTTGCAGGTTGCGGAACCTGCGGTGTGCCTCGGTGGGGAGATCGCAGGATGTGCAACAGCTATGTTGGTCCGAGTCGTTCTCGCGCCGAAACGCGCGCACCGGCCACGTGTTTGATTGGAGAGTGCTTCGCGCCCTCGCGGCCGGGTCGTTTATGCAGGAAGGATCTCAGCCACGACCTTCCCCAACAGCGGCTATTCATCTATGAAGGATCTACGTCCGCATCTCATCGGTTGAGTCGTTCAGTGGTGAAGGATCTCGGTTACAGTCTCCGTCGCGGTGATGGTTCACCCTATGAAGGATGAAGGTCGCGCAGCGAGAATGGAGTAGACCGCGTCGAGGTACGTCGTGAGTGTGCAAGTGCGCCCGGCTTCTTCTTGACTTCTTTTTGACGGTCTGCACTGTTCGGAGCACTCGATGATTCGCTCTCCGCGTGCTCGCGCGTTGGCCGCAGTCGCTATCGTCGTCGGCGCGATGCTGATCTGCGCCGCTGGTGACGCTTTCGCCGGCCATCTCCGTGGCGTGACGATCAGTTGGAGGTCAACGGCCAACCCCGGAGAGGTGGAGTTTCGGTTTCAGTACGCGGGGCGCTGGAGCGCCTTGGGCACACCACCTGTCGGCACGAGCCACAGTGAAACGGTGAACTTCGGGGACGGATTGACCGGAGTTGCGACCGGGCCAATCACCTCGATCAACCCCGCTGAAGACTGGTTCGTCGCGGACCTTCGGGTCGTCCACGCCTACGCCGGACCGGGCCCCTACACCGCGTTCTACAGCAACTACTCGCGGATGAGCGGCGTTCGCAATGCGGCGCCGATGATGCGTCTCGAGACCCTCGTCCGGCCGATGAGCGGCAACAGCTCGTCGACCTCAGGTTCGCCGCCACCGGTCATCAGTATCAGCGTTGGATCGCAAGCTGGATTCGTGGTGCCCGCCTTCGATGTCGACGCCGACTCGCTACGCTTTCGTCTCTCGACTGCGGCGGAAAGTGGGATCTCGAGCCAGCCCGCGGGGCTGTCAATCGACCCTGCGACGGGCCGGGTGACATGGAATACGGGGACGCTTGACGCGGGGGCGCTGTACGCGGTCCAGTTCACCGTCGAAGATCTCGATGCATCCGGCGAAATGAGGTCGAAGATTCCCATCGACCTCACGCTGCGGATTGCGAGGTCCTCTGGGTCGCTGCCCACAATCGCGATCGACCCGCCGGGACCCAGGTCGGTGCAGGCGGGTACGCCCATCACGTTCACGGTGACCGGCGTCGATCTGGACCCGGGAGACAAGATCACGCTCGGAAGCGGCAGCCTCCCAGTGGGTGCCACGATGACGCCTGCGGTCGGCGCCGCGCGGACCAGCCCAGTCGCGAGCACGTTTCAATGGACACCCGCTCCGAGCCAGGGCGGTTCCTACACCCTGACGTTCATCGCGACGGACACGAGCTTCAATCGTGCCTCGGCAACGGTCTCGATGACGGTCCAGTTGCATCAACCTCCCACCGTGGCCTGCGGGCCGCCGGTGACCGCGGTGCCCAACAGTCCCGTGCCGGTATCGGTCGCGATTCAAGATGCGGGCGGCGAGGCGCTGACGGTCGTGTGGAGCGTCGACGGGTCTGTCGTTCGGACGGACAGCGTGACTTCCAGCCCGACTGGAACGACAGCCACCCTGGCACAGGCCTTCGGGACGGTTGGCGCGCACACCGTGGCGGTGACCGTCAGGGATTCGGGACATGCGTCGGCAGCCTGCTCGACGGTCGTCAACGTGTCGAAGTCTGATCAGGTGATCAGTTTCCAGCCGATTGGCGACCGTGCCTTCGGCGATTCGCCCTTTGCGTTGTCGGCGACGGCCTCGTCGAACCTGCCGGTCCTCTTTGCCGTGATCGCTGGACCCGCGGCTGTGACCAACGGCAGCCTCATCACGATCTTCGGACCGGGGCTGGTGGTCGTGCGCGCCTTTCAGCCAGGTGACGCCAACTACAACGCCGCCGCTGAGGTGGACCGGACGTTCACGGTCGGCAAAGCGCCGAGCAGCGTGACGCTGACCTCGTCAGCCAATCCATCGTTCAGGCGGCAGGACGTCACGTTCGCGGCAATGGTAGCCGGCCCACCTGACACCGCAGTCCCGAGCGGAACGATCGCATTCCAAGACAGCGGTCAAGCGCTTGCCGGCCCTGTCGCACTCGACACGAACGGCCAGGCCACGCTCACCATCAATACGCTGGAGATCGGGGACCATCTTGTCACTGCGGTCTTCTCCGGTGACGGGCTGTTCAACGGATCGACGTCGGTGGTGTTGACACAGTCGATCCCCAATCGCGCACCACGCGTCTCGCTTCCGCGCGCATTCACGACTACGGAGGGCGCTACACCACTTCTCCTCACGGCGACCGTGGATGACGACGATGAGGATCCGGTGGCCGTGACGTGGGCGCTTGTCTCTGGTCAGGGCGCGCTCGAGGGGGCTGAGCTGCGCGCATCGTTCTCGGCGCGCAATGGTCCGGCGACGGCTGTCGTCCGTGTGACGGCGTCGGACCCGCATGGCGGCAGCGCAAGCGCCGACGCGATGATTGCGGTCGAGAACGTGACGCCCCTCGTCAGCATCGGCGGGGATGCACTCGTCGACGAGGGCGCTCTCTTTGAGCGACTCGGATCGTTTGCCGACCCAGGCGAGGACACGTGGACCGCGACGGTTGACTTTGGCGACGGGAGCGGCAAGCAGGGGCTCGCGTCGAGTGGCGACAAGACGTTCGTGCTCAGTCACCGCTACGCACAGGACGGTCGCTATGAGGTGAGCGTCATCGTTGCCGATGGTGACGGCGAGCCCGCCGGAGCGACTTTCAGCGTGACCGTTGGCAACGTGGCGCCGCTCGTCGGCCCGCTAGGCCTCTCGCCGACGACGCTTGTCGAGTCGGGAACGGTCATTGTGACTGGGTCGTTTTCGGATCCCGGTCTGATCGATCCGCACACCCTTGTGATCGATTGGGGCGATGGCACGGCCACGCCGAGCGTGGCGTTCACGCAGACAGCGCCAAGCGTGTACAGGTTCTCCGCGTTCCACCAGTATCTCGACGATGTACCGACTCGGACAGCGTCAGACATATGTCAGGTGATCGTGACGGTGTCTGATGACCGCGACGCGAGAAGCACCGCTGCCCAGGTGAGGGTCAACAACGTTGCACCGACGATTTCCAGTGTGACCGGCCCGACGAGCCCACGGCTCCTCGGATCAGCGGCACCTGTCAGCGTGACCTTCTCCGATCCTGGCCAGCTCGACACGATCACGTGCAGCTTCACGTGGGCCGATGGTGGCGCCGAGACGGTCGTGCCCGGCGCCGACGGCGCCTGCGCCGCGAGCCACACCTACACGGCTCCTGGGGTGTATGCGGTGTCGGTGGCCGTCGCCGACGACGATGGCGGTACCGCATCGAGCGCGTTCAGCTATGTCGTGGTGTACGACCCGGAGGCGGGTTCGGTGACGGGTGGGGGCTGGATCACCTCGCCCACCGGTGCGCTGGCCGCCGATCCAAGCGCACGAGGCCGGGCCAATCTCGGCTTCAACGCGAGATACCAAGGTGGCCTTCCAGTCGGACAGACTGAGTTCCGGTTCCGGAGCGGCAATCTGAATTTCCACAGCTCGACGTACGTCTGGCTCGTCATCTCGCAGTCGACGGCGGAATACGAGGGGACGGGCACCGTCAACGGGACCGGGTCGTACGGGTTCCTGGTGACGGTGGTCGACGGCAAGCTCGCTGGCACGCATGTGGATCGGGTGCGCATCAAGATTTGGGACCACGCGAGCGGCGCGATCGTCTATGACGATCGGCCCGGCGCGCCGGACAACGCCGATGCCACGACACGGCTCTCGGGCGGCAACGTCGTCATTCACAGGCAACGTCGTCATTCACAGGTGAAGGGGCAATGACGAAACTGCGCCTCTGCCTGGTCGCCACTACGTTCGCCGTGTTCGGCCACGTGTCCTCCGCAGACGCCGCGCCGGCTGTAGCCGCGGGAACCCAGCACGTCGTCGTGCTGACCAACGCCGGAACGCTCTGGGTCTGGGGTGGCAACGGCTACGGTCAGCTAGGGGATGGCACGACCACGACGCGGCCGAGCCCGACGCCGATTGCGTCGCCGAGCGCCGTGAGCGCCATTGCGGCGGGGCGGTACAACACCTTCGCCCTGCAATCGGATGGCACCGTGTGGGCGTGGGGCGACAACGCGTCCGGCCAGATCGGTGATGGCACGCAGACAAGACGGACGAGTCCAGTCACGGTGAGTGGGCTGTCGAACGTGATTGCCATCGCGGCGGGGATCAGGCACGTCCTGGCGTTGAGGAGCGATGGCACGGTCTGGGCGTGGGGGGACAATGCATACGGTCAGCTTGGCGACGGCACGACGACGCTGAAAAAGACGCCGGCACAGATCACGAGCCTCGGTTCGGCGGTGACGTCCATTGGTGCGCATGGGAACAACTCGCACGCCGTCAAGAGCGACGGCACCTTGTGGTCGTGGGGCGCTAACGCGAACGGCGAGGTGGGCGACGGCACGACCACGTCGCCTCGCACCAGCCCGGTGCAAACGAGCGGCCTGACGAGCATGGTTGCTGCCGACGGCGGAAGCGGTTTCTCCTACGGGATCACGTCTGATGGCGAGCTTAGGTCGTGGGGCTGGGGCAGCGACGGTGAACTCGGCAACGGTGCGACGACGGCGCGGCAAACGACCCCGGTCACCGTCTCAGGCATGTCATCGACGGCGGTCGTTCGCGGCGGCAACGCGCATGCCGTCGCAGCCAAGACCGACGGGACGGTGTGGGCGTGGGGTTACAACGGCACCGGTCAGATCGGCGACAACTCGACGACCACTCGCACGAGTCCGGTTCAGATCGCCGAGCCCACCGGCATCGTGTCCGTGGCGGCTGAAGCCTACTTCTCGGTGGTGGTCTCGAGCGATGGTCGCGTGTGGGCCTGGGGCAACAACGCCTACGGCCAGCTCGGCGACGGCACGACGAATCAGCGCAATGCGCCAGCTCAATTGAGTGACGTGGATTTCGCGTGGCGGGTGGCAACCCCTCGGTTGAGCCCGTCGGGTGGGTTGTTCTCGGCGAACGTCAACGTGACCATCAGTTGCGTCACGAGCGGGGCGACGATTCACTACACGACTAGCGGCACGGATCCCACGGAGGCCGATCCCACGATTGCCTCGGGCGGCGTCATCGCGGTGACGCAGACGACGATCGTGAAGGCGATGGCCCGGCTGCCCGGCGCGCCGGGCTCGAACGTCGCCACCGGTGTCTTCACGCTCACCGTTACGGCGCCGTCGTTCTCTCCCGGCGGCGGGACGTATACCAGCGCCCAGAACGTCGCGATCTCGACACCGACGAGCGGCGCCGTGATTCGCTGCACGACCGACGGTACCGCGCCGACCGAGGCGTCACCCCTCTGCTCGGCGCCGATTGCCGTCTCGACGGGTACGACACTGAAGGCGATCGCGTTGAAGCCGGGGTGGACGACGAGCGACATGAGGTCTGCGACCTACACCTTCAACTACGGCCCACTCACCGCGCCGGTGTTCACGCCAGCACCGGGTCAGTACAGCACCGCGCAACAGGTGACGATCACCGCCGCTCCGTTCGCGACGATTCGGTATACGACAAACGGGACGACGCCGACGGCAAGCTCAACGATCTACACGGGCCCGCTGACGGTGAACGCAACGACCACTATCTTGGCCAAGGCGTTCCACGCGGATTGGACGACGAGCGCTCAGTCGGGCGGTGCCTATACGCTGAAGGTGGCGGCGCCGGCGTTCTCGCCGGAGTCTGGCACGTACGCGCCGGGGCAACTTGTCGCCATTACGGATGCAACGCCCGGTGCCGTCATCCGGTACACGATCAACGGCACCGACCCGACCGTAAGCGATCCGATCATCCAGAGCGGAGACACCGTCGTCGCCGGGAACTACACGCTGAGGGCGCGGGCCTTCATCACCGGCTGGACGTCCAGCGACGTCACGTCCGCGGCGTATGTCCTGGATGGTCCGCTCGCCAGTTGGGCGGTGTCCGCGGGGAGCAACCACTCTGTGGCCCTGCGAACTGACGGCACGGTGTGGACGTGGGGTGCGAACACGGACTTCGCGCTCGGTGACACGGGCACGAGCCGATCGACCCCCGCGATCGTCAACGGGCTGTCAGGCGTGATCGCCATCACCTCGGGCCTCACGCACAATCTCGCGCTCCGCGCTGACGGTACCGTCTGGGCCTGGGGCGGCAATGTGTACGGTCAGCTCGGCGACAACACAACAACCTCGCGATCGATGCCGACAATCGTGACGGGACTTGGATCGGTCACGGCGATTGCCGCGGGTTCGTTCTTCTCGGTGGCGCTGACGAGCGACGGCACGGTGTGGACGTGGGGCCGCAACAACTCGGGGCAGCTCGGCGACGGCTCGACCACACAACGAAGTCTCCCTGCGCAAGTGCCCGGGCTGACCGATGTCGTGGCCGTCGCCGCGGGCGACGCCCATGCCATCGTCCGCAAGGACGATGGGAGCCTGTGGGCCTGGGGCGCGAACAGCAGCGGTCAACTGGGCGACGGCACGAGCACCCAGCGCACGAGCCCGGTGCCAGTCACCGGCCTCAACGCCGGCGGTGGGCCGTGGGCGGGAACCTCGCACACCCTGGCGATAGGCGTCGACGGCGGTCTCTGGGCATGGGGGCTGAACAACGCGGGGCAACTGGGCCTTGGCACCGTCGTGAACAAATCGGTTCCGACGCTCGTTCCCGGTTTCGGCAGCGCCATTGCGATGGATGGCAGCGCCTCTTCGATCGCGATCGATTCTGGTCGCGCCGTGTGGGTGTGGGGTGCGAACGGATTCGGTCAGGTGGGCGACGGCACGGTCACGAGCCGGCTGACGCCATTCCTCGTCCCTGGCATCGTCGATGTCGTTGGTGTGGCGGCCAGCAACCACAGTCTGATCGTGACGGGTGACGGGATAGTGTGGGCGTGGGGCTACAACAACAACGGACAGCTCGGCGATGGCACCATTACGAGTAGATCGACGCCCGTTCAGATCAGCGAAGCTGGGTTCGCGTGGAAGACGAGCACGCCGCGGTTGTCGCCGGCACCAGGCACGTATGCCACGAACACGAACGTCACGATCACTGCGGTCACGCCTGGAGCGGAGATCCACTACACGACGGACGGTGCCGATCCGACACAGGCCGATCCGACGATTGCATCGGGCGGCGTGCTTGCCGTCACACAGACGCTCACCATCAGCGTGCGTGCCTGGGCAACCGGACTTCCGCCCTCGAATGTCAGTCGTGCGACATACACGCTGAAACCGTCGACCCCGACGATCTCGCCGGGCGGCGGCACATACACCTCGGCGCGGACCGTGACGATCGCGACGTCCACCTCCGGTGCGACGATCTTCTACACCGTCGACGGCAGTAGCCCGACCGAAAGCTCCCCGGTGTATACGGGTCCGCTCACGATTGTCACCGGCACAACGCTCAAGGCAATGGCGTGGAAGAGCGGCTGGATGCCGAGCACGGTCACCACGGCCACCTACACCTTCTACTACGGGACACTGGCGGCGCCCGTATTCAGCCCTCCTGCGGGGGAGGTGATCCACGGGCAGACTGTGGCAATCAGCGCCGACCCGGTCGCGACGATCCGCTACACCACAGACGGTTCGACCCCGACGAGCAGCTCGCCGATCTACACCGGTCCGATTGCGATCACCGGCACGACGACGATCTATGCCAAGGCGTTCCACCCCGACTATACGACGAGCCCACAGGCCGGGGGCCTCTACACCGCGCGCGTTGGAGTGCCGGTGTTCTCGCCTGAGGGGGGCGCCTTCCCCTATGCGCAACTGATTACGATCAGCAACAGCACACCCGGCGCGGTCATTCACTACACGACCAACGGCCTGGATCCGACGGCGAACGATCCCGTGATTGCCAATGGCGGGACGCTGCACGCCGGCAACTTCACGCTGAAGGCACGCGCCTTCATGACGGGCGCAACAACGAGCGCCGTCACCGCCGCGACCTACACGCAGACCGTGCCGCCGAGGTGGTCCGTGGCGGCCGGCTTCAACCATTCCGTCCTCCTCGACGCGGACGGCACCGTCTGGACCTGGGGCGCGAACACGGACGGCGTGCTCGGCGACGACAGCATCGCCCGCTCGTCACCGGCGCCCGTCGCCGATCTGACCGGCGTGACCGCGGTGAGCGCAGGCGCGTTTCACGTGTTGGCCTTGCGCGCGGATGGCACCGTCTGGGCCTGGGGTGCAAACGGTGGTGGGCAGTTGGGGGTGGACGAGGCTGTCTTCTTCCGATCGACGCCGGCAGCCGTGGCCGGGTTGTCGTCGGTCACGGCGATTGCCGCTGGTTCGTTCTTCTCGGTGGCGCTGACGAGCGACGGCACGGTGTGGACGTGGGGCGAGAACGAGATGGGCCAGTTGGGCGATGGGACGCACGAGGCCCGCGCGACCCCCATGCCCGTGCCCGGTCTCACCAACGTCGTCGCCATCGCTGCAGGGTATGCGCACGTCGTGGTTCGCACGCAGGACGGCAGCCTTTGGGCGTGGGGTGACAACGAGAGCGGCCAGCTCGGAGACGGCACGACTGAGCAGCGCCTCAGCCGGACGCTGGTGCCCGGCGTGACCGGCGCCAGCGGGCCGTGGGCGGGGTACGCGCACACCCTTGTCGCAACGGCGGACGGCGCGCTCTGGGCGTGGGGAGCCAATCGCGCTGGGCAGTTAGGGCTTGGGCAAGCCGGGGAATCGAGGCTCGTGCCGACGCTCGTTCCGACGATCGCGAACGTGCGGATGGTGGCGGCGGCCGGGCACTCGGTCGCGGTGGTCGAAGACGGGACAGTGTGGGCCTGGGGGAACAACGCGTTGGGGTCGGTGGGAGACGGGTCCTCGCAGAACCGTGTCGCACCCTACCAGGTTGCTGGGCTGACGAATGCGAGCCACGTGGCGGCCGGCCTCAACCACACGCTGATGGTGACGTCGGACGGCATGGTGTGGACCTGGGGCTACAACGGCGACAGTGAGCTTGGCGATGGGACGATCGACGAACGGTCGACCACGGTGTCCATTAGCGAGCCCGGCACCTTGTGGAGGACGAGCGCACCGACCTTCTGGCCGCCAGCGGGCCTCTACTCCGCAATCACTCGCGTGACGCTCGGCGCGACGACGCCGGGCGCGGTCATCCACTACACGACGAACGGTGCCGACCCGACGCTGGCCGATCCGGCCGTGGCGCCAGGCGGGACCGTGGTGGTGGGTCGATCCCTGACGCTGAAGGCCGCGGCCTGGGCACCGGGCTATGCTGGCAGCGCTGTTCTCGCAGCGACCTACACGATCGCGGCGCCGCCCACATGCAGCGCCTTCGTGTCGCCACCCTCGATTGTGGCAGACGGCCGCGGTCAAACGGGCTATGTGGCCGTGACAACGAGCGGGGCCGGGTGTACGACCTGGACGCCGACGACAGACGCGACCTGGGTGACGCTCGAGGTGCCAACGGTTGATCCATGGGCCGGATACCAGCAGCGGGTGCTGGCTGACGGACCGGTGGCGTACTGGACCTTTGACGATGCGATGGGAGGCGGGACGGTCACGCAGGATCTCACCGGGCACGGGTTGGCCGCGGGACTCCACGGCCGTGCGACGGTGACGGAGCGGGGTTCACTGTTGTTGGACGGCACGTCGGCTCGTGCGATTGTCGCACCGTCCCCGCAGCTCGCGTTGAGAAACGCGCTGACGGTCGAGCTGTGGCTCGGGACGACCAGTGAGCAGGGGCAACTCGTTGGGTCGATGAGCGACGGTTGGCAACTTGGCCTCGTCACTGGCGGGTTCGTGGAGTTCCGGATACTCGGCCAGACCCTGCGGAGCGTGCTTGCGGTGAATGATGGCCAGCAGCACATGGTGAACGCGACGTGGAACGGGTCGGTGGCCGAGTTGTACATCGACGGGGCGCTCGACGTGCAGATGCCACTCTCCGGCACGTTGCCGACGAGCGCGGGCGGGCTGGCGATGGGCGCGGACCCCGTCCTTGGCGACTACTACGCGGGCCTGCTGGACGATGTGGTGGTGTTCGACGTCGCGCTCAATGCCGCGCAGATCGCTGACCGATACGTCTGGGACATCGGGGCGCAGAGCGACACCTCCGGCGTGTTCGCGTACACGGTGGCGGCCAATCCGAGCGGCACGCCGCGCGCGGCGGCCATCGGCGTCGCCGATCAGAGCATTGTGGTGACGCAGTCGGCCGCGCTTCCCGCGATCACGAGCGTGTCGCCGGGGTCGGGCGCGGTCGGCACGGCGGTGACGATTGCCGGCACGGGCTTCGGCGCGCAGCAGGGCGGCGGCAGCGTGTGGCTGGGGAGCAAGGCGGCCGGCACAATCGTGACGTGGAGCGAGACCCAGATCGTCGCGACCGTGGCGATCGGGTCGGTGTCCGGGACCGCGCAGGTGCGCCAGAACGGCGCGGCGTCCAATACGCTCGGGTTCAGCGTAGCCGCGCCGAGCATCACGAACGTGACGATCAGCGGCGACGGCACGCAGGTGACGATCACCGGGTCGGGCTTCGGTGCGGCGCAGGGAAGCGGTCAACTCTGGCTCGGGACCTCGGCGGGCGTGGTGACGAGTTGGAACAATAATCAGATTGTCGCCACGGTCGCGCCGGGGTCGAATGCGGGCCACGCGCAGATTCTGCAAGGCGGCGTCTGGGGCAATGCCGTGCCGTTCACGCCGGCGCAGGTCACTCCGCACATCGATGGGATCTGGCCGACGGTCGGCGCGGCCGGAACCGCGGTGACGATCTACGGTTCCGGCTTTGGGATTTCGCAAGGCGCAGGGATCGTCTCCATCGGTGGCGCCTTTGCGTCGGTGAATGCGTGGAGCGAGACGCAGGTGTCCGCGACGGTCGCCGCCGGCGCGATCAGCGGCGTGCTCAAGGTGCAACAGAACGGCATGTGGACCAACGCCGTGACGTTCAGGGTGCCCTCGGCCACGACGAATGTGACCGTCACGCCGAATGTGATGAGTCTGGTCGTCGGCGACACGCGCACGGTGCAGGCGTTGAATCCGACCGGCGGGTCCGTCAGCGGCCTGACGTGGGTGTCGAGCGATCCGGCCATCGTGGGGCTGTCCACCGACGATCCGCCGGTGCTGACGGCCGTCGCGCCTGGCAACGTCACCGTGAGCGCCGGCGGCCTGGCGTCGGCGGACGTGACCGTGTACGCGACGTCTGTGCCGGAGGGTGCGGTGCTGTGGTCGGATCCCGGCAATGCATCAGGTGTGTCGGGGATGTACATCGCGGTGCCCAACTTCGATGCGGTCGCCGACGTGTTCGCCGTCCAGAACGACGGCAGCGTGCAGGCGATCACGAGCGACGGCACGGTCGCCTGGACGGCGACGCCGCCCCAGGTGTCGTGGCGCACCACGTTCCTACCCGATTTCCAGGGCGGCCTCGTGTTGTTCGAGCCGCAATCCATCTCCCGGCTGACGGGGCTCACCGGCGAGCCGGTGCCACTCTACACCCCGACGAAGGCGGAAGCCATCTCGTGGGGCATGGATCCGCCGGCGATTCATCCGGACGGGACGATCGTCACGACCGATTACGGCTGCGGCTCGGTGAACTGCCCCGGCAGCTCGGACCCGGAAGGCGCGTGGGTGATCGGGATCGACCCGACGGGTGGCGGGACGAAGTTCCGGGCGCCGCTGGCGAACTCGATGGTCCTCAGTCACGTCAGCGACGCGGCGTTCTGCCAGAACTCGTCGCCGGGCGACAATCACTTCGACTATCACTCCTGGCCGTCCAGTTCGATCATCATCGCCGGCGATGGCTACGCGTACGTGAGCTACGCGACGTCCGACTCGGAGGGGACGGTCAGGCGCTCGGCGGCGCAGCCGTTCCCCGATGCGGTGTACGACCTGTGGGACCAGGTCACGAGCGACACGACGAATTCGAACTTCGCGGCCGCGGCTGCCGCGCTGACAGCGCTCAACACGGCCGTGTACGGTGCCGGCGGCGGTGGGAGCGATCTACTGCTGGTGGCGCTCCAGAACGGCGACCGCACCACGGCGATCAATCTGGAGAACGTGCGCGCGCCGACGTACCGGCGGCCGTGCGACCGCACCGATTCGCTGACCACGAAGCTGCACCTGCTGCGGGTGGGCACGGACGGCACCTCCAGCGACGTCGTGGTGAAACAGTGGACCGAGACGTCGAGCACGGTGTTCACGCTGGTCGGGGACCACGGATATCACATCACGGAAACCGAAACCGGACCGAGCGACGTGCGGATCGACTGGGTCAACATCATCACCAACGCGGATCAGGGCGCCCTCTACAGCTGGCAGGCGACGGAGACGTGTTACCCCGACGCCGACTATGGGCTGCGCTCGTACCGGCACGTCGGCATGTGCGCGACCGATACGGAGCATCACCTGACGACGACGGCGGGCGGGGCCATCGGGAGTGACGTGGTCTGGGATCAGGGCGGTGCCTCCGGCTGGTCGCCGCTCCGGTCGACGCTGCAGCTGGAAGACGGGTCCTTCGCCGGCAGCGTGCAGCCGTTTTCAGGAGGGGTGACGCTCGTCGTGTTCGACGCGGCGGGGCACGTGAAGTGGAGTGTGCCTGGCGTGCAGCCGGAGATCGCCACGGCCGGCGGCGAGCTGGTCGCGAGCTACGGTTCGGCCTACTACACGTTCGACTCTGGCGGCAGTGCGATCGGGCGCTTCAGCGACCTCCCCAGTTACTCGTGGCTGCAGAACGGGTACGTGTCTTCAGGGAGCGTCGCTCGTGTCGGGCCAACCAGCCTTGAGTGGGGCTCTGGCTATGCGAGCATGTCGGGCGGTAACCCATCAGCCAACGGGACGGCAGTAGGCTTTGTTCAAAACGTCGAGAGTGTTCCCGTCTTCACTGAAGGTGGGAAAAGCGACAGCTGCAGCGAAGTCCCATCCGACGGCGGCGTGCAGATTCCACTCGCTGACGATCCTGATGACGTGAATCGGAAGTACTCGACACTTTACCAAGACCTCAAGAACAGTCTGCTTTCAATCAATCCGTCTTCAGGAATCGGATATCTAGATGTGCCCGCAAATGGAGCGACATCTTCGTGCTTCACCTTCTTTAACACTTGGGAGCCAACCGAACCGCACCGCTCAAGCGAACCGCTGCCACCGAGAGCTGCGTATTTCGATCAACTGAAGGCGGCTGCTGGAAGCAGGAGGGTCTTCGATGGCCACTCATCCACAATCAGCATGTATGAGGCTGGGATGCTAAGCCCGTTCAAGGCAAGCATTTCTGTCGCCCTTCGCAGCGCGAAGCGTATCCCGGTGTGCAGGCTGCTCCGGAATCCACAAACGAGAGCGGCGGCCCAATTATTCCCGAGGCCCAACGATCCGGATGCCAGTGTTCGGGACGTCTATATGAATACTTCCCCTGGAGCGGTGAAGCTCTGGACGGAAAGCACGATCCTTCACGAGACGCTTCACAACCTGACCGGTTTTGAAGATTATCTGGATCCAGGCAATCGCGAGGGGGTGGCCTCGCCCTTTCACTTGAAGGCGTTCGTTGGAATACTAGACAAAAGACCTGGCGAGGACCCATTTCCTGGGAATACCCTCGTGATTTCACAGAAGCTCGTAGCGAAGGGCTGTGCGCCTCGCTAATGCATGCTGTTCATGCGGGAGGACGCGGTGGCAAGTCATCGAAACGTGTCGAAGACCGAAATTCTAGTGTGGCCCGTTACCCTTCTTCTAATTGGCACACCGGCGTTCGGGCAGTGTCTTTCGCCGCCTGCCTATCGCGTTGGTCAGGTGTTCGAAGACTCACAGTCTGCTGCGCTGCTTGCGATTAGTATCCGCGGTCAGGATTTTGCCCCCGAAAGGCTCGTGTGTCTCGCGAGTGTCCTGAGGCAGCGGTATGGTGGACGGCAGGCGATTGACATCTTGATATTCAGTGATCACGAGGCCGCGAGTCGGTGGCTTCCGGTTCAGCTGGAATACGATTCGAGCAATCCAGCCGATGCAAAACTGCACAGCCAGCAGTGGCAAGCGCGTCAGCTCCATGGACTGTATTCGCTGGACGCGATGACGCACGAGGAGTACGTTCTCCTGAAGCCGTGGGGCTACGAAGCGCCGCTTCCGTACGACACACGAATCGACCTGCCGGCTGTCACCGTTCCAAAGTGTCGCCTGGAACTGAGTGGCCGCTGTGTACTTATTCTCGACGTGATCACGTACCCCGAAACGGCCTACCGCGCACGGGTGAGTGGAACCGTCACCCTGGCCGGTACGATCAGCCGAGACGGCAGGATCACTCATGTTACGACTGCACAGCGTGACGGCGTGCCGAATCCGCCCGATGCGCTCTCGCAGGCCGCCCTCGAAAACATCAGGACTTGGCGTTTGGAATCACGGCCGCGAGACGACAGTTTCCGAGTCGCATACTCGTATGTCATAGACTCGTCTCTGGCGGCTGGTCAGATCGACGTTCAGTTTGGTTTGCCGAACAATATTACGGTCAAAGCGAACCCGGTGCAGTGATGGCTGACGTCTCTCCCAGGAACGACGGCGCATCAAACCTGGAGTAAGGTCGCTTCCGAGGACATCTTCTCATGCGAAGTGTTCGCTGTTCCGCCGAAAGCAACCGCACCTCAGCGACCATCGGCCTCGCACGCCAGTGATCACGCATTCGCTCTGACGCGGGACGACTAGAGGTCCTGTCAGCGTGGGGCAAACAGAGAGCGATGCGTGCGGCGTCGGCGAGCGACCGGAATCACCCATAGGCTCGACCCGATCGGTGATCTGCACATGGCGGCCGGCGGGTCCGTCGAGCTGCGGATGCTTGGTCAGGCACTGCGCAGCGCGACGGCCGTCAAGCTGCACCTGCTGCGGGTGGGCGCGGACGGATCGTCCAGCGATGTCGTCGTCAAGCAGTGGACCGAAACGTCGAGCATGGTGTTCACGCTGGTCGGGGACCACGGGTATCACATCACGGAAACCGAAACCGGACCGAGCGACGTGCGCATCGATTGGGTGAACATCATCACGAACGCGGATCAGGGCGCCCTCTACAGCTGGCAGGCGACGGAGATGTGCTATGCCGACGCCGACTACGGGCTGCGCTCGTACCGGCACGTCGGCACGTGCGCGGCGGATACGGAACATCACCTGACGACCACCTCGGGCGGGGCGCTGGCCAGTGACGTGGTGTGGGATCATGGAGGCGTCTCGTCCTGGTGGCCCGCAACGCCCGTGCTGCAACTGGAGGACGACTCGTTCGCCGGCACCGTGCGATCGAATTCCGGCGACGTGCTCGTCGTGTTCGACGCGGCGGGGCACGTGAAGTGGAGTGTGCCTGGCGTGCAGCCGGAGATCGCCACGGCCGGCGGCGAGCTGGTCGCGAGCTACGGTTCGGCCTACTACACGTTCGAC
>Ga0082335_1002515_pt1 | contig 33925 bp, 34 predicted proteins | sample Subgrocontami58m_FD_72375 | JGI IMG/M metagenome (GOLD analysis project Ga0082335, IMG submission 72375) | Subsurface groundwater microbial communities from S. Glens Falls, New York, USA - GMW37 contaminated, 5.8 m (SPADES assembly) (version 2) ... | reverse complement strand
CGGTGTCTGCGGGCCATTGTAACGCCACGCGCGCCGTGATCAGGGCGCCACCGAGAGTTCGATAACGGCAACGGGGGTTGCCAAATTTGATCGAAAATCCCGAGTCCGACAGGCTGCTAGCATTTGTATCATCGCATGATTCACACGCTGTTACGTTCTGCTCAGCGTGATCATGCTCTGGTAGGTCCAGGTCCAAGCCATCAGCATGGACCTGGCCGACCGTACCGACTATCACCGTGGCTCCCTGTCCGAGATCCAGCGACAAGATGCTGATTCGCATGCTCGTTGGGCTTGTCGATCACTGCCGTCGACACGCCCTGGCCGTCCTGCTCGCAAGCATCCTGTTGGCGGTGTTCGCCGGCTGGTTCGCGTCTGTCCGGCTTGGGGTCAGCACCGATACCGACATGATGTTCGCCCGCGACCTGCCCTGGCGGCAGAAAGCCATCGCGATGGCGCGAGATTTCCCACAATTTCAAGATCTTCTGGTTGCCGTCATCGACGCGCGGACGCCGGAAGAAGCCGATGCGACAGCGGCCGCGCTCGCCTGGGCCGCCGCCGCGGACACGGTGCATTTTCGCAGCGTTCGTCGGCCTGATGCTTCACCTTTTTTTGAAAAACAGGGACTTCTGTTCCTGGATGAACCTGAGCTCACCAAGCTCATGGACCGGACGATCGACGCGCAGCCTTTTCTGGGTCAGCTCGTTGCCGATCCGTCCGCGCGCGGGTTGTTTGCCGCCCTGTCGCTGCTGGGCATGGGCGTGGCCAAGGACCAGGCCGATCTCGACCCGTATCTGGACTCGATCCGTGGCTTCCATGCGGCCGTGGCCGATGCCCTGGCTGGCACGCCGCGGCCGCTATCGTGGCAAAATCTCCTGGGTGGTGGCCTGACCGAGAAAGCCGGTCCATACCGCTTCGTCCTGCTGCAACCGCGCCTGGATCACGATGTGCTGGAACCAGGCGGGGCCGCGACTCGCGCGGTGCGGGACATCGCGGCCAAACTCGAATTCGTCCAGTCGGGGGCGGCGCGGGTGCGGCTCACCGGACAGGTCGCGTTGGCGGATGAGGAATTTTCCACCGTCGCCAAGGGTGCTGTCGAAGGCATGATCGCCAGCACGATCATCATTGCGTTGCTGCTGTTCCTCGCGGTTCGGTCCTGGCGACTGATCCTGCCCATCCTTCTTACACTCGGACTGGGCCTGTTGCTCACAGTGCTGTTCGCGGCCGCTTCGATCGGTCGACTGACTTTGATCTCGGTCGGGTTTGGCGTGTTGTTCCTGGGGCTCGCGGTCGATTTTGCCATCCAGTTCTCGGTTCGGTTCCGTGAACAGCGACACGTCACACCAAGCCTGGCAACGGCGATGACAAAGACGGCCGCCACGGCCGGCGGGCAGATCCTGGTCGCCGCGCTGGCCATCGCCGCGGGGTTTCTGGCCTTCGCGCCGACATCGTTTTCCGGCGTTGCCGAACTGGGGATCATCGCCGGGATCGGCATGTTGATTGCGTTTGTCTGCACGCTGACGTTCCTGCCAGCGGCGATCACGGTTTGCCGACCACGCGGGGAAAAGATGGAGATCGGGTTCGCCTGGGCTGCCCCGCTCGATCCCCTGATCAGGCGCTGGCGCTGGCCGATCCTGACCGCGTTCGCGACCCTGTCCGTTGTCGGCGCGATCATGGCACCAAATCTGAGCTTCGATTCCGATCCGCTGAACACCAAGAATCCCGATACCCAGGCCATGCAGACCTTGCGGGACCTGATTCAGAATCCGATTACCAACCCCTACACGATCGATATCATGGCCGCCAACGCTGAGGACGCCGCACGCCTGGAGGCGCCGTTGAAAGCCCTGACGGCGACCGCCAGCGTTAGAAGCCTCAACAGTTTCGTACCGGCCGGCCAGCCCCTGAAGCTGGCATTGATCGCTGATGCCAATACGATCCTGGCCCCCACATTGGCGCCCCCGCCTCCAGCCGCACTCATCACGCCCGAAGAGATCCGCCTGGCCGCAATGTCCGCGCTGGCCCAAATCGAGCCCGCGTTGCGGAAACTCCCCGACATACACCCGCTGGCCGACATCGCGCGTGACCTGCATCTGGTCGAAAAGGCGCCCGATGCCATTCTGCTGTCGATGGACAAAGCGCTGACACGTTTTCTGCCGGAGCAACTGTCCCGGCTGCGCGTCGCGTTGTCCGCCGAACCGATGAACCTGACGGCGATTCCCGCCGACATTGCCCGGGACTGGGTGTTACCGGACGGGCGGGCACGGATCCAGGTCGCCGCGAAACCCGAGGTCGTGGCCAGCATCGGTCTGGCCGGCTTCGTGGCGCAAGTTGCCACAATCGCGCCGACCGCGGCTGGTTCGGCGGTCAAGATCGTCGCGACCAGCAACACGATCGTCGGCGCTTTCCGGGACGCGGCGATCTACGCGTTGGTCGCCATCACGGTGATCCTGATCGTGGCATTGCGTCGGCCGTTCGATGTCGCGCTGGTGCTGGCGCCGCTGCTGATTTCTGCCCTGCTGACCCTGCTCATCAGTATTTTACTGCCACTGCCGCTGAATTTTGCCAATATCATCGTATTGCCGCTGCTGTTGGGGGTTGGCGTTTCGTTCAATGTCTACACCGTGATGAACTGGCGCGCGGGGCACACCCATCCGATCGGGTCGGCTACCACCAAGGCGATTGCATATTCCGCGCTCACCACCACGACCGCGTTCGGTCCCCTGGCTCTGTCGACCCACCCTGGAACCGCCAGCATGGGGGTTCTTCTGATGCTCAGCCTGACCTGTAGCTTGGTCGCCAGTCTGGTGTTTCTCCCCGCGCTGTTGAGCTGCTTTCGCCCCAAGCGACGTCGCGGTACCCACGGAACGGCATTGCCCCGACCATGATGAGACAGTCTTTGTTGATGATATCGCTGATCCTGGTCGGCGGTGCCTCCCTGCCCCCGGCGCCCTGTGGCACCACGCCGACTCCTGGGTCAGTGCTGCCGAACCATTTGGATATGGCGGGCTCCGCCGGAGGATCCATCAGTCCCTCTGTGAGTGTACTGACGCCGAACCTGAATGCTCCCCGAGGAATGGATTGCGGTCGACCCACGCCAGGGCCGGCGACATCGAGTGGCGCCAGTGCCAGTGCTAGCACCAGTGCGCTGGGCAATGAGTCCGCCGATATCCTGCATGGGCTACCCTCGGCGGAGCGCCTGCGATCGCCATTCGAGAGCCAGCGTCTGAACATGCCCTGACCAGGCGGGCACGGTCCGCGACCGGTTCGGTTGCCGATCAGCCGATCAGCCGCCGCGCACGCGCTTCAACCAACAGGCACAGGATCTCAAACAGGATCGAGGCCGCGTTGAAACTGGTCAAGGTGCCGACATCGAAGGGTGGCGCCACTTCCACCAGATCCCCACCCACGAAGTCCAGGCCACGCAAGCCGCGCAGCAGCCGCAAGGCCTCCAAGGCGGTGATCCCGCCGGCTTCCGGTGTGCCGGTCCCCGGCGCCTGTGACGGATCGAGACTATCGATATCGAAGCTCAGATAGGCCGGCCCGGTGCCGATCACCTTGCGGGCTTCCTCCATGGCAAAGCGCCAGCCCTGATCGTGGAATTCGTCCATACCCAGCACGCGCATGCCGCTGGACTGGCTGAATCCCCACATATCCGGATCGTTCGTGGTGCCGCGGATCCCGATCTGGATCACACGGCGCGGATCTAGCAGTCCCGCCTCCACCGCGCGCCTGAACGGGGCGCCATGATGGAAACGCGAGCCCAGATAATCGTCCCCGGTGTCGCAATGCGCATCGATATGCACTATGCCGACCGGGCCGGATGCGGCCACGGCGCGCAGGATGGGCAGACTGACCGAGTGGTCACCACCCACCGACAAGGGTGTGACACCGGATGCCACCACCGTACGGTAGAAGGCGGCGATTTCCTCCAGGGCGCCGGTTAACTCATAGGGTTGCTCGATCCAGCAATCGCCAAGATCACGCACGCGTGCGGTGGCGAATGGTGCGATCCCCGTTGCCATGTTGATCCGTCGCAGCAGGGTGGATTGTTCCCGCACCGCGCGCGGGCCATGGCGAGCGCCGCTGCGATGGGTCACACCGCCATCGAACGGGATGCCGATCACGCCGATATCCACATCAGCCAGATCCTGGGTCGCCTCCGCCCGAAAGAAGGTCGCGATGCCACTGTAACGCGGGCGAGCCTGGGGGTCTGACAGATCCTGATACTTGCCTGGCTGCTTGATCATCGGCATCTCCTTCCGGCGGGCCTCATCATAATCCGGTTCGCGGATAGCACAGGCCAGGAAACGAGGGAGTTCCCATGTCAGACGATGCATTCGACCTGGAGACCTATGTCCACCGCATCGCCTATCACGGTCCGCGCACCGCATCCCTGGCCGTTCTGGCCGACATCATCGCCTGCCACAGCGCGATCATACCCTTCGAGAACATCGACGTGTTCCTCGGCCGTCCGATCCCGATCGATGCGGCCTCCGTCGCCGCCAAGCTGATCCAGGCCGGCCGGGGCGGCTATTGCTTCGAGCAGAACACGCTGCTGCACAGCGCCCTGACCACATTGGGCTTCGGCGCCACCCCAAGGCTCGCCCGGGTCATCCGCGGCATGGCGGCGGATGCCGGGACGCCACGCACGCACATGATGCTGAGCGTGGACCTGCCCGAAGGTACTTTCTTGGCCGATGTCGGCTTTGGGAACCTGACTCCGACCGCGCCGCTCGCGCTATCACGAGGCGACGCGCAGATGACCCGACATGAACGGTTCCGCGTTCGGCCGCTGGGCTCCGAGTATCTCGTCGAGGTCGAGATCGGCGGCACCTGGCAGAACCTGTATCTGGTGTCTCCTGAGGTCCCGCTACCCGCCGATCTGGAGGTCGCCAACTGGTTCACCGCCACCAATCCGGCGGCGCCATTCGTGAACAATCTGGTCGTCGCCCGCCCGGGACACGCCACCCGCCATACGATGTTCAACACACACGTCGCGCGCCGGACCATGGCCGGCGAGAGCCAGACGCGGAAATTGGGTTCGCTGGAGGACTACCGTGCCGAACTGCGAGATGGGTTCGGGTTGTCCTTGTCCGAGCCAGACCTGACCTCTGTCGTTACCAAAATGGAGAAGCGCGTGGCAAGGGACCAGGCGCAAGGGTTCTTCGCGTAATGTCGGCTCAGGCATGGCGTAGGGCACCCGCCGGTGGCTCCCGGGCCGCCGCCGAAACAGCGCCCTGAACGGTCGGTTCAAACCGTCGGAGCGGCTCCGTCAGCGCCGGCCATCTGCAGCGCCAGGGCGGCCATGTGCGCACCCATCTCATCGAGCGTCAGCCGCCCACCCGGGCGATGCCATGTATAGGCCCAACTGATCATGCCGCCGATCGCCAGAGAAGCCAGATTCACGTCGCCCAATCGGAACTCCCCGCTGTCGACGCCCTCCTGCAGCAGGTGGGACAGGACATGGTCGAACTGCTTGCGCAGGAGGTTGATCTCGTCCAGCGCGGCCTTGGTCAGATTCTTCTCTTCACGGAAATAGATGGCGATATTTGCTTGGCGTTGCAGCACCACTTTGGTGAAGGCCGATACCGCTTTATACAGCCGGTCCGTCGCGGTGCCGGGCTGTTCGGCCGCACCGGTGACAGCCGCAAGCGACATCTCGATGGTGGGTTTGCACAAGGCCGCCAGCAGATCGACCTTGCTGCGAAAATGCGTGTAGATGAAGGGCTTGGTAACGCCAAGCTCCGCCGCAATGTCGTCGAGCGTCGTCCCGTTGAAGCCGCGCTCGTAAAAGAGCTTCACGGCTTCTTCCAGGATACGTTCACGCTTGAAGGCCAGAATCTCGTCGCGCATGCGCTGTACCAAGGCAGTTTATGATCCATGCTAGCGCTACCGTCGCTGGATTGAAAGCCTACCAACTGGTAGGCATGGATTCGGCTCAGGAAGGGGAGAAAACGATGGCAGGAATGTTGGACGGCAAATCGGCGCTGATCACCGGTGGCGGTGGCGGCATCGGTCGCGCTACGGCGCTGATTTTCGCGCGGGAGGGGGCAAGGCTGGCGATTGCCGATGCCTCGGAAGACGCAGCGCGCGAGACGGTGGCCCAGGTCAACGCGGCCGGTGGGCAGGCCATGTCGCTGTCGGGTGACGTGACGGAGAGCGCCGCGGTGCAGGCCATGATCAAGGCGGTGGTCAGCGCCTATGGGCGGCTGGACTGTGCCTTCAACAATGCCGGAATCGCTGGCTACCAGGTGGATGCGGGCGGCAAGCGGACGCATGAATGGGCCGACGAGTCGTTCGACCGCATGATCGCGGTCAACCTACGCGGCGTATGGCTGTGCATGAAGCACGAACTGCCGCAGATGATGGCCCAAGGTGGTGGCAAGATCGTGAACACCGGCTCGATCGCGGGGCTGATCGGCCTGCCGACCTCATCAGCCTATGTCGCGGCCAAGCATGGTGTGCTGGGCCTGACCAAGACCGCGGCGCTGGAATATGCCGGTGATAACATCCGCGTGAACGCCGTCTGCCCCGGTTATATCGAGACCAAGATGACCGAGGACACCATGCGCCGACGGGGCGCCGAACTGATGGAAAAAGTGCCGTTCCGCCGCATGGGCAAGCCGGAGGAGATCGGCGAAATGGTCCTATGGCTGTGCAGCGACCGCAGCTCCTACGTCAGCGGCGCCTGCTACAATGTTGATGGCGGATATATGGCGATTTGATCGCGGGAAACCTGTGACGGAGGCGGGCTAGCCGACAACGGGGGCTTGTCCCAGTCGGTCGGCACGAATCGACATTCCGTGCTGGCCGCGCCCCCTTGCTCGAGGACGTCGTTCAGGTGCAAAGCCCCACCCCTCGCAGTGCCGCCAACAACGCGTCCGATCCGAAATTGCGTGAGGCGGATAAACGCGCCCGTTCCCCAAGTCCCCGGCGCGCCGCTTCGCTGTCCGCCAGGAACCGCAGATGCGTCACCGCATCGCCCAGATCGGGTTCGGCCCAGCACGCGTTCCGGTAGACAAGCCGGTCGTCATCGGCCGGTACTAGGCGGTAGCCGACCAAAGCGGCATTGTCCCGATCCATGTAGTCCATGTTGCCCGACCATCCCGTGGCGATGACGGGCCGTCCCAGCATCATCGCCTCGGCGGGGACCAGGCCGAACCCCTCGCTGCGGTGCAGGGACATGACGATGTCACTCGCCAGGGTCAGCGCGTGACGATCCTCGTCCGGCATGGACCGGGTTTCAATGCGGATGTTCGGCGCCCGCGCAGCCTCGACCAGGCGGGCAAAGTCGGCGGGCGCGTGGTCTGCGTGCAGGGCCTTGATCACGAGTAACCGGTCGGAACGCTCCCCGAATGCCATCCGAAAGGCATGGATGGCGGCCAGGGGATTTTTGCGCTCGAACGACGATGCCAGGTTGAACGACATCAGCACGACGACGGCGTTGACGGGCAGGCCGAACGCGGACCGGTCGAGCGCAGCCGGGGTCGGCGGCGCGGCGGCCAGGGCGGGCGGCACGACGCGCACGCGCCCGGGCATCAGCGGTTCCAGCGCAGCGGCGGTGAAGCGCGAAGGGACCCAGATTTCATGCACGAAGCCACGGCCACCATGCCATTCAGGTGGTGCAACCGGTAACTCCCACGCCCAGTAGCCGATGATCCGGCGTCCGCGAGTCAGCCCACGCGGCAACCGCAGGAGGGCCAGCGGCAGGAACGGAGCGTTGACATGCAAGACCAAGGGCGCGCCGGGGGGCGGGACCTCTGCTGCCGCGCTGTCGCTCGCCGAACTGTCGATGGGGGATGGGACATCCAGGCTCCAGACCGGGAGCCCCAGGCCGCGTGTTGCCCGGGCCATCAGGCGGGCACCCTCGCCCAGGCCCGACGGTCGGGAAAACTCTCCGGCGATCGCCAGCCCATGTGCGCCGCTTGGAGGTATTCGATCCGGGCGCGGCGCCAGCCGAGACGTTGCCAAGGTGAAAGCGCGCCGGCGCAGGTCAGTCGGCAGGTAGCGCCACACCCTGTGTGCGATACCGGGCGAGAAGCTGGGGGACTGGTCTGACATAGCGACTGATTGTCGATGCAGGGGCTTAACAACGGCTTAAGATTTTCCGCGGCTGCGTGCGGGATGGGTTGTCACCCGCTGTGACCGATCAAGGTTTGACCAATCGAGGTCTGGCCAATCGAGGTCTGGCCAATCAAGGTCTGGCCGATCAAGGTCTGGCCGATCCAGGATCGTGTCGGGCGCCCATACCGTCACCCAAATGACCGATGACCGACCGGATTCGCGTCGCCGCCGCAAATGCCTGACAGTACGAAGACGTCTTCCCACTGCAAAGGAAACATCGCCTCCGTGACCGACCTCGCTCTTGCCAGGGCCTTACATGTCGTCGCCGTCATTCTGTGGATCGGTGGCGTGGCCATGGTGACGACGGTGCTGTTGCCCGGAATCCGCCGATCCACGCCACCGAACCAACGCTTTGCGCGATTTCAGGCCCTGGAGCTGCCATTCGCTGCCCAGGCCCGCTGGACCACGGCGATCACGGGAGCAACCGGCTTCGCGATGATCTGGCAATTGGACGCGTGGGCACGGTTTTTGGATGCGACATTCTGGTGGATGCACGCGATGGTGATGGTCTGGGCGGTCTTCACCCTGATGCTGTTCGTCCTCGAACCGCTATTCCTGCACCGGTTCCTGGAGCGTCGCGCGGCACGCCAGCCGGAGCGCACTTACCGGATGGTCGAGCGGCTGCACTGGGTTCTGCTGACGCTCAGCCTGGCCACGGTGGCGGGCGCGGTCGCTGGGTCGCACGGGGTCGACCTGCTCGCTTGGTAAGTGACGGTTAGAAGCGGTCGGGCGGGGTTCGGCCCAATCGGCTACTCCCGCCCAAGCATATCGAGCGGAGGCATGGATCTTGCTCGGCGGCATGGGCAAACGGCCTCGTTCGTCCACCCAGCTGGGAACCAGCCCTACGCGGAGCGGCGGCTGAAAACCAGAAGAACAACGCCGGCGACCAGCAACCCGATGCCGGCAATGTCCGGAACAGTCACATTGTGCTGTTCAGAAACCGAAGCCGTAACAGGCCCCAGATCGATCACCTTCTTCTCGGTGGTATAAGAAAATCGTCCGAACAGCAGCCCGGCGCCGCCTAGGGCGATTAACAGGAGTCCGACTATGGCCAGTGGCTTCATCGCAAATGTTTCCTTTTGATGATTGAATTGCAGACGAATGGGAAGGCAAGCGCTGATGCCTCCGGATGCCATCGGGTACCGACGTCTCCATTGGGAGAACACCGCCCGAGGCTGATCGCAGATCGGAGTGTTACTGGTGTCCCCACCGATGGGTCGGTCGGTCGGAGGCCCCCTCAAGGCCCGGCTCGGCCCCACTACCCAGCCCGAAGCGGTGGATCACGGCCGTGTAGGACAATCTCGCCTGCAAGTTGTTAAATGGGACCGTATGCGGGTGGATCAATGGTTCAGGCGATCGGCGTCAGCGCACCCGAGTGATTGAGCCAGGAAACGATCCGCCTCAGGCTGGTTCCGCCGCATAGGCCCAGCAGATTTCCGGGGGCAACGCGACGATAATCTCGCTGTCGACCTCGTGCCGCGCCGCGCTGCCGACTTCCAGGGCCTCGATCATGGCGCCCGCGAGGGTCAGTTCATAGACCGTCTGCGTACCCTGGTAGTGCCGCGATGCCACACGCGCCCGGAATTGGTTCGGGCCGGACCCAGCCGGTGACAACCCGACATTGTCCGGCCGCAGGGCGACCTTCACGGCCGATCCCTCGGAAACGCCGACACCCAGGCGCGCCGTCAACCGCTCGTTCGCCCCGACTGTGATCACCCCGAACGCGCCATCCCGCGACACGACGGTGCCATCGATCACATTCGATGCCCCCGTGAACCCCGCCACGAACAAATCCGCCGGCCGATTGTAGATTTCGCTTGGCGTGTCGAGTTGCAGCAGCTTGCCGTCGCGCATCACGCCGATGCGATCGCCCAGCACCACCGCCTCGGTCTGGTCATGCGTCACATACAGCGCGGTCAGCCCAACCCGCTTGATGATGCGGCGCAGATCGTCGCGCAACCGCAACCGCAACTGGGCGTCCAGATTGGACAGAGGCTCGTCCAACAGCAGGATCTGCGGCTGGTAGACCATGCTGCGAGCGAGGGCGACGCGCTGCATCTGCCCGCCGGACAATTGGGTCACCGGCCGATCAGCGTAGGTGCCCAACTCCACCAGATCCAACGCCTGCTCCACGGCCTTGTTCAGTTCGGCTCGAGGCGTCCCCCGTGCTTTCAGTGGATAGGCGACGTTCTGCCGCACCGTCATGTGCGGCCACACCGCATAGGACTGGAACACCATGCCCAGGTTCCGACTGCGCGGCGGCACCAGCACGCCGGCCTGCGGATCGGTGTACATCGTCCCACCGATCACGATGCGTCCGGATGTCGGATGCTCCAACCCCGCGACGCAACGCAAGGTCGTGGTCTTGCCGCAGCCGGACGGCCCCAGCAGCACCACGATTTCTCCCGCGGCAACGGTGAAGGACACATCGTCCACGGCGGCCTTGGCCACCGGCGGACGTCCGGTGGTGAAGACCTTGCGAAGCTGCTCGACGCGGAGTTCGGAGGACATGTTACTGGCGGTATCCGAAGGCCTTGTTCCAGTCCTCCAGCCAAGCGGCATTGAGCGACTCGAATTGGGCGAAATCAGGCGTCCATAGCTTGTCGGTCTTCGGATCGAAGCCAGGGGGTGCGATGGGCGGGTTCTTCAGCGAGGTCATGTTGCCCTGATCGCGCAGAGAGTGCTCCTGGCCCTCATCCGACAGCATCCAGTCCATCCACAGGCGCGCGGCATTGGGATGGCGGGCGGATTTGGGGATGGCGCTGCCATAGGGGATGATCGGGATGCCTTCCTTCGGATAGACGGCATCGATCGGCGCGCCCGCGACCTTCTTCGGGTAGACGATATTGAAGATCAGCGGAGCTACCAGGATCTCCCCGCGAACCACGGCATCAGATAGCGGCGCGCCGGAGGGATAGAGCTTGGTCTTGTTCGCTGCCAGCTTCGGCCAATAATCCTCACCAAGAACCTGACGTTCGAACATCGCCCGCGTCCAGGTGGTGCCGCCGGAGGGCGCGATCACCTGACCGATCTTGCCGTCGCCCCATTCCGGCTTGGTCAGGTCCCACCAGGTTTTCGGCGGGTTCTTCACCAGTTCAGTGTTCCAGGCGATCGACCAGGCCGGCGTGATGGTGGGCCAGATTTTCGGGGATACCAGGGTTGCCGGCATGTAATCGGCCGCGTTGGGGGGCGCGTAGTCGGCGAACAGCTCCTCCAGCGCCTTGACCTGGGCACGATCGGAATGATCCAGGATGTCGGCTTCGAGCTTGTTCTGAGACGCCTCGGTGCGCACCCGGGTGATCAACTGGCCACCGGATGCACGCACCATCCGCACCTTGATGCCTGGGAAACGCTTGTTGAACAGTGTGATGGTGTCCTGCATCACTTCGGGGAAGGCAGCGGTGTAGAGCACCAGCTCGCCCTCCTTCTTCGCCGCGTCCACCAGGGTGGCTGGCGCCTGGAACGGTTTCGCGGCGCGGGCGGGACCGTATTTGGCGATCAGGCCAAACGCGGCAAGCGATCCCAGGGCGTGGCGGCGGGTCAGCGTCAACATGCGGTCGATTATCCTTATTGTCGGTAGCCATAGGTCTTGTTCCAGGCCTCGAGCCATTCGGCATGCAGTGCCTGGAATTGTGCGAAATCAGGTGTCCATAGCTTGTGTCGCTTCGGATCGTAACCCTCCGGCAGCATGGGCGGGTTTTTCAGCGCCGTCATGTTGCCCTGGTCCTTGATGGACTGGATCTGGCCCTCATCGGATAGCACCCAATCCATCCAGAGTCTGGCCGCGTTGGGGCTGCGGGCGGTCTTGGCAACACCGCTGCCGAAGGGAATGATCGGGATGCCCTCCGGCGCGAACACGCCATCAATCGGGGCGCCGTCGCGTTTTTTCGGCAGCACGATGCTGGTCAGCAGCGGGGCAATCATGATCTCGCCGCGCACGATTGCATCCGATAGGGGAGCGCCGGAAGGCAGCAATTTCGGCTTCGTCGCCGCCTGTTTGGCCCAGTAGTCCTCCCCCAGTACCTGGCGTTCGAACATGATGCGAGTCCAGGTCGTGCCGCCCGAAGCGCCAATGACCTGGCCAATCTGGCCGTTGCCGTACTCTGGCTTGATCAGGTCCATCCAGGTCTTCGGCGGATTTTTCACCAATTCGGTATTCCAGGCGATGCACCAGCATGGCGTTTGGGTCGGCCACAGCTTGGGGGACACCAGGGTTTCCGGCATGTACTCGTCGGCGTTGGGCGGGGCGTAATCGGCGAACAGGTTTTCGATCGTCTTGCTTTGCGCCCGGTCGGAGTGGTCGATGACATCAGCCTCCAACTTGCCTGCCGCCGCCTCGCTGCGGACCCGGGTGAACAACTGCCCACCGGAGGCGCGAACATAGTTCACTTTCACGAACGGAAAGCGCTTGTTGAACAGCTTGATGACGTCGGCCTGCATTTCGGGAAAGGTGGCGCTATAGAGGTTGAAGCCGCCTTCCTTACGGGCGGCATCGATCAGCGCCGCGGGCGGGTTGTATGGTTTCATCGCGCGGACCGGTCCATAGCGCATGGTCAGTCCCATGGCGGCAACCGAGCCAACTACCTGACGGCGTGTAAGCTTCATCGAAACCTCCCTTTATTCTGGCGCCAGCGGTTGAATCGATGGCGGGGGGGCCAGCCACGCGCGCGTGAGCCGACGCTCTCCGACAAACGACGTCCGCCGGTCAGCCGGTACGTACCACTCCCCCTTCGGCGGCGCCGCGTGAGAGCCAGTTGGTGAACGTGATCAGGACGGCCAATAGCACCATCTGCACCAGGCTGAACGCCGCGGTGATGCCAATGTTGCCGCCTTCGTAGTAGCCCAGAAGCTGCACCGCCATGACCATGGTGCCGCTGGAATAGAGGAACAGCGACGACCCCAGTTCTCGTATCGCCAGGATGAACAGGAGGGTCATGCCCGCAACGACACCAGGGCGAGCAAGCGGCAGGACAATGGTGCCGATGGTGCCCAACATGCCGCGGCCGCAGATCCAGGCGGCCTCCTCCAGTTCCTTGTGGAGTTGCATCAGGGATGTGGACAGCGCTTTCACCGTGTCCGGCAGGAAGCGGGCCACGAAGGCCAGTGCGAGTATCCAGAACGTGCCGTAAAGCCCGCCGGGCAGGCCGATCCAGGCCCATAGATAGGCGACGCCGATGACCAGGCCGGGAATGGCGACCGGGATCGTCGTGATCACGTCGATGATGCGCCGTCCTGGGGTGTTGGTGCGCGTGATCGTGTAGCCGATGGCAAAGGACAGGATACCGCCAATGATGGCGGTCAGCACGCCGACATACATCGAGTTGTAGATCGATTGCAGGGTCAGCGGATTGTCGAACATCTTGTTGAAATGGATCCAGCTATACTGATTCATATCGAACAGCGCCGGAATATCGCGGATGAACATGAACTTGCGGAATGCCGCGACGATCAGCGCCAGGGTCGGCAGTACCACGACGACAAAGATGTAGAGAATCGCCAACCCCAGGGTCAGGAAGCGCCACGGCCCCAGGTTCAGTGATCTCGGGCGGAACGCCTTGCCCGCCACCGTCGTATAACTGCGCCCGGAAATCGCCTTCTGTTGCAGGTAGACCAGGACGCCCGTCACGATCATCAGGATTACGGCGACCGAGGCCGCGGTGTTGTATTGCGGCGGCGACCAGGCCGTCAGCGCGAAGATGTAGGTCGTCAGCACCGGGATATTGGCCGGTGAGCCCAACACGGCCGGGATGCCGTAGATACCGAGCATGATGATGAAGGACAGAAGCATGCCAGAGATGATGGCCGGCATGATCAGCGGGAACGTCACCGTCGCCATCGTCCGGGTCGCGCTGGCCCCCGAGATCTCCGCGGCCTCCTCCAAAGACGGGTCCATGTTACGGAGCGCGGCGGCGGTGAACATATAGACATAGGGCGCGTAGTAGATGCCGAACACGAAGATCATGCCGGTCATCGAGTAGAGGTCGATTCGGAACGGCAGCCCGGCCTTGGACATGATCAGGTTGATCAGCCCGGTCTTGGGCGAGCCCAGGATCGCCCAGGCGACACCGGCGACCAGCGGAGGCACGAACAAAGGCAGCATCCCGGCGCTGGCGATCAGTGCCTTGCAGGGCGTGTTGGTTCGCACCACCACCCAGGCGAAAGACAGGCCGATGAACACCGCGACGATGGTGCCTCCGCCGCAGGCGACCAGGGAGTTGACCAGTGCGCCCGCGACATTCGGGTTGGCGGCAACGGTCAGGAAATTGGCGATCGACAGGTCCGACAACTGGTAGCCATCGACGACGGGATTGACGTTGGTCAACGCCCCGATCAGCAGCATGGAGGTCGGGTAGATGATCAGAAAGGCCAGTACCGCGACGAGCAAGGCCGCCCAGGCCCACGGCAGCCACCGATACGACCGCGATCCGTGCAGGTTCGTCGTTGCTCCGCCCATTGCGAGGCTGGTCGCCTGTGCGTCCACCCGGTCTTCCTCCCTGTCAGGGGAGGCAAACTGTCACAGGGGCGGCGTTCCTGGCAATGCGGTGCATTGACGGGCGTCGGGTCGGTGCAGGCAGGTCCTGTTGTTCCCGGGATTATGATCCCGGTGCCCGCTTGGGTCTGATCCGTCGGGCAGGCCGGCCTTGCTGTACAGACGAACGTCCAATAATGTCTACACGCATACACGCCAACGGGCATCATGAGGGCATCACGCCGCAGAACATCCGCAGCGATAATGTCAACGCGCTGGCCGAACGACTTGCGGCGCGCAAGAACATCAATAAGACCGAGGCTGTGCGGCTCGCACTCATCCACGAGTTGCGTCGCCTGGATGAAGCGGTTCCGCTGCGGGAGCGGCGGCGTCCGCTGCAGGAACGCGTGTTGTCCCGCCCAGCGACGGGACTGGAGGCGGACAAGGCCTACTATGACGAGTTGAGCGGCGATCCGTGACGCTCGTCGATGCCTCGGCTATCGTTGCCATCCTGACCCGCGAACCTGACGCCGATCTGTTGGCGGATTCGCTGGAGACGGCTCGCGATGCGATCACCTCCCCGGTCGCTGTGTTTGAAGCCGCGCTGGGGCTCCGCCGCAAGCGGCATGCGAGCGTGGAGGAAGCACGGTTGGATGTGTCGAACTTCCTGACATTGGCTGGTGTTGCAACGGTCCCAATCACCGCGCTTGACGCGGAAACGGCGTTGGAAGCCTTCGCCCGGTACGGCAAGGGCACCGGTCACCCAGCGCAACTGAATCTGGGGGACTGCTTCTCCTATGCCGTCGCACGGAACCGGCGGATATCGCTGCTGTTCAAGGGGGACGATATCACCAAGACGGATATTGGCTCGCCCTCGGTTACTGGATGACACGATTTCGACTCGGCTTACGGGCCGTGAGCACTAGGAAAGGCCTGTTCGTAGATCGCCGGCTTGAATCCGACGAGCAGTTCGCCGCCTCGCTCCAATACCGGTCGCTTGATCATCGAGGGTTGCCTGAGCATCAGGTTGATCGCCTTTGCCGCATCCAGATTGTCCCGATCTTCCTGCGGTAGCTTGCGGAATGTCGTGCCCGACCGGTTCAGCAGCGTTTCCCAGCCCACCTGACCAACCCACCCTTCCAGCACGGCACGTTCGATCCCCGCGATCTTGTAGTCATGGAACGCGTACCCGATCCGGTGCTCGTCTAGCCAAGCGCGGGCCTTCTTCATCGTGTCGCAGGCTTTAATGCCATAGACGGTGACGGCGTTTGCCATCGTGCTGGTTCCCGTTTGGTTGCTGGCGGAAACCATAGCGCCCGGACCCGGCCGGCGGGAAGCCGTTCGGATGATCGGCTGAGGTCAGACCCACCGATCTTCAGGGCGTTCGGCGCTCTTCGGCCTCGGCCAGTGCGGCCAATTGGTCGGCGACCGTTCCCCAGCCTTGGGTAAAACCCATGTCCTCATGTTGCTTGTGGGCGGCCTCGTCCCAATGCCGGGAGCCGGCCCGATAGCGCGTCCCGGTACCCTCTGCCGTGAACGTGAAGAACCCGACCATGAACGGCGCCTGTGGGATCCAGCCAACCGTGAACGCGTTGGTGAACACGATGCTCCGGTTGGGGATGACTTCCAGTACTACCCCTTCCATGTCCGAGGTCGATCCATCGGGCCCGGTCATGATCATCGCCGACCGTCCGCCAGGACGCAGGTCGTTTTCGACGATCTTTGTGGTCCAGGGTTTGGGCGCCCACCACTCCTCCAACCGCTCGGTCCAGACCTTGAACACGGTTTCGGGAGGCGCATCGATATAGCGCTCGATGGACAATTCAAGGAGAGCTTGGTTCATGGCGCAACGCCTTCTGCGGCCGCACGGATGGCGGCGAGATCGAGTTTCTTCATGGTCATCAGGGCCCGCATCGCGCGCTCGGCGCGGACCGGATCGGGATCGGATACCAGCTCCCCCAGACCGTCGGGCACGACCTGCCAGGACACGCCATAACGATCCTTCAACCAGCCGCAGTGCCCTTCCTGCCCGCCATCGGCGATCAACGCTGCCCAATAGTGATCCACCTCACCCGCATCCTTGCAAGGGATGGACAGCGAGATTGCTTCGGTGAACGAAAATTGCGGTCCACCGTTCAACGCCTGGAAGCGTTGGCCGAGCAGATGGAACTCCACCATCAGCGCGGTTCCGGCTGGGAACGGCGCGCCCGCGCCATAGCGGGAGACCGTGTCGATGGCAGCAGCGGGAAACAACGAGACATAGAAGTTCGCGGCCGCTTCCGCTTGGCCGTCGAACCACAGACATGGGGCGATCCCGGACATGGAGTCGCCTCAGCCCTTGTTCGGCCCGACGAGCGCGAACATCGCGCCTTGCGGGTCGCGCGCCTGCAGGATCCACTGGCCTCCCGGCACTTCGTGCGGTTCCAGCAGCACAACACCGCCGGCGGCGTTCACGCGGGCTCGGGCGGCCTGGATATCATCGACGTTGAAGTAATAGAGCCACATCGGCCGCGGAAAATCGGGGCTGTTCATCATGCCACCGATTGCCTCGTCGCCGGCATTGAACAGGAGGTAGGTGCCCAAAGGACCCATATCCATCGCCGAGGATTTGGCCCACCCGAATTGCGTGCCGTAGAACGTCAGCGCCGCCTGCCAATCGGTGGTGTGCAGTTCATGCCACCCGCCATGACCAGGTTGGCCCGGTGCGAACGAGGAACTGGGACCGTGACAGTCGCTGCTGGGCGCCATCACATAGATCGCGGCACCCTGGGGATCGGCGACCATTGCCATTCGGCCAATGAAGGGGATGTCGGTCGGGGGCATGTATGTGGTCCCGCCAGCCGCGGTGATCCGGGCGACACTGTCATCGACATCCACGACGTTGACATAACCGAACCATCCCGGGCGCATGCCATTCGCCGCGGCATCGGCGGGGATTTCCATGAGCCCGCCCACGTGTTCGGCACCGGCGGCCCAAAGCCGGTAATCCATGCCCGGTTGACCACTGTCCTGAACCGACCAGCCCACCACCGTGCCATAGAACCGGACTGCGGCGTCTACGTCGTTGGTCATCAACTCATACCAGATGAAACTGGAAGATGTGCTCGGCATCGTGTGTTTCCTTTCAATGTTGGGAGGACCGAAACAACAGGCCGAAATAGGACTTGAGATGCCCGACACTGTCCCGCGCCACCTCCGGCCCGCCACGTGCCTTCGCGAGGATGAACGCGCCTTGCAGGACCGCCTGGGTGTGCAGCGCCAGTGATCGGGGCGAGACGCCGGTCACGCCATATTCTGCCATTGCCGCGGCGATATCGGCCTCCAGCGTGCTGGCATGATCGGAAATGCAAGTATTGCAGGCTTCCCGAATGGCCGGACTGATGGCGAATGCCTCCTGCACCATGGTGCCGACGAGGCAGGTAAAGCCCTCAACCGGGCCGCTTATCAGGTCGGCTCGGAAATCGATGTAGCCCAGCACCCGATCCAGCGGGTCCGGAAGGTCGTGATAGGGCGCGGCGGCGAACAACGCGCCGGTGATTTCCGACCAGTACTCGGCGGCCGCCACGGCCATGGCTTCCTTGCTGGCGAAATGGTGAAAGAATGCCCCCTTGGTTACGCCTGCCGCCGTGCAGAGTTCCTCCACCGAAGTCGCGCTGTACCCCTTGGTGCGGATCACACCGGTTGCCGCCTGCAATAACTTGATGCCGGCATTGGCGGATGGGCTTCGAGGGGTAGTGGGACGGCTCATGACCGGAAGATACCAACCGGTTGGTATGTGTCAAGGGTGATAAGGCCCTCGACGCCGACCGCGCCAAAACGGACCAGGAGTCCCTGACGAATTCGGAAACAATGCGTGGGGTCGGCCATTCGACGGGCGATGTATGCGCCGACGCCCTCGGCCGATCGCTCCGATTACGCGCGGCCCCGTCACTCCCACTCGATCGTCCCAGGCGGCTTGCTGGTGATATCGTAGGTGACGCGGTTGATCCCCCGCACCTCATTCACGATCCGCCCCGCAACCCGGGTCAGGAACGCCATGTCGAACGGATAGACATCCGCGGTCATCCCGTCGGTGCTGGTGACCGCCCGCAGCGCACATGCGTAATCATAGGTCCGGCCGTCGCCCATCACGCCCACGGTGCGCACCGGCAGCAACACGGCAAACGCCTGCCAGATCGCGTCATACAGGCCGGCGGCCCGGATTTCCTCCAGATAGATCGCATCCGCCTTGCGCAGGATCTCCGCCCTCTCCCGCGTGATCGCGCCGGGGATGCGAATCGCCAGGCCGGGGCCGGGAAACGGATGCCGTCCGACAATGATCTCCGGAATGCCCAGTTCCCGGCCGAGGACACGGACCTCGTCCTTGAACAACTCCCGCAGCGGCTCGACCAGTTGCATGCGCATCCGCTCGGGCAGGCCGCCCACGTTGTGGTGCGACTTGATGGTCACCGACGGGCCGCCGGTAAAGCTCACGCTCTCGATCACGTCGGGGTACAGCGTGCCCTGAGCCAGGTAGTCGGCACCGCCGATCCGGGCGGCCTCCTCCTCGAACACCTCGATGAACAACCGGCCGATGGTCTTGCGCTTGATCTCCGGATCGGTGACGCCGTCCAATTCGCGCAGGAACAGGTCGGACGCATCGCGGTGCACCAGCCTGATGTTGAAGCGGTCGCGGAAGGTGGTGACGACGTCGTCGGCCTCTCCGTGCCGCAGCAGCCCGTGATCGACGAAGATGCAGGTCAACTGGTCCCCGATCGCCTCATGGATCAGCACCGCCGCGACCGAGGAATCGACTCCCCCCGACAGTCCGCAGATCACCCGGCCGGCGCCGACCTGCGCACGGATACGGGCGATCTCGGTCGCGCGGAACCCGGCCATGGTCCATGAACCGGTCAGACCGGCGACCTTGTGCGTGAAGTTGCGCAGCAACTGGGCCCCGTGCGGGGTATGCGCGACCTCCGGGTGGAACATCAGGCCATAGAATTTGCGGGCGTCGTCGGCGAACAGGGCGAAGGGCGCGCCTTCGCTGGAGGCAACGGTGCGGAAGCCTGGCGGCAAGTGGGTGACCCGGTCACCATGGCTCATCCAGACCTGCTCACGCGCACCCTGGTGCCAGACGCCGTCCAGCAGGTCGCACTGGCCCGTGACATCCACGAACGCACGCCCGAACTCCCGGTGATCGGAGCCCTGGGTCTGACCACCAAGCTGGGCGGCCATGACCATCTGGCCGTAGCAGATCCCAAGGACGGGGACGCCTTGCTCGAAGACCATCTGCGGCGCACGAGGCGATTCGCCCTCATGCACGCTGGCGGGGCCACCGGAGAGGATGAACGCGCGGGCGCGAAAGGCCCGGATGCGCTCCGGATCAGCGTTGAAGGGCCATATCTCGCAATAGACCCCGGATTCGCGCAGGCGGCGGGCGATCAACTGGGTGACCTGGCTGCCGAAATCCAGGATCAGGACGCGTTCGTCGGTGTCGGCGGGATCAGGCAGGGGAGAGGGCATTGGGGTTTCCCGGGCGAGCATGATCCGCCGGCTTGGACCACGCCTTGGACCTTGAACGCAAGCGACGGTTGGGGCGTGCAGCAATTCTCAATTATGGCCGAATAAGGCATTCTCCTCGTCAGGCTTGGCCTTGACCCGGGTTTCATCGCGCCGTTTTCGACCGTGGGTGTGCGATTCTGGTGTTCGAAGTGGGCGGCATTGGGGTGGCGCGGGGATCCTGGGGCATGGGAAGCGGGCGAGTGTTTGCTTTTTGTTCTAAATCGGACGCAGGATCGGTGGCAAGCTAAAAGTGGACTTCGGCTGTAAGATGCGGGCTTTTGGGGTCAAAACCCCCGGATTGCCCTCGGGTTTTTGCTATTTTGCCTGGATTTTGGGCGAAGGTTAACAAAAATCCCGAATGGTTAAGTTAGCGCAAAACCGCCTGTTGGCGATTTCCACCAAAGCTCACATCCGAGTTTCAGATCGGGCTATTAGTCTCTGATATAACACGATATATTAAGTTTCTTAAGATTCTACATTAAGTATGGATTTTCCGTAATCCGTTCCGATCGGGCGCGGATAAGGGCGCGTTTCGTTACGAGGCAATGCGGGACTCAGGGGGTATTGTTCCGGTTCCATGCGGTTAATCCTGTCGTTCATGATTGCCTGCGGATTGGGCAGATGACTGCTTTCGAGGCGGGCCAGAGACCGGTCAGAGTCGGGTGGCCTTGGGTGAGACGGCACCGAGCCAGAATGATAACCGCTGTGGGGCGTGGGCGTGTTGGACCTGCCGGGAAGCGGCCATGTCAGCGCGATGGGTGGGGGCGTGACGTCCCGTGACCGTTCGCTTCGGCTTGCCCGGTTGCCATCGGTCGTATCCCACGCCTCGCGCCCAATCGATGCGGCGGAATCAATCACCGCCCAGATCGCAGCACTCGTGATACCTCGGCGCGCGCCTGGGCCCCCACCGTCGGCGGATCGAGTTGTGTCCACCGTCCGGCTGGTGTTCAGTTCCGGTGGGAAACGTCTCGGGAGGAGAGCAGGATGGCGGACAAGGTCGGTTTCGTCGGTCTCGGCAATATGGGTGGGCCAATGGCCCGTAACCTGCTGAAGGCGGGCGTGAGTTTGGTCGTGCACGACCTTGATCCGCGCAAGGTGCAGTCGCTGGCGGAAGCCGGTGCCGAAGTCGCCGCCTCGCCGGAGGCCGTGGCCAGGGAAACCACCCGCTCCATCTGCATGGTGGAAACCACCGCTCAGGCGGAATCCGTCATCCTGGGCGAGCATGGCTTCGCGCGTGGCGCCAGCTCCGGCCACGTCGTGATCTGCATGAGCACGGTCGATCCGTTCAAACTGCGGGAGATGGCGGTCCGCCTGTCCGAACGCGGGATCGCCGTGCTGGACGCCCCCGTCAGCGGTGGCACCAAGGGCGCGGCCGAGGGCACATTGTCGATCATCGTCGGCGGCGACAAGGCAATGTTCGCTTCCTGCGAGCCCCTGTTCAACTCCATGGGCGCCAACGTCTTCCATGCCGGAGGCTTGGGCAACGGCATCGCGATGAAACTGATCAACAACATGCTGTTGCAGGTGAATACCGTGGCCGTGGCGGAAGGGCTGGTGATGGGCGTGAAGGCGGGGCTCGACATCCAGCAATTGTTCGACGTGATCAGCGCCAGTTCAGGCAATTCCTATGCCTTCGCCAACCGAGGCCACCGCATGATCACCCGCAATTTCGCCCCGTCGGGAACGGTCGACATCTCCTACAAGGACCAGGAGTTGGAGACTGCGTTTGCCAAGCAACTGGGCGTGCCGGTGCTGCTCGCGAACGTGACCCAGCAGGTCTATCAGATGGCGCGCGCCGCGGGGCTGAACAAGGAAGAAGGCGCCGCGGTGGTGAAAGTGTATGAGCGGATGACCGGGGTGACCGTGGGGTAGACGGGACGAATGACCGGCGGCGGTCGTGCGGGATCAGGACGCCGATCGCGGTGCGGATATGTCGGATATGCGGCCGCCAGGACCTGACTGGCGCGCCGATCAAGCCTGGAAAGGTTCGAAGACACGCCATGCCTCATGCCCTGGCACGCCCCCTCCTCTTGCTTCTCATCCTTGCCGTGCCGCTCGCCGCCCGTTCGGCCGATCTCCCGGGTGTCACGGTCGAAACCCTGGTCAAGACCAGCACTTCCTGGGACGGCACCGATTACCAGCACTATCCCGCCGGACCGCCCGAATTGACGGTGCTGAAAATCACCATCGCGCCGAACACCGCGCTGCCGTGGCACACGCATCCGATGCCGAACGCGGCCTACGTGGAGTCGGGAGAACTCTTGGTCGAGAAACGGGAGGGCGGGGCGACAAAGCGCCTGGTCGCGGGAGATGTTCTGCCAGAGATGGTGCAAGCCCGCCATCGCGGCGTGACAGGTTCGGCCGGCGTTGTCCTGATCGTCTTCTACGCGGGGACCAAGGGAATGCCCCTGTCCGAATGACACGCACACCGGAGAAGCGCCGCGCAAGGACCACGCCGGAGCCCTCCCCTGGTCCTTCCAGGCGCCCTTCCCCGCGCGATTGACACACCGTCCGACCGCGGCGCACCCTTCCCCAATCGCAAGTTCCAACCTGGGAGTTGCGCAAATCGCCGCACCGCACGGGGAGGACGCCGACTTGGCCATCGACTATGAAAAACGCGACGGGGTCGCCTATATCACCCTCAACAACCCCACCAAGGCGAACATCCTCGACAAGCCGACCTCGGACGCCATTTCCGAGGCGTGGATCGACCTGTGGGAAGACCGCTCGATCCGCTGCGCCATCCTGACCGGCAAGGGTGACACGCATTTCTGCGGCGGCCACAACCTGGCGCCCAGGCCCGACATCACGGCGGAGGAGCGGGAGTACCTGCGCACCCAACGCATCTTCTGGCCGCTGGCCGGCACGGTGCACGGGCAGAAGACCGGCGTCGATGGGCGGATGGGGGACCATTACCCCCGGGTTTGGAAACCGGTCATCGCGGCGGTCAACGGCTGGGCCGCGGGCGCGGGCCTTTATATCCTGCTGGCCTCCACCGACATCCGCATCGCCAGCGCCGAACACGCCCGCTTCAAATTCGCCCTCACCACCCAGGGCTGGCTCGGCCACGGTCCCGGGGCGTCCCTGCTGGCCAAGCAGCTTCGCTACATCGACGCCATGAAGATCATGCTGACCGACGATCCGTTCGACGCGCAGGAAGCCTTGCGGATCGGCGTGGTCAACGAGGTCGTGCCACATGCCCAACTGCTGGAACGGGCGGAGAAGATCGCCCGCCATATCTGCACCCTGCCCCCGGTCGCGGTGCGCATGATGAAGGAATTCCTGGTCCGGTTCGGCGACCTGCCGACCGACCAGGCCTGGCATGTGCAGAACCTGATCAACTCCCTGCTGATCCAGACGACGATCGACGGAGAGGAAGGGCGGCAGGCGTTCAACGAAAAGCGCAAGCCGAACTTTACGGGCACCTTGCGCCGCCGGGGCGAGGCATGGCCCGCGTTGTCTGAAGCGGATGCCAAGCGGCTGGACGCCGCCTATCGCAGCGGGGAGTTCTGAGCTGCCGTATGGGTGCCGGTGGTGGTTCCGCCCTGAAGGTGCGGATTAACGACGCGATCTCTGTGCCCATAATCGTTTCGCATGCACCAAACCGCGCGCGTATGCCAGTCGACAATTGCGTCGACTGGTCTCAGCGGAGGCAAGCTTCGAACACGCGTCGATAATTCCCACCCAGCAGCTTCGCGGTTTCTTCCGCATTAAACCGCGTGCGTAACTCGGCCGCGAGCTGCGGCAGCTCAGCATAGCTCGGCATCGTGCTGGGGCCCACCAACCCCAGATGATCCGTGCCGAGGCCGACGTGGTCGATGCCGGCGACATCGACCATGCGCGCGAATCCCTCGGCATAAGCGCGGTAACTGTCGAAATAGGCCTTCACCGGCCAGAGCCCGATCACGCCCCCCGTCGCGGCGATGGCGCGGGCATGGTCAGGCGCGATTCGGCGTGTCCAAGGCGCCGGCCGCCCGGTGAGTGAGGTATGCGACAGCACGAGCGGCCTGGTGGTGACCGCAGCCGCCTGCTTCACCAACTCGTAGGTGCCATGTGCCACATCGACGACGACGCCGCGTTTGTTGCAGCGGCGAATGACCTCGGCCCCAGCCGCCGTGAGCCCGTTATGGACGGCAGGCTCGGTCTGGATGTCGCCCAGCTCATTCGGGCGATAGTGCATGATCTGCAGATGCCGGAGCCGCCATTTCTCGTAGGCCTCGTCGACGCGGTCAGGCTTGCCCTCCAGGAAATCGCCACCTTCGGACGAGACGATGATCGATGGCCGCTCCGAACGCGCGGCCGCGAGTGAGGCCGCATCGCCGATAACGTTGAGCCCTTGGTCGTGTACCAGCCGGAACAAACGTGCGAAGGCAAGCTGGGTGTGAGCATAGAGTTCGCCAGGCTCCGGATCGCGGAATGGTCGTAAACGGCCTTCGATGAGCCGGACGGTGGGTGAATCGGAGACCACGGCCAGACAAATCACCGCCATCCCGCCCTGGCGCATCGGTTCGGCGACGGGTGCGAACGGATAGTTGCCGTTCTGGCTCCGGACGTACAGGAGGTGTCCGGCATGGGAATGGATATCAATGGTCAGGCCGGTTACCGGTGCGGCCGCGGCGGGGACCGACAAGGTTGCCAGCGAACCGGCGACCAGTGTGCGGCGTGTGATGCCGATCCGCCTTGCGCCGCGTAGCTGGTAGCGCCAGCCGGCCGGATCGTCACGGAGCACATGCCACGTACCGGAAAGACGCAGCGCTGCGTCGCCGAACTCGATCGCATTCTCAGCAAAGACCTCGACGACGGCCAGGGGGTTGGCGACCACGCAGCCGGCGCAACAATTCGGTTCACCGGTCAGAAGGAAATAGCCAGCCGTCCGCACGGACATCGCGGTGTTGGGCCAGCCGACAATTTCGACCACACTGTCGTGGGCGGCATCGGCGCGGGTCGTCGCGATATCGTGCCATGAGACGCAGTCAACCAGTTCCCCCGAAGCGACAGGCGCTGCATTCGGGCGTGTCGCCAGACGATCGAAGATGCTGGGGAGGGTATCCAAAGCTTCGTCGAGAGCAGGCCGCCTGGCTTCTGACTCCGTTGAGTCGCCATGCCGGGTCGCGCGGATGCGCAGCCGTTGGTTGACCGCCGGGTCACGGTTGCGGGTCGCCATGCCGCTCATGCTGGGTGTTTGCGTCTGCCGGCCATCATTGTCACGATAACCGCATCAAGGTCGGGCTCAGCGCCGCTCGATATTCGGCAAGAACGCGGTCATCAGCCCCATGATCGGCAGGAAGGAGCAAAGCTGATAGACCAGTTCGATGCTGGTCATGTCGGCGACCTTGCCGAGCGCGGCGGCGCCGAGACCGCCGAGGCCGAAGGAGAAGCCGAACATCATGCCGGCGACCATGCCGACGCGGCCGGGCATCAACTCCTGCGCATAGACGATGATGGCGGAAAAGGCGGAGGCCATGATCAGTCCGATGATCACCGTCAGCACGCCGGTCCACATCAGCCCGGCATAGGGCAGCGCCAGGGCAAACGGCAGCGCCCCCAGAATCGAGAACCAGATCACCGGCTTGCGCCCGAACCGGTCGCCGATGATCCCGCCAGCGAAGGTTCCGACCGCGCTCGCCCCCAGGAAGACGAACAGGTGCATCTGCGCGTTCTGCACCGAGACATGGAATTTCTCGATCAGGTAGAACGTGTAGTACGAGCTCAGGCTGGATGTGTAGACGTTTTTCGAGAACAGCAGCACCAGCACAACGGTCAGCGCGGTGACCACGGTGGCGCGCGGCCAGGGCGACGCCGCGGCCGGCGGTGCGGCCCGCTTGCCACGGCGAGCCGCCATCGCTGGGTGGCGACTGTACCAAAGACTGACATAGGTCAGCAGCGCGATCGCCAGCAAAGCCGCGGCCGAGAACCAGGCGATGCTGGTCTGACCACGCGGCGCCACGACAAAGGCCGCCAGCAGCGGGCCGATGGCCGACCCGGTGCTGCCACCGACCTGGAACAGCGACTGGGCGAACCCGTAACGCCCACCCGAGGCCATGCGCGCGACCCGGGACGACTCGGGATGGAAAACCGAGGAGCCGATCCCGACCAGAGCCGCGGCAAACAGGATCACGCCATAGCTGTTTGCGACCGCCAGCAGCAGCAACCCGATCAGGCTACATGCCATGGCAATCGGCAGGGAATAAGGCTGCGGATGCTTGTCGGTGACAAGGCCGACGACCGGTTGCAGCATGGAGGCCGTCAGTTGGAATGCCAACGTGATCAGGCCAATCTGTGCGAAATCAAGCTGGTAACTGTCTTTCAGGATCGGATACAGCGCCGGCACCAGCGATTGGTTCATGTCGTTCAGCAGATGGCAAACGCTCAGCGACACCAGGATGGCGAAGGTGGTGTTGCTGTCCACCGGCCGTGACTCCGCGACATTGACCGGGGCCGTGGCGGCTGAACTCATCGGCACACTGGCAGCGGTTCCGGCACTGCCAATGCCGGCGGATAAGGTGTTCTCGCTCAAGCGCCCGTCCTGACCTATCTGGTGTGTTTGCCAGTATGACAATTATCGCGACGTCGACCTATGCGTCACCGGTCTGGCAGCCATCCAGACTATCGCCGCGATGCAACAAAGTTGGCTAACATTCGCCCCAATTGGTGATGACAGTCACTGAGCCACGCGTTGAGTCAACCGACTTTCGGCGTCGAGGCCATAGCTGGAGGTTGGTATGCCTATCTCGAGACGGGAACCACGCACTGCCCGCCAATTTGCGGTGACGGTTGCGGTTATCCTGGGATTGCTGGCCGTTCATTGGATCGTATCGGATTGGAGTGCTTTGCCGAGGCTGATTTCCTCCGCCCTTGCCGCTATCCAGTAGAGGATGGTCACGCTGAGCGGACCGTAACAGCGTGTGAATCATACGACACAACGAACCGCCAGAGCGGTTCGCCGGTCCCAGTGTTTGGCGGTTCCATTGGTTGGCGGTTCCGATTTTCGGCGGTCCTGATCTTCGGCGGTCTTGATCTTCGGCGGTTTCAGTCACGGTGAAACCGCGCCGGGTGCGGCGATGTCTGGGTCAAGCGCGCGTTTGGCCAGGCGGCCGCGCTCCGATCGGCCGGAGGTCACGGGGGCTGGCATGAGGCTACACCGAGTAGAGAACCCTGGTTCGCCCATAGGGTAAAATGTGCGGGGTAAAATGCGCAGCATAGATGCGCGGGATGAAAGCGCATCAACCCGATAGCGCTCGGCTGTCAGCGGCTCCCAAGACTCGCAGGGCTCGATCCCGCACCAGCAGCACCGCCCCTTGATCGGCCATCACGCCTGGGAGCATCGCGCGCCCCTCGAAGCGCTCTACAGGGCGTTCCTCCCGCACGATGCGAAACTCCCGCAGGCGGCGGCCGGAGTTCTCGCCCGCCCGCACAGGGGTCGCGCGTTCCGGATCGTAAACCACCAGCGATACGGTCGCATCGGCCGGCAGCTCGGTTGCCTCGGCCACCAGCCCGTTCGGTTCACGACGCAAGGACAGGGCCAGGGGAAGAGGGAGCGCGGCCGTCATCGCGGTTTGCACCCGGCGACGGTCGGAACCAACGACCATGGCCGATCCGTTGATCACCAGGGCCGGCGTATAGACCTCGGCCGCCAGGACTGCCGCATAGGCGCGCTGGCGATTGGTCCAGTCCCGGCTGGCAAAGGGATCGCGCCACCCCAGCCGGTCCCAATAATCGACATGCCACGCCAGTCCGATGACGTCGGGCTGACGCGACAACTCGCCCAGCAGCGCATCCGCCGGCGGGCAGGACGAGCACCCCTGGGAGGTGAAAAGTTCCAGCACCACAGGCCCGGCAGCGGCCCGCGCCGCGCCCGCCGCACAGACCGCCAGCCCACCCAGGATCGCCGTTCTCCGCCGCATGATCCGCCCTCCAGGTCGATGAGGATCGGTCTCGGCACCCGGGCCAACGTTACACCGGATCAGGTGACAGCGATGGGGGACCCGTTGGAGCCGGTGGCCCCTTTGATCGGGGCCGGGCAGAAAATATACACGAACCGGTATTTGCGTTCGGCGATCAGCTCGTCGAACACAAGATTCTCATGGTTCAGGATTCCGTGCTTGGCGATCAGCATTCCGTGCACCGGGAAAGCCAGGGTCTTGTCGGGATTCGGCACGACCTCGGTCGCCCAACTGTCGGCCCCGGTCAGCGCCAGATCCTTCTGGATGATCCAGTTCGCGACTTCCACGCCGATCCCGGGCTCCCCGGCATTGTAGCGGTCGTTGTTTTTCATCCACAGCGAGCCCCAGCCGGTGTGGAAGAAGATACCATCGCCCGGTTTGATGTCGGCCTCTTGCATGTTTTGCCGTTGCAGGGCAGCGCGGATATCGGCGACCGAGATTTCCTGTCCGGCATCCATCATGCCGCCCTTCAGCCCCGCCATGTCGATCAGATGGCCGCGGGTGAGAATCGGCTTCAGTTTCTCGACACCGAGTTTCTGCAAGCCGTAGGCGCCGCCGATGTCCTGCTCGGTGAAACCATTGTAGTAGCGCATCTCGTTCTTGTCGCCGTCCCTGCCCTGCTGGATGCCGATGTGACCCAGGCCGTCGAACTGGGTGCCGGTCTGACCGATCTCGGTCGCCAGAAACTCGTCGTTGTAGATCAGCTTGTTGGCGCCGAACGGACCGCCGGTCGGAGCGCCGGGAATACGCAGGCTGAAAGCGCGCGCGCCGAACATGGGCATGCCGGCCTCGTAGACACGGCCGATCTTGTAAGTCTTGCCATCTTTGATCCAGGTGACCGCATCCAGGGTCTTGGCGGGGGTCATGTGGTTGGAAGCCCCAGCCTCGTCCGTCGCGCCCCATTTGGACGGCCACCATTTATCCTGCGCGGCGGGCGCGGCACCTTGCGCCTGAGCCTGCGCAATCGGGGCCAGGCCGAATTTGCCATGCGTGGCCCCCGCCACGGCCCCCAGCGCGCCGAGGCCGGCGGTCTTGAGGAAGCCGCGCCGGTCGTCGCGCGGGACATTACCGTTGGATGTTGTCATGTATGTTTCCTCCCCTGCCCCGTCGGACGTTGGGTAGACTATCCACCATGCTATGGTCTGTCGTCCATTGTTTGGTTGAACCGACATCGGATCATCATTCATGGTCGTGAGTCGGTTGGCGAACCGCCACCGATCGAACCGGAGGGACCACCCTGTCACTCTTTGACCGCGACAAATCGGCCGACCGCACCCCGGTATCGCTGATCACCGGTTTCCTTGGCAGCGGCAAGACGACCCTGCTGAACGCCCTGCTGCGCCACGCGGACATGGCCGACAGCGCCGTGATCGTGAACGAGTTCGGCGAAATCGGCCTGGACCACCTGCTGATCGAAGCCGTCAGCGGCGAGGTCGCGGTCATGGCCAATGGCTGCATCTGCTGCACCGTGCGGAGCGATCTGGCGGACACGATCCGCGACCTGCTGGCCCGTCGGGATACGGGCGAGGTGCCGCCATTCGGCCGGGTTCTGATCGAGACCACCGGCCTCGCGGACCCCGCCCCGATCGTGCAGATGCTGCTGAACAATCCGCTGGTCAGCCATTTTGCGCGTCTGGATGCGGTGGTGACGACGGTGGACGCGGTGAACGCCGGCCGGCAATTGGATGAGCATGCCCAGGCGGTCAAACAGGTGGCGATCGCGGATCGATTGCTGCTGACGAAGACGGATTTGACGGATGGGACTGCACTGGTCGAACGGCTGGCGGCGATCAATCCGGCGGCGCCGATCATCCGGGTGGCGCATGGCGCTGTCGCGCCGGACCTCCTGTTCGGGGCTGCCCTGTTCGACCCGGCCGGGAAGACCGTCGATGTCCAACGCTGGCTGAACGAGGCAGCCTATCGAGATCGTGCCGAACACGTGCATCCGGACCATGAAGATCGGTGGGAAGAGGCGGAGCGGACGGAGGGGGAGAGGTGTGGCGATCACGATGATGAGGCGGGACATCGGGGCCAGACGGGGCACTCACATCACGCTCATCACGTGCATGGCGATGGGATCGACTCGTTCTGCCTCACCTACACCGAACCGCTCGACTGGAACGCGGTATCGGGCTGGCTGGCGATGTTGCGCGGGGCACGCGGGCCGGACCTGCTGCGGGTAAAGGGAATTCTGCACCTGCGCGAGGAAGCCGGACCGGTGGTCATCCACGGCGTGCACCACGTGTTTCATCCGCCGGTGCGCCTGGATGTTTGGCCGGATCCGGATCGCAGGTCCCGGATCGTCTTCATCACGCGCGACCTGCCGCGCGCGGCGATCGAGGCCGCGGCGGCTGGCTTCGGCCTTTGATGGGTTGGCCGGCCCGGAAACGCCATGTTATGGAACACCGGGCGCTGAGCCGTGATGACGGGTCGGGTCGATGGGTCAACATGTCCGGGCAGGTTTCCCGGCGGTTAGCAAGAAAGGAAACGGGCCATGGCCGTAAAGGTCGCGATTAACGGATTTGGACGCATCGGGCGCCTCGTGCTGCGCGCCATCGTCGAGAGCGGACGGGACGATGTGGTCCCCGTCGCGATCAACGACCTGGGCAGCGTTGAGGCCAACGCGCACCTGTTCGCCTATGACAGCGTGCATGGCCGCTTCCCCGGCCAGATCGAGGTGTCCGGCAACACCATCACCATCCGCCACAATGGCAAGGTGTATGGCCCGCTGACCGTCTCGGCCGAACGCGACCCGACCAAGGTGCCCTATCAGGGCGTCGACGTGGCTCTGGAATGCACGGGGATTTTTGCCAGCAAGGCCAAGGCCTCGGCCCTGCTGACGGCGGGCGCGCGCAAGGTGTTGATCTCTGCGCCGGCGGATGAGGTGGACGCGACCATCGTGTATGGCGTCAACCACAAGACCCTGACGAAGGACATGACGGTCATTTCCAACGCGTCCTGCACCACCAACTGCTTGGCGCCGATGGCGAAGATCCTGCACGACCGGTTCGGCATCCTGCGTGGCTATATGGTCACCATTCACGCCTATACGGGCGACCAGAACACCGTCGACACCCTGCACAGCGATCTGCACCGCGCGCGTGCCGCGGCGGTCTCGGCCATCCCGACCTCCACCGGGGCCGCTCGCGCGGTGGGCCTGGTCTTGCCCGAGTTGAAGGGCAAGCTGGACGGCACCGCCATCCGCATCCCGACCCCGAACGTGTCGTTGGTGTCACTCGACGTGAACCTGGCAAAGCAGGCCACCAAGGACGAAATCAACGCCGCCATGCTGGACGCCTCCAAGGGCGAGCTGGCTGGGATCCTGGCCTACAACACCGCCAAACTGGTCAGCATCGACTTCAACCACAACCCGGCGTCCTGCACGTTCGATTCGACACAGACCGCGGTGGTAGATGGCGCGATGGCCCGGGTGATGGGCTGGTACGACAACGAATGGGGCTTCTCCAACCGTATGTCGGATACGGCCGCCCTGTTCGGCAGCCTGTGACGATCGCACCGGCCCCGCTTCGCAAAGGGGCCGGTCGGTTGCATCAACCGGGGCCGCGGTCTTGTCCACGACCGGGCCGCGGCTGCGGTGGTCCCGCCCCTGTTTCCTCGACGGGAGCCTGAGATGGCGTTCAAAACCCTGGATAACCTCGACGTCGCGGGCAAGCATGTGCTGATGCGCGCCGATCTGAACGTGCCCGTGCGCGACGGCAAGATCTCCGACCTGACGCGGATCGAGCGCTTGTCGCCGACCATCCGCGAACTGTCCGGCAAGGGTGCCAGGGTCATCATATGCAGCCACTTTGACCGGCCCAAGGGCAAACGCGTGCCGGACATGTCACTTGCCCCCATGGCCGTGGCGCTGGGCCAGGTGCTGGGCCGGCAGGTACGGTTCGCCGAGGACTGCATCGGGGTTGCCGCCGAACAGGCGGTCGAGCGGATGGCGGATGGCGATGTTCTGGTGCTGGAAAACACCCGCTTCCACGCCGGCGAGGAAAAGAACGATCCCGCCTTCGCGGCCTCCCTGGCCGGGTTGGCCGATATTTTTGTCAACGACGCGTTCTCCGCCGCCCATCGTGCGCATGCCAGTACGGAGGGGGTGGCGCATATCCTGCCATCCTATGCCGGGCGGCTGATGCAGGCGGAGTTGGAGGCTCTGGACGCGGCCTTGGGCACCCCGGTCCGCCCGGTTGCCGCTGTCGTTGGTGGCGCCAAGGTGTCCACCAAGCTGGAATTGCTGGGAAACTTGGTGGGGCGGGTGAATGTGCTGGTGATCGGCGGCGCCATGGCCAATACCTTTCTGGCCGCACAGGGCATAAGCGTCGGCAAGTCCCTGCAGGAAGCCGATATGCATGACACGGCCCGCACCATCCTGGCTCAGGCCAAGGCCGCGGGCTGCGAGGTGATGCTGCCGACCGACGCGGTCGTCGCCACCGAGTTCAAGCCAAATCCGCCGACCCGGACGGTGATGATCGACGCGGTGCCGGCGGATACGATGATCCTGGATGTCGGACCGGTCTCTGTCGCGGCGGTGATCGCCCGGTTAGGGACCTTACGGACTCTGGTTTGGAACGGTCCGTTGGGTGCGTTCGAAACGCCGCCATTCGATGCGTCCACCGTGGCGCTGGCAAAGGCGGTGGCGTCCGCGACGGCTACCAGATCCCTGCGCAGCGTGGCCGGGGGTGGCGATACGGTGTCGGCGCTGCGTCACGCCGGCGTGGCGGACCGAATGAGCTACGTGTCCACGGCAGGCGGGGCTTTCCTGGAGTGGTTGGAGGGGAAAGTGTTGCCTGGGGTGGCGGCTTTGGGCTGACGTTGACGATCTGAAACAGCGGGACGGAGGATGTGGTAGCTATCCTCCGTCTTGCCAACCGCAGGGTATCGGTCCAATCATTGGAATGCCGGCGTTGAGCCTGGGGATCCTTCAGGTGTTGGCACTCCGCCGAGCTTCCCCACCCGTGCGTCATAGCAAGGGCCAGGTCGGCAAGCCGCACGAGGACGTAGCATACTGCCCTCGTGCGCTCGCTACTCTGCCGTCACCCAGGACAGTTCAACGTCATATCAGCACGAATCCGATTGCCGTATTGACCGTATCCCTGATGACCCCGAGGACGGCATTGATCGCCGCTTCCACCGCCAGCAGTGTCATACCGCTCATCGCGAGGAAGACATTTGCTGATGCGATCTTCTGCATACGATACAGGGCATCGGCGACTTCCCTGGAATAATCCCCCGCAAGTACTCCACGTTCAATGTCGGCCAACTGCGTGGCAATCTTCTGCAGTTCGACGGATGCGAAGCGTTGGACTGCTGGCCAATGTTCCTTGAATGCGGCGCCCCCGGCACCAAACATCTTCTGGACGAGGTCGTTTACGTCAAGTGCTGGCATTTACTTATCTCCTCTCTTCTTGGCAATCTCAAGCGCAAGGATCACGCGGATCGCCTGCTGGTTGCTCTGACGAAGCCGCGCTACTTCTTTCGGTGTAAGGCCTTGGTCGGCCTTCAATTTGTGCAAATTCTCGAGCTCGACAATATACTTGTCCAAATTTTCTACCTGATCAACTGTGGTCTCGTTGTTTGTTTGAGACACTACTGTCCGGTTGACGGCGAACGAACTTTCGGTAGGCATCTGAAAAGGAATGGCTTTCAGGCGTTTTTGCATGGTGTCGATTTGAAGTTGGCGGCGATTTCCGGGACCCTTTTCCGGGGAGGGCCCGTCCATGAACGCCGGAAAGACGATATTCTCGCAGCTGATGGATTGCCTGCCCTGGAGCACGTTCGCTCGGCTCGTCGCGCATCATCACGGCGACCAAGATGTGCGAACATTTCCGTGCACCGA
>Ga0082335_1002514_pt1 | contig 33937 bp, 33 predicted proteins | sample Subgrocontami58m_FD_72375 | JGI IMG/M metagenome (GOLD analysis project Ga0082335, IMG submission 72375) | Subsurface groundwater microbial communities from S. Glens Falls, New York, USA - GMW37 contaminated, 5.8 m (SPADES assembly) (version 2) ... | reverse complement strand
ATTTTGTTATGATTGTGGCATTCGTTTTTGTTCTATACTGTTCACGATGTCGTGACCCAAAAGTGTCTACGATGTCGTGAACCCTGACAATTACTAGCTAAACCTTTAGATACAAAGTCAATAAGATTCGGCTCAGGAACTGTTCCAGCAAGTTCCAACGCCCACAATTGATCCATCGTTGTTCCATTGTGAAAAGGAAATTCAAGAAGTGCCCCAATTGATTGGCGGTTTTTTGTCGGCAACAAACTGAGTCGAGAAGAAAAACCGTCTTGCAGAAGTGATAGTAGATGTAAGATTTCTGGTCTCCACTCTATTGAACAGCGAAATCTCTCTCTTTGCTTTGCATCTTTGATTTTATCTTTCTTGGTCTCGATTTGAACAGAAAAATTATCTTTCCACATTATCAGAAGATCCTCAATTCTCTTCAGAAAGGGGGAAATTTCTTCTTTTGACCGTGTCTGAAGAATTACTACTGCGGCTTCACGATAAGAGGATTTCAGTAATAAATCGTCAATAGAAAATGTATCTGGATGTTTTAAGATGACACACGAGGCGAAGTATTCTTGGAATCGCCTATGTAAGAAAGAGAATTCTAATTTCTCAATATTTGCTGAGATATTGGCGTCTGATGATTTACTCCCTTTTGCTAACTGCATATATATAAGCGCATCAAGGTAATTATGGATACTACTCTTTTCAAAAATTGTCGTGTCTAAAGAAAGCAGGATTTTGTCGCGAGTTGGTGAAAGGGTGCTAAGTTTAGTGGACATTGCAAATGCAACTTCCTCTGCAAATATCCGGAATTTCCCCGTATCATTAATAGAGTAACGGAAATGTATTCTATCTTTATCTATCTCAAGGCGAGAGGAAATATATTTTTCATATGCCTCATGTAAATTGCGCGGAAATCTTTCTATATCTCGTTTTTCCCCTATAACATTCATGACATTAGCAATTAAGCGCAGGAACATTGGGTTTGCTGCTTGCTTTTGAATTTCGCTATCTTGGGATGATTTCTGGTAAATTTTCCTTAGGATCGCATCAACAAACTTCTTGTCTTCTTTGCTCAGTTTTTTGCCGCTATCAACAAGAAATGCTTTACTTAGGAATTCTCGTTGGCGATTTAGTGGGAGTTCAAGTATTTTAAAGCGTATCCATCCATTTAAGTTTGGTGAATGAAAATACCTTGCAGCAACTACTACTCGGTTGGCTCTCCCCACTTTTTCAGAAAAATTTTTAATTGCGTCGCTATATTCCTCAATTACCTTTTCCCCGTCTCTAGCAGAAAGAATCTCTGGGATTTCATCAAACGAATCAAATAAAAAAATGCAATTTTCCCCTTCGCTGTTAACAACACCTTTTATGAATTCTGCTGCTGAGGTGTCTTCAAAAAAAGTTTCCAAATAAATTTCAATAAGTTTAGAATTTACCGGCTGTTTTTCTAGCCGTTGTAGCCCTTTTAAATCTACGTAAATTGGAATTACAGACCTCAGGCTTTTTGAGTCAATCGAAATTTCTGCTAATGTTAAGGCAACTTTCCTCAAAGTTACACTTTTTCCTGAGCCAGGCATTCCTTGAAGGAGAATCAAACGTTCACTAGTGGTTTGGAGGGCGCGCGACAAATTTTTTTCTTTTCGTCTACCCTCTTTTTCTCTTGGAAGAAACCATGGAACAAACCATCTGCCGTAGTATTTTCCTTCGGCTTCTACCTCAGCTTCTAGTTCTGCAAACTGATAATCTCTCCAGCTGTGAGATTTGTTGATTCCCTCGATCTTCTCTTTAATTTCTAGTGCGAATATCCTTCTTTGATGATTCCAGTTCTTTTGTGTATCGCTATAAAAAAGAGGCTCAACGACTATGCGATATGCTTTTTTTACTTCCTCTATAATCTTGGCAATGACGAGGAAGACAATAAGCGCCCCCAAAATAGTCCACACCAATATTTCAACTAATGCTGCGCCTATAGGCCCTAAAAGAGAAATTAAATAATTGTGGATAAGAGATTGCCAACTTAGCCACTTCTGAATTTCATTGAAGAGAAGTTCGATCCATGTGGATGGCATACTTAACCCTCAGTTCGTGGAACCCGACACATTCAATAAAAATTACTATTGGTTTTCTTTGGGGATTTGTGTGAGAAGTTCTAATCCGCTGTTTAGCATTTTTCTGAATCCCAACCATCATTCTGCATGGAAACGTGGGAGTTGCACACGCGATAACGGTCAAAGTTCAGAATAATGTTCGTTAGCGGATTAGAGTGCCAAAACTACAAAAGTCTTTTCTATTTCCGATAACGCCTAATAATCTAGAGTTACTTTAGCCGTATCTTCTCAATAATCTGGGGTAGGGGCAAGCCTTGCGCTTGCCCAACGAGGCGACCGCAAGGGTGCGCCCCTACATTTTGAGAAGATGCCTTTAGCCCCTCAATTCGCGCACGGGTTTGGTCGTGACAGGCGCAATTAACACAGGCAACACGCCAAACTTTTCGCGGACACGCTTTTCTAATAGGGAAGCGTTTTGATCATGATCTACCACGCGCCCTTCGCGCATAGCAACGTGCTCTTGCGGATATTGCCTGACTAGATCGTCATACATTCCCCAAAAAATTTCCGTCGCCCGATGTATCGCTTCGCGTTCCAGCTCATCGAGATATTTTTGCACAGCGGTTTCCAAGAGCTGCTCACTAGGTTGGTGAGTGGCAGACGCCAATTGTTCAATACGCTTGATTAGCGTTGGTTCTTTCAACTCTAGTGTCATGTTCGCCTCTTATACGTTGAGCGTCTCTACGACACTAAACTCTTTGTCGCCTCATCCACCGTATCGAACTTGGACAACACTTTGTCGAGCATGGTCAGGCGCAGGGCGGTGTTTGCTTGCGGTCCCACACAGGCTAGGTTGAGCGAGCCGCTGTTCTGTCGTAATAGTTTAAGTGTCGAGACAATTGCCGAGAGTCCCGACGAATCAATAAAAGTCAATTTGCCAATGTCTACTGTGACATATTTGACTCCGGTTGCGGCGACTTCTTTTGCTTTCACTTTGAAAGAGTCAGCTGTCTCGGCGTCGAGGCGACCCTCTACTTGAACGACGGCTTGGGTGGGAGAGATAGCGTTGATGGTGATGTTCATAAATAGTCATTCCTTTGAATGTAATTATAGTTCATTCACTACTGATCACGACGCGATTACGCCCGGCTTGTTTGGCGCGATACAACGCGGCGTCGGCGAGTTGCAAAATGGCTTCGCCCGTGACGCCGTGATCGGGGAAGACGGCAACACCGAGTGAGAGGGTGATGGGTCCCAATGTTTGTCCGCCATATTTAACTTGAATGGATTGAATGCCTTCGCGTATTTGTTCAGCCCGTTTGCGCGCCAAATCTAAAGTCGCCGAGGGAAGGATCAACGTAAACTCTTCGCCGCCGTAGCGGCAGGCAACGTCGCTGCCGCGCACGCGCGTGCTTAAAAACTTGGCGAGCGATTGTAAAACGAGATCACCCGCTTCGTGACCGAAGGAGTCGTTAAACTCTTTAAAGTGATCAATGTCAATCATGATCACGCTCAACGGTTGGCTGTTGCGTTCGGCGCGCGACACCTCGCGGATGAGCGTCTCTTCCATGTAGCGGCGGTTAAACAGTTTGGTGATCGGATCGCGGATCGCCTGTTGGCGCAGTTCGTCACGCAATCTTAAGTTTGCCAAGGCCAACGACAGTTGGTCGCCGACGGTGATGGCGAGCCGCAGCTCCGTTGCGTCGAGAAATGAATGGGGGTTTAACTCGCGTATATGTAGAATGCCTAATGTCTCCCCTTGGGCGATCATCGGAATGCAGACGTAGGATGAAGTGTGTTGGGCATGTTTGCAGCGCAGTCCGTCTTTATCGGCGCTGACGTGGTGGATCTGCCCGCGCCGCAATGCCCAACAATCTTCGGATGTGAAAATAGTTTCCAGATATTGTTCCTTCACGTCGCCCCACGTCGTAGCGATCTCGACTAATTTGCGAGCCGGGTCGTGCAAATAGAGCGCTCCGATGTTGGCTGGAAAGAATTGTGCCAGAAAGTGGCTGATGATCGGGTAGGCGTCATTCAAGAGCGAACAGGCTTGCAGGGCGTCGCTCATCTCTCCTAACAACTGCATTTGGCGTGTGCGTTCCTTGAGTTCGTCAACAGAGGCTGTCAGTTGGCGGTTCACATCGTGCAGAACTTGTCCGGCTTCAATGCGTTCTTCGCTTTCGCGCTTCAACTGCTCGTTGGCAATTTTCATCTCGCGGGCGTGCGTCTCCAAGTCCCGATTCAATTTCAGAATCTGCGTGTCGGCACGTTTGCGCTCGGTGATGTCAGCCAAGACAAGGATCGTGCCGTTGATCCGACCTTGAGCGTTGCGCAACGGCGCGATAGACAAGCTCAGATCAATAGGCGATCCGTCTTTGCGATGGCGAGTCACTTCCATATCAATCTGCGAGTCCCTCTTAGCAAAGTCTCGCAAATGCACTATCTCTTCTGGCGCCCCCTCCAGAGAAGGCGGCATCAATTTCCCAATCACCTTTTCTTGCTTCCAGCCAAACATGCGCTCGGCTGCCGCATTCCACACCTGCACTTTGCGATCCAAACTTAAACTGATCACCGCCAGCGGCGTGGTGTGAATGAAAGCGCGAAACGTCTGATTATTTTCAGTCAGCGTTTGCTCGATCCGTTCACGCTTGGCGATCTCCTCGGTCAGTTGCGCCGCCCGCATTTCGATTTCGGCTCGACGCTTGCTCCCAACGTGCCGGCCATGACGCGCGCCCATCGCCAAACCGATAAATATAACGAACACGAGTAGTGAAGTGCCGCTATGCACCCACTCTAACCGCTCGCTCCAATTGAACTCTATGAACAACACGGTCGTTATGATCGCGCCGATGGTGATGATCGTGATCTCGATCCAACCCATTTGCAGCGCGGATAGAATCGTAGTCAGCGATCTCCAACTCCCCGTAAGGGGCGCCGTCTCGCCCTTGGAAGCGATCTGCTCAATTCGACCTTTCTCTGCCAACTCACGTTGAAGCACCGGCACCAACCGCGCCAAATTATCTTTGGGGATGTGATCGTCCGCCCCGGCTTTCACCGCTTCAATGGCATTATCAATATTCATGGCGCCGGATACCAGAAGAAACGGCAGGTGAGGGGCAATCTCTTTAGCGATCTCTAACACTTGCGGGGCGCTGAGGTGCGGCAAGCCATCATCACAACATAAGATTGCTTGCAGTGAATTGCGTGCCAACGCCTGGCGTATCTCGGCTTCGGTCTGAGCGCGCTCATGGCTCACCTCATAATCCCCGCGCCGCAGCTCGCGCAGAATCAAAACCAGATCGTCGTCGTTATCTTCAATGATCAAAACTCGCAGAGGAATAGACATAGCGCGCTTTCAAACTTCAAACTTCAAACTTCAAAATCCCAACTTCCAAAATCCCAAAACCCCAACTACCTCTTTCCAACTTCCAACTTCTAACTTCCAACTTCCAGCTTCTTCTCCAAATGCCATTGATTGCGACTCGGCTCGATTCGCTTGTAGTCCACCACATCCATCACGGCTGAAATAATATGAAGCCCCAAGCCGCCCTCTGGCGGATTTAACGGATCAATATCAGCCATCTGTTTAATCTCGCCCTCAAACGACTCGCCGCTGTCTATCATGTCAATTGTGAATCGATCCGCATAAAGTGAAAATAACGCATGAATACGAAACGAGGGATCATGGTCGTAAGCATGTTTGACGATGTTCGTCATCAGTTCGACGATCCCCAGATGTATCTCATCGCGCCACGTTACGTAGCGCGGGTCCGTCGCCAATGCGCCGAGCGTGCTGCCCAAGATAGATTCGATACGCTGGATCGAACTCAGTGCGGCTGGCAGCACAAAGGCGCGAGAGACGCTCGCCTTCTCCGACTCGGATGCTTTGATGATCAGCACCGTGAGATCATCGCCCAACGGCTGCGAACCGCGATGCAGACTCGCGCTATCGAGGATCGCCTGCAAAATTTTATCGGCGGGGGCGGAATGGGTGGCGTATAACACATCCGCCAACCCTTGTTCGCCGAACACCTTGCCTTCGACGTTTTCCGATTCGGTGACACCGTCACTGTAGATCACCAACACATCACCGGCATTGAGCGTGATGGATTGCTGCCTCGCCTCTAACTCCTCAAAGATTCCAAGCGGGAGGGCGACACTGGGCAATGGCACCGTGCTGCGGCTCGACGATTGCCACCACAAGGTTGAGGTGTGTCCTGCGCCCACATAATTAAACTGATTCGCCGTAGGGATCAACACCGCGAAGAATGCCGTGGCAAACGACTCGATGCGGCTCATGTCGTCATACAACTCGCGATTCGTCATCGAAAGCACCGCGGCGGCGTTGTGCGTGTTGCGGAACTGACCGCGGATCGTCGTGCGGATCATCGTCGTCAGCATCGCCGCCGGGATTCCTTTACCGGCGATGTCAATCACCGCGAACCCCACATCGCCATTTTCTGCTTCGATCACGTCATAGAAATCGCCGCTCATGCTCGCCGCCGGCAAATTGATCGTCGCAAACTCGTAGCGATCTAGTTTTGGGAATTTCGACGGCAGCAAACTCGATTGCAGAAACGAAGCGATCTCCACTTCACGTAAGAGGCGGGTATTCGCTGTGCGTCGCTCGTTCAATACAATGTTGTCGAGCAGCGCCGCGGTTTGCTCCGCCGCGTTCTCTAACAGCACACGATCATTCGGGCTGAAGCCCTCGTGACTGATGTGATTGATCAAACCGATGATCGAAGGTGGCGCAATGCGCGTGGGCAGGGTCATGCCCAAAAATGATCGCATCGGCGGCGCAGACGGAAAGAGCGAAAGACATTCGTCAGGGGAGTTTGCCATCGTTGCTTCCAACACAGCGGCGGGAGTGATCAACGTATTCAAAAAATGTGCCGCCCCCTCGTCGCTGACCGTGCCGTGGGTCGAGTAACTATGATCGCTGTGCGCGTTGCGTTGCGCGATGAAAGCCGTTTCAACTTCAAACGTTTCGCGCGCAATCGCCGCCACCGATTCCAACATCGTCGCCGATCTTTCGGGGCGCGAGATCACTTCATTCAAACGGTAGACAAACGTCAACCGGTTCCAAGCCTCCATCACCTCCGCCGAGAGTCGATCTGCCGCTTGACGTTCGCTGAAAGCCGCCGTTAACAAACCGCCGCACATCTCCAAAAACGCTTGCGCTTGAGTCGGCGGCATCCCCGTCGGCAGTGAATCGAGACTCAAATATCCGAGCGGCGCGTCCGGATGTCCTAATTGGAAAGAGAGTGCATGTTGCGGAGGAGAAGACGGGGGATCGAAATACAGCTCAACGCCGGTTGCCGCGCGCCAGGCATTTAAAAAATTGACGACGGTTGGCGAAGCCGCCTCCCGCGCAGACATTAGCGAACCGTAGTCGCTCATTTGGGGCATTATACTTTTTTTAGATTGCAACGTAAAATCATGCGGTGCGCTCTTTCACTCTCAGATCTCGGAGATTTTTAAAATCTCCGAGATCTACTCTGCTGGCAATCTTTTTTTTGATCGTTGCCACACTCGCCTGCGCGCGTGATGTGGGGAGCGGCGTGAACGTGACGATAGTGCCCGGTGGTGACGCCGCCTCGTCCGCCTCACCGTCGGCAACTCGCCTCACCGTGACTCCACGCCCAACACGCATCGTGCTTGGCACTCCTACACCCGATCCCACACATCCGCCATCGCGCATCAATGATCCCAACGCCTACATTATTAAACAAGGCGACACGCTGGGAACGTTGGCGAAAAGGTTTGGTGTGACCATCGCCGACATCAAAAAGATCAACAACCTAACGAGCGACGATCTGTTTGTGGGGCAGCGACTTAAACTGCCTGTCTCTACACTTCCCACCTCACCTTCTTACAAACTCATCCCCGACTCGGAATTTGTTTATGGTCCCACGACTGCCGACTTCAATCTCAAAGAGACCATCGAAAAATTTAACGGCTATCTGCAACGCTACATTGAAACAGATCGCGACGGCGTGACGCGCAACGGAACGCAAATTGTGCAACTCACCGCCGAACGGTTTTCGGTTAACCCGCGTTTGCTTCTGGCACTCATCGAACATCAATCGGGCTGGCTTGCCAATCGCAACCCATCACAGAACACGTTGATCTATCCGCTCGGTTATCAGCAACCCGGCTTTGAAGGACTCACCCGCCAACTGTATTGGGCGGCGGATCAACTCAGCACAGGGCATTATGCCTGGCGCGAGAATCGAATCGGCGCGATAGAATTTCCAAATGGATCGTCGTGGTCAATCTCGCCCGGACTCAATGCCGGCACCGTTGCCGTGCAATACTTTTTTGCGCGCCGTTACTCTGGCAACGATTGGCTTAAGCAAGTGACGCAGGGCGGCTTCGATCTCACTTACGCTTCGTCCTTCGGCAATCCATTCGAGCGCGGTTACGATCCGCTTCTGCCGCTTGATCTCTCTCAACCCACTCTTCGCTTGCCGATGGAAAAAAATAGCGAGTGGTATTTCACCGGCGGACCACATGGCGCGTGGGGCACGGGCAGCTCGTGGGCGGCTATTGATTTCGGCCCACCCGTTGATGGCTGCGTGGCGAGCGAGGCTTGGGTAGTCGCCGCCGCCAATGGAATTATTGTTCGTTCCAACGACGGCGCAGTGATTCAAGATTTGGACGGCGATGGTTTCGAGCAAACGGGATGGAATCTTTTTTATATGCACATAGCGACGAAGGATCGAATCGGAGCCGGGGCGCGAGTCAAAGCCGGAGATCGAATCGGTCATCCATCGTGTGAAGGCGGCTTCTCCAACGGATCGCATTTGCACTTCGCTCGCAAATACAACGGCGAGTGGATCGCCGCCGATGGCGTTGTTCCCTTTAATTTGTCAGGGTGGATCGTCGACTCGACCGGCAAAGAGTATGATGGCTGGCTGCGTAAAGGCGACAAGGCAATTGAAGCCTGTGATTGTAAAGGGGACAATCGTGTAACATTCGATCCGTGATGTAGGTTGTTGGGTGGTTAGGTGGTTGGGTGGTTAGAGTGAAAGGTAGCATAGCCCCTTGTGGGCGTAATAGAGATTGGAGATTAGAGATTGAATCAAACAGCATTTATCTTTGACATGGACGGCACGATAGTAGACAACATGGGTTATCACAATCAGGCGTGGCAAAAATTTTTTGCGGGTCTTGGCATGACGATGACCCTTGAAGAGATTCAAAGGCTTACCTACGGCAAGAACAACCGCGAAATTTTGCGCGGCATCTTTGGCGATCACTTAACGGACGACGATGTTCGAGAACAAGGCGAGCGCAAAGAGACGATGTATCGTGAGGTATATCAACCCGTGATGAAACCTGTAGACGGCTTACTTGAATTTCTAAACGAATCAAAACGGCTCAACATCCCGCTTGCGGTGGCAACAGCCGCCGGTCAGCCGAACATTGACTTCGTGATGAATAATTTGAATCTCGACTCTTACTTTGACGCTATCGTCAGCGCCGAGAACGTCAAGCGCGGCAAGCCGCACCCCGATCTGTTTCTTGCCGCCGCGCAAAAATTAAACGTCGCCCCCGAATCGTGTTTAGTGTTTGAAGACGCGCTGGCGGGCATCGAAGCCGCGCATCGCGCCGAGATGAAAGCGATTGCCATCACTACAACGTATGATGCGCATCATTTTGAATCATTGCCTGCGGTTAAGAGAGTGATAGAGGATTTTACAGAAGTGAGTCCATTAGAAATCCTTGCTGTAGAAAAAGACCCGAAGGGTTTGTGAAACCCTTCGGGTCTGGCGGGCGAGTATGTTAGGATCGAAAAAGCTATGAACGCATTGCAAGCGATTGATGAAGAACTTGGCGAACTGACTCCCAACGGTATCCCTGTCAGTCTGCGCCCGTTCTTTCAGGAATACACACTTGAGAATCTGGCTCCCCAAACGGACTCGTTCACGATCATTGAGCGCACACTCTCGCGGGGCAACCGCCGTGAACTGCGTTGGCTGTTTCACCTCTACCCGCGCGAACAAATTGCAGAGATGGTGAGCTATTCGGGGTGGTGGTTGATCCCGCGCCACAGATTTGATTATTGGCGCAACATTTTGAATATAGTTGAGTATCGCAAATCGGATTATCAACGTATATGGCCTCATTAGAATTGCCTCACTGGGAAGACGTCAAAACTTTTTTCCGCGCTGAAACAAAACGCTTATCTCAGTTGTGGTTCTTGCCCCCTGATAGATGAAAAAGTTTTTCCCGTTCTTTGCTCCCTTCATCCTCCTCTTCCTCATTTCCCTCGCCTGCTCGCGCGAGACGAATTTCGCCAACGTCACTCCCGTCGGCACGCAGTTCGCCACGCCAACTTTTATTTATGACGATCCATCTCTCACGGCGCGCGCGCCGACTCCGCGCTTCACCTTAACGCCTCTGCCACCACTCGCGCCCGGCGAGACTCTGATCTACCGCGTGCAAACGGACGACACACTGCCACGCATCGCCCAACGATTCAATGTGCCGTTGAACGATATTCTTACGCTTAACAAGATGAACGCCGATGAGCCGCTTGCGCTCGATCAAATTCTCCTTGTCCCGGCTCGCATCGGGCAAACGGGACCAAGCTTCAAGATCGTCCCCGATTCGGAATTGGTTTATAGCTTGGGCGTGGCAGGATTCAATCCAACCGAGTTTATTGCCAAACGCGGCGGCTACTTGGCGAAGTATAAAGAATTTGCCGAAGGCTCGATGCGAAATGGCGGCGAGATCATTCAAGTGGTCGCGCTCAATCACTCGATCAGCCCGCGTATTTTGTTGGCGGTATTGGAATATCAAACGGGTTGGGTGACGAATCCGGCGACACCTGAAGACTTAAAGTATCCGCTCGGCATCCGCGATCCGCTTAAGCAAGGACTCTATAAACAATTGGACGCTTTTGCCGATCAACTCAATCTTGGATATTACAGTTGGCGTTATGGATCGATCACCGTGATTGATCTTGTGGACGGCACACAACAACGCATTCACCCGACTCTCAACGCGGGGACGGTCTCACTGCATTACGCTCTCTCGCGGCGATACAAACTCGACGAGTGGAACAAAGCGATGGGGCAGGATGGCGTGTATGCCACGTTCAATAAATTATTTGGCAATCCATTCGAGCGAGCGATTGAGCCGTTAGTGCCTGAAGGTTTAACGCAACCTGATCTTGCTTTGCCGTTCGTAAAAGATATTGAATGGTTGTTCATCAGTGGACCTCATGCGGCGTGGCTGCCCGGTTCGCCGTGGGCGGCTCTCGACTTTGCGCCGCCTGCGACTCAAGGCGGCTGCTTCAAATCGGATCAATGGGTGACTGCGCCCGTGTCGGGTTTGATCGTGCGGGCTGAGAACGGCGTGGTGATGCTCGATCTCGATGGCGATGGTCGTGAGCAGAGCGGCTGGGTGATTATGTTTCTGCACATCGGCGAAGAGGGGCGAATCAAAGTTGGCAAAACAGTTGAGACGGGTGATCTCATCGGTCATCCGTCATGTGAAGGCGGACGATCTACGGGGACTCACTTTCACATCGCGCGAAAATTTAACGGCGAGTGGATCCCTGCCGATAGCCGCATCCCGTTTGTGCTAAGTGGTTGGCGGGCGCATTTCGGTCAACGCGAATATCGCGGCACGATGACTAAGGGACGCGACACGATTACGGCGTGCGAGTGTTCGTCGGAAGTGAGTGGGATTTCCACGAAGCGTTAAGTAGTCTGGTAGTCGAGTGGTCGAGTAGTCAAAGCGACCACCAGACTACTCGACTATCCGACTTAATCTGTTCATTGTAAAATCATCCCTCAATGATCTACGCCACACTTCACCTGCGCCTCTCCGACGGGCAAACATTTTCATACACCATTGAGAAAGAATTCATCACCATCGGGCGCGCGCCCGATAACGATCTCGTCCTCTCCGATGCCACCGTCGCGCCGCAGCACGCCCGCCTCACCGTTCAGCCCGGTCAATTAACGATTCAAGATCTGGGTTCCATCGGCGGCACCACCTTAGATGGTCGGCGCATCGAAGCGAATAAAGATCACTCGTTGATTCGGGTTGGGGCGATTCGATTCGGAAATGTGGAAGCGGTGATCGGCGCGCCCGACTCCGCGCCGCCAACGTGGACATCACCCATCACCGCCGCGCCGCCGACTCCCTCGCGCCCGATCAGCCTCACCCTTACACCCAAACGATCCACGCGCGACTTCACCGTGACGGTGACGCGCAACAAAGGCGGCACTGGCATGCTCGGCGCGAAACCGCCGACGATCATTTTGTCGGGCAGTGATCCCAACGACGCGATGACGTTCACCTTCAAACCGCAAACGCTCAAACTCGAATCGGGTGAGAGCAAGAGCGCGACGTTGGAAGTGCGCGGCACGCCCGGCGCGTTTACGTTAACTGCCACAACCGAGAATTACACTGCTTCAACAAAAGGACAATTATTTAGCGTTAATCGTCTGCCGATTATTTTGAGCATCGTCTTTGGTGTGAGCATCTTGCTCGGCATTGTTTTAATTTTGGGTTCGTGTCCAACTGTCTTCAATGATATTTGCAGCTTCGTTCCGAACAATCCGATCTCGCTTGCCTTTTCAACGGCGACTTTCACGCCGACGAACACGCGCTTGCCAACATCTACGCCCACCGTCACTTCAACCAGCACAGCCACGCCGCTCGCCGGACAAATTATCGTCACAGTGACGCCGACGTTCACGATCACACCTTCGCCCACGTTCACCGTCACTCCGACTCCAAAGTTTGAAGGCGGCGTCCTCACTTATAAACAGCAAAACGCCAACGGCACGTATTCACTCATTGCTTTACCAGCGATTGGCAACTCCACCGTTTTGATCGCCAACAAAACCGACGCGCGCGTTTTAGATTATTCGCGCGCCAAAAATATCTTTGCGGTGGAAGTGGTCGAAGGCATTAAACGCTCGTTGTGGCTTGTCACCGCCGAAGGCAAAATTGTGCGCGACGGCATCAACGATGGTTGGGACAAGATCAGCGAAGGCGACTTCGTTTCTGATGGATCGTTCCTCACTCTCGAAGTGATCGCCAACGAGCAGACTCGATTCTTCTTCTACAATTCCAACGGTGAATTGTTGCGGTCATTTGGTTTGATGACCCCGACTCACACGCCGACGATCACCCGCACGCCGACGATTACCAACACACCGACGATTACGCCGACTCCGTCAAAGACACTCACGCCGACGATCACCTTGACTCCGTCTCGCACCCCGAGCGAAGAACCTACTGTGGAAGCGACACCAACGCCATGAACACTATTCGCCATTCGCCACGCAAAGCGGCCATTTGTTCATTGTTCATTCTTTCATTGTTCATTTCTTCTTGCGTTCCCAACGGACTCTCCAGCGTTGCCAAATCGGGCGGGCGAGTGGCGGTGGTGAGTGATCGAGATGTGTATGTGGTGTCGGCGGCGTCCCCTGAGATCGCTTATTACTACTTCCGCCCCGATACGCGTTACGCGCCGGCGATCTCTCCCGACGGCAAATCCATTGTGTTCGTTGATCAACAACGCCGATTGATTCGCCAATCGCTTGACGGCGGTGAACCCAAAGTGTTGGTGCCTCTCGTCGGGTTTCCCGGACCTGGCGCGTTCCTCTTTTTGCCAAATGGCGATCTGTTTTTTATGGACACCAGAACGGAAGGCATTGAGCCGGAACGTTACGTCAACATCTTCAACGTGAACACAGGCGAACAACCTGTGCCAGCAGTTCTTGGAATTCAACAAGTGTTCATCAGCGTCAACGCCATCAAGCCAAAGTATTCGGCGGCGACGACGGGCGCGTATACCTCCGCCGCAAAGTTGGATGCGAGTCAGCCCGGACAGTTCCGCGTGGTTTTTCAAGCGAAGAATTATTTTTATTTGTATTCGGGTGAGGAAAAAGGTTTTGTCTACAACCAGACGTTGCCGCGCGTGTTAGATTTCAATGATCAAATTCTGCTGTCGCGCCGCGTGCAAGATGATGTGACGTCGGGCTTGCTCACTGCCGATGCCAAGTGGTTGATCGTCCGCGTGCGTTCGGGTGTGCCGCTCGGCACGGCGACGAGTCTCTATGCTATCAACTTAATGTTCAACGAACCCATCGCGCCGATCATCTTGGATGTCCCCGTCACTCGCCGCATTAACTACGCTCTGTCACCCTCTGGTCACTTCATCGCTTACGAAGAAGTGATCAACGGCGTGACGCATGTTCAGCTTCACAACTTGGATACGAATCAAAAAACATCGCTGGGGATTGCGACGTTAGACCCCAAATGGTGGAAGTGAGTGGTATGAATCAAAAGAGACTCTGATGCAACGCACAGAGTCTCTTTTTTGATTCGGCTAACCGATGGCCATGTGCGGCTGGAGCGTAGCGACAGTCCGAACCATGGTCTGGTTAGCGCCGGCTCTTTTCTATCGGTGGCCGCTCCGCGGTTAATTTTTACCTGCTATATGCGTCTCAGCCCGGGGATCGCCGGATAAAGGAACCAGAGATAGCGCTGATGAAAATGCGCTCTGGATTTAATAATCGGCTTATAGATTAAATGTGTGCTGTAAGGGTGCGTAGCGTTAAAAATGGTTTTTGTAAGGTAGCACAACCGCCACCAGCGATTCATGCGCCGGAATTCCTGTAAGGCTTTATCCCTGTCTTTTACCGCGAGCGCGGCAATTTTCCCGGACACGAGCGCGCCATGAACGCCTAGCACCCAAGAGGGGTCCTGAATGCCCGCCAGCGTTCCCGTGAGAATAAACCGATCATGAAAAAGCCGCGGATTGAATAATGAACTTGTAGGCGTACCCACATAATCCTCGATTATTCTCCAATCGTCAAAATCCAATCCCTCGTCCTCTTTCAGCCGCCTTGTAAACCACTCCCGGGCTACCGCGGAAATGTTCGCCCCCCGCTGAAAGAGAATCGCGGCCCCTATGCCGTTTATAAAGGTAAAATAGCCGTAGTCTTTCGTAAATTTATCCAGATATACTATTGTTTCAGGTCCTTGATATTTCTTGAATTCTTGAATAGCAAAATACGCGTACACCGGCACGAACGGCACATCAAGAGCGATAAAGGACTTTCGGAACATGCCGGTGGCGATAATGCTTCCCGACGGGAGTTCGGAAAAACCCTTCTTGGACTCCACGACCGTATTGAAGCGGAATTTTACTCCCGCATTGCAGGCGGTATGATACAGATGGGAATCAAGCGAGGAGGACCGCGGACCGCGCTCGATGAGTTTCATGTGCAAATCTGCCGGAAAAAGCATTTCGCATTTTGTACCCGTTATATAAAAGCGCGCATAGGGCAGCGGGGCAAAATAGTCAATGTGATTGCATTTTTCTTTATCGGGCATGAGATCAAAACCAAGATAGTGTGAGAGCCGCTCGATATCGAATGGCGTCATGTCGGCAATCGCCAATGGTCTTTTCGTTTTTGCTTCCTGGTCCAGGGCGACCCCGCCGATAGCATTCCCCCTATCCCAGATTTCGACTTCATAGCCGTCGCGGGCCAAACAGATCCCCGCAGTCATCCCCGAAAGACCGGCACCGACGATAAGTATTTTACTCATAATTCTTCACCCTTTACATTGGAAATGACCCGCTAACGGTTTGCGTTACTGGCGCTGGGGCGGACGTGGATTCTGTTTGAGAGCAGGAAAAACTCGAAGCCAGAAAGCTGCTTGAAGATCGCGCAGAATCCCCAGCGTCCACTGCACCCATGATGAGCGTGGCGCTCATTTTATACGGGAGAACGTAGTTACGTTCTGAGAACGCTTTGTTGGGCGGTACTCACTTTGTTGACTTTTTCAGTGCGTGTTCGATATCCTTTACGCGATGGTAGCTGGAGTGACCGTCAAGATCAAAGGGCCATTCCGGTCGGCGCTCCCTGTCACTGAACCATGCTTCAGGTGCATCTTGAAGCGCAGCCAGTACATCCTCCTGAACTTGCCTGTGCCAAGCTAAAACCTCCTGTGGGGAGCGATCTCGCCAACGCTCGTAGATGAGGTGGTTCCCATCCGTCCAACTGAGCCCTTTCTCCTCTACCGGTATGGGTTGTTTCTTGATTTTTCTGACCACGTCAGTCTTCCAATGGGTAATATGCGCTAGTGCATCTTTCACTGTCCAAGGGTCTTTGGTCTCGGTTCTGGTTAGCAATCTATTCCAATCCTCATCGGTAAGATTGTTAACCAGACGATCCAGGCGTTCGAACTCCCGAATAGTGCGCTTGATTACTTCCTCGCGAGTATGACGCATAAAAACGAACCTCCTTCATATTTTAACCCTACTCGAGCTCTGACTGCGTGTACCGCCCAACTGTTGTTTACTTGCGCGAAATACGATTTGCGTCTATTCAGTTACCAATCACCTGCGTATTTAAGATTGTAAGGCTTTGTGATATTTTCTAGCCTCAGGCGCCTGAGTTCCACCAATTGGCGGATGTGGAGATTGTCATGCGCGACCCAACAGGCGAACATCTCTCCCGCGCTGATTGGGCGGTACTCAGTTGTATAGGTCTTCTCCCAATCTGGATTCAGTAATCCATTGAGCCATGCAAATGATTTTTCACGTTCGACAAAGAAATTTTCCTGCATCTCAGCGAAGTTCTGCTCGTTATATTTTCGTTCTGTTACCCAACGATCGGAGTCAATCCCATGCCATTCTTCATTTTGGCGGTGAAGAATGAAATCGAGATGTTCTCGAAAATCTTCGCGCTCTTCATCGTATAAGTGACACACCACTTCGAGAATCGACCACGACTCCGCACTCGGTTTGAGGCGTGCTGCCTCTTGTGCGACTCCTGACAATAAAGCACGGATCATCTCTGTGCTATTTTGAAGTTCCTGATAAAGAGTGCTAAATTCCATGTTACCTCTTTCTTTATTTGCATATGATGGCACGGGGTGTGCGGGGATGCAAGAGGAGTTCTTGACATCCGTGGCGCAGATCAAAAAGAAGCTTCGCCTTGACATGGATTCTGCTTCTGTGCGCCTAACGGTTTGCGTTACTGGCGCTGGGGCGGGCGGCGGAACGCCGTCCGATTGGAAAAATGCTGAGGCGTAGGAAACTGCTTGAAAATGCCGCCGAATCCCCAGCGTCCAGAGCACGCTTTGTTAGGCGGCGTTTGACTTGAAGACTCTCTGGCGAAAAAAAGCGACTTAGCCATTGTAACAAAATTATTATGCCCTAAAGTTTCACTTAGATTGAGAATTGCTTTCATCTGCCAAAAATCGAACAATTCTCCTGACGTTTTTTGCTATTCCTACTTCACGAAAACCTGCTTGCTCAAACGTTGATGGCGAACCCATAAAGCGATAACTTTTATCTGGCTCAACGGGATAGCCTTCAATGATTGTTGCTCCTTGCGAAAGTGCGTATTTCACAGCGGCTTGCAATAAATTGACTGGTAAATTTTGCCTTCGTAGATTTGGGGCTACAAAGAAACATACAACAGACCATACTGGCAGGTTGTCAATTCGTTTAAGAGTTGTTGAACCTTCCAAAAGCGGATACGTTTCTCGTGGGGCAACTGAACACCAACCTACTACTTTAGATTGAGAATAAGCCATAACGCCAATGGGGATATTATTTTGGACAAGTGATTGAAGTTTATCTCGCCGTTCATTCGATTTCATTTTTTGAAAATCTGTGTTTTTTAACCGCCAACGCATACACCAACAATAGTTTGGATTTCCATGTTGCTCAAAAAATGCAACAAGGTCTGAAAATCTATCAATTGAAGCGGGATGAAATTCTAAGTCACTCATCTTTTCAGGATACTTCTTTTTAAACTAAACGACTTTAGCGACAGCCGCCTAACGGTTTGCGTTCGCGGAGCATGGCGCTGGGGCGGGCGTGGACTCTACTTGGGAGCAGGAAAAACTCGAAGCCAGAAAAATACTCGAAAAACCGCACCGTACCCCAGCGTCCAGCCATTCGCCCCGCGGAGCGCAGCGAAGACGGGGTGCATGCTTTGTTAGGCGTTTTTGTTGCGCCAGACTTACTGGCTGAAAAATAAACGATAATAACTTGACAAAATTTTTGCTAGGAAATTGCACGTTCTTGGAATTTTCCAAACCCACCAAAGTGTTCACAAATAAAAAATCAGATTCTACGTTATATGAATAAAATAGAAATCCGATTTTTTTGTTTTCAGTTACTTATCTTCGGGAAGAGCAGCAAACTCCCTCTGTGTTTTTATATACCACCCCATTCCTTTTAGGGGATTTTTCCACCTATCCTGCATCATCTTCAAAGCGCTTTTGTGCGTTTCATCACCCTTTGCGACCATTTCTTTTAAATGCTTATCTTGCGCTTTTATAACATCATCAGCCGTATTTCCATGGAACGGGGCGTCACATGGTCCACCCATTTGACTACAAGTCATTGTTTTCATAAGTCTCATCTCCTTTAATATAATATATGCTTAAGTTTGAGGTCTTACTTGATGTTTGGTCTCTTATACTTCTGACAAGTTCTTAGCTCACTGCTTTTTTCACTAGTGCCTTGATCTTTGCCTCTTCGGCGGTAGTCAACTCCTTCAACGCGAAGGCGGTAGACCACATGACACCTTCATCGAGATTCGCTGTGTCGCTGAAGCCCAATGTCGCATACCTCGTGTTGAATTTCTTCGCGCTTTGGAAGAAGCAGACGACCTTGTCTTCCTTGGCATACGCGGGCATCCCGTACCAGGTTTTCGGCATGAGGACTGGCGCACTGGTTGTAATGATCTCATGAAGCCGCTTAGCCATGGAACGATCATGCTCCTTCATCTGTAAGATCGCAGCAAGCACGGCGCTTTCCCCAACCGCCCTGTCCTTGCTCGCACGCGCTTCCGCCTTCAACTCTTGGGCACGAGCCTTCATGGCGGCTTTTTCTTCGGCTGTAAATCCTTCACCAGACTTCTTGGTGGATTTTTTCGTATCTGTCTTTGGGCTCATGGAAATTTCCTTATCTGACTTGGGGTTGTTTTGACATCTTGCATATAAACAAATTTATCTTTATAATAAAGATACTTCAAAATAAAGGTAGTGTCAAGGGTATATTTTCTATGACGAAATCCACAAAGACAGACTTGAAGAAACGAGCCCTGATGGCGGTCAGGGATTATGGCATTCATTTGACGCTGTTCCGAAACGCCATGAGTGAATGGGCAGGACTCAATGTAACCGACATGGAATGTCTTAGGCTTCTATTCCACAAAGGCATTGCCACACCTTCTGAACTTGCCAAGCATACGGGTCTCACTTCTGGTGCGACGACCGCCATGCTTGATCGGCTCGAAAAGGCTGGATTAATTGAACGCCGACCCAATCCCGATGATCGCCGCGGAACTCTGATCACTCCCGCAAAATCGGCTGCCGAAAAAGCCGCGTCATGGTTTGAATCGGCGAGAAAGGCACAAGACGAATTGATTTCAAGTTACTCGGAAAAAGAACTGGAAATCATCTCTGATGCCTTTGAACGATTTACAAAAATATGGGAACAGGAACGCGAGAAGATACGAAGAGATCAGTAGGGGCGGATCGTGCCACATCAGCGGCCGTCGTACGCCTTTTGCAGGTCGGCGATGATGATCTTATGCATCTTGAGCATGGCGTTTATAACTCGTTTTGCTTTGACAGGATCGGGGTCACCCATCAACTCGCCCAACGGTTTGCGTTATCCCTTTTAGGGACAGGTGGGCGGATGTGGAAACTATTTGAGAGCAGGAAAAAATGGAGAACGCCTAAGCGATTCCCGCAGTGCACCCCTTCGGCTACGTCTCGCTTTGCGCCCCTTTGGAGCAGGACAAGCCTAACCATACACCAACCCTTTCTCAAAATTTCGAATCGCCATAAACCCCCTCCTCAAAAACATCAACCTTCTATCAATCTCATACCCGTAATGATCGGCTAAACGATATGCCGACTCGATAAACGTCTGTCGCGGATCGTGACCCCTTACTTTTTGCCACGCGGCGTGCCAGTTTTTGAAGAAGCGATCAATCGTGCCGCCCGGCTCGGCGTGATGGATATAGTTTTTGGGCAGAACGGCTTGAAACGATCTCGGTGTGAAGTCGGTGTTCAAACTCGAAAGGCGTGGAGCAAGGACGAAGGCGATGGGATTCAACGCATCGTTTTGTTTTTGATATAGGTTGAAGTTGAGCAATCGCCCTGTTGGATCGCAAGTGCCTTCGATGAGTAATCCGTGTTCTGTCATTGGCGCACTCAAAACCTTGAGCGCATCGTCCACTTCGCGTTCACTATATTGGCGCAACACATTGAAGGCGCGGATGACGCTGACGCGCTCGCCGTCGCGCAACGGCAAGTTGAATCCGCCGAAGCGAAATTCGAGTCCGTCGCGCGAAAATGATCCCGCTTCTTCGACTCGCGCTTTGTCTATCTCCACGCCAATGACGCGCAATCGCGGGTTTAGTTTCCGCAAGCGGTTAAATGTTTCCAGCGTGGTGATGGGGTAGGCGCCGTAGCCAAGATCGACGTATACGCCCGTCATGTTTTTGATCAACGATGGATAGGCAATGCGGAGAAACGAATCGGTTTGGCGCAGACGGTTAGGGGCAGTTTTGCCGCGCGTGATTTGACCGAGAGGTTTTGGGGTTGGCATGGGAAAACCAGAACGCAGATTTCTTTTAGTGCTGTAACACAAAGTCACAAAGGCACAGAGCCACGAAGAAAAACTATAAAAGCTCTTTGTGTCTTAGAGTCTTAGTGTCTTTGTGTTAAATTAAAACACATCGCCACAACCTACGCATTGGCATTATACTTCGCACATCTTCACGCATCACTCATCACGAATCACGTCTTATGCCCTTCACCCTCTCCAACCCTCACCTTCACTTCACGCTCGACGAATCCTCTTCAACGTGGAGTCTCTTCACCCAAAAAAGCGAAACGCCGTCTATTGAAGGCGCGCGCTTCAACGGTTATTTTCGCTTCGATGAATTGAATAAAACACATCTCGGCGGGTTGCGCCTCTGGCATTGGCGCGGCTGGCTCGATGGCGCGGATATTTTTCAGGGCAAGCGCGAGTCGGCGCACGGCGAGTTGAAAACGATCACCGCCCGAGTCAAATCGGGAATAGAGGCATTGGCGATCACGGTTGAGTTTGCCTTGCCCACGAATTATCCATTTTTGCTGATCACCATCCGCGTGCAGAACGTGGGCAGTAAACCGTTTCGGGTCTCGCGGCTCAACCCGCTCTTTGCCGGCCCGTTGCATCGCACCGGCATGGTGCGGCTTAATACTGAAAGTTCGGCGCTCACATTTTTCTCCAACGGTTGGCAGTCGTGGAGTTATGCCGGAACGTTGAACGCCAAACAGACTCAGCCTTACACGAGCTTGGGAATCTTTCAATCTCCGGTTAACCACAACCCTGCTACGCCGCGCTCCGAATTTCGCGCACAGTTTTCGGGCGATATGTTTGGCGTGTTGTCCGCACCCGATAAGCGCAACGCGATCATCGCTGGATTCATTTCGCAACGCGAGCAGTTTGGTTCGGTGGATGTGGTTGCCGACTCACTTAACCCATCCTTGCGTTTGCGGGCGCAATGCGATGACGTGGTTGTGCCGCCGGACGGCGAGTTGATCACCGACGCGGCATATATTCAACTTATTGCGGGCTACGATGATGATCCACTTCGTGATTATGCCGAAGCGGTTGCGCGTGAGAACAAAGCGCGCGTTCCAATCGAAACGCCCATCGGTTGGTGTTCGTGGTATCACTATTTTGATAAGGTAAGTGAGAATGATCTGCGCGCCAATTTAAATCAGATAAATAAAGATCGCGCGCGGCTGCCGTTGACTCTGATTCAACTTGATGATGGCTTTGAAGCGAATGTGGGCGATTGGGAAGCCAACTCAAAATTTCCATCGGGTTTGCGCGCGGTTGCCGACTCGATCCGCGTCTCAAACTTTGATCCCGGAATTTGGCTCGCGCCGTTCATCGCCAAACCGGATTCAAAGTTGGCGAAGGAACATGGAGATTGGTTCATCGGTTCAGACCGCGTCGGTTTCCTAGACCGCGTCGGTTTTGGAAACCGACGCGGTCTTAAATCTAACGCCGGCTTCGTCTTCAACCAATTCTGCCGTGGACTCGACACGACTCACCCCGCCGTGCAAGACTTCACGCGGGATTTAATTTCTAAAGCGGTGAACGAATGGGGTTATCCCTATCTCAAACTCGATTTTCTCTACGCGGCGGCGTTGAAAGGTAAGAGATATGATTCAACCGTCACGCGCGCTCAAGCCTTGCGTAAAGGTTTGGAGATCATCCGCGAGGCGGCGGGCGAGAAAACATTTTTGCTTGGCTGTGGTTGTCCGTTAGGCACGGCGGTTGGCATTGTGGACGGGATGCGGATCAGCGCGGACGTTGCGCCAGATTGGAAACCGAAGTTTTTGGGGATGTCACTTCCGTTCCGCGATGAGAAGGGAATGCCCTCCGCCGAGAACGCCATCCGCAACACGATCACCCGCGCGTTGTTGCACAAACGTTGGTGGTTGAACGACCCCGATTGTTTGCTGGTGCGCGAGTCTACGAATTTAAATTTAGATGAAGTGCAAGCATTGGCAAGCGTCATCGCTCTCTCAGGTGGGATGTTTATGGTGAGTGATGATATGACGATGTTGAGCGAAGAGAGAAGAAGGATTGTGGAGAAGGTGTTGCCGATAAACTCTGGAAGTTGGAAGTTGGAAGTTGGAGACTGGCTGGAGCGAGAAATGCCGGAGCATTTAGAGGTGAAGATGAGCGGCGCGGTGGGGGAGTGGAAGGTTGTTGGGCTGTTCAATTGGAGTGGGCGCAAAGCGAAGAAGCAGTTAAACGTCGATGGTGAGAGTCATGTTTGGGACTTTTGGAATCAAACTTACACACGCGCGGGCGCGGAGTCGGCACACGAGGTGGAACTGGCTGCACATAGTGGCAGGTTGTTGGCGGTTCGGCGCGCAATTCACGCTCCCCAATTCGTGGGGTCATCTCTGCATTTTTCTCAAGGACTCGAAATCTCCGAATGGGATGGAACTGAACGGTCACTCAGAGTCGTCGTTAAGTTGAATCGTAATGCTGAAGGCAACGTGTATATTGCGCTGAATGGAGTGCGAAGTCTTGCGAAGCACCCCGAGCGAAGCGAGCGGGCAAGACTTCGCGCAACGTCGGGAGACGTTGCATTCCGAGAAGTCGCCGACGGGATTTACTCTTTTCCTATTAATCTAACTATTAGCCCAGAACTAAAATTGGAATGGTAGAATAAATTATGCGCCTCACACGCATCCTCATCGCCTTTGCTTTTGCGTTGTTGTTCGTCCCCTCTGTCGCGGCGCAAGGCGCGGTCACGCTTACGGCACAAGCCGGCTTCGACGCTTACTACAAAGAGGGTTATTGGATTCCAATTCGAGTCGCGCTTGGCAACAATGGCAACGACCTCAACGGTCAATTGCGTGTGGTGTCGTTGCGCGCCAACGGTTCTAAATTGGAATACACATACCCGGTTGCATTGGCAAATGGCGCGCGCAAAGAAGTGACGATGTATGTCAACGTCGAAGGATTCGCCAGCCGCTTGCAAGTGGATTACGTTCAAGATCAAAAAACGATTGCCAGCGTGACTCCGCGCTTGAGTCAACTTGGATCGAATGACTTTCTTTACGGGGTCATCGCCTCTAGCCCTTCGGCATTTAACTATTTGGGGCGAGTCGATCCGATGGGCGGGCGTGGGCGCGTGGCGCAGCTTTCGATTCAAGATTTGCCATCGGCGGCGCACGCTTGGCGCGCGTTGGATGTTTTAGTGATCTCCGACGTGGACACCAGCGCGTTGACTCCCGCGCAAAAAGATTCGTTGAAGTTGTGGGTGGCAAGCGGCGGGCGATTGATCGTGGCGAGCGGACCGAACTGGCAAAAATTGGCGGGGCTTGAAGATATTTTGCCGATGAAGATCGTCGGCACGCGCGACAGTCCCTTAGCGTCGTTAGAATCTCTCGCGCAGAAAAAAAGTCCGAGTGGTTCAGCCGTGATCGTCATGGGCGAATTGAAACCCGGCGCAACTCCTCTTGTCGCCGATAATAATGTGCCGTTGATCGTTGATCAGCAATACGGCTTTGGTCGCATCGCTCTCTTTACTTTTGATCCAGCACTCGATCCGCTCCGCACTTGGGATGGGATGGAGAATATCTATCGCAATCTTCTAGCGTCGGCGGATGATCGTCCCGGTTGGATGGGCTTTACCCGCAACTGGTCTAGCGCAGTAGAGGCAGTGAGTTCCATTCCGGGAATCGGTTTGCCGCATCCATTACTCATCTGCGGTTTTCTTGGCGCGTATCTCGTCATCATCGGACCGATCAACTACATCATCTTGCGAGCGATCAAACGCCGCGAGTTTGCTTGGTTCACGATCCCAATCACCGTTATTTTCTTCACCGTTGCCATTTATGTTACGGGCATTGCCTTGCGCGGCACAAGCCCCACCCTTCATCGTCTCTCGGTCGTGCAGTCGTGGGAAGACTCGTCGCAGGCGCAAGTAGAAACATTGATCGGCGTGTTCTCGCCGACTCGATCCGAATATGATCTGCGCGTGGCGGGCAATGTGTTGTTACAACCGATGCCATCGGATACTTACTATCGCCCGTTGGATCGATCTTTTGAAGGAGTTCAAATCGAACAAGGGGATGCCGCCTTTGCGCGTGGAGTGAAGGTGGACATTGGAGCGGTGACTCCGTTCTTTGCGCGAGGGCAAGTGACCGCGCCACGATTCGGATCATCGCTCAAATACTCGGTGACAGGCAACGCGGTGACTCTCGAAGGTGGGATCGTCAACAAGAGCGAGATCACTTTCCGCGATGCCGTCGTGCTCACGATAGGCGGCGTTCAGCGCGTGGGCGATGTGAAACCGAACGACACCGTCAATGTCCGAATCACTTTAGCGGCGGATCGATCTGCTTGGGTTTCGCAAGGGAGCGGGCGAGTCTTTCCAGCAACCTCGCGCCTTGCTCCGGCGTATAACCCCCCGGCGTTTCCCGGTTACGACACAACCGTTGAAGACATTCTCGGCACGACATCTTTTTCCGACAGCCGCGAAACGTATCGGCGTTACTCGCTCCTGTCGTGGTTGTTTGCTTATAACAACGGCGGGCGCGGCAGTGGCACTTACTTGATCGGCTGGACGGATAAATCGCCGCTTGATGCCTCACTCACGAACAGCAGCTACAGCGTGCAAGATCAAACGATGTATATCATACGCGTCGAACCGCAAGTAGTCGTGGTCAACGCCTCAACCATCACCGTGCCGCCCGGGCTGATGACGTGGGAGATCGTTGATCCCGGTCCCACGGGCAACAACGCTACGCCTTACGATTCACGTTTGAGCGGTGGATATTTTTCGTTGCGATTCAAACCGGTGGTGCGTGTGGATTTCAATTCGGTGAAATCACTGGTGCTGCATCTTACTTCTTATGGGGCAACGGGCGCGCCGCCTCTCACCCTCAGCTTGTGGGATCACAATGCAAACGCGTGGGTGAAGATGGACAACATCGTGTGGGGTGATAACACCATCGGCGATGCTTCACGTTACGTAGGCGATGATGGACGGGTGGATGTGAAAGTGGAAAGCTTGCGCGTTCAAACACCGGCGAACATTCAGGCGATGGATTTTACGTTGACGGTTCAACGATAAACGTAGGGGCGAGGCTTGCCCTCGCCCAATTTGGGCAACCGCAATCGGGCAACCGCAATCGGGCAACCGCAAGGGTTGCCCCTACAAAAGAAATCATGGCTCCAATCATTGTTATCAACAATCTCGTTAAGAAATACGGCAAGCTCACTGCGGTGCAGAACCTCACCCTGCAAGTAGAGCAGGGCGCGATCTTTGGATTCGTCGGACCCAACGGCGCGGGCAAAACATCCACCATGAGAATCCTCACCACGTTGATGTCGCCGACGAGTGGTGAAGCGTTTGTGGCGGGACATTCCGTCACCAAGAATCCGCGCGGGGTGCGTCGCGCTATTGGCTACATGCCCGACTTCTTTGGAGTGTATGACGACATGACGGTCTGGGAATATCTCGATTTCTTCGGCGCGTGTTACGAAGTCCCTGTCGCCCAACGCGCTTCGGTCAATAAAGATTTATTGGAACTTGTTGACCTGACGAGTCGTCGAGATGATCGAGTGGAAGCGTTGTCGCGCGGCATGAAGCAGCGACTCGGTCTGGCGCGGACTCTGGCGCACGACCCGCAAGTGTTGATCCTCGACGAACCGGCTTCAGGGCTCGACCCCCGCGCCCGCATCGAGATTCGTGAATTGCTGGTTGAGTTGGCGCGCATGGGCAAGACTATTTTCTTCTCGACCCATATCCTTGCCGATGTCGCCGAGATTTGCACGCACGTTGGGATTGTCGAAGCAGGTAAGCTCGTGGCAAGCGGCAATCTGGAAGAGATGCAGCGACGACTCATGCCGTATCGCCGAATCCATGTCACCGTGTTAGATAAAGTGGAAGAGGCAAAGGCGTTATTGGTGGATGTCGCTGGAGTGCGCACGGTTGAAGTAGAGCATCAAGGCGCACTGCCGGGGCGGCATCAACTAGTGATCGAATACAATGGCGCGGATAAAGAAGTGAGTGCGATCCTTTCGACGCTCATCAAGAAAAAGATTCCGGTGATCCATTTCAGCGAAGACGTGCGTGATATGGAAGCGGTGTTTATGCAAGCGACGAAGGGGATTGTGGGGTCGAATTAAAAAAGGAAATAAGGGAAACAAGGAAACAGGGAAATAAAGGAGAGACTATGTTGCAACAAGTTGTGATTAAAACAAATGATCGGAGCGTGCTGAAACCTTTGCTCACGTCGGCGATCCAAAATGAGATCAGTTTGATTCAAGTGGGATTCGAGAAAACGCAACGCCGTTTGCAGGAATTTGAAAAGCGTTTTGGACTGACTTCAGTTGAATTTGAGCGCCGCTTAAACGCTAACCAGATGGATGAAACGATAGAGACAACAGGATGGCGCATGGAAATCGGGATGCTAAATCTCTTGCAGAGTCAATTGGCTGCATTGCGCGATGCACAAATCGATTGAGGAGTATTTTCAATCACTTGTTGATGCTTTGTCCGCCTCGCCTGTCGTAGCCTCATCGGATGCGACTTTGGATAAGCGAGGTCCGCGTACAGGTTTGATTCGCGGCGAAGCGCGTTTTGTAGATCGATCACGTTTGAATTTTTCGGAATTGGTGGCAGATATTCAAACGGCTATTGTGCGAACCATATATAGCTTTCACTATCAAAACCCAAATGATGAGTTGATCTTTCGCTATGACGACACCCCTCATCATCCTGAAGTGACGAGTTTTCCGCACCACAAGCACAATGACGAAGGCGTAGTGTCCACGGAGCCGCCGACGTTGGAGACGGTGTTGAAAGAAATTACAACGACTATCGTTGAGGCAAAGCAACAGTCCGATACTGATTCGTCTGAGTCCTAAATATGACCGCAGTTACTAAGAAGCCCTCCACACCCTTCCGCGAAAAGATGGCGACCAACCCCGTCGTCCTCAAAGAACTGCGCGGGCGTATGCGCGGCAATCGCGCTTTCATTATCCTCACTGGCTACATTGGTTTAATGAGCGCCTTTGCCATGATGTTGTATTTCGTTTACACCACGTCCACCAACGGCATCTACAGCACCGCCGATCAATACGCCGGAAAAGTTTTGTTCGCCGGAGTCGTCGGCATTGAATTATTTTTAGTGTGCTTCATCGCGCCGGCTTTCACTGCCAGCGCGATCAGCGGCGAGCGCGAGCGACAAACCTACGAACTGTTGCGCACCACACTGCTTTCAGCACGATCATTTGTGATGGGCAAACTTACCTCTGCCCTCTCCTTCATTCTCTTGCTCATCTTCGCCGGATTGCCTTTGCAAAGTCTCGCCTTCTTACTCGGCGGCGTGGCAACCGAAGAAGTTTTAATTTCATTCGCCATGCTCATCACCACCGCCTTCGCTTTTGGATCGTGGGGCTTGTTCTTCTCCGCGCTCATGAAGCGCACACTCGGCGCGAGCGTGATGACCTACGCCTTCGCCCTCTTCGCTGTGCTGGGTCTGCCGTTGATCATGATCGTCTTTCTTCCGTTGTACAGTTTGGTCTCTTACGGCGGTTCAAGCGGCGCGCCGAGCCCCATTCTGCAAGCGATCCTCATTTACACTTTTGGCGTGTTGGTCTGTCTCAATCCACTTGCCACCGGACTCTTCACCGAGATGTATCTCATTGACAAGCACACCACGTTCTTCGTCACACAAAGCTTAAGCAACGGCTCAACCATCCCGCTTGTCTCTCCTTGGCTGCCTTACGTAGTCATCTGCCTCTTCAGTAGTTTGATTTTGACTCTCATCACAATTCAATTAGTCAAAAGAAAAGAAACAACATGACGACTTCCATCCTCGAACTTGAGCGCAACGTCAACCGTTGGACAACGTGGTATCGCCTGCGCGAGATGGTGATGTGGGGTGTGCGCGGTCTCACGCTCGGCATGATGATCGCCTACGGCTTCACCCTCGTCGCCCGATTCAAAGCGATCTATTCTTTCGATCAACTGATTCAAATTTCGACTCTGGCTGCCGTTCTCGGTGTTGCCGTCTTTGCGGCGGCGGCATTGATCCGTCCCCACTCGCGGATGTCTGCCGCGCGATTTTTTGATCTGACGTTTGGACTTAACGAGCGCACCAGCACGGCGATTGAACTGGCGCGGCGAAAAATTGACGCCCCAGCTTGGTGGATCGAACAGCAACTGGCTGACGCGATGGGCGCCGCCAACCGCGTTCAACCCGCGTCCCAACTCCCGATTCGCTTTACTCGTATTGAACTTCTCTCACTTTTAGTCGCGTTCGCTTTATTGATCGCCTCACTCGTGATCCCCAACGAACAATTTGCATCGTTGGCAAAACAACAAGCGGTACAGCAGGCAATCGCCAAAGAAGCGACTCAACTTGAAACGATTCGCAAAGATGTTGAAGCGAACAACAAGCTGACCGATGATCAAAAGAAGGAACTGACTCAACCACTCAACGACGCCATCAAAAAATTACAGAGCGGCGATCTGACCAAAGAACAAGCCCTCTCGGAATTAAACAAAACCGAGAATCAATTGCGCCAACTGGCGAACCCGACGATTCAGCAGCAGGCGCAAGCGATGCAGCAAGCCGGTCAGTCGCTTTCGCAGAATCCGCAAACGCAAGCGGCAGGCGAAGCGTTGAAGAATAATGATCTGGCGGGCGCGGCGCAAGCTTTGCAGAACACCGATCTTTCCAAGATGACTCCTGCCGAGCAACAACAATTGGCGAAGACTTTGGAACAAACGGCGCAACAACTTCAATCGTCGAATCCACAAACGGCGCAGCAACTACAACAGGCGGCTGAGGCATTAAGGCAGGGGAACACATCGGCGGCACAACAAGCGATGAACAACGCCGCGAATCAAATGGCGAACATGGCATCACAGGTCAATCAGGCGCAGGCGGCATCCCAAGCGGCGAATCAAGTGGCGCAGAGTCAACAAGGAATCGCCCAATCCGGAAATCCGCAACAAGGAAGCCAACAGGGAAATCAACCGGGGCAAGGGCAGGGTCAACCCGGACAAGGACAAGCGCAAGGACAGGGACAGGGTCAAGCAGGACAAGGTCAAACGGGGCAGGGTCAAAGCAATCAGGGCGGAGCGGGCGCGGGGCAAGGGCAGGGCAATGGCAACGCGCAAGGACCCGAAGCCGGAAATAATCCGGGAAACAATTCTGGGGGTCCGACAGGCGGCAACAACCCTCAGCGTAATTATGAACAGATCTATTCGCCGTATCGCATCGGCGGCTCGGGCGGCGATCAAGTGAAACTGCCTGGCTCAGGCGACCCCAACGCGCAAAAAGTTGGCGAGGGCCCGAGCAAGCCGGGCGCGGAGAATCAATCGCAAGTTCCCTACAATCAAGTGTATGCGCCCTATCGTGACTCGGCGCAGTACGCGATTGAAAATGGTCAAGTGCCGGTGACGCGCGAGCAAGCGGTGAAAAAATATTTTAGTAATTTGGAACCGGGGAGATAAGTTAAAAGTTAGACCGACGCGGTCTTAGAGACCGCGTCGGTCTGTGTTTGGAGATAACGATGGCGACGAAGAAAAAAATTTCAAGAAAAACAAAACCTAAAATGACGAGCGTCAAAATAGCTCGCGCAGCTACCACTGTTCAAGAATCAAATATTCCACGAGATGCGAATATAGTTGAATCTGAACCGATCCAAAATGAATTTCGTGATGTGACTCCGAGCAAAAAGGAAAAACCCTTGTCTAAAAATGAATCTATGTTGATTCAAGAGTTCCGCGACTTTACGCAGACGATTGAAAAAGAGATCGGCAAGGTGATCGTTGGGCAACAAGATGTTGTGCGCCACGTTTTGATCTGCGTGTTGACCGGCGGACATGCGCTGCTTGAAGGCGTTCCAGGAATCGGAAAGACGACTCTCATCCGCACGTTATCACAAGTTCTGGATTTGAAATTCTCGCGCATTCAGTTTACGCCTGACCTCATGCCGTCTGACATCGTCGGCACGGACATTATCGAGGAGACTACGGCAGGGCGGCGCAGTTTTGTTTTTCAAGCGGGACCTATTTTTGCCAATTTAGTGTTAGCCGATGAGATCAACCGCGCCACGCCTAAGACTCAATCGGCGTTGCTCGAAGCAATGCAAGAGAAGTCGGTAACAGTGGCGAAGAAAACATACAAACTAGACGAACCGTTTTTTGTTTTAGCGACTCAAAACCCAATCGAGATGGAAGGCACGTATCCGTTGCCCGAAGCGCAATTAGATCGCTTCATGTTCAAAGTGTCGGTGCGCTTCCCTTCGTCAGATGATCTGGTCGAAGTGCTGGCACGCACCACAGGCAATAAAGTGCCTCAACCGAAAAAAGTCGCCGACGCTGAATCGATTCTGCAAATGGCGGATCTGGTGCGGCAGACTCCGGTTGCCTCACATCTTTCCGAATACGTCGCGCGCCTCGTGGTGGCGACTCATCCCGATAAACCGAGCGCGACGCCGATGGTTAAACAATTTGTGCGATACGGCGCGAGTCCGCGCGGAGCGCAATCAATTATTCTTGGCGCAAAAGTTGTGGCAGTCATGTCAGGGCGTTACAACGTTTCGTATGATGACATCAACATCGTCGCGCCTGCCGCATTGCGTCATCGTTTACTGCTCAACTTTGAAGGTCAAGCGGAAGGCGTCTCAACCGATGATGTGACAGCAGAGTTGTTGAAGACAGTGCCGAAGCAGGGGGAAGAGAAGAAAGAGAAAGTGGCGGCGTAGCGATAAGTGATGCGTGATTCGTAACCAGTGACACTTCTGAATTCTCAAGACTTCGGAAGTGTGTAGATGGTGAAAAGCAAAATGACAATCTCTCGGAACGAAGAATGGATTCAAATCGCGGAACTTGATGAGCAAGATCGGATTCGCTTTACGTCAGACTTTCAAGAATTGATGGGCGATCTTGGTTGGGAAGCGAAAGCGTTTGTGGGTCACTTGCTTGGCTTATGGTATGACCCGTTCGAGCATTTATTGGATTACGGAAGCGGCGAAGCAACTTGCACCCGCGATCAGCCTGGTGAGTTTGAGCGCAATGATTTAAGCGACCCTCAAGACGTGGTGGAGTATTGGGCGGTGACGTGGAGCAAAAATAACAACTCACATGAGCCCTCTCACGAGGCAGGGCTTGGAATGAATTTGAGCGTTGAGTGGTATCGGGATGTGTTGCGTGCGAAATTGGTTTCGTTGCGCTTGCCTAAACGGCTGCTGATGGATTACAAAGAGAAATATGATGCAGAGATGACAAGGATCGATGCGTTAGTGGAAGAAATCAATCAGCGCGCGAAGAAAAATTTCTGACTCCTGACTTCTGACTCCCTCCTCAATGCTCTTCGACGAATCCACTCTCCGCAAACTTGAACAACTCTCCCTCGTCGCGTCGCGCGTGCGCGCCGGGCAGATGAAGGGCGAGCGACGTTCCACCAAGCGCGGCACATCCATCGAGTTTGCCGATTATCGCGATTACGTGCGCGGCGATGATCTGCGTCGCGTGGATTGGAACATCTACGCCCGACTCGAAAGACCGTTCATCAAGCTCTTTGAAGAAGAAGAAGATTTATCGGTTCACGTTTTGCTCGACGCTTCGCGCTCGATGAATTATCCCGAAGGAGAGAACGCCAAAGAACGCAACAAATTTTTTTTCGGATTGAGACTCGCCGCCGCGCTGGGACACATTGCTTTAGGAACAGGGGATCGACTCACCGTCACCGCCTTTCACGGCGGCACCGCCTCGCCAGCGCGGCTGGGTCCGGTGCGCGGACGTGGTAACTCTTTCCGTTTAATTAAATTCCTCACCGACCTCAACGCTGATGGCAACACCGATCTAGATCGTTCACTCAAAGATTACGTCGTCGCCCATAACCGCGCCGGTCTCGCTTTTCTTATTACCGATCTTTTTTCGCCATCAGGATACGAAAGCGGCATCACGGCTTTGCAAAGTAAGGGCTACGAAGTCGGCATTATTCACCTGCTCGCGCCCGAAGAAGTTGAGCCGCCTCTCGCTGGTGACTTGCGTTTGATTGACATTGAGACAAACGATCCACAAGATGTCTCCGTTGACAACTCGTTGCGCGATATTTATAAACGCCGCGTGCAAGGCTGGCGTGATGAGATCGAAAAATATTGTTTGAAACGTGGCGTGCATTACATCCCCGTAACTACAAATACAAAATGGGATGAGATTGTTTTGCATAACATGAGGCGAATGGGATTGGTGAAATAATATGGCGAAGCGTGACAAAATTCTGGACAAAGTTTTGCGTGGCGCATCAGACACGAACATCAACTTTGATGATCTGTGTCAAATGTTGCGCCGGTTGGAGTTTGATGAACGAGTTAAAGGCAGTCACCATATCTTCACCAAAACAGGTGTTGAGGAAATTTTGAATCTTCAACCCAAAGGATCGAAGTCCAAGCCATATCAAGTCAAACAAGTTCGCAACGTGATTATTCGATACAAACTTGGAGGCAGTGATGATTAAGTATGAAGTGATTATTTATTGGAGTGATGAAGACGAAGCGTTTATTGCCGAAGCGCCCGAACTCGCGGGTTGCGCGGCAGACGGCGAAACATATCAAGGTGCTTTGTCAAATTTGGAAGTGATCATCCAAGAGTGGATCGAAACCGCACGTGAATTGGGGCGCGAGATTCCTGAGCCTAAAGGACGTTTGATTTACGCTTGATCCCTCATCTTTGAGACACCGAGTGTCTTTAAGACACTCGGTGTCTTGATCTACTTTCATGTCCTTCCTCGCCCCCATTTTTCTTTCCCTCGCCGCACTCGCCGCGCCAATTTTTATTCTGTATATGTTGAAATTGCGCCGCCGCGAGCAAGAGGTCTCGTCCACGTTTTTGTGGCGCATGGTGATTCGGGATCGGGAAGCGAACTCGCCGTGGCAAAAGTTGCGGCGCAACATTTTGTTGTTATTGCAATTATTGTTGCTGGCGTTACTCGTCGTCGCGTTGGCGCGTCCGTTCATTCCGGTTCAAGTGATTGCCTCGGGTCAGGTCACGGTGCTGCTTGACGCCTCCGCCTCCATGAATGCAACGGACGTATCCCCATCACGTTTTGAATCGGCGAAAGCAATTGCGCGCGGTCTCGCCAACGATCTACTTGATCAAGGCTCGATGACGATCATTCTCGTCGCGCCGAAGCCGCGTGTGTTGGTATCTTCATCGAATGACAAACTTGAATTGCTCAACGCCATCAACAACGCGCAGCCTTCGGTGGGGTCGGGCGATTGGGCGACCGCTTTTGCGTTGGCGACGGGCGCGAACGGCAACGCCATA
>Ga0082335_1002513_pt1 | contig 33952 bp, 22 predicted proteins | sample Subgrocontami58m_FD_72375 | JGI IMG/M metagenome (GOLD analysis project Ga0082335, IMG submission 72375) | Subsurface groundwater microbial communities from S. Glens Falls, New York, USA - GMW37 contaminated, 5.8 m (SPADES assembly) (version 2) ... | reverse complement strand
GCGAGCGCCTCGCGCACCTGGCCTGCGCGCCGAAGCTGCGCCTGCAAGGCGGCGACGTCGATGTCCTGGACGGCGACGCCGCGCGCGATGGCCTGCGCGGCGGCCGCGCCCGCCGAATGGCCGAGGAGCATGAACACCGGCTCCATCCGGATCGAGCCGTAGGCCACGTGCGTCGCGGACAGGCACACCGGCACGAGCAGGTTGGTGCAGTGCTCCTTCCGCGGCGTGAGCGCACTGTAGGCGATGCCATACGGCTCGCGCAGGCCCAGGCCGATGGTGCCCTCGGTGCGAACGTGGCCATTCTCGTCGACGTAGCGCCGGACGTTGTGGGAATCCATCGCGTAGGAACCCATGCCGATCGAATCCGGCACGGGTGCGGTGCCGTCGCAGTGGTGCTGCGTCATCACGAACGCGCCGCGCATCCGCCGCGCCTCGCGCACATAAAGCTGGTGCGGCCAGTGGCCGTTGTCGGTGAACTCGTCCCTGGCCAGCCCCCAGTCGCGCATCGGCGCGCGAAACTTCTCCGGCACGCGGGGATCATGCGCCACGAACCACGCGAGGCCCTGCTGCCAGCTCACGTGGTCGCGGATGATTTTTTCGCGCGTGGCGTAATCGCCCTCGGGATACGCGTAGTTGCCCGCGACGAGGTTGAAGCCGACCGGATCCTTGTTGTTCGAGTCGCTCTTGCGGTTCGGCATGATCACGACGTGCGGCTGCTTCGTGAGATTGTTGCCGAGCACCGGGTGCTCGATCTCGCCGCCGTCGGGATATTCCGGCAGCATGCGCGCGCTGAGAAAATAGCGGAGCACGAGCTCGTAGTTCGCCGGGTTGTAGTCGGCGGGCCTGGGAAACGGCACGCGGTTCTCCGGCACGTCGGTGAGGCAGAGCCGGAAGCAGTACGCCTGCACGCGCGAATCCGCCGCGCCGGCCTCGCCCGCGCCGCCGTCCTGCACGCCGAAAATCAATCCGCTCGAGCGGTCGCCCGGCCGCACGTAGGGATCGACCGCCCGGCGGAAATCATGCGCCGACGGCGCCGGCCGGCGCCGCAGCAGGTGCGGCTGGTTGCCGTTATGCGTCTCGCCAAACTCCGCGTTGGCTTCTCGCCCGATCATGTACGGCACGCCTGCCTTCGCCATCAGATCGCCCTCGTAGGTTGCGTCGATGAACACCCGGCCGCGAAAGCTGCGGCCCGACTCCATGCGGACGGCGTCAATCCGCGCACCGTTCTTCCGCACGCCCTGCCGGAGATCGAGCCGCTCACCCAACATCACGTCGACCTTCGCCTCGCGCAGCAGGTCGCGGTAGATTTCCTCCGCCACGTGCGGTTCGAAATAGAACATCACATCCTCGGCGGGGTCGTGCCGCGCGCTGCGAAACTCGTCCGGCCGGCCGAATTTCCATTTCGACGGATCGTTGTAGTGGACTTTCACGCGGCGATAAAACTCCCGCGACAATCCGCCAATCGTCTCCTGCTTGCCCATGTCGGTGGCGCCCAGACCGCCGCTGGTCAGCCCGCCCACATGCCGGCCCGGCTCGATCAGCAGCACGCGATGGCCGAGTCGGGCCGCTGCGACCGCAGCGGTGATGCCACCGGAGGTGCCGCCGTAGACGACCACGTCGAAGCCTGGCGCTTCCGCCGCCGGAACCGGCCGGCCGACCAGCAGGCCGGCGGCAATCATCGCGAGGTGAAATACAGGGCGTGGTTTCATTGATGCGTCGGAGCGGTCACGGCGTACCGTAGACGTCGAACTCGGTGTAGAACGTGTTGTTCAGGAACTGCGGGTTCTTGCCCTGCGTCGGCTCGACCGCCCACAGCAGATAGCGGTAGCGACCCATCGCACCGAGCGCGCCGGTGATCGAGCATGCCTGCTGGGCGGGCCGATCGACCGGATTCATCACGTGAAAAAAATCGTCCGAGTTCACGCGCGCGAGCTGGACCCAGCCGTTTTCGGTCAGCACGCCTTCGGTGCCTGGGGCGACCTCGCCGGCAAAACCATAGAGCGTGAATTTCTGCACGGCCCGCACGCGGTTCACCGCGTCGGGACTCTGGTGCCACGAATAGGTGTTGATCTTCGACAAGGCGACGACGCGGCCGAGATCGAGCAGGAGGAGCCCCGACGCGTTGTTGTCGAAAAAGACGGATTCGGCCGGCGAGTTCGGCTGCGACTGGCCGCGACCGTCGAGCAGCAATTCGACCGGCCCGCTGGGAATCAGCGCGGTCGTGTGCAGCGTGCCTTTGATCACGCGGATCCGCGCGAGACCGACGGAGGCATCGGCCAGGTCACGGTTGGAAGGCGGTTCGATCGTCGGGAACCGAAACGCCGCGGTGCCGTCGCCGCTTTCGATCCGCACGAGCACTTGCGTGCGACCCGCTTCGATCGAGAGCGCGTCACCTGTCCGCAGCCGCTGCGGCGACCTCACACCTGCGAGCAGAACGACGACCTCGCCGGACGTGACGTCAACGCGACTTTGCCCGTCGGCCGCCGCGGCGGTGACGAACTCCGTCCCGATGTCGACCACGCGCGCGGTCCGAGTCTGCACGGTGAATCCTTTCGCGGTGGGTGCGGCGGCGTTCACCTTCACCTGGCCGAGCGTGAGAAATCCTCCGTTGCCGGAACTGACCTCGAAGATCGCCGGTCCGACCAGCGTGGCTTCGGCGCCGCTGGCGAAACGGAGGTTCACCGTGCCGGACGAGAGCTGCAGCACCTGGCCGCGTGGAATCGGATCGCCGGGCTGCACCTCGATGCCGGCGCCGACCCAGCGACAGTCGTGCAGCGATTCGAACCGCGCGACCGTCCTGGTGCTGATGCTGCGCCACGCCACCAGCGCGCCGCCGGCGAGGAGCACCGCAATTCCCGCCGCCCAGGCGAGCGACGATTGCCGCCAGCCGAACCGACGTTCCGCGGCAGGCGCGCGACTCCCGGGGGCCGATGTCGCGGTGGCCTCCGCGCGGCTGGCCGCGACATCGACGGTCGCGGCAAGGTCCGCGTGGAGCCGCGCGATCCGCAGGTAGAGCCGCCGGGCGGACTCATCCGTGGCGATGAGGCGCGACAGCTCGGCCACCTCGGCGGCATCGGCGGCGCGGTCGAGATAGCGCGCAATGAGCGTCTCGAAATCGGGCGGCATCACGCTTGGTTCCGGGCCATCTTGCGATCGATGCACTCGAGCAGCATGGATCGCGTTCGCTGGAGGACTTTGTAGATCGCCTCAATCGTGCGGCCATGGCGCTGCGCGATCGCCTCCACGGCGGCCTCCTCGACGTAGTAGGCCTCGAGCACGCGGCGCTGTTCCAGCGGCAATTGGGCGCGACATTCCGCGAGATGCTGGTCGCGTTGTTCGTCGAAAAGAGGGGAGGTTGCCTCGATCGCCATCAGCGACGTCACCGCCTGCTCGTGCAGGTAGGCCTGGCGATGGGCCTTCCGCAGGAACCGCCGCACTTCCATTCGCGCGAAACCACCGGCCCAGCTGCCGAACGGCCGCGCCGCATCGTAGTCGGAAAAATGTTTCCAGAGCGCGATGGCCGTTTCCTGCACGACATCGCGCGCGTCCGCCTGCCGTGGAATGTAAACCAGGACCAGGCGCAGGATCTGCGGCTCGTGCTGCAGGAACAGCCGCATGAACTGCTCGTGGGGATCGGGGCTCGCCATCGCTTCTCACCATATCCGCACGGCCCGCGTTTTTTGGACAAAAAATCGCGCAGCCAGCCTCGAGATTTGGCGCCCAAGCCTCCCGCGTCGCTCGAAAATGGTCGGGGCGGTGAGATTCGAACTCACGACCTCTACGTCCCGAACGTAGCGCTCTACCAGGCTAAGCTACGCCCCGACATCATTCGCTCTACTCCTAACCACTGTCATTCTGATACTTGTGCGCCGGTGTAGATTGGCCTTCGCACGAGTCGGGTTGGCTCATATGGCCCCGATTTATCAAGGTTGTCGAAATGTTTCGACAGGCCTGATACCCCAATGACCAAAATCACCAACTCGGACAAAACTACCCTAAAAATCAGACCGTTCCCCAACCCCAGCGAAGCCGTGGTTCAACGGGTGATCGGAAGATGCCTAGGGCATAAAGTGGCAAGGAACTTTCCGACTCAGGATGAGGCGGAAGCGTTCTAGATGAGATGACCACTGCGGCCAAGCAAGGGGAAAGTGCACCGAAAAAGCACACGGGGTGCGCAACCTTTGTTACCGATGATGATCTGCACGCCGCGGAGATCGCTTTCCGACGGCTAAGACAGGCGCTGCCCGAAGTTTTCTCGATCGGGGCCGGCTCCGGTTAGGTCGCCGGACTTCGCCGGCGGCTCCGTATTAGGCGGCGACCCCAGCCTGGCCCGCGCGCTTGTTACAGTGCCGAGGCCTCCCGCATACTCTTGCTCCTTCCGGCGGGGTCCCGATCCTCGAGTCAACCGTCCAATGCGACCGGTGCACATTGCAGTCCGAACCACGATCACGGGAATGCTGATCAACGCCGCCCTGGCCGCGATCAAGATCGCCGCCGGGGTGGTAGGTCATTCCTATGCGTTGGTCGCGGATGGGATCGAATCGCTCAACGACTGCGTAGCCTCGGGGGTCGTGTTGCTGTCGCTCCGCGTATCCGCCATCCCGCCGGATGAGGATCACCCGTATGGTCACGGCAAAGCCGAGCAGCTCGGAGCATTGTTCTCCGCGATATCCCTGCTCGCCGCCGGCGGCCTCATCGTGGTTCAGAGCAGCCGAAATCTCGCCGAGCGACACGACCCGCCGGCGTGGTTCACACTGCCGGTCCTCGTGGTCGTGATCGTCACGAAGGAACTGCTCTCCCGGTATGCATTGCGCAAAAGCCGGGAAACCGCCAGCGCGGCGCTGCATGGGGACGCATGGCACCACCGCTCCGACGCCATCACGTCCGCGGCGGCGTTCGTCGGGATCACCATCGCGTTGATTGGCGGACACGGCTATGAAATCGCCGATGACGTGGCCGCGCTGCTGGCATGCCTCGTGATCGGCTTCAGCGGCGTGAAACTGCTCAGGAATGCGCTACACGAGAACATGGAGGGGGCGGCGCCGGTCGAACTTCGGGTAAGGGCCCGCGATATTGCGACGGCCGTCAACGGCGTCGTGGCCATCGAGAAACTGCGAATGAAGAAAATCGGCCTCGGCTACTTCATGGACATCCATGTTCAGGTGCATGGATTGATCACCGTGGCCGACGGCCATAAGATCGGGCACGATGTTCAGCATGCGCTGCTGGGCTCGGGACTCGCGATTGACGACGTCGTCGTGCACATCGAGCCGCACGAAGAGCATCTTCGCTCATCGAAGCAGCCACTGGCCTGAAAGGCACGCAACGATGCGGAGGGGCGCCTCGATCATGGTCCCGACGGACTTGGTTCTGGCGTGAATGCGAAACTCCGGGGAAACTTCGATTTCAACCAAGTCGCCCAGACACGCCGCGCATCGTGCGCGCTATGGTCGCTCATTCGCTGCCTCCACCCTAATTGAGACGACGGCGCCGCCTGGAATATCCAGCCGGACGCGCTGACCTCGGCCCGTAATTCTTTCCGTGCGGTCGATCAAACGGCGACCGGCCATGCGCGCCGAGACGCGGTAATCGCCGGGCGGGAGCCGTAGGAAGCTCGCGGCAACATGGCTTTCTCCCCCATGATGGATGAAGAGATCGGCCGCGACATGGTCGGACCCGGTGGACGTTACAAGGGCGGTGAACGCCGCGGGCGCCTCCTCCCACGCGACGTGGTAATACGGCGACATCCCTTGCGCGGTGTGGCAGCCGGTGAGCATTGCGGCGAGGAGATCGGCACCATCCGGCCCGCCCTCACGGCGCGAAACGAAAACGCGGTCCGTGAACAGCACCTCGGTGGTGCGCATCGGACGGTTGAAGCGCAGGACGCTCAAGAGTGAGGACTCGATCGTTTCCGCCATTGGGGCGCTATCTCCGGTCAGCCGATAGCGGAGATATGCTGGCCCATGTTGCCGCAAGAAAACATCGAACCGCGCGTCGTTCGTTTCCAGCCGCCATTGGGTGACCACGTTCCAAAACTCTCCGCTTCGCATGAGCCGCGCCACCGCCGCTGCCGCCGATCCCGCAGCCCCAGTGTTGGAATCGTTGGATGGGACGTGTTTCTCGAGCAGCGCGAGGGTGTCGGTCAGTGGTTCCAGCAACTTGGCGTCATGCGTGTCGAGCCACGAAAAGAGCAATTGATCGTAAAGCCGCCCGTCGCCGGTCCAGTCGTAGTAGTCCCAGAACATCTTCGATTCGTGCCACGATGGCTCGTCGCCGTTGACCGCGCCGTCGGGCCATCGGATCGAAGCCGGGAAAAGTCCGCGGGGCTTGCCCTTGTCGGTGCGCGCCGCGGCGTTCGCCCACATGAGGCTCCAGTCGTGGAGCAGCCGGCTCGCGGCAGCATCGCCCGTGAGCCACGCGTGGTAACGCACCGCCTTGGCCGCGCGGGCATTCATGCTCACGTCGCGGTTGCGCGGCGCTTCGACGAGAATTTCCGTGGCGCCGAGCCAGGCCGACTTGAAAGCGAGCTCGCCGCGGGCGTTGCGGCCGGTCCACAGCTCTCGCATGTATCGGTAGGAATACCCGAGCCGCGAAATCCATTCGGGGTCGAGCGTGACCAGCGCGAGCAGCGGCACGGTGTCAGCGACGAACTCGGCGGAGTGCTCCACGTCACGCGCGACTTTCGAATACCCCTCGTGCATGCGCGGACTGAACCAGACGCCGTCCCCAAGTTTGCGGAAGCCCTCGCGCGCCTTGCGGTCGCCGGAAAACATCAGCACCGGCCACCAGCGGAGCAGCTCCACGTCGTCGTCGGTCTTCCCGCCGAATTCGCCGTTCGGAATCTGCCGCTGATCGACCCAGTAATGCGCCACGTCGCGTAAGCGCTGCAATGCCTCCAATTGCGCAGCGGACCATGCGGGCGCGTTGGGGTGCGGCGCCGACAGCGCGCCTGCGCCGGGCGTTGCAATCTTCTCGCCCGCATACATCGCGATGAGCGCATCGTCGGGAAATTTTTTGCGCAGCACGGCGAGATCGGCCGCCAGCGCTTCGCTGTCCGCGACCATGTGCTGTTCGAGCCAGAGCCAATAAAGCAGTCGCGCGCGCAACCAGAGCGCCCGGTCGCGGAGCGGAAACCCTTCGCCATCCGGGTGCTCAACCAGCGGGTCCAGGAGCGAGACCGCAATCTTGTAACGGGTGAACATGCTGCTGCGCGTCTGCAGGCTGACGTCGTCCCAGCCACCAAGGCGATGCAACCGCTCCGCTTCGGCGAGGAGATCGAGTTCCGTTTTCCAATAGGCGCAGCACGCGGCTAGATCAGGCTTTGCGGCGAACTGCCCAAGTTGGGAGCGCAGCACGTCCAACGACGCGCCGAAATCGTGACGCCCCGCATCGGCGATTTGGCGGCCGAACCATCGTGTCATAGCATTTTCCGGCCAATCCATCGGCAGCGCATGGAGCGCCAGGAGGCGCGCGCCATGGGGCGCGGGCTGCCGAAACCGCACATCGACGGGCCCATTTGCGCTGATGACGAACTGGGCGACCCGGAAACGATTGATGGCTCCTGCATCCGGCTCGGCTTCGACACCGAAGACCCGTGGATTGTGCCTGGCGGGGCGGCCATTGATGTCGATCGCGACGCTGTGCGCATCACGAAAACCGTCGTCGAGGAGCACCAGCAGTGTCCAGCGGCCGGCCCTGAGATCGAGCCGGAGTGTGAAATCCGCGCCCGCCACCCCGTCGAGGAGCGGCGCGGTCCGCACGCCGCCGAACTCCGGATGAGCAAACGTCTCCGTTGGCGCCACGGTCCATCCGAAACCGCGCGGCGCGTCGAATGAATCATGCGGCGTCAGCATCGCTGCGGCCACCGGCGTGCTGAGCTTCGGCGCAGCGTCGAGGTAGATCGGCGCCGTCAGCGGCGCGGCGCGGGCGATCGCGGCACCGACGAGCGCCGCGAGAAGCCACGGGCCGCGCTGCCGCAGGGAGAGGAGCGCGACAGGCATGCGGCCGGGACTTAGAACCGGAACTTGATGCCGCCGTTGAACGTCGCGCCCGTGAACGTATAGTCCTCGGGCCGCGTCGGCACGGAAGCGTAGAAGGACGAAATCTCCTTCGTGAGGTTCTTGCCCTCGACGTAGAGGGTGAGATTTCGGTTCAGGCGGTAGGCCACCGACGCATCCACGCGCGTGGCCGTGTCATTCACCGAGAACGAGGTCCGGCCGCCCGACGTCCGCACGAACGTGTCGACGTGGTTCACGGCAACGCGCGCGGTGAAACCGTATTTCTCCCACCACACCTGGAAGTTGAAGACCCGCTTCGGTTGTTCGGGCAGGAAATCGACCTGGAACGGGCGGTAGGTCGAAGTGCTGCCCGGCAGGAGCTCCTCGAGCGTCGACGATCCCTTCGTGAACGTCGCATTGGTGTTCACGCCGAACCCGTTGAGGAACCCGGGCAGGAACGTCAGCGACTGCTGCCACGAGAACTCCACGCCCTCGACTTTCCCCTTCGAGCCGTTGCGATCTTGGAAGTAGATCGTGGTCGGCGCCACGGGGTCCTTGAACTGGCTGCGGAAGATGAGATCGGAAAGTTCCTTTCGGAACAGGGCGACCGACAGGACGCCCGCCGGGTTGATGTAGTATTCGAGCGAAAGGTCGAAGTTCTCCGATTGCTGCGCCTTCAAATTCGCATTGCCGAGGTAGACCTTGTTGGTCTCGGGGTAGTCACCGGGCGCGAGCCCGCCATTGCCAGACTCCGCCTGAGTGTCCGCGAGCACGCGATACGGGATGAGATCACCATAGTTTGGCCGCGCGAGCGTGTTCGTGTAGGCGGCGCGTGCGACGAGCTGCGGGTTGAAGCGATAGGTCAGGAACACGCCCGGATAGAAATCGTCGTAACTCCGGCTTCCGCTGGAAACGCCGAGGGGATTCGCCAGCCAAGTGTAGCCCGTCCTGGTTTTTTCCCAACGGATTCCCGCCATCACCTCGAGTTTCGCGAGCTGCGTTGCAGCCATCGCGTAGCCGGCGTGAACGTCCTCGCTCACGTCATATTTGCGAGCCTCCAGACGGACAATCTCGTCCCCGGACGCACCGTTCCACGCGGACGGATTCGCCGTGTAGCGATTGACGACTTCGGGCAGCGAGACATAGGGGCCCATGCTCGCGATCTTGCCTTCGAGCACGTCGCGCGGCTCGGACACGACCGTGAACTGCGAGAAATTCAGCGGGGTGATCGGAGAGAAGTCGCGGATGTTGGGCCGGGACTTGCGCTCCTTGCCGCGATACTTCGCCCCCACCTTCCAGTCGATATGGTGCTCCCCGATCTTCTGGGTGATCGAATAGTCGAGGTTCGCGGTGTTGTCCGTCTCCCGGTCGTGGCCGCGCACGAAGCGTAGCGAGCTCAGCCGCCGATCCGCGAGATCAGTGAAGAGGCCGTTCTGACCGTTGGAGATCTTGGTCATGGTGAACACCGGCAGCTTCGGGTCGCTGCGATCGAGCTTCCACGAGTAGGCCCGGCGTTCGGTGTTGCTGGGGAACTCGAAGATGTAGCGATCAACATTCGCGTGGCTGGTGCCGTCGCCGTATTTGTAGCCGTAGGCGAATGTGCCGACATCGAGCCGGGTTTTGCCGTCCAGTCCCGCGCGAAAGACATCCTGCTTGCGGGTGCCGTCCTCAAAGAGATTCACAAACCTGATTTGCTGCCCGCTCTCGAGCTGCGCGGTCGAACCCGAGTCCCACCGCGACAGTGCGCGGGCGCGGTTGCGGTAACGACCGCCGTCTTGCTCGTTGTTTTCGTAAAATGTGCGCCAATGCAGCTCGGTGTTCTCAGTCGCCTTCCAGTCGAAATTCAGGATGCCGCCTATTCTTCTGACATCCCGGAAATTGAGCCGCTGGTCGAACTCCTCGACCGCCTGGTCGCCCACCGCGGCGATTGAGCCCGGCGTGCCCGCCGGGCCGACCGGAATCGCTTTGGGGTCGTAGTAGGACATCTCGTAGGAATCGGTGAAGCGCTTCTCCTTGCGGTAGGTCAGCGTCGCGCTCACCCCAAACGTCCGTGCCTGGTTGAGGACGTCCATGTAGGTAACCGAGCCCGCCATGCCGCCCTTGTCGCGGTAGTCGTTGTGGATGTATTCCAACTTTCCGTTGACGCTCCGCTCCTTGAGGTCGAAGGCGCTGCGCGTCACGAGATTGATCGTCCCGCCGAACGAATCGGCGTCCATGTCCGGCGTGAGCGCCTTCGTGACTTCGATGCCGCCGACCAATTCCGACGGAATAAGCGAGAGGTCGACCGCCCGGCTGTCGGACTGCGTTTGGGTAGATTCGACGGAATCGCCCGATGTGGTGAACCGCTCGCCATCGAGGGTCACCGCGTTGAATTGGGCGGCGGTGCCGCGAATGCTCGCTTTGGAATCGTCGACGACATTGACGCCCGGCAGCCGGCCCAGCGCCTCGCCGACCGTGCGGTCGGGCAGATTGCCAATCGAGTCGGCGGAGATGATGCTCTTAATCGTGTTTGCCGCGCGCTGTTGGTTGATCGCGCGTGACTGTCCTTCGCGAATCGATTCAACCGTGACTGCCTCGAGCATCACCGTTCCATTGTTGGTCAGCACAACGTTTTTCGAGGTGCGCTGGCCGGCGTTAACGGAAATGGCTGCCGTCTGCGGGTCCATCCCGAGGTAGTTCACGGTCATTCTTTGCTCTCCGGCCGGGACGTTCGGGAAAGAGTAATGGCCACTCCGATCCGTCGTCGTTTCGAGGGAGGTCCCATCGATCCTGACAATTGCGCCGGCGATGAATCGCTGGCTGGCGGCGTCGGTGACGACACCCTGCAGCGCACCGGTGGACTGCGCCCACCCTCCGCATGCGGAGAGCAGGAACAGGACCATGAGGCTGAAACGATGGAACCGATCGGGAACACGCGCGCTGGATGTAAGCATAGTCTTAATGGGAGTTCTACGGCTGGCTGGTGAGTCCGAACGGACACTCTGATCTTTCCGTCCAACACAATCCAGCGGCGCGCAACGTTAGTCGTAACGTTAATTCTCGACGATTTCTGCCTGGCTGGAATCCTTGTCGGATGCCGTCTCCCCGTCCTTCGCTTGCATTGATTGCTGCACGCGCCCATGTGAGCATGATGACGGTGTCGCGGGCGCTGCGGAGGCAACCCGGCGTTTCGCCGCAAGTCGCGCGAAAGATCCGGCGCTTGGCTGAGGCAGTGGGCTACCGGTCCAATCCACTTATTCAGGCGCTCATGTCGCAGGTGCGGAGCGGACGCCCGGCGAAACCCGGCACCGACGTCATCGCGCTGGTGCTGCCACAAGGTGACGATCCAACCTGGGGGAGGCAGGAATGGATTCGCCGCGGCATTCTGGGCGCGACCGAGCGCGCACAGCAGAACGGATTTCAACTGGAAGTTTTTCGCTGGCAGCGGACGCACGTGAGCGACCAACGCCTCGACCAAATCCTGAAGGCACGCGGCATTCGAGGTCTCGTAATCGCGCCCTCACAACAACCGGGCCTGGACCTGGCGCTGGACTGGGAGCATTACGCCTCGGCGACGATCGGCGCGAGCATGCGCCATCCTCGGCTGCACCGCGTGCGACACCACGCGTTCCGCTCGATCCAACTGGCGATCCAGAAGCTGCACGAAGCGGGGCGTGAACGAATCGGGCTGGCTCTGAGCGACACGACGGCTGCGCGCGTGGAGGACCTCTGGCAGGCCGGCTTTCTGGTCGCAACCGCAAGTTACCCCGAGAAGAGACGGCGGAGACTGCTGCATCAGACGCCGAACCTCGAGCGCAACAAGTTCCTGGCGTGGGTGCGTGCCGCACAGCCCGATGGCCTCGTCATGCAGGACAACCGCTGTCTCGTCTGGCTACGCGAGGCCGGGCTGCGCGTGCCGGAGCAAATAGCGGTGGCGCACCTGAATCGAAGCTCCGAGCAAAAGGCGGTCGCCGGCATCGATCAGGAGTTCGAATTTGTCGGCGCGGCGACGGTTGACCTGGTCGCCGAGCAATGCCGGTTCGGCGAGTTTGGCATTCCGTTGCGACCGAAAGACGTGTTGTTGGACGGAGTCTGGGTGCCCGGCAGAACGGTGTGTCCTTTGCCAGATAGGAGTAGTGCGCCGTGGCGAGCGGGACGAGGATTTGCGGCCGGAGGAACTCACCGGCCGACCGGTACGAGTGCGAAACCGCGCGATGCCATGGGACGGTCCTCGTCGATTACCTGCGAGCCATCCGGGTAGGGTTTATCGGTATGGCAATTCGGAGGAAATAGGCGTTCAATGAGACCAGACGGACGCTCCATTCTCCTCACGAAACCCTGGCGTGCCACCAGCCGACGGCTCCCCCGCGACCGCGCGCAACGAAATTCGCAAACCGGCCTCAACCCAAGAATGACCACCTCGAAACAAATCTCTGTTCTGCTGGCCGAAGATCACGCCATTGTGCGCCAGGGTCTCAGCGCACTGCTCAATCGGGACGGACATCTCAAGATCGTGGGTGAGGCGCGGACGGGGCGCGAGGCGGTTGAATTGGCGGAGAGCCTGCGGCCCGACGTCATCCTGATGGACATCGCGATGCCGGTGCTGAATGGCCTCGAGGCGACGCGACAGATCCTCGGCGCCAACGCCGCCGCCAAGATCATCATTCTTTCCGCGCACAGCGACGACGAATATGTCGAACGAACCACCGCCGCGGGCGTCGTCGGTTTTCTCGAAAAACAGACCTCGGCCGAGATCCTCACCAAGGCGATCAGCGAAGTGGCCAAGGGTAACAAGTATTTCAGCCCTTCGATCACGAAACGGTTGCCCCAGGAGCGGGGCAAGATTCGCGGTCGCGACGGCTTCGTGAAGCGCGCCGGCATCCGCCCCCTGACGTCACGCGAATCCGAAGTGCTGCAACTGGTGGCCGAGGGTTCGGCGAACAAGCAGGTTGCCGATTCGCTCGGGATCAGCATCAAGACGGTGGAGAAACACCGGCAGCATCTCATGGACAAGCTCAACATTCACGACACCGCCGGTCTGACGCGCTATGCGATCGCGGCGGGCGTCATCGAGAGCAGCGTGCAATTGACGATCGTTTAGGTCGGGAGAATTCATCGGGCGGGCGTACTTACCCCGGGCGGGCAAGCCGCGTCGGCTGCACGAGTTGGCGTGCCGCGATAATCTCAACCGAGGGCCCGCGTCGGGCGCCCACGGCTCCGCTCTTCCACGGATCGAGCGTATTTCGCCGTCAGTATGTCAGTATAACACCCCACCACCAACCGCGCCGCGGAGCGGTCGGTCAGATTGGAATATTTTGCAAAGCGCGGACTATGAAATCAAAAAACCTTTCAGCCCTGTTGGTTCTAATCGCCAGCCCGCTCGCCCTGCTGGGCTCGCCAGACACCGATCGCAAGATCGAGGAGGCCGCGAAGGCGTCCTACAACTACCGCACGGTCCTTGAAGATACCGTGAAGGTGAAGGCCAATGACGGCGTCGTCACGCTTACCGGCGTCGTCCAGGACAAGGACGACCGGGCGCTCGCGGCGGACACCGTGGAAAATCTTCCCGGCGTCACGATGGTGAAGAACGAAATCACCGTCAAATCCGCCTATCCCGAACACTCCGACCAGTGGATGGCCCTCAAGATTCGCGGTCGCCTGCTCGTCAAGGGCAACGTCAGCGCCAAAAACACGACGGTCGCGGTGCAGGACGGCGTGGTCACCCTGAGCGGCACGGCCGACAACCTCGCCCAGAAGGAACTCACCGCGGTTTACGCCCAGGAGATCGACCATGTGAAATCGGTCGAGAACAACCTTGTGGTCAAAGACAATTCCGCCACCCGCGAGACGATTGGCGAAAGGATCGACGATGCCTCCATCACCAGCCAGGTGAAATACGCGCTCCTCAGCCACAAGTCCACCCATGCGCTGAAGACCAAGGTCATCACCATTGACGGGGTGATCGGGATCACCGGCGAGGCCAGCTCAAACGCCGAAAAGTCGCTGGTCACGAAGCTCGCGCAAGACGTGCGCGGCGTGAAGTCGGTCAGCAACCACATGACCGTGAAGAGCTGAGCTGGCCGGAACTGGTCCCTCCCCATGCGCGCGACCGTCTTTTCACAGTCGCATCTCCGCAGAATCAATGCATCCAAAAATCAAAAACCGCCCCGCCGGGGGGAAAGCGAGCGCCCGCACGGTAGCGCCTCTGTTGAGGCACGAGGCGGCCAACCCGGCCGCGTCGGCCAATCGATCTTCGCGGCGTCGGATCATCGCGACGCCATCAGGGACCGGTGGGGCGAACCACGCCCGCCATCACGTGTCGAGGCAAAAGCAGGCCTAACGGCCGCTGTAGCCCAAGACAAACAGGACCCACCAGAATTCCAATATCATGAACAAGCCCATCTCTCTCGCGCTGCTCGTCGGCGGCATCGTACTTATCGCCTGGGGCATCAAAGCCAACGATTCGACCGCCTCGGGATTTTCACGTCTCTTCACGGGCAATCCGACCGACAAGACCATGTGGCTGCTCATCGGCGGAGCGATCGCCACGGCCATGGGCGTGGGCGGGCTCATTCGCGGGACCAAATCACTCTAACCCGATTCCGATAATCAAGCTGCGCTCGCGTCCTTCTGCTCGTCGCGCCGGTCGCCGGCGTTCTCGGCCTTGGGGTCGTCGCCGGCACGGCCGCCACGATCGCCCAGGTTCTCTTCATCATCTTCCTCGTGCTCTTTGTCGCATCACTCTTTCGCGGCAAACGAGCGTGAGCCGCCGGCTGGTTTCACCCTCCGCCGCTCAACCATCTTTCCATGAAAAATCAAACTGCCACCACCGCCAAGACACCGAAAGAACTGCTCAACGACCTTCATGCGCTCGTCGCCGACGCGGAAAAGATGATGGGCGACTCGCTTTCCGAACATACCGGTGACGCCATCGGCGCACTGCGCGAGCGATTTGACGCGGCCCAGGAGCGGCTCGGCGAACTTTATACCGGCGCCCGCCAGAAGGTCGCCGCCGGGGCCAAGTACACCGACGAGAGCATCCGCGAGAATCCCTATCAATCGATGGCCATTGCCGCGGGCGTGGGCCTGCTCGTCGGGGTGCTGATCGGTCGCCGCAACCAGTAAAGCGATGGGTGCAGATGGAATATCGCCGAACTGCGGCTGCAAGCAACCTGGCGATCAGCAAATCACATGACGAAAAAAGAGACGACGAACGGGCCGGGCATCAGTCGCGAGCAGATGATTCAACTGTTGAATGAAGATCTCGCCGGTGAATATCAGGCGATCATTGCCTATACGGTATACAGCCAGGTGATCAAAGGCGCGGCGTACACCGACATTGCGCGCGAGCTGGAAAAGCATGCGGGCGAGGAACTCCAGCACGCCATCAAGATCGCCAGGCAGATCGATTATCTGGGTGGCATGCCCGGAGTGGTGCCCAAGCCGGTGAAGACCTCGACGGACGCGATTGAAATGTTGCGCGCCGACCTGGAGAACGAGCGGACCACGGTCGGCCGTTATCGCGAGCGGATCCGCCAGGCGGAAGCCATGGGCGAGTTTGCGCTTAGCGAGACCTTGCGCGCCATCATCGTGCAGGAGCAGGAGCACGAAATCGATTTGAGCGCGGCGCTGGGTATCGACGTTCCTCTGCCGCACGAGCCGGCCGAAAGAAAAGCGACGGCCAACAACTAACCTCGATCCCCGCGCGTTGGTTTTAGCCCTGTTTTAGCCCGGATTTTTCGCAGCGACGAAGACTTTAATCAGCGGAAAATCCGTCCGCCCGCTGGGCGGAGATTTCACACGTCGGCGTGTGAAGCGTGTGAAGTCCTCGGGTTAGAAGCTGCGCGACAGCCTTATCCCGCGTTGCTGAGGGCCGATTTCGGGCTGAATATTCCAATCGCGGTAGCGCGTGCTCAGAAGAAAGGTGGTGCCCATGCCGATGGCGGCACCGGCGATGACATCGCGAGCATAGTGCTGATGCGCCCGAACCCGACTGTAACCGACGAAGGCCGACAACAGGTAGGCCGGCGCGCCAAACTGCCAGCCATAGCGTTTGCGCATGAATTCAGCGCTGGAGAAGGTAATCGTCGCGTGGCCAGAAGGGAACGAATAGAGTTCGCCGGTCGGCCGCCGGGCGCGAACCGAATACTTGAGTCCGAAGGTTAAAACCATGGAGATGGCCGCCGCCTTGCCGAACTGCAGGGCGCCCTCGCCGTCCTTGTAATAAGCGGTCAACCCCAGCGCGGTCGCGGGCAGCGCGTAGGCCATGACATCCCCGGTATTGGTCAGGCCGTCCAGCCGCGCCTGCACAAAGTCCGCCCCGCGGGCCTCCAGCGTCAGCCAGAGCGTGAAAAACAGGAGAGGCCACCGGCCGGTGAAGGATTGCATGAGGCTGGTTGGCGGCGTCGCTCGCCGCGCGCGGATTATTGATGCGATCCGACCACGCCAAACCGCGTGTCGTGCAGAAACGTGTAGGTGAGGCTGAGCGTTCCCACCGTCTGGTGCCGGCTGGGAAGGGTCTTGTAGTGCGCGTCGCGGTGCGAGGAGATGTATTGCAGCCCAAGGGCGTTGTGCCCGTAAACGCGCACGATGATGCCAGCGTTGCCCCGGAAGATCGTCTCGCTGCCCAGCCGGTCGTCGGAGCCCGTGCCGCTGATGTAGTATTCACGGGCGGTGACATCGAGCATCGCGCGCTGGCCGAAGATGAGCCGCAGCGCGACCAACCCCTGCGGGGTTATGCCGTAGTGATAATCACGGTCGCCCTTGAAATGATTGGTGCCGGCTCCCCCAAAACCCACGCCACCGAGGAGGGAGCCTTGGAGCGTCACGTGCCGCGAGGCCGACCACTGGGTGGTGGTGCCGACCGACAGGGCCGTGCTCGAGACGCGGAAGATCTGCGGTGAGATGAAATCGTAGCTGCCATAGACCCCGGCCACCCCGGCCGTGTTGTCACTTGGCTCATAGGCCCGCCCCCAGAGGAGGCCGCGGCAGAGGATGTTCTCCAGCCAGTTGTGAGTGTGCGCGCTGGTCAGGGCGGCAAACTCGAAATGGAAATAATCAAAAGGGCGATCGTAGGAATAACCCGGCTCCCCCGGGAGCCCATAGGCGATCGAGAAATCGAGGATGGCCTCCTGTCGTCTCACGGTGCTCGCCGCGTTGTTGTCGCTCACCTTGGCATCCGCGCTCGCGCCGAGCTGCAACTTCCAGAAGGTCCGCGGATGGTGACTGGGAAAGATGGTCCTGAAGCGCCGGCCATAGGCGAGGCGGGTGAAACCCAGCGGAGGCATCAAGGCCGCGGCTCCTAACTCATGCCAAAAGCCCGGATGATCGCCCCCATGCTCCAACACCAGGCTCGCCATGCGAAAAAGCGACTCGCCGAGCAAGCTGCCGGCCTGACTGGTCGTAATCAGATCGTTGATACTCGCAGGCCCCCGCTCGCCGGCCATCTCCCAGGCAAAGCTGCCGATGTTGCTGTAATAAAGGGATTCCCAGAAACTGAGGCCGGCCGATCGGCCCAGCCCGTGCATCGTCGCCCCCAGATAGGGGTGCGAGAACTGATTCACGTTGAAGGGATCTTCGTCGTACTCCCACGAGCTTGGAGAAATGTGGTCCGACGTGGTGCGGAGGGTGGACCCGTAGATGGCCTTCCCGTAAACGGCACGGTCGTAAAGATTGAGTCCCACGAGAAAAACCGGAATCTCCAGCGCCGGGATGACGTAACTCCTGCTGGTTTCGGTGTCGGCATTGGCCGCGACCTTCGGTGATGCCCGGCCCGCGGCGGGATCGATCGCGGGCGCCGCCGTCAAGTGGGCGGGCGGGACAATGGCAGCCAGGAGCGCGAGACTGCCGCCGCAAGACATCCGACGCAGTCTGCAAGGAAGCATCCCATCAGTGTGCCGGAGGAAGCGGCTCCGTGCCATGGGGCATTACCCGAACGTCTCCCCACGCTCGATTACACGACGTCATAAGTGACCAGCATGGTTTGTTGTGGGCGCGGTGCCCCACCGCGTGGGATATCGCCTGCGAATGCCCAACTCGCGGGGTGGGGGCACCCCGCAGGGCACCCCGCCTACAACCGCGGATATGACGCTCTGTTTAGCTCCGCGAGCGCCATCCACCCATGAAGAAAACAACCAGGCAGATCAGCAGAACCAGGCCGAGCGCACTTCCGCCGATGGCCGGCCCGCCAAAATAAAAGCCGCCGCCGCCGAACAACAGGAGAAGAACCAGAATTAGCAGTATGAGATTCATCACTACATGACAGCAGATGCCTCCATTCGTTGCACTGGTGACATACCCTGCGCCCTGGAGCCCGGCTGACGGCCGGGTGCGAATCGGCCCCCTCCGCAACGCCGGTCAAAGCTGGTGACGCACCAGACCCGTGAGCGCGTCGAAGATCTTCCCCCGCAGCGTTCGATTCGTGAAATCCACCCGCGTCATCAACCGCGACATGCTCTTGTCGATTTCGAAGACGGTGGACTGTTCCGCGGCGAAATCGGCGTCGTAAATATTCAGGTTGGCCTCGTCGTTCAGCCGAAACGAGCGGTTGTCGAAATTCGTCGACCCGACCGAGACCCAGAGATCATCCACGATGAGAACCTTGCAGTGATAAAGCGCAGGCTGGAATTCGTAGATCAGCACGCCGGCGTCGAGCAAGGCGGACCAGCGGGAGCGGCTGGCGCCCTGCACGATTTCAGAATCGGTGTACGGACCGGGCACGATGATCTCCACGGTTACGCCTCGCTGGCGCGCCGCGATCAGCGTCTCAATCGCCAGGTCGTCGGGCACGAAGTAGGCCGCTTGCAGGCGGATATTCCTGGCGGCGGACGCGATCGACAGCAGATACATCAAGCGGACGCTTTCACTGCCTTCGTCGGCGGAACTCTTGAAAACCTGCGCGCGCGAGCGGCCAATCTGGGCCAACTCCGGAAAATACGCGCTGCCGAAAAGCACCTCCTTGCGGGTCTTGATCCAGTTGTCGCCAAACGCGGCCTGCATCTGCGCGACCGCCGGACCCTCGATCTTATAATGGGAATCGCGCCAGTGATCCCGGTTGTCGCCCTTGCCGTCCCAGGCGTCGGCAATGCCGACCCCGCCGGTGAATCCGATCCGGCCGTCCACCACGAGCAGCTTGCGGTGGGTGCGATTGTTCACGCGGGACAAGTCATACCAGTGCAGAGGATGGTAGCGCTCCACCTCGACGCCCGCCGCCTTCATCGCCGCCAGGAATTTTCCGTCGATCTTCCCCGTGCCCAGCCAGTCCAGCAATACATGAACCTTCACTCCGGCCTGCGCGCGCTCGCACAACGCATCCGAAAATTGCTGGCCGATATGGCCGGACCAATAAATGTAGGTTTCGAAGGTGATCGATTCCTTTGCCCCCCCAATCGCTTCGAGCATCGAGGGAAATATGCGATCGCCATTCTGCAGCGAGGTCACCCGGTTGCCGGGCACGATCGCCGGACCGAGCAATTGTCCCATGCTGCGTACGAACTGCGGGTCCGCGACCGCAAAGCGGTGGGTCAGCTCGTAGTGGATTTGTTTCTCGCCATGCCCGGGCACGCTGATGCAGGAAACCAAGAGACCCGGCACCACTGCGATAATGAGAAGCGGACGCCAGAGTCGGTGTGACCTGCGCATCGGGTACTTCGCGTTGCCGGCCGGCGCGCTCATGGTGCTTCCCTTGGGCAATTCGATCGCCGGGGCCGCGCGTTAGCCGGCGAGCCGGTGCAGGGTCTGGCCGGCCGCCCGGGGCATCGGTGCACGAGTGGCCCGCGTTGCGCCGCCTTCGTTCTCCCAGCCTCCCTCCGTGGTGCCGGGTGTGGCCGGAATCGGCGCCGATGGGGTCATGAGAATGGGCGGTGGCGCCGTGCCGCTGCCCGAACGCCTGGCGGTGCGATGGGTCACGGCACTTGACGAACGTGGGCGGAAGGCGACCGGGATTGAATCGTTCATGATATAGAGTGTTGGAATGGCCGAATAGGTTGCGCGTTTAGGGACATTCCTCATGCGCCCCAAGTGCCTAGAACACCCCATGGTTTCCCGCCCGTCCCGCCCCTCTGATTGCCTCCCCGCGGAGGAAAACGGTGGCGGCCTATTTACAACAGCGGCGACAGCGGACGCAGCGCCGCTTCGGCGAGTTTCTGCCGGAACCGCCGGCGCGCAAAGGTCGCCGGCTGGATTTCGCGACAGAGGCCGAAATCGCGCTCGAGGATGCGAGCGAGCACGGCGTTCTGCGCGACCGAATGGAGAAGCAGGTTGAGCTCGAAATTGAGCCGCATCGAGCGGTAGTCGAGATTGGCGGATCCAACCATGCCCCATTGGTCGTCGGCGACGGCGATCTTGGAATGGTAGATGCCCGCCGAATATTCGAAGATGTGCACGCCCGCCGCAAGCAGCTCGGCATAATAGGAGCGCCCGACCGTCACGAGCAGGGGATGATCGCTTTTCTCGGAGATGAGCAGCCGCACATCGACGCCGCGACTGGCGGCGAGCTCGAGCGCGGCGAGGAGAATGTCATCCGGCACAAAATAACCCGTCGCGATCCAGACGCGTTCGCTCGCTTCATTCAGGAGGCTGACAATCGACTTGCTGATCGGCTCGTTCCGTCGATCCGGCCCGCCCAGCACGATGTGCACGGGATGATGCGTGGCGGTGCGGCCGGCGGGAAAGCACTCGGGCCCGGCGAGTTTTTCATCCGTGGCGAAAAACCAGTCGTCGGCGAACACCTCCTGCAACTCGCAGGCCACCGGGCCCGTGACCTCGACCTGCACATCGCGCCAGTGGCCCGAGCCGGCGTCGAGTCCCTCGTGTTCGCGCCCGATGTTCATTCCGCCGACAAAGGCGACCGTGCCGTCGATGATCTGCAGCTTGCGGTGATTTCGGAGATTGAGGAAAAAGCGATTGCGCAGCGGATCGAGGCTTTGAAACCAGGAAAAGTTTCCGCCGGCCTTGCGGTAGTCCGCCAGGAGATGTTCGGCCAATCCGTGCGAACCCACCCCATCGAGCAGGAGGCGCACGGTGACCCCGCGGCACGCCGCCTCGGTCAGGAGTTGCAGGAAGCGGGCGCCGGTTTCGTCGGCCTGCCAGATATAAAACTCAATGTGGATATGGTGCCTGGCCTCGCGAATCCGCGTCGCGAGCGCCGGATAGAACTCCTCGGCGTTGCACAGGATCCGGACGTTTTCGGCGGAACTGACGGGTAGTTGGTTGATGCGCGACAACAGCTGCAGGAACTGGCGATCCCGCCGCGGCAGGCCCTTCACCAGCGCGGCGGTCGCATCATCCGTCGTGCTGGCGGGAATCCGCTGGAGGGAGGAGGCGCGGGCGGAAAAAAGACTCCGGCGCTTGAGCCGGCGGCGTTTCAGCCGGTCGGTGCCGAACATGAGGTAGGCGAGCGCACCGGCGAGCGGAATGAAGAGGATCGCCCAAAGCCAGGCCAGCGTGGCGGCGGGACGCTTCTTGAGCAGCAGCAAATGCGGCAGCAAAGCCCAGCCGGCAAAGTAGCCCAGGAGTAGAAACGTCTTCATCCAGCGGTCGGACCGCCCGAATGTATCGGCGAGAAATGGACGCGCGGGAACCTCAAAACGCACGGGAGAGCGTGGGCGAGGTGAATTTGTCGTGGTGGTCCCGCCGTGTTCCGCTCTCCCGCGTAGTGGTTGAGCGGCCCCGCGGCCGGCCATGCGGCCGGCGCCCGGGCCGAGATCGGCGAAGAACGGCTCCTTGGCCCTGGCGCGGCGCAGCCGCAACCAAACCCCAATCCTTTGAACAAAAGGCAACGAAGGGAACGAAGGCCCCGGAGCCTTCGTTCCCTTTGTTGCCTCCTGGTGCGCTGAATTCCGCAGCCTACCGTACGGCCTGCCAAAGCGCGCGGTACGCCGGCAGCCACTCGCCGTCCGAGGACGGGCGAAGGTTCAACTCCATTCCGAGCCGGGCTCGCAGCACCGGGTCAGTGAGCGCGGCCGGCTCCCACAGCAGCAGCGCGAGGGCATTGAAAATTCGCTGCCGCGGGTGCCGCCAGGGACGCGGACGCGCGCGAAAACGGAAGCGGTTCGCCCGGAAATTGCGCAGGAAGTTGAGGAGTGGATTGGCCCCCGCCCATTTGTCCACGGGATCGGCGGCATAGGCGGCGGCGGAAGGAAACGCGCGCCCGAGTCGGCGCGACTCCACGCAGAGCCAGCATTGCAGCGCGAGCGCCGTGAGCTCCGCGTGAAGGTGGGCGAGCGCGTCGCGTGAGGCTCCGCCGGATACCGGGTGCAGCTTGAAATCGACTCCGGCGCGATGGTGGCGCAGCACGGAGTCGAGCCATGGCCAGGGCTGGCTGGCGGCGAGCTGTTCCAGCCGGTGGTGGCGCTCGCGGCAGCTCCAATGGTAGCGGCCGAACGAGGTCAGGAGTGCGTCGCCGCACGCGAGCTGGGCCTTGGCCGTGTTGCGCCGCACGAAATCCGCGGCGGCCGGCGAGAAAGGCGCCCGGGCCAGTTCGATCCGGGCGAGCAGCAGGCCGGTGCCTCGATTCATCAGCAAGCGCGTCGCCTCCGCCTCCGTGATGCTCTCGGCGGAGCGATGGTGCTGGCAGCCGGGCAGGTCCTGCGCGTCGGGCCGGCTCCAGAGCACGCGATGACCCGCCAGCAGATCGTAGGAGAACATGCTGACCGGGCGCGTCCGCATCCCGGCGAGCGAAGTGATTTTGAATTCGATCTCCACGTCGGCGAGCTGCGTCAGAGTCGCCGCGAGCACCTCGAGCCCGCGCTGGTAACGGATTTCGTTCACCGGTCGGATGCCCTCGATGGCCACGTAAAACTCGAGGTTGTTGTAGGGCCGATCGCCCTCCGGTCCGCGCAACACGCCGCCTTCCCCGCGACCGTAGCCGCCGCCCAGCAGGAGGCATTCGAGTTTCGCCGCAGGAATCAGGCCGCGGATTCCACGGAGCACGCGCGCACAGGTTTGCGCGAGATGGATCTCGAGGGCATCATCGCCGTCGAGCGTGAACCGCTGGACGCGCGCGGGCGCGGCGGCAACGACCGCGGAGGCGGCCGCCGACTGGACGTCGAGGGTGATCACCAGGCGTGATCGATGCGGTGCATCTGCCCACCGGCGTGAAAACCATGCAGCCGGCCGAGCCGTTGTTGCCCGCGCAGGCCGAGCGTGCGCGACCCTTCAGGGACGATGCTGATGGGCCGTTCAACCATGGGGATCGACTGTAGCCGAGCGCGTTCGCCCGGAGTAGGGAGGTGATCACCCCTTGAAAGCCGCGGCGGTCAACTGCCGGCGGACGGCGGCGAGCAGCGTGCTGCGATCATAGGGTTTGCTCAGGAATTCGACAATGATCCCCGCCGCGAGCTCGGTGGATTTCGCCTCGGGTTCGAGGCCGCTGGACGCGATTACGCGCACCGCCGCATCGAGTTCGCGCAGCGCGCGGGCGAGTTTCAGGCCGTCCATCACCGGCATCATCACATCGGTGATGACGATTTTCACTTCGCGGCGGTGGGCATCGAACACCGCCAGCGCTTCCTGCCCGTTCTTCGCGGTCAGCACGCGATAGCCGTGCCCCTCGAGGCAGTAGCGCGTCGCCGCGAGGATGGCCTCCTCATCGTCGACCACCAGGATTGTCTCACCCTGGCCCCTCGCCATCTCCGCCGTCTCGATCGAGGTGGGCTTGACGTCTCCCTCGGGCGTCGCCGGCAGGTACACTTTGAAGACCGAACCGTGTGCAGGCTCGCTGTAGACGGTGACGACCCCGCCGTGACTGCGGACGATGCCGAGCACGGTGGATAACCCGAGCCCGGTGCCCCGGCCGATGCTCTTGGTGGTGAAGAACGGTTCGAACACCCGGTCGATGATCGCGCGCGGAATGCCGTGACCCGTGTCGCGCACGGTCAGCAACACATGGGGACCGTTGCGTGCATTCACGCCGAGTTGGGTGTCACGTTCGGACAACCGCACATTCTCGGCGGCAATCGTCAACTCGCCACCGTCCGGCATCGCGTCGCGGGCATTGACGCACAGGTTCATCAGCACCTGGTGCAGTTGCGTCGCGTCCGCGATCACCGGCCAGAGGTCGGCCTCGGCCTCTTCGATCAACGTGATGTTGCGGGGAAAGGTCTCCCGCGCGATGGCCGCGGTTTCCTTGATCAGGTGCCGCACCTGCACGGGCACCCGCTCCCCCTCGATGCCGCGACTGAACGTCAGCAATTGCCGGATGATTTCCGCGCCGCGCCGCGCGGAGGCCATGATCAGCGCCATCAGGTCGCGGTCGCGCGGATCGGCGAGGTTGTCGCGCAGCACTCCGGAGGCCATCAGGATGGGCGCGAGAATATTGTTGAGATCATGCGAGATGCCGCTCGACAGCGTGCCGATGGCCTCCAGCCGCTGGGTGCGGAGGAAAATCTTTTCGAGCTGCTTTTTCTCCGTGATGTCGGCCAGGAAGCTGAGATGGGCGCGGGGCCTCCCCGCCTGATCGCGCACCAGGGTGGTGCGGCAATTCACCGTGAGCTTGCGGCCGTCACGCGCCAGTGCAGGCAGCTCGCCATTCCAGAATCCGTCGCGCTCGACGGCCGCGCGGAGCGCCGACAGGACGCCAGGATCGTCGATCCCGAGCAGTTCCGCCGGCGGCCGGCCCAGCGCTTCGACCGCCGTCCATCCGAAGATCTCCTCCGCCCCGCGGTTCCACGACGAGACTTGGTTGACGAGGTTCACGATCATCACGCCTTCATGCGAGTTGGAGAGGATATCGTTCTGCTCGCGCAGCAGGCGGTCGGCCCGTTTGCGGGCGGTGATGTCGCGAATGTTGCACTGGATCACCTTCTGGTCGTTCACCAGGTAGACGTTGCTGACAAATTCCACGTCGATCCGGCCGCCCGCCGCGGTTTCGAGCGGCTTGTCCTCGTAGCGGATGTATTCGTTGCGCTGCAATTCCAGGAACCTGTCCTGATTGGCGATGATGTCCCGGAAGAACCCCAGATCCCAGATTTGCTTGCCCAGGAATTGATCGCGCGAAAACCCGAGCCGCTCGATCAAGTAGGGATTCACGTCCACCACCATCCCGGTGATCGCATCGAGAATGAGGATACCGTCCTTGGCCGTCTCGAAGAGCCGGCGATAGCGGACCTCGGAGGCGCGGAGGATCGCCCCCGCCTGCCGCCGCCCGGTGATGTCCTCGATCACCCCGATCCGCAGTTTCGGCCCGGCCTCCGTCGGATCGAGCGGCGCCACCAGCACCTTGGCCCACACCACCGAGCCGTCCTTCCGGCGATATCGCTTTTCGCGCGAAATCTCGTCGACCGTCCCCAGGCTAATTCGCTCCAACTGCTCGGTGTCCCCGGCGAGGTCGTCGGGGTGCGTGATATCATGGGACGTCGTGTGCAGCAGTTCCTCGGCCGTGTAGCCCACCATTTCGCAGAAGCGATGGTTCACTCGGACAAACCGGCCCCGACGGCCCTCGGCGATGACCAGTCCCACCGTGGCCTGCTCGAACACCGACTGAAACAATCGCTCGCTGGCGATCAGGGCGTCCTTCGCGTGCTCCCGTTCGGTGAGATCCTGCTTGATGGCGACAAAGTGCGTGATTCCGCCACCGTCAGCGCGCACCGGCGTGATGGTCAGGGACTCCGCATAGTGATGGCCATCCTTGCGGCGATTTGCCAGTTCACCCCGCCAGGTCTGCCCCGCCAGAATCGTCTGCCACATCTGCTGGTAGACCTTCGGCTCCTGTCGGGCGGATTTGATGAGATCCCGGGGGTTCCGACCGATGGCCTCCGCGGAAGTGTAGCCGGTCAGCGTGCTGAAGGACGGATTGACCCAGACGATGGTGCCGGCGCGATCGGTGATCATGATCGCGTCGGCGGCTGCGTTCACGGCGGCGCTCTGGAGCTGCAGCAGGGCCTCCGAGGTTGAAGGGGGGCGAGGGCACCCCGAGCCCGCATCGTTTTCGGGTGTCATTTGCTGGCTGGTTGCAGCCGAAACCGGCTGACGATTCCACGACGATAGTGCGCAACCGGACGGGGCCCGGGCAATGGGATGTAACCCTACCCGGAAGGATCGGCATGGCCGCTGCGCCGGCCGCCAGTTCAGCCGCGCCGAGAAGACTTCGTTCGCACGATTGGCGCCTGCGACGTAGTTGCAAAATCCGAAAGCCGGGTAGCGGAACCGGGGGAGGCTTGGCCGGGTTCTCGCTTCGCTCCCCACGTCGCCCGCGTCGTCCCTATTGAATGAAGACCGCGTTCGTGCCTGAGTTCCAGAGCGAGATGACCGGGATGTCGGTGTTGCGGTGTTCGTAACCGAGAATGCTGAGCGACGCCGTATCCAGGACAAAGTGCCGCCCTGCCGAAACCGGCAGGCCAAGCCAGCGCACCGCGAGCGCACGCAGGAAGTGGCCGTGCGAAAACACCGCGACCGTTCCGCTCCTTGGGCCGACGTTGGCCAGCATCCGGTCCGCGCGCTGTGAGATTTGCGCCACGGATTCGCCGCCCGGACAGCCGTCTTGAAACAGATTCCATTCCGGCTGCTGCGCGCGAATCTCGGCGGTCGTCCGGCTCTCGTAATCGCCGTAATCCCATTCACGGAGGTCCGGGTCCACCTGCATCGCCGCGCCAAGGCCGGCGAGTTCGCAGGTGCGGCGGGCCCGCTGGAGCGGACTGGTGAGCACGTGGGAAAATGTAACCGTCCGCAATCGCTCGCGCAGCTGCGTGGCGCGGCGTTCGCCATTTGCGGTCAAGGGCAGGTCGGTGCGGCCGGTGTGCTGGCCGGTGAGCGACCACGCGGTTTCCCCGTGCCGAAGGAGGTAGAGTTGCGTGGCCATCGAATGCTCCGTCAACGCCGCTCGTTGCCTTTGCAAAGGGGGAACAGGAAGCACACCGCGCAAATCATGTCCTGTCCTTCCCCTCTGATATTCGCGTCAATTCGCGTGATTCGCGGGCACTCTGCTGAATTTTTCCGCTTGGTTGGCTGTTTCTCCGTAGCATTGCAGCCCTCTCACTTTGGGCGGCTGACCGCGACGGAATAATTCCGACCCATCCAGCGCTGCGCTTCCTTCCAGAAGAAGGTGAACTCGAGCGTGGCACCCTCCGGGCAGTGTTTCGTGGGCAGATCGGCGAACCAGAGGTTCAGCGCGCTGACCTGAGTTGCCTCGGTCTGGTGGGTGCTGGCCCAGCCGTCGGCGGACCAGACAATCTTGGCGTCGGCCGCGACAATGAGGCGCAGGATTTTTCCTGACGGCACGCGGCGAATCGGATGACGCGCGCTCCACATTTCGTGCGAGCTCTTCACCGGGTTGACGACGAAGCGCTGAAAGGCTGGTTCGACCCGATCGAAACACACGCCGTCGTGGGCGCTGCGCACCAGGGAAATATATTCCGCGTGCGACCAGCACAGCGGCATCGCCGCACCCGTGGGCAGACCGCGTCTCAGGCTCTGCTCCGGCAAGTCGTCGGCGTCCCACAACTGCTCGCTCATCATGCCGCCTTCGTTCGCAAAATTTCCCATCGTGGCAATGAACGGCGCGGGATCGCGCCCGGCCGCGAGTTCGTAATGGCCGCGCTCGCCGGTCAATATCGGCCACGCGCGGCCGATGCCCGTGCCGTCGAACGCGCTGCCGTCCTCCTTCTGCCCGTAGCGATCGTGATTGTAGCGGTGCCAGCCCGGCCCCTGGGGCAGATCGCATTTGAGCAGTCGGTCGATGACGGCGATCGAGTCTCGCACCAGCGGATCGTCCGCCGCCCGGATGCCCAGGCGCACCAGGTGCAGAAAATCGCCGCCCACGACATTCCTGGCCGGATGGAGTCCGCCGCCGTTGGCGATGGCGAGTGTCGTGGTGTTGGGATTGGCGTGCGGATCCGGCTCTTCCGGATGCGTTGGATTGATGCGAATGTAGTGGCGCCGGATCCCTTCGACCAGTTCACCGGCGGTCGTTACGGTCCAATCCTCGACGTGCACCGCCAGCCAGTCCGCATATTGCAGGATGAAATCCGCGGTCGCCGACTCACGATCCGATTGGGCAAATTCGGCCGCGCAAACGAGGCCGGCGATTATCGTGGCGAGCGTCGACGGCGAATAGCCGGCGTTCTCCTCCCAGCGTTCCTGGGCGGTGACTGGTCCCTGCTGGATGAGATAGGACGCGGCCCGCAAGATCATGACGCAAGGATCGAACCGGCCCAGCGAGACGCCTTCGCGCTGCAGGCGCCACGCCAGCAGGATGGGCGCGGCAATCTCGTCGAGTTGCACCCCGGACCAATACGCCTCGCCATTGATCCAACTGTTCTGCGGGAACCGGCCATCCGGCTCCTGAGTGGCGGCGAGCCAGATCAATGCCCGCAGCGGAGTGCTCGTCTGCCCCGAGGCCAGCAGGGCGGTCGCGCTCTGCACCAAGTCGCGGGTCCAGACCAGATGATAGCCGCCGAGATCCCCGTCGCTCTTGGTCTCACCCCACGGGATGCTCATCGACGCCACCAGCGCGCCTTGAAACGTCTTGTCCTCATGGGCGAGCAGGATGCACCGGCTCAGCCGATACAGGTGGCCGCCGTCCCATGCGTGCTCGCTGAACTCGAACTCCGGCTTGACCACCGTGCGCTGCCACTGGCGCACGTAGGCCGCGCGATGGATTTCGAACGGCTCCGCGAGCGACTGGAGCAATTCCGCCACCGTGCTCTGGCAGCTCTGTCCGAGCGCAACGGCGACCGTGAATTCATCGCTGTGCCGGAGATCGATTTCGCCGGTGAGAGCGAGGTTGCCCGGCCCGGCGGCGCGGAATTCCCACTCCATTTTGAAATGGTTCATCACGTCCTGCCAGCCATCGCTGGCCCCGACATACCCGACGGAGCGCCGGGCAAATCCTGCGCTACAGCCCATGACCAGATGCGTATCGCCGCGTTCGGCCCGCAGGAGATTGTTGCCGCCGATTTCACAACACCAACCGGAGTTGCCCGCCCCCTGTCGCGCGAGGTGCGGCGCCAGCAGCGCATAAAGGCGCAACTTGCCGCGCAACGACTCGTCGAGCACCTCGAGCCTCGTGTGCACGAGCAGCACGGACCGGTGCGGATCGGCGAGGATGTGCTTGATCAGACGGTAGCGCCCGGCGCGTTCCGAATTGGTCAGGCGGTAGAAGAGGCAATCCCGCTCCGGATATTCGATCCGGTAATCCAGATCCCGTTTCTCCTCGTGGCAAAACGTCGCGCCGTCGCTGATCAGGAATTGAAAATCGCGGGTGTTCGGCTGGTCGACGGTCGGGTAATAGAGTTCGTTGACGATGCCGTGGCTGAGCGTGAACCAAAGCCGGCAGCTCGTGTGATACGCGGTCCCGAGGCCTTCCTTCGCACTGGAGGTCCAGCGTGGCTCGATGCCAGGCGCGCCGAAAGCGACGGAGTTTTCAATCGGGCTCAAAATATCGGCGAAGGCGTGACGCGGGATCGCGTTACTCGTGATGACCGTTCGTGATTCGGGTGAGCCGGAATGATGCCATGAAGAATCCGGAATGCATCCGTGACCAGAACTCAGTTGGGATCGCCTTCGTTCTTCCACGCGTCGACCGCTTCGCTTTCTGTCGTTTGATGCGGCGCGGATGACGCCGGACTGCGTTTTGTTGGCAAGGCTGCGGCGGTCGGCGTCGCGCCTTCGCGTTCCGCGTCATCGGAATATCTTCCTTGCACGGCGAGCCCATTGCACCGCGCGCGATGCAGCAATGCCGCCTGCGCGGCCGGCCCGTTGGCCGGAGCGCCGCGCCACGTTTTCATCGCCGCATCCTGCAGCGCGCGTCCGAATGAAAAACTCAGCTTCCACGGCGCGCCGCCCGTCCGGCAGATTGCGTTGAGCCGCTGCGTCGCGGCCACGTCGCTTTGCCCGCCGGAAAGAAACACGATTCCGGGCACCGCGGCCGGCACGACGCGACGCAGGCAGCGCAGCGTCGCTTCGGCGACTTTTCCCGCGTCTGCCTGCTGCGGGCAATCCTGGCCGGAAAGCACCATGCCCGTCTTGAGCAAGATGCCCTCGAGGGCGACGCGATGCTCCACGAGTTTGGCAAATACGACTTGCAGCGTGGCGCGCGTGACCTCCTCGCAGCGCGCGAGCGGGTGGTTGCCGTCCATCAGGACTTCCGGCTCGACGATCGGCACCAACCCGGCCTCCTGACTCCGGGCGGCGAAAAGCGCGAGCACCCGCGCGTTGGCGGCGATGCAGGTTGCCGTCGGCAGGCCGTCGCCAATGGCGATCACGGCGCGCCACTTGGTGAAACGCGCACCGCGCTCCCGATAACCGGCGAGCCGTTCCCGCAGCCCGTCGAGTCCGCGGGTGATTTTTTCGCCGGCAAAGTTGGCCAGCGCCGCCGTCCCGCCATCCACCTTGATGCCCGGTAGGATGCCTTGCCCGGCGAGCATTTCGGGCATGGGCGCACCGCTGCCGGTTGCTTGGTGAATCGTTTCGTCGAACAGGATGGCGCCACTGACGAACCCGCTCAAACCGGGGGTCGTGAACAACAGTTCGCGGTAGGCCCGGCGATTCTCCGCGGTGGAGGCGATGCCGAGCGTTGCGAATCGTTTTTCGATGGTGGGGAAACTTTCATCGGCGGCGAGGATGCCTTTGCCGGGCGCGAGCAGCGCCGCGACGGTCGATTCCAAGGTGGATGTTTTAGACATGATACTTCTTCGTTTTGGCCGATCCGCCGCGGACTCGCTGACGCTCCGCACTGCTATCTGCGAACATGTTGTTTTCCTGCGTGCAGGTTCAAGCGGCCGGATTTTACAGAAGGCAACAAAGGGAACGAAGGCTCCGGGGCCTTCGTTCCCTTCGTTGCCTTTTGTTCAATGGATTGGGGTTTGGTTGCGGCTGCGCCGCGCCAGGATGAATGCGTTTGACTGGATTTGTGACCGTGGTCCGCGCCTGTTCTCCGCGCTCGGTGCCCAGAGGTTTCATCTGTCGCCAGATCTTGAAGCAGCGCGCGCGGCCTCACAATGGAGTGTTCAACTGACGCCGGCGGCCATCGCGATTACGCCGCTTCGGGTTTCACCCCATAGCAAGAGCGGAGAAATCGGCTCATCTTGGTTCGGGGAAACCCTGCGCAAATCGGCGCGGGCTGCTCTTCCATCCTTCGGTTCCAGGCCCAAAACACATGAATCCGAACCTGCCCCTCACCGGCTCGCACCTGCGGACCTATCAGACGATCTTCCAACATCCGATTTCCCGCAATCTCGGCTGGCACGCGGTTCGCGGGCTGATGGCCCAGCTCGCCCATCTCGTCGAGGAAGCCAACGGCAACCTGAAAATGACGCGCAACGGCGAGACCATGGTCCTGCATCCGCCCCGCACGAAGGACGTCGCCGACCCGGACGAGCTCATGGCGTTGCGCCATTTTCTCGAGCGGTCAGAGCCGGCCGCGCCCGAGCCGAAATCCAACGACGCTCAATGGCTCGTCGTGCTCAATCACCATGAGGCCCGCATTTACCGCTCCGCCGCTCCCGACGCGGTCGCACAACGGATCCGGCCGCACGTGCCGGAGGATTTCTTCCGTCATGCCCCGAACTCGAAATACTTTGCGCGCGGCCAGGAAAAGCCGGATCCCAACAGTTTTTTCGAGCCCGTCGCGGGCGTGCTGAACGGCGCCGGAAAGATTTTGATCTTCGGCAGCGGCACCGGCACGAGCAGCGAGATGGATCAGTTTTCCGCATGGCTGAAGGCCCATCGTCCGGAGCTGGCCAAGCGGGTCGTCGGCTCGGTGGTGGTCGACGAACACCACCTCACCGAGGCGCAGATTCTCGCGCAGGCGCGGGAGATTTACGCGAGTGCGCCGCCACGGGACGACGCGGCGGCGCAAGGCCCTGTCTGACCAAGGATCAAAATCCTATTTTCCTGCGAGCATCTTCAAGCCATGGAATTTAACAGAAGGAAACGAAGAGAACAAAGCGTCGTTCGTGTCCGAACCCTTGGTTCCCTTCGTTGCCTTGGTTACCTTTGTTCAAAAGGATTGGCGTTTGAGTTCAGTTGCGGCTGTGCCGCGCTGGGCCAGGTGTCGGGTAACACTCCATAGCGACCACGGCTCGGCCGGCCTAAGCTGGCCCCGCCGTCGAGCTCAGGGCGGACGTTGCACGGTATTCCGATCCAGCGTCGTGGCGTGCTTCCTGGGTCGTGCACGGCAACCAACTCGCATGAAATGGTCCATCAAGGTCGGGAAGATTCTCGGCATCGCCGTCTACCTGCATTTCACGTTCCTGTTGCTGCTCCTCTTCCTGGGAGTGATGACCTGGCAGGATACCGGACGCCTGCACGCGGCGTTGCGAGGCGTCGCGTTCCTCGGCGCGCTGTTCGGCTGTGTGCTGCTGCACGAGCTGGGCCATGCGCTGATGGCGCGCAAATTCGGCATCAAGACGACCGACATCACGCTGCTCCCGATCGGCGGCGTGGCGCGCCTGGAGAAGATGCCGGAACACCCGGGGCAGGAGTTCTGGGTCGCGGTGGCGGGCCCGGCGGTGAACGTCGCGATTGCCGCCGGGTTGTTTGCCTGGCTGTCCGTCACCCACGGCTTCGCGGCGAACAAGGAAATGACCCTCGTTGCCGGCTCATTCGTGCAACGATTGATGACGGTGAATCTCTTCCTCGCCGCCTTCAACCTGCTGCCGGCGTTTCCGATGGATGGGGGCCGCGTCTTGCGCGCGGTGCTCGCGACGCGCCTGGGCCGCCGGCGGGCCACCGCCATCGCGGCCAATGTCGGCCAGGCCTTGGCGATTCTCCTGGGCATCGCCGGATTCTTCTACAACCCGTTCCTGATCTTCATCGCCATCTTCGTCTTTCTCGGGGCGCAGGCGGAGGCGGGACTGGTGGAGTTCCAGTCGGCGCTCGGGACGCTCCGGGTGCGCGACGCCATGATGACACGTTTTCGCAGCCTCGCTCCGAACGATTCGCTGGGGAAGGCCGTCGACGAACTGCTGGCCGGCGCTCAACAGGACTTTCCCGTGCTCGAAAACGAACAACCGGTCGGCATGCTCCGCCGTAACGATCTGGTGAAGGCGCTCGCGCACCACCGGCGCGATGCCCCGGTCAGCGAGTTCATGTTTCGCGACTGCCAGTCCGTGGACGACGTGGATCGATTGAGCCTCACGGTGGAAGCGATGCACGCGAAGCACTGCACGACCTTGCCGGTGATGCAGGCGGGACGCGTCGTCGGGCTCCTGACGCTGGAGAACATCAGCGAGTTGCTCATGGTGAACGCGGCCATGGATCGCTCGGCCAGGGCCAGTCGCTGACGGGCTGGCGCCGCCAGCCTGCGCTTCATGGATGCGAACGTTTTGGTCCTCAACGCGGGCTCCTCGAGCCTGAAGTTCGCGCTGTTTCGAACCGCGCCCGTCCTCGCTCCGGTGGTGGCCGGAGCGATCGATCGGATCGGACGCAACGATGCCGAGATCAAACTGAAGATCCCTGCGCGGCTGACCGGGCCCGGCCGCCCTGTCCCCGCGGCCGATCATGCCGGAGGCCTCGGGAGCGTGCTCGACGAAATCAATCCCTTCCTGGACGCGAACGGCCTGGGGGCGGCGGCGCATCGCATCGTGCACGGTGGTCCGCATTTTTTCGAACCCCAGCGGGTCACGCCGGATCTGCTGGCGGAGCTGCGCCGGCTCAGCCCGTTCGACTCCGAGCATCTGCCCGCGGAGATCGCGCTGATCGAGGCGGTGAGCGCCCGTTTCACCGGCCTTCCGCAGGTCGTGTGCTTCGACACCGCGTTTCACCGGGATCTGCCCCGCGTCGCCCGCCTGCTCCCGCTGCCGCGACGCTACGAATCCGCGGGCGTCCGCCGCTACGGCTTTCACGGGCTTTCGTATGAGTTTCTGATGGACGAGCTCGTCCGGCTCGGCGATCCCGCGGCGCAGAGCGGTCGCATGGTACTTGCCCATCTGGGCAGCGGCGCGAGCCTCGCGGCGGTGCGCGCCGGCAAGTGCATCGACACGAGCATGGGCTTCACGCCCGCGGCGGGGTTGGGGGTGGGCACGCGCGCGGGGGGCCTG
>Ga0082335_1002512_pt1 | contig 33952 bp, 30 predicted proteins | sample Subgrocontami58m_FD_72375 | JGI IMG/M metagenome (GOLD analysis project Ga0082335, IMG submission 72375) | Subsurface groundwater microbial communities from S. Glens Falls, New York, USA - GMW37 contaminated, 5.8 m (SPADES assembly) (version 2) ... | reverse complement strand
CAGTGCTGGGGCAGGGCCCGCGCGAGGTGCCGGTCGGCGGTCGCCCAGTCGTGGTGGCCGACGGGCACCACGCCGCCGTCGTTCGCGATCCAGCGTCGCGAGAGCTGCCGCACCAGGTCGCGCCCGCGGTAGAAGTTGGAGTCGTTCGGCTCGCTCGACTCGGGACCGTACTCGATGAACCAGCGCATCCGCGACAGGTCCCACGGCGGGACCTTCTGCAGCAGGTGGACCGGGTTGTTGCGGGCGAGGTGGGCCATGTCCCGCGGCAAGCCGAAGACCGCATCGAAGAGCGGATTCTGGAGCGCCCGGTCGGTCGCGGTGCTCCGGCCGTAGAAGTACAGGCCGTCGTACGCCCCGACCGAGGAGAACATCTGCGGGTGCCCGAGGGCGATCTTCACCGCCATGAAGCCGCCGAGCGAAAACCCGTCCACCCCCCGATGCGCGGCGCCCGGCAGCACCGGATAGTCCGCTTCGACCAGCGGCATCAGGTCCTCCAACAGGTAGTCCTCGAAGCGGCCGGTGCCGATCCCGCGGTGATGCGATACCCGCTCCGGCTCGCGCAGGTTCACCAGCGCCCCGCTCACGGCGTTGTCGTCGCTGGCGATTCCCGGGAAGACCAGCACCATCGGACCCATCGCGCCCGACTCGAGCAACTCCTCGTAGGCGTCGATGATCGTGCGGCCGTTCCGGGAGCCGTCCTGCTTCGGATTGACCCATTCGCGCTGATGGCCGCGGAACACGTAAAGCACCGGATAGCGCTCCCGGTCCAGGGTCGATCCCGCGCCGGACGAGACGGCAGCGGGGAGATGGACGTAGAACGACTTATTGATCCCCAGCGCCCGGCTCCGGTGCACCACGTGCTTCAGGTTCCCGTACCGGGAGATCGGGCGCTTGATCGTGAACATCCTGGCCATGACGGACTCCAGAAGGACTCCCAACCCCAACACCGTTGACCGTGACGCAAGGGCAAGGGCAAGGGCAAGACGGCCCGTCTTGCGTCAATGCCTCGTCACGCCGTTGACGAATAGGGTCCCAACCGCGCACGGTGGCTCGAGAGAGGGCTTGGGATAGGCGATGTTGCCGGAGGGTACTTCAGGCCGGTTCAGGCCTCGTCGGCCCAGAGCCCCACGGTGGAGCCCACCCAGGTGAAGTCCTTGTTCCAGTCCACGCCGTGAAGCTTGCCGCGGGAGAGCCGGCAGAGGTTCATGCTGAGGACCGGGTCCGGGGCGTCGGGAGGCTCGAGGAACATCATGCGAATCTCCACCTTCACTCCCTCTCCCGTGGGAGTCCGCAGGCACGGCGCATACTCGATCTTCTCCTGGAGACACCAGGACGACCGGTCCTGCGCCGGGATCCGGTCGATGTCCGCCCGCGTCGGCTCCACGTTGACGCCGCAACCCGCGAACGAGAACAAAGGCTTGAGGACATGAGTGCGCGCGGGGTCCGGGGGCAGCTCGCCGAACTCGGAGAGCAGCCGGGCGCGCGGTACCGCCGGGTGGTCGAGAAAGGGCAGTGAGTTCTTGGACCAGACCCAGTACCAGTTGGGATGGGGGGTCCATTCGACGTCCAGCTCCTCGCGGTAGTCGAACGGGATCCGGGTGCCTTTGCGAATCAGTTCGTCGAAGACCACGCGGTTGTAGATCCGGCGCACCGGGAGCAGGCCTTTTCCCGCCGGGTCGGGCCGCCACAGGGTGCGGCCCTGCTTGATCAGGGTGGTGGGACAGACGGCGTCGACGCCGAAGAGCTGCTTGGTGGCCACGAAATCGGGGAGCGTCTTCTGGGTCGGCGGGTCGAGGTCCATCAGGATGACATGACGGGGATCGTGGCGGCCGACGATGGTGCGGCGGGCGAGGTCCAGGTAGTCGGCCCGGGTGCCGGAGAACCAACTCGACCAGCGCCGGCCCAGGCCGGGCATTCCGGCCATGATCTCGGCCCAGACGTCGGTGCTGAGGAGCTTGAGCGCCGAGAGCGAGGGGAAGCCCTGCAGCTCGATCAGCTTCGGGACGTACGTGCCGTCGGGCGCCTGGACCACGGCCAGGTCGATCTGGGTGAAGGAAGAATCCGCGTCCATCCCCGGGGTGTCCCACTGGGCGGGGATCGCCGACCGCATCCGCTGCAATCGCGCCGGGTCGCGGAGCTGGGCCACGATCTCGCGCGCCGCCGTGGCGAAGCGGTCGCGCACCTCAGCGGGGAAGAAGACCGGGGTCTCGGCGTTGCGGAATTCGAACTTCACGCCGAGCCTCGCGGAGAGGGTTGCGAGATACTTCTGGTAGATCGCGGGCGTATACGCGGCGTTGAAGGCGGTGCGGAATCGGGGGTCCATGGGGATCAGGTCCTCATCAAATCGCGCGTGCGCTCAACACCTGATTCTCATGCACGGAGGTCTTCACTCCCAGGGATTCGCAGCGCTCGCGCACGAGCCGATGGAGATGAAAACGCAGCGGACCGAGCAGCGTATAGCGGGTGGTCAACCGCAGCAGGCCCGCGGTCTGCGGGTCGAGCAGGGAGGCGAGGAGCACCCGGCGCTCCTCGTACCAGGCGGCGGAGACCTCGCCCCGCGCCAGCTTCTCTGCGAGCAGGGCCTGCTGCATCCTGAGGCCGGAGATCTCGGGGTGGTGGTTGACCGCGAAGATGCGCGGCATCACGCCGCCGCGGTCGCGGGCGAACTCGACCATGGTGAGCGCCTCCCCGGGCGGGCCGCCCGGGACGTGGCATTCGTGGGCGATGGCGATCATCTCTTCCGGATACGGCCATGGGACCGGAAGCAGGTCGAAGAGCCTGCTGTCGGCGATCTTGCAGTGCCGGCCGTCGGGCAGGCTGCCCGCGAAGCGGGAGAACCAGGGATGCCGGAGCGCGTCGTCGGTCAGGACGTTCTCGCGCACCCCGCTACTCTTGCCGCCCTTCTCGGGTCCGCGGAGGTGCGGCTGGGCGACCCCGCACCAATAGCACATCAGTCCGAAGGTGTGGCAGACCGCGAGCAGGGCGGCGTGGGGGTCGGCATGGATCGCGGTGAAGAGTTGGTGGAGGCGCGGCTCCCAGGCGGGGTCTTCCAGGGTGCCCTGGGTCCATGCCGCCTTCCCGTCGTTCTGGTAGGGGTCGATGTGGCCGGGTCCACCCGTGCCGAGGTAGATACCGAAGCGGCCGCCCGGCGGCTCCGGCAGCCGGTGGCTTTTTCGCACATCGAAGGTGACCGCCCGGATGGAGAGGTCGCCGACGGCCAGGGCCGGTTCCAACTCGCGCGCGACGGAAGCCACCGCCGCCTGGATCGAGCCGGTGCCGAGGTTCGGCCACCCATGGTTCATGTCGAGGACGACGACCTCGACCACCCTCTCGTCCGGTGCGGGCTCGTCCTCGGGCTTCTCGACGCGCTGGATGCGGAATCGGCGGCCCTCCAGGAGCGACCCGGCAACCTCAGGGGGGGATGCCATGCCGGGTTTCCTCCATGATGTAGTCGACCACCGCGGTCATGCTCTTCGTCTTTTCGTACACTTCCAGCTGACGTTGGGCGCCGGTTCGGTGCCGGCGGATCTCGCGGAGGTAGTAGACCTCCTTGCGCGATCCCAGCTCGTCCAAGCCGTCGTCGACGAAGGCCAGCAGTTCGTCCAGCAGGGATTCGATCGGCACCTGCTCCTGCTTGCCGAAGTCGATCAGGCGCGCCTCCAGGCCGTAACGGGCGGCGCGTTGCTTGTTCTCGTTGATCAGGGTATCGCGGTAGATGCGCCAGCCCATGTTGCCGTCGTAGAGCTTCCAGAGCTTGAGGGTGATGGCCTGGAAGAGCGCGGCCAGGCAGACGGTCTCATCGACCCGCATGGGGATGTCGCAGATGCGGTATTCGAGCGTGGGGAAGAAGGCGTGGGGCCGCAGATCCCACCAGATCTTCTTGCCGTCGTCGATGCAGCCGGTCTTGACCAGCAGGTGGACGAACTCCTGGTATTCGCCCCAGGAGTCGAAATAGTCGGGGAGGCCGGTGCGCGGGAACCTCTCGAACACCTTCGCCCGGTAGCTCATCCAGCCGGTGTTGGTGCCGCACCAGAACGGCGAATTCACCGAGAGCGCGAAGACGTGAGGGAGGAAGTAGCGCGCGGCATTCATGATCTGGATGCGCGCCTCGGGGTCCTCGATCGCGACGTGGACATGCAGGCCGAAGACCAGGTTGGCCCGCGCGACCAATTGGAGGTCGCTGACGATCTTCGCGTAGCGCGGCGCGTCGGTGATGGGGATGTCTTTCCAGTGGGAGAACGGGTGCGTGCCCGCGGCGGCGATGCCGACCCCGTTCTCCTCGCCGAGGCGGATCAGCTCTCTCCGCAGGCGGGTGACCTGCTCCCGCGCCTCGGTCACGTTGGCGCAGATCGGCGTGCCGACCTCGATCACGGGCTGGTGCATCTCCCGCTTGATGGAGTCCTGGAGGCGCGATTCGCCCTCGGCGAACATTTCGACGATATGGGACTTGAGCGCGCGGGTCTCGAGGTCGATGACCTGGAATTCCTCCTCGACCCCCAGCGTGAAGGATGGGCGAGTCGCCATGGGTTTCAGACTCCCGTCCGAAGCTTCAGAGCCTTGGGCCAGGTGCCGACGGACTCGAAGGCGCCGGGCGACTTCACGAGTCCGATGAGCACCTCGGCCATGTTTTCCACGACCCAGTCGAAGTTCTTCCGTCCGACCGAATTCAGGTCCGCGTCCGGGGCCGAGTTCATGAAGTCGATGGCGTAGGGCACGCCGCCGCGGACGGCGAACTCGACCGTGTTGAGATCGAATCCGAGGCCCTGGCACAGCGCCAGCGCGTCCTTTTCCATGCGCTTGAAGAGCGCCGGGGCGATCGGCGGCGGCGGGTCGACGTAGCGCTTCACGAACGTCTGCTTCGGATCGTAGGCCATGATGCGGACGCGCGAGCGGCCGATGACGTAGCAGCGGTAGTACTCGGTGAACTCGATCGCCTCCTGGGCCATCATCGTGAGGTCTCGCGTGCGATCGTAGGCGGCGTAGACCTCCTCCGCGTTGTCGCACTTGTAGACGTCCTTCCAGCCGCCGCCGTAGGCCGGCTTCAGGAAGATCGGCAGGCCCAGATAGGCGAACACCTCGTCCCAGTCGACGAAGCGCAGGTTGCGGAAGGTCTTCGCCTCGGTGTTGGGCGGGTGGGTTTTGTGCGGCAGCAGGACGGTGCGCGGGACCGCCACGTCGAGCGCGGCGGCGACGAGGTTATCGAAGAACTTGTCGTCGGCCATCCCCCAGAACGGGTTGTTGACCACCCGCGCGCCCTGAGCGACCGCGCACTTGAGCCAAGTCCGGTAGAACGGGACCTCGTGGCTGATCCGGTCGAGGATCACCTGGTAGGGGCACGTGCCGGTGTCCTTGATGTACGAGATCTCCACGGGCACGGCCTCGATCGCCGGCCCGGCCTTCTTGTTGATGGCTTCGATGAGCGCCCAGGGGAACGTGTCTTCCATGCCGAAGAGCAAGCCGATGCGCTTGTCACCCATCTCTGTCCAACCTCCCGATTCGCTGCGTTCGGAGAATTCCGCTGCCGTGGTTCCTGGTGGGGGATTATCGCACAGAGTCCCGGCGGAGGGTACTGTTTCGATACTCGGGCGCGGGGGGGGAACCGTATCCAGCACTTGGAACGGAAGCGCCAACCTGATAGGGTGCGCTGCGGGCGCCCGCGGCGGCAGGGCCGACCCGTCGCGATCCGCCGTGGGCGTGACCAGGCATTGACGCTGGACGGACCGCCTAGCCCCTGCCCTTGCCCTTGCCCGCTTCCCGACGAGAGAGGGCAAGGGCAGGGGCTAGGGCAAAGCACGACCACGGGATGCGACCATCGTTCAGGGCTTGTGCCTGGTCACGGCCGTGGGCCATGCCACGAGAATGGGGCGGCCCGTTCCGCCGAGGAGTGTCGAAATGCAGCGAGAATATCGATCCTGGCACAGTCCGTCGCTGGGACGGACGATGGAGTTCCTCTGGTTCGGGACCTGGGGCACGCCGGTCCTGGTCTTTCCCACGTCGAAGAGCCGGTTCCACGAGAACGAGGACTTCGGCCTGGTGGGGGCCCTGGCAGACAAGATCGAGGGCGGCCAGATCCAGGTGGTGTGCGTCGACTCCGTCGACATGGAGAGCTGGTACTGCGGCTGGGCGCATCCCGCGGGGCGCGTGCGCCGGCACGATCAGTTCGAGCAGTACCTCACCCGGGAGCTGATCCCCTACATCTTCCACCGGACCCACCAGAACCGGCTCGCGACGTACGGGGCCAGCTTCGGGGCGTATCATGCCGCCAACCTGGCCGCGCGCCATCCGGAGCTGGTGTACAAGGCGATCCTGTTCTCCGGCATCTACGATATCCACGACAACCTGGCCGGGTACTGGGACGACCTGTGCTACTTCCACTGTCCCATGGCCTATATCCCGAACCTCGATCGCTCCGGGAGCGAGCGCCTCTCGCAGGTGCAATGGGTGATCGCCACCGGGGAGCACGACTCGCTGGTGGAGGCGAATCGGCGTTTCTCGGGGCTGCTCTCGGCCAAGGGGATCCGCAACCACTGCGAGATCTGGCCCGGCGTGTTCGGCCACGACTGGCCCTGGTGGAAGCAGCACCTTCGGCGGTTCCTGCCGTAAGTCCCAATAAACTCCCAACCCCCAAATCCCAATCCCGCTTGCTCCGGGAGCGGCCAGGCACGGTCGGCGGACGTCGGGCCGCCGTAGGACCGGTCGATACCGATTGCCGCGTGGCCCGGGATCCCGATTTTCCACCGATCGATGTGCACCGCTGACCGGTCTTGACCGGTCGAAGACCCCGCGGTAGGCTGACCGAGTCAACTTCAGGCATGGCGACCGCACCGGAGGACTCATGATCCGAATCCTGCCCGTCCTGATCCTCGCGCTGCTCTTTTCTCTGCCGGGATGCCGGCGCGAGAAGCCGCCGGGCTGGGATGGGGACTATCCCGGCGGGCCCGCGCAGATGGCGCTCAAGGGCCTCTCCGGCAAGACCTGGAAGGACCCGGCGGGAGTGGAGTGGAAGATCGACGGGTTCGTGGTGGAGGGGGATGGCCCCTTCGTTCACTTGAGTCGCGCTGGATCGCGTAGTCGGCTGCCGATGAATGGCGACGGGGACGCGGCGGATTTCTGCCTGCGCGTGACCGGGAGCGCTCCTGCGGGCGTCAGCGGCGAGAAGAGCGAGACGTACGAGGATTCGGTGAAGTGAGCCCGGCGCAGACGCCTGTGTCTCGCGCCGCATCCGCCGGTCGCGTGCGGCGCTTTACGATTCCGTCTGACGATAGCCGGTGCGATCGGGAGCAGCGCGGCTGCAGCAGCGATGGCCGGCGACGCGGCGGTTGACACAGCCGCGCAACTGGCGAACCGGCGAAAGCGGGAAACCGGGGAAACCGGTGGCCTCTTTGACAGTCCGTCCGCCGCGGGATATCATGCCCGGTGGATGCTGCCACAGCGCGGGTTCGCTCCGCTCGCCACAACCGAAGCGTACTCGCTCGGTACGAGAATCCTGCCGCAGCGCGAAGATTCTCGCGGATCGTGGTGCAGAGGACAGGAGACTTCATGGAATTCACCAAGGAAGCGTACGCGGCCATCGCGGCCATCGTGGACGACCGGGTGCGAGAGATTCGCGTCCATCGGGAGGAGTTCGACGAGCTCCGCTCGGTAGTACGCGAGTTGGCGCTCCGTGTCGACCAGCTCACCCAGCGGGTCGACGATCTCGCGCAGGCCCAAGCGCGAACCGAGCAGGCACTGACGGTTCTCATCCAGGCGGTGACCGACCTGCGCCGCCAGGTGGGCGTGGTGACGGACCGATTCGGCTTCACCCTCGAGGAGCTGGCTGCCGATCGGTTGCCGCGCTACTTCAAGGCCAAGGAGGGCTGGACCGTGGACACCCCCACCGCGCGGGAATACCGCACGAATGGCCAGACGATCGAGATGGACCTGGTGGCGGAGGCGCGCAGAGGAAAGCGCCGCGGACTCCTCGTCGGCAGCGTGAAGTCGCGGATCGCGGCCGGCGAGGTTCGCGACTTCGCCAACCGGGTCGAAGCGATCCCCGAGTTGCAGGGCATCCTCCTCCTGCCCGTGCTCTGCGGTCTCCTGATCGACCCGGCGGCGGCCGAGGAGGGACGGCGCCGGAAGGTGCGCGTGCTGTACTTGCGCGGTTTGGCCTGACCGCCGTGGTAGCGGAACCCGCAGGAGGCGGGCGGGACGCTCACGACGGAGCAGCTCAAACAGATCCTCGGGCGGAGGCGCGCGCGGGGCGGAGGAGGACCTGCGGGCCCGCGCCATCGTGCCGGCAGGACCGGCGGCCCCGGCCCCCTTCGATCGACCCAGCCGGCCCAAGCTGCGATCGGTGGAGATCCGTCCACGCGGGCGCATGGGCCGCTACCGGGCGTGCTTCAGGAACCAGTCCTGCAAGTCCTTCTCGAATCCGTCGACCTCGAGCCGCGCCCGCACCCATTCGCCTTCGGCGTGAACCTCCCCGGAGTAGTCCCAGCCCTGGTCCGCCTTGAGATCGCGCAGGATGGTCTCCTTGTGCCGGTTCAGCAGGTCGGCCCAGTCGGACGCCGCGCGCGCGTCCGGCATCCGCGCCCAGAGGGTCACGTGGGCCACGTCGGCGGTGATCAGGTCCGCGCTCCAGGCGATCCCGTGCGCCCGCTTCAGGTGACGCAGGAACTCCCCCGAGTCCGAGCCCCATCTGCGCGCGTCGGCCAGCCAGCCGCTGGCATTGTCCATGACCCCGTAGAAGTCCGGCCGGCTCTCGATCTTCGCACGATAGACGCCGAGTTCGCCGAGCTCGGGCGTGCCGCCGCGGACACGCGCGACCAGGCCCTTGATCTCCTCCACCTCCTGCGCGAACATCGCCGTGTGCTTGGTGATCGCCACCCAGTGCAGGAGGCCATCTCCCTTCCCCGGCATCACGTCCACCTCCAGGTGCTGGAAGGACGAACGCGTCGGGTCGAGAGACTTCTCCTGCATCTGGCGCAGCAGCCAGGCGAAGAGGTTCGCATACCGCGCGAAGCTGACGAAGAACACGTCCGGCTCGGCCTGCTCGATCGGCGGGGCGGTATGGGCGATTCCGATCTCGATCGGCACCAGGGCGTCCAGGATCTCCCGTGTCGATTTGCGGCCGAGCTGCGCCATCACGTCGCGCAGCCCCTGCGGCAGCGCGCCCGGTTCGTCCGCGTCGATGCGCGCAGCGAGCTTTTGCAACGACTCCGCCACCCCCGCATCGTTCGGGTCGAGGTGGATCGACACCATCGAGGCAAGACCCGGGTGCCAGACCATCTCCGACGTCACCGGCTCCTTCGTGGCGCTCGCCCAGACGTAGAAGGCAAGCAGCCCGACCAGGAGCAGCAGGAGGAAGCTCAGGCAGCCGCAGCCGCAGCCCCACACGAACCGGCGCCAGGTCTTCTTCCCCCGCTGGGCGAGGTCGCCCGTCGCGTCCGACAGCTTGCGGGTCGCACCGTAGGGATCGGGTACAGAGGCCGGCTGGGTCGGGGACGTGGCGTCTGTCATATGCACCTCATTATCCGGGAAGCCGGACTATAGCGCAGCCGGAGCGCAGGGTCCAGAAGTCCGGGTGGGTGTAGGGGGGTGTATGACCGCAGTTGCGGCCGAGTGCCGAACGGCGCCGAGCGAAGTTCGGGAAGCGGAAGGTCAGGACGGCGGATTGAGCATGGCAAGACTGCCAGCGGAGAATCTGGTACTTCCGGCGCCTGAGGGAGCGAGGGACGACGATCACGGTCGGCTCCCGGGGGCGGAGGTTCTGCGCCGGCCCGCGGGCCTCCGGTCGGCACCGCGGTCTTGTTTTCTGCGCCGGGCCGCGCTCCGCGTCGAGTATCATCTCGCGCGTTCCCGCTCCACGGAGATCGCTCTGCATGAACCCCCGTGCCCTTCGCGCGCGCCTCCAGGTGCTTGCCGCCGCGCTCCTCTTCTCGACCGGCGGAGCGGCGATCAAGGCGATCTCGCTCGCGGGCGGCCAGGTCGCCGGCTTCCGCTCGGGCATCGCCGCCGTCGCGCTCGCCCTCCTTCTGCCCGCCTCGCGCCGGAACTGGTCGCGCCGCACCCTCCTGGTCGCCGTGGCCTACGCGGCCACCCTCCTCCTGTTCGTGACCGCGACCAAACGGACCACCGCGGCCAATGCGATCTTCCTTCAGTCCACCGCGCCGATCTACCTGTTGCTGATCGGTCCCTGGCTCCTGCGCGAGCCGGTGCGCCGCTCCGACCTCGGCTTCTTCGCCGCCGTCGCGATCGGGCTCGCGCTCGTCTTCCTCGGCGAAGAACACGCCGTGACCGCCCCAGACCCGGTGTCGGGCAATCTCCTCGCCCTGGCCAGCGGCTTGTCCTGGGCCTTTACCGTCGCCGGCCTGCGCTGGCTCGGCCGTGACCCCGATCCCCAGGCGAATTCGGGCGCGGCCGCGGTCCTGGCCGGCAACCTGCTCGGCTTTCTCCTCGCCTTGCCCTGGTCCTTTCCCATCGAGGGTGCGGGCGCCGTCGACGCCCTCGTCCTCGCCTACCTCGGAGTGGTGCAGATCGGCTGTGCCTACGCGTTCCTGGTCGCCGGCCTTCGGCATGTGCCCGCCCTCGAGGCCGCCATCCTCCTCCTGGTGGAGCCGGTGCTCAACCCGATCTGGGCCTGGCTGGCCCACGCCGAAGCCCCCAGCGGATTCGCCCTGCTTGGCGGCGGGGTGATCCTTGGCGCCACGGCCGCCAAGTCCGTGCGCGACGCGCGCCGGGGGTCCCGTCCAGACTGAGGACCGGTCCCCGTAGATAGGTGGTGGAGTCCCATTGCCCGCTCCCACTTCCCGCGCTACAATGCCCCTGTCTTCGGGGGCGCGCAGATGACCGACTCGAGACCCTCATGGCGGCGTGCGAGTCGAGCACCGGCGCGCTGGGGCGCGCTCACCGCGCTCCGGTTCCTTGACCACCCTCCGTCGCCGCGGCTATCGTCTCGGGATGCGCAAGCGGATCCGCACCTTCCTCGCGCGCCCCCAGGTCGACATCGCCATCTTCCTATTCATCCTCTTCTCCGTGCTCTCGCTGGTCCTCGAGCTGGTGTCCCAGGACGCCGGCACCCGGATGATGTTCGAAGCCGCCGGCCACTGGATCATCTTCGTCTTCTGGATCGAGCTGGCGATGCGCTATTTCGCCGCCCGCTCGCGCCCCGCCTTCTTCCGCGAATACTGGCTCGACCTCCTCTCCGTCCTGCCCGTCCCCGCCATCCCCACCATGCACGCGCTCCGCCTGCTCCGGTTGGTGCGCATCTTGCGCCTGTTTCGCGCGGGAGTCATCTGGGGACGCCGCTTCGCCCGGCTTTCCAACGCCTTCTTCGCCGGGTCGGGCGAGCTCTTCTTCATCGGATCCCTGGTGTCCATGGTCGTGGTCTTCGGCTCGACCGGCATGTACTTCGTCCAGAAACACCTCGAAAACCACTTCACGAACTTCGAGGACGCCGTCTGGTTCTCCCTTTTCTCCATGATCGCCGGCGAGCCGATCCAGCCGCCGGAGTACGGCACCCCCGGTCGCATCATCGCCCTCGTCGTCGTCCTCTCCGGCATGACCGTCTGGGCCATGTTCATCGGAGTCGTCACCGCGGTCATCTCCGAGCGGCTGCGGCGCCATCTGGAGGCATCGCCCATGGACCTACAAAGCCTGGAAGGCCACCTCGTCGTCTGCGGCTGGAACAGCTCCGGGATGGTCCTGCTCCAGCAGATCCAACGCTCCGAAGCCGCCGAGACCCCGATCGTGGTCGTGTGCGAAAAGGAGCTCACCCTGCGCGAGGAGGCGCATCGGAGCGACTTGGTCTACGTGCTGCGCGGCGACCCGACGCGCCAGGAGGTGCTGCGCTCCGCCGGCGTCGAGCGCGCGCGGCTGGCGATCCTGCTCGCCGACCAGAGCAGTCCCCGCACCGACCAGGACCGCGACGCCCGCTCTATCCTCACCGCCCTCATGGTGGAAAAGCTCAACCCGCGCATCCTCACCTGCGTCGAGTTGCTCAACGCCGACAACGAAGCGCACATCCGCCAGGCGGGCGTCGAGAGCGTGGTGGTCCCGTCCGACTGGGGCGCCCACCTCATGTCGTCGCTTGTGGTCCACCAGACCCTCACCGCCGCGATGGAGGAGTTGCTCGACCGCCATCGCGGCAACTCTCTCTATGTCGTCGACTGCCCGCAGGAACTGGTCGGCGCGCGCTTCACCGACGCGGTGACCAGGCTCAAGCGGGGGTGCGACGTCCTGCTGGTCGGCGTCGAAGAAAACCCGCGCCAGGACGACACTCGCACGAAGCCCCCGCGGCCGCGCGCCGTGCTCAATCCGCCGGCGGATCGCGTGCTCTCCGATTCCGAGAAGCTGATCGTGATGGCCGCGCACCGGCCGAACGGAGGTACGCTTACGCTTCACTGCTCGACCTCCTCGTTTCCGCCCGCGTAAATCGGCAGACCGTCTCCCCGCACTGGAGGCTTCCTCCTGCGCGCATTCCGTCACGCTCCTGCACATCGCACCAGAATGAGCGCAACTCGTTTTTGGGCCGCGTACTTCGGGAGTGCCCCGGGGGAGAAAACATCTTGCTTCTGACCCCCCTCGGGGATATACTCCGCCTTCACGTGTACGCGTTGAAGGCTCCGCAAGCGGTGTCGGTCCTTGCGGAACCTCGATTTCTGGTCCCGTGAAGAGTGGGTGTCACGCCATGCAGCCCTTCCCCCGTGATGTCGGCTGGATCGAGGTGATTTGCGGCAGCATGTTCTCGGGCAAGACCCAGGAGTTGATTCGTCGGATCCGGCTGGCGAGCATCGCCCGCCAAAAGGTACAGGTCTTCAAACCCGCGCTCGACGACCGCTTCTCGTCCGACCACATCGTCTCGCATGACCAGACGCGCGCGCCGAGCGTGGCGATCGCTTCCGCGCAGCAGATCCTGGAGCAGGTGAAATCCTCCACCCGCGTGGTCGGGATCGACGAGGCGCAGTTCTTCGGCGAAGACCTGGTCGCGGTGTGTCAAGAACTGGCGGACCGGGGGATTCGCGTGATCGTGGCCGGGCTCGACCAGGACTACCGCGGCCGGCCGTTCGACCCGATGCCGCATCTGCTCGCGGTCGCCGAGTACATCACCAAGAACCTCGCCATCTGCATGGTGTGCGGCAACCCAGCCAATCGAAGCCAGCGCACGGGCGCCGGGCAGAACCGCATCGAGGTCGGCGCAGGCGACAAGTACGAGGCGCGCTGCCGGCGCTGCTTCCATCTGGAGGAGGGCGCGCGCGAGCCGGCCCCGGCCGAGGCGCATGAACAGCCGAATCGGCAATCGGCCGAGGTGTGACCGCCCGCGAGGTCACACCCCAAGTCGGCAGGGTCTACCGACGGGATCAGCATTCAGCGGCCGGCGAGCGCTTTTTCGTGGGCCGCGACGGCACGGATGAGCCCCGGCGAGACATAGCATCGGGGAGAGGCGGTCATGGGAGGATCGGTTGTGGCGGAGCCGACGATCAAGAAGGCGTCGCGGGGGACCCGCGGGCGGCTGAACCAGCCCGAGGGCATGAAGGTTCTGATCACCGAGCAGAAGCTGCGCAAGCGCATCGGCGAACTCGGGCGCGAGATCACGCGCGACTACCAGGGGAACCCGTTGGTGCTGGTCGGCATCCTCAAGGGCTCCTTCATCTTCATGGCCGACCTGATCCGTCACATCGACCTTCCGCTCACGTGCGATTTCCTCCGGGTCGCGAGCTACGATTCGGGGACCGAGTCCACCGGTGCGGTGCGATTCGAGTTCGACGTCACCCAACCGCTCAAGGGCAAGCACGTGCTGCTCATCGAGGACATCGTCGACACCGGGTTGACGATCAACTACCTGATCGCCAATCTCAAGACGCGCAAGCCCGCCAGCCTGCGGGTGTGCTCGCTCCTGCACAAGCCGGCGCGCACGCGCGTGGCGGCGCACATCCACTACCTTGGCTTCAAGATCCCGGACGAGTTCGTCATCGGCTACGGCTTGGACTATGCCGGCCAGTACCGCAATCTGCCCTTCATTGGAGTCTTGCCGCCGACCCGCTGAAGCGGAACGGCGGGCGCCCGGCCTCGAATTCGTCCGGGTACGATCGTGGTCATCCCTCCGACGCACCCCGGACATCGTCCCATCGGCGACGATCTTGCGAGGCCCCGATCCTCCGTTGAGCAACCGTTGAGCGATCAAACGCGGGAAAGCCCTCGGGTTTGCCCCCTTTCCCCCAACCCGTAATTCCGTCGGCCCCCCCACCTCCCTCGGTTCCCGCGGGGGGTGCATGACCGTAACTGCGCGAGACCGTGGCGTGTCGCTGTGACCGTCCCTGATGTCCACCGGACTCACATCGGCCGCTCATCCGTGAAATCCGTGAAATCCGTAGTTTGGTCCTCCTTCGGCGGACCGCGCTCTCTGCAGTTGGCCGCCCGCAACTGCGGTCATGCACCCTCCCGCGGGCTCAGACTTGCAATCTCTTGCCCCATCCCGTACCATGCCTGCATCGTCGCCGATCCTCCTGTGGAGGTTTCCTCGGACATGGAGCCGAACCCGAGCCTGAAACGCCGGGACAGCGAGCGCATCTCGGTCACCGACGTGCAGGTGGAGATCGCGCGGATCGACGACTTCGGGGACATTCACCTCGAGGAAGGGCGGAGCCTGTGCGTCGACCTCTCGGAAGGGGGGATGCAGATCGTCTCGGAGCGGATGTTGGCGCCGGGCCGGCGCTACGGGTTCCGTGTGGTCTCCTCCCTGATCGACAAGCCGAACTGGTTCATCGGCAAGGTCCGCTGGGGCTGCGAGATCGAGGATGGGAAAATCCGCGCGGGGATCGCGTTCGACTGCCTCGACGAATCCGATCGGGCGGTCCTGACGACCCTGTTGCATCAGCATTCCCGGGCCGTGGTCATGTAGACCGTTCCGGCCCATGGGACGACCGCGCGCTCGCGCGGCTCGGGTATTCGAGGCCGCCCAACGGAGAGCAATCATGCACAGTCGACGGCGAGTGATGGTGAACAAGATCAAAGCCAAGAAGCGTCTGAAGCGCCGCAAGGCGGCGAAGCGCCAAGCCACGTCCTGAACCGTCCCTCCGCGTCCGCAGGCGCCGCCCGATCGGGGGCGCCCGGCGCGTGCGCGGACCACGCGCGAGCGCCATGGAAGCCAAACTCAAGCTGCGAACCGGGCCGCCGATGGCCCCCATGGTCGTGCCCCTGCGGGCGGGCGCTTGCGTCCTGCTCGGACGGGGCAGCTCGTGCGACGTGCTGCTCGACGACCCCCAGCTCGCCGAGATGCACTGCCAGGTGGTCGAGCACGACGGGCGCTGGTTTCTCTTCGACCTCCTCACGATCGCCGGCACCTACGTCAACGGCGCCCGCATCCTGCGTCAGGAACTCCAGGCCAACGACGTGGTCGAGCTTGGCGCCACCGAGATGCAGTTCAAACTGGTCGAAGACGGGAAGACGGTCCGCCGGGAGCGCCGACGTGCGCCCCGCGACGCCAACGTCGGCCGCACGCTCGGCGACTACATCGTCCAGGAGCCGATCGGACGCGGGGCGATCTCGATCGTCTACAAGGCGCGGCAGATCTCCAAGGACCGGATCGTCGCCTTCAAGGTGCTTTCGCCCCGGCTCGCGCGCGATCCCGCATCGCGGGAGCGCTTCCTCGAGGGCGCGCGCAACGCCGCGGTGCTGCACCACCCCAACATCGTCCAGATCTACGCCGCGGGCCAGGTCGGGGACGTCTACTACCTGACCATGGAGTACGTCCCGGGCGAGAGCGCCAAAGAGGTGATGGCCCGCGGCGGCGCGGGCGGCGGGCTGCTCCCCTCCAAGGTCTACGCGGTCGCGCTCCAGATGGCCGAGGCCCTGATCTACGCCTTCGATCTGGGGATCGTTCACCGCGACATCAAGCCCTCCAACATCCTCATCGAGTCGAGCGGCCAGGCGAAGCTTTGCGACCTCGAGCTCGCCAAGCGGATCGACGACATCGAGGAAAAAGGAGACAACCGGCCGGCCGGCTACCTCGGCACCCTGCCCTATATGCCGCTCGAGCAGGTGCTCGACCCCGAGACCGTCGACCAGCGGAGCGACATCTATTCGCTCGGCACTTCGATGTACGGGATGCTCACCGGCAAGCCGCCCTTCTCGGGCGAGACCCGCACCGAGATCGTCGACCGGATCTCGGCGGCGGACTTCAAGCACCCGCGCGAGTTCGACCTCCCGGTGCCTCCCGCGTTTTGGGAGGTGATCTTGCGGGCGATGAGCGTCTACCCTGAGGACCGGTTTCCGACGCCGAAGGAACTGAAGGAGGCGCTGCTGGCGGTCGGCCGCGCGCACGGCTGGGAGAAGGGGGGCTGAGGGGGAGCAGAGGAGGGGCTGAGGTCAGGATCGCGAAATTTTTGCTTGCAAAGCTCGGCCCCATTCCTATACTACACCCCCTATCGCCTGGGGCGTCGGTACCCGCGCCGAGCCGAGTCCAAGAGCACAAGGTTGTCGCTAGCCTAGCTCAACGGCAGAGCACCGGTTTTGTAAACCGGCGGTTGTGGGTTCAAATCCCACGGCTAGCTTTCCGCTTGCCTTCCCCCGAGGACGCGTTGTGCGTCTCCTCACGTGGGGCAGCGCCGTCGCTGTCGCGAGGGGACGCTGGAGAGCTGGCCGAAGGACGAGGAAAAGAAGGCAGTTGAGGGAGTTGCACGATGGCTAAGGATGTGTACAAGCGGACCAAGCCCCACGTGAACGTCGGAACGATCGGCCACATCGACCACGGCAAGACGACGCTGACCGCCGTGCTGACGCACATCCTGTCCAAACGGGGTCTCGCGAAAGAGAAGAACTACGCCGAAGTCGCGAAGGGCGGCGAGCAGCGCGGCGATTCGAAGATTCTGACCATCCAGGTGGCGCACGTCGAGTACGAGTCCGAGACCCGCCATTACGCCCACATCGACTGCCCGGGCCACGCCGACTACATCAAGAACATGATCACCGGCGCGGCGCAAATGGACGGCGCGATCCTGGTGGTGAGCGCGCACGACGGTCCGATGCCCCAGACCAAGGAGCACGTGCTGCTGGCCCGCCAGGTGCAGGTGCCGGCGATCGTCGTGTTCCTCAACAAGGTGGACCTGGTCGATGACTCCGAGCTGCTCGAACTGGTCGAGCTCGAGGTACGCGAACTGCTCACCAAGTACGACTTCAAGGGCGACACCACCCCGATCATCCGCGGCGCCGCCCTCAGGGCCGCGGAGTGCGGCTGTGCCAAGGACGAGTGCAAGTGGTGCGGCGCGATCTTCCAACTGGTGAAGGTGCTCGACTCCCATATCCCGCTGCCCCCGCGCGAAGTCGACAAGCCCTTCCTGCTCCAGATCGAGGACGTGTTCAGCATCAAGGGACGCGGCACGGTCGGCACCGGGCGCATCGAGCGCGGCCTGATGAAGGTCGGCGACGCCTGCGAGATCGTGGGCTTCTCCAAGGAATCCAAGGCCAGCGTGATCACCGGCGTCGAGATGTTCAACAAGACCCTCGACCATGGCATGGCCGGGGACAACGTCGGCGTGCTCCTGCGCGGAGTGGAAATGGCCGACCTGCACCGCGGCATGGTCGTCGCCGCGCCCAAGTCGATCACCCCGCACACCAAGTTCGAGGCGCAGATCTACGTCCTGTCCAAGGACGAGGGCGGCCGCCACACCCCGTTCTTCCCGGGCTATCGCCCGCAATTCTACTTCCGCACCACCGACGTGACCGGCGCCGTGACCCTGCCAAAGGGCACCGACATGGTGATGCCCGGCGACAACGTGGCCGTCACCGTCGAGCTGATCACCCCGATCGCCATGGAGGATAAGCTCCGGTTCGCCATCCGCGAAGGCAGCAAGACGGTCGGCGCCGGCGTGGTGACCAAGATCCTCGAATAGGCGGTGTCTCCGGCGGCGCGCGCCGCCCGGTCGAGATTCGGCGTCCGGGCCGCCCCGAAACGGGCGGCCCGGCGCACAACGGGCAGGTACCCAAGCGGTCAACGGGGGCAGACTGTAAATCTGCTGGCCATGCCTTCGGGGGTTCGAATCCCTCCCTGCCCACTCCTCACCGCGGCTCGTTCTCGTCGTCATCCTGCTCGCGGCCCGAGCCCGATGACGATTGCGACCCACGACCCTGACCCCGCCGCAGGACGCATCCCGCGCGCCTCCGCCGCTCTGCGCGCCTATTGACACCGCGCCCCGATCCCCTACAATGTCCTCGTCGTCCCCGCGGGCGTAGCTCAATGGTAGAGCTCCAGCCTTCCAAGCTGGTCACGTGGGTTCGATTCCCATCGCCCGCTTTTCCCCCCCGGGGCGGCCATGGCTCCCTCGCTCACGCCGTTCGTCGCCAACGCCCTCTGCCTCCATCTCTCCGTCGTCACCGCCGCAATCGCCGTCAGCCTCACCCTCGTCATGGTCCGCGCCGCCGAGGTCCGCCCCTGGCGCGTCCTCCTCCTTGGGCTCGCCGCCGTCCTCCTCGTCAGCCACCTCGCCACCCTCGCCTTCCTCCTCGCCCATCCTGCCATTGCCGCCCTCGCCGAAAAGGACCGTGCCCTCCTCGAGAACCACGGCTTCCTCCAGACTTTCTACTGCGTCGCCTGCGCCGTCGTAGCCGCCGCCGGCTATTTCTTCTGGGGCGCCGATCAGCCGCGCGTCCTCCCCGTCTCCCACGCCCTCGCCCGCGAGCGCTCCCTGCGGAACTTCGCCCGCGCCGTCCCATGGCTTTGGATCCTCTGCGCCACGGCGGTGGTCTACGGAACCGGATTGGCGCTCTTCCGCGCCGTCCCAGCCCAGCCCGTGGTCGAGCTCCGCCCGCTCCTCGACGCCCTCGACCGCGCCCCGGCGGCGACGTTTCTCCTTGCGATTCCCGCGCTCGTATTCGAGGAATTGGTCTTTCGCCTCTTTCTGCAAGGGTGGCTGCGGCGTACGCTGCGCCCTCACGATCCTGGAGGTTGGTCGGCCATCGTGGTCCCCTCCGTGGTTTGGGCACTCGGACACGCCGGACAGGTGGCGCCCGACTTTCCCCAGCTCACCCAGTACTTCCTGGCCGGGCTGGTGCAGGGGGTGACCATGGAGCGGCGCGGGCTGGAGGCAGCCTTGGCGATCCGGTTCCTGATCCAGGTGCTCGCGATTCTGTCGCTCTACCCGGCGTGATGCTCAGGGGTTGCAGCGAAGTGGGTCGGAATCCGGGCGTACGGAGAGTTTTTTGCTTGACGCGGGCGGGACCGATCCCTATACTCTGCCTTCCCTCCGCCGGCGACCGCTCGCGTTCCGTTCTCGGGCTGTCGTCTCGTGTGGAGCGGAGGAGGTTCGAGGCTCACGTCCCGCTGGCGTAGCTCAGCCGGTAGAGCACATCCTTGGTAAGGATGAGGTCACGGGTTCAAATCCCGTCGCCAGCTTCCTCCCCCCGGTCGAACGGGGCGACGCGCCGCCGTGGATGGTCGACGCGCCGCCGTGCGTGGGTTGTCGGTGCGGACGAAGACGAACGAAGGGTGACCATCATGCGCGAGTACCTCTTCCTCGAGTGCGGCACCTGCAAGAACCGTTACTACCGAACCAGCAAAAACACCCGCGCGACCACCAAGATCGAGGTCAAGAAGTTCTGTAACGTCTGCCGCGAGCACACGCCCCACAAGGAGAAGAAGAAGTAGGTACGGGCGCACGCCGCGGAGGATTTGAAGGCCAGTAGCTTAATTGGCAGAGCACCGGACTCCAAATCCGGCGGTTGGGGGTTCAATTCCCTCCTGGCCTGTTCGAGCGACGCGATAACGTCAAGGCAACAGAGGCATCATGATCGATCAGTTGCAGCACTACAAGAAGGGCCAGGGGATGATCGCCCGCTGGACCGCCGGGAGTTTCGTGCTCCTGATGGCTTGGTTCGGCTGCTATTCCCTCTATGAGCACCCCTCCCACGAAGGCTGGTGGGGCCACGCCCTGGTCGGGATCGAATCCCTCGACCTCGCGCTCAACTGGGGGCTGATCATCAGCAGCCTGCTTGGGCTCGGCTTTGCCGCACTGACCTGGAGATTCGTGGTCAATCAACCGCGCGCCGCGGACTTTCTGATCGAGACCGAGGCCGAGCTGCGCAAAGTCTCCTGGCCCGCCAAGCACGAGTACCTCAACGCCTCCTTCGTGGTGATCGTGTCCGTCGTCCTCCTGAGCACCTGGCTGGTGGTGTGCGACGTGGCCCTGACCTGGTTGCTGCGGATCTTCGGATACTAGTGGATTTCCCGCCTCCCTCCGGTTCGCGTTTCACACGGGACGAAATGGAGACTTCGTCGGTGGCCAAGGAATGGTTCGTCGTCCGCGTGCAGAGCGGGCGCGAAGACAAAGTGAAGGAAACGCTGGAGAAGCGCATCGCCTCCCAGGGTCTGGTCGAGGCCTTCGGCCGCATCGTGGTCCCGAGCGAAAAGGTCTCGGAGATCCGCGGCGGCAAGAAGCGGGTCGGCGAAAAGAAAATCTACCCCGGATACCTGATGGTGGAAATGGACCTCAACGACCAGAGCTGGTTCCTCGTTCGCGAGACTCCCGGCATCGGCGACTTCCTCGGGTCCAAAAAGCCGACCCCGATGAACCGCCACGAGGTCGACAAGATGCTCTCCGACATCACCACCACCCCCGAAAAGCCGACCATCAAGATCGACTTCAAGAAGGGGGACCAGGTCCGGATCAAGGAAGGCCCGTTCGAGAATTTCGACGGGATCGTCGAGGAGGTCATCCCCGCCAAGGGGCTCGTCTCCGTGGTGGTCACCATCTTCGGCCGCGCCACGCCGGTCGAGCTGGAGTACTGGCAGATCGAGGCCGTATAGCCCGGCGCGCGTGCCGCGGACCGAACAGGGAGAAACAGCGTCATGGCCCCGAAGAAAAAAGAACTGACTGCGAAGATCAAGCTGCAGTGCCCGGGCGGCCAGGCCACCCCGGCACCCCCGGTGGGCCCCGCCCTCGGGCAGCACGGGGTCAACATCGGCGAGTTCGTCCGCCGCTTCAACGACGCGACCAAGGACAACCCGGGGCTCATCTTTCCCGTGGTGATCAACGTTTACAAGGACAAGACGTTCGACTTCGTGGTGAAGTCGCCACCCGCGTCCGTGCTCCTCAAGCGGGCCGTCGGCATCGCCAAGGGCTCCGCCATCCCCAACAAGGATAAGGTGGGCAAGGTCACCAAGGCCCAGCTCGAGGAGATCGCCAAGATCAAGATCAAGGATCTCAACACTACGTCGATTCCGGCCGCCGTGAAGATCATCGCGGGGACCGCCCGGAGTATGGGCATCGACGTGGAAGGGTAGGAGTCACGATCTCCCCGGGACCGCGCTCCGGCGGTTTTCGGGACGGTAAGGGATCGTGCGCCCGCGAACGGAGGAGAACATGAGGCCCCACAGCAAGCGGTACCTGAAGGCCGCGGAGCTCGTCGACCACAACAAGAAGTACACGGTCGCCGAGGCGGTCGAGCTCATTCCCAAGCTCGGCAAGACCAAATTCGACCAGACCGTGAACATCGCGATCCACTTGGGCGTCGACCCCAAGAAGGCCGACCAGGCGATCCGCGGGTCCTATTCCCTTCCCAAGGGGATCGGGCAGACCCGCAAGGTGATCGTCTTCGCCGAAGGCGAGCCCGCCCGGTTGGCCACGGAATCCGGGGCCGACGAGGTCGGCGGCGAGGAATTGGTCAAGAAGGTGATGGGCGGCTGGACCGAGTTCGACATCGCGATCGCCGTCCCGGCGATGATGCGCCACGTCGGTAAGCTCGGCAAGGTGCTCGGCCCGCAGGGCAAGATGCCGTCGCCGAAGTCCGGCACCGTGACCGACAACATCGCCCAGGCGGTGAAGGAATTCAAGGCGGGTAAGATCGAGTACCGGGTCGACGCGTTCGGCAACATTCACGCGCCGGTCGGCAAGTTGTCGTTCCCCGCGGACGCTCTCCAGGCCAACATCGAGGCGTTCATGGAGCACATCCGGACCGTGCGTCCGCCGTCCGCCAAGGGCACCTACATGCTCAAGGCGTCCGTGGCCCCGTGCATGGGCCCCGGCGTCACCTTGGCGTTGTCTTAGAAGCGAACGCGAGCGAAGGGGGCCTGCCATGGTCAAAGCGATCCGTACCTTGATCGTCGACGAGCTGGCCAACAAGCTCGGCGACCTCGACCTCTGCCTCGTGGTCAACTTCAAGGGGATCTCCTCCCTCGAGGCCATCGAGCTGCGCTCCGATCTGCGGGTGAACCAATTGCGCATGCGAGTGGTCAAGAACAACCTCGCCGCCATCGCCCTCAAGAGCAAGGGCAAGCAGGAGATCGCCAAGCTGTTCGACGGCCCCTCGGCGATCTGGCACGGCGACACCGACCCGGTGACGCTCGCCAAGAAGGCGGTCGAGTGGCGCGCCAAGAACCCCAAGGTCGTCTTGCGCGGCGGCTACCTCAACGGGCGTCTCCTGACGGCGGCCGAGGTAATCGCGCTGTCAAGGCTCCCCGACCGCAAGACCCTGCTCGGGATGGTGGTGGGGACGCTGGCCGCACCGATGTCGGGATTCGTGGGCGCGCTCAACCAGATCGCGTCCAAGTTCGTCCGCGTCGTGCAGCAGGTGAAGGAGCAAAAGGAAAAGGCCGGCGGGGATGCCCCCGCGCAGGCGTAGCTTTTTTTCGCAGTCGATGCTCCCCGCCGGGCCGGGGAGAGGTTCTTCGGATGAAGGAGCAGATCCATGGCTGAAAAGAGCGCAGTGCTGGATAACCTCATGACCCTGAACGACGACGACCGGTCCGAGGTCATCCTCGAAGCGATCGGCCGCTCCACGGTGCTCGCCCTCGCGGGCCTCGTGAAGTCGGCGGAGACCAAGTTCGGCGTCTCGGCGGCGGCCCCCGCCATGGCGATGGCGGCCCCGGCCGGCGCCGCAGCGGCCGCCCCCGCCGAGGTCCAGACCCAGTTCACCGTCGTCCTCAAGGAGGTCGGCCCGAACAAGGTCCCGGTCATCAAGGTCGTCCGCGAGATCACCGCCCTCGGCCTCAAAGAGGCCAAGGAATTGGTGGACAGCTCCCCCAAGGCCGTCAAGGAGAACGTCACCAAGGAGGAAGCCGACGCCATCGTCAAGAAGATCGAGGCCGCCGGCGCGAAGTGCGAGGTCAAGTAACCTCGCCGCTTCTCCCGTTCCGCTCCGGAGAACCTTCGCTTCGGGAAGCAGCCCTCGACCCGTGTCGGGGGCTGCTTCCCCGTCGAGCTTCCTCGCCGGATCCGCTCCTGGCGCCCCGTTCCCGGTCCTGCACTTGACATCGACAACCCCCTCGCGGGAGGCAGCATGAAGTTCGTCCGATTCGGTCAGGTCGAGGAGATCGTCGAAGTCCCCAACCTGGTGGAAATGCAAACCCGCGCCTACGACCGCTTCCTGCAAAAGGACGTCCAGGGCGACAAGCGCGAGACCATCGGACTCGAAGCGGTGATCCGGGAGATCTTCCCGATCAAGAGCTACGACGGGAGCCTCGCGCTCGAATACGGCGGCTACCACCTCGGCCAGCCCCGTTACACCCCGGACGAGTGCCGTCGCCTCCGCCTCACCTACGGCGCCCCCCTCAAGGTCACCCTCACCCTCAAGAACCAGAAGGGCGAGGCCATCACCGAGGAGGTCTACCTCGGCGAGATCCCGCTCATGATCGGCGGCGGCGAGTTCATCATCAACTCCGCCGAGCGCGTCATCGTCTCCCAGCTCCACCGCTCCCCCGGCGTCGACTTCGTCGAGGAGAAGGTGGGCGACCGGAAGATGCACTCCTGCTGGATCGTCCCCGAGCGCGGCAGCTGGATCGAACTCGCGGCCACCAAGAAGGACTCCCTCTCCGTCCGCATCGACCAGAGCGGAAAGATCCCCGCCACCTCCTTCGTCCGCGCCATGGCCCCCGAATACTCCACCAACGCCGACATCATCCGCCTGTTCCACGAGACCAAGGTCGTCAAGGTCACCGAGAAGACCGGCCCCGAGCTCGCCGGCAAGTGGCTTTGCTCCGACGTCGTCGACCCCCAGAGCCAGAAGGTCCTCCATGTCGCCGTCACCGGCGCGCTCCCCGAAAATCTCGCGAAAAGGCTCCACGAATTCGTCAAGGAAGTCGAGATCCTCGTCAAGTCCGACGACCTCCTGATCATGAACTCGCTCAAGGAGGACACCACCAAGACCCACGAGGACGCCCTCATCCGGATCTACGCCAAGCTGCGCCCGGGCACCCCGCACCAGCTCGAGCGCGCCAGGCAGCTCTTCCACGAGCGCTTCTACGACCCGGCCCGCTACCGCCTCGGCCGCGTCGGCCGGTTCCGCCTGAACCGGAAATTCAACTCGACCGTCGACGAGCGCGACCCGATCCTCCACAAAGAGGACGTGGTCAACTCCGTCCGCTACATCCTCAAGATGCGCCATGGCGAAGGCGTGCCCGACGACATCGATCACTTGGGCAACCGCCGGGTGCGCACGATCGAGGAACTCGCCGCCGAGGAGATCCGCAAGGGGTTCCTCCGCCTGCGCCGCACGGTCATGGAGCGCCTCAACCTGCAGAACCAGGACCAGTTGACCCCCAAGGGACTGGTGAGCTCGAAGACCGTATCCTCCGCGATCGAGTACTTCTTCGGCCGGGGCGAGCTGTCGCAGGTCGTCGACCAGACCAACCCGCTGGCGCAGCTCACCCATGAGCGGCGCCTGTCCGCCCTGGGTCCGGGCGGCCTCAATCGCAAGCGCGCCGGCTTCGAGGTGCGCGACGTCCATATCAGCCACTACGGGCGCATCTGCCCGATCGAAACCCCGGAAGGCACCAACATCGGCCTCATCTCTTCGCTCAGCCTGTTCGCCACCATCGACGAGTACGGCTTCCTCACCACTCCGTACCGCAAGGTCGAGAACGGCAAGGTGACCAGCGTGGTCGTTCGTCTCCGCGCCAATGAGGAGATGGACAAGGTGATGGCGCCGGCCGACGTGCACTTCGAGAAGAGCGGCAAGATCGCCGAGGAGCGCGTGCTCGCCCGTTTCAACGGCGAATTCCTGTACGTCGAGCGCGAGAAGGTCGACTACATCGACGTCTCCCCCAAGCAGATGGTCGGCGTTTCCGCCGCCCTCATCCCCTTCCTCGAGCACAACGACGCCAACCGCGCCCTCATGGGCTCCAACATGCAGCGTCAGGCGGTGCCCCTGCTCATCACGGAGCCGCCCATCGTCACCACCGGCATCGAGAAGGCGGTGGCCGAGAATTCGGCAATGGTCGTCGTGGCGAAGAAAGAAGGCACGGTCAAGAAGGCCACCGCCAACGAGATCATCATCGAGGACGAGATCTACAAGTTGCGCAAGTTCGTCGGGCTCAACGAGCGCACCTGCCTCAATCAGCGGCCCATCGTGAAGGCCGGAGACAAGGTCCACCGCGGGCAGGTGATCGCGGACGGCGCGGCCACCTTCCAGGGCGAGCTGGCCCTCGGCAAGAACATCATCGTCGCGTTCATGCCCTGGGACGGGTACAACTTCGAGGACGCGATCATCGTCAGCGAGCGCTTGATCAAGTACGACGTCTACACCTCGATCCACATCGAGGAATTCGAGATCGAGATCCGCGAGACCAAGCTCGGCCGCGAGGAATTCACCCGCGACATCCCCAACGTGTCCGAGAAGGCCCTCAAGAACCTCGGCGCCGACGGCATCGTCCTGATCGGCACCCGCATCCGCCCCGGCGACATCCTCGTGGGCAAGATCGCCCCGAAGTCCAAGAGCGAGCTCACCCCGGAAGAAAAGCTGCTCCACGCGATCTTCGGCCGCGCCGGCGAAGACGTGAAGAACGACTCCCTCGAGGTTCCCTCCGGGGTCGAGGGCATCGTGATCGACACCGAGAAATTCTCGCGCAAGGTCCACATCACCGAGAAGGAGCGCGAGGAGGCGAGCAAGCAGAGGAAGAAGGTCGAAAAGGAGTTCGTCTCCCAGATCTCCAACCTCTTCGACGAGCTGTGGCGCCGCCTGACTGCGATCGTGGAAAAGGCCGACCTCCCGGAGCCGCCCGAGTTCAGCCCTCGGCGCACCGATGTCGACATCCGCGAGCTCCAGGAAAAGCTGGCGATCGGCCGATTCAACATCAAGAACCGCAAGACCTACGAGGAAGCAGGCCGTCTCCTGCGGAACTTCTTCACGCGCTGCGAAATCTACGAAAACGAGAAGGACCGGCTGATCAACCGGATCACCCGCGGCGACGAGCTCCCCACGGGCGTGCTCGAGATGACCAAGGTCTACATCGCCACCCGGCGGAATCTGTCCGTCGGCGACAAGATGGCCGGCCGGCACGGGAACAAGGGCGTGATCTCGAAAATCCTGCCCGAAGAGGACATGCCCTTCCTCGACAACGGCACTCCGGTCGACATGCTCCTGAATCCGCTCGGCGTGCCCAGCCGCATGAACGTCGGGCAGATCCTCGAGACCCACCTGGGTTGGGCCGCGGGCCACCTCGGCTTTCGCTGCATCACCCCGGTGTTCGACGGCGGCGAAGAGGCCGAGATCGAGAAGTATCTCGAGGAGGCCGGGCTCGCCAGGGACGGAAAGAGCACGCTCTTCGACGGCCGCACCGGCGACCCGCTCGACGAGCGGGTCACCGTCGGCTACATCTACATGATGAAGCTCCACCATCTGGTCGACGACAAGGTCCACGCTCGCGCCACCGGCCCCTACTCCCTCATCACCCAACAGCCGCTCGGCGGCAAGGCGCGGTACGGCGGTCAGCGGTTCGGCGAAATGGAAGTGTGGGCCCTGGAGGCCTACGGCGCGGCCAACATCCTCCAGGAGCTCCTCACGGTCAAGAGCGACGACGTCGACGGCCGGACCAAGATCTACGAGTCGATGGTCAAGGGCGAGAATACCCTCGAACCGGGCACCCCGATGTCCTTCGAGGTGCTCACCAACGAGATCAAGGGCCTCGCCCTCAGCCTCAAGTTGGAGAAGAAACGGGCTCCGTAGCGTCTCCGGGCGCCGGTCTGCGCAGCCGATGGCGGCGCAGGCGGGCGAAGCGGCCCCCGAGGCCCGGCCTCGCGGGCGGACATTCGGGCTTGGCGGTCCTCGAGCCTTAGGAGTTTCGAACGTGGATCTCTTCTACGACCGGATCAACGACTACACCTCGGTGACGATCAAGCTGGCCTCCCCGGAGGAGATCCGCTCCTGGTCGTACGGCGAGGTGAAGAAGCCCGAGACCATCAACTACCGGACGTATCGGCCGGAAAAGGACGGCCTGTTCTGCGAGCGCATCTTCGGTCCCGAGAAGGACTGGGAGTGCTTCTGCGGCAAGTACAAGGGGATCAAGTACAAGGGGATCGTGTGCGACCGCTGCGGCGTCGAGATCACGCTCTCCCGCGTGCGCCGAAAGCGCATGGGCCACATCAACCTCGCCGCCCCCGTCGCCCACATCTGGTTCTTCAAGACCATCCCTTCGCGCATCGGCACCCTCCTGGGCATGAAGGCCACCGCGCTCGAGCGCGTGATCTACTACCAGGACTACGTCGTCACCCAGATCAAGAACAAGAAGTGCCCGCTCAAGAACAAGCAGCTCCTCACCGAGGATCAATACAAGGAATACAAGGACCGGTTCGGCGACGACTTCGACGCCGACATGGGCGCGGGCGCGATCAAGCACCTGCTCGTCGGGCTCGACCTCTCCAAGTTGTCCGAAGACCTGCGCAACGAGGTCAAGAAGAACGCGATCTCCCAGAAGGGCAAGGACGCGATCAAGTGCCTGCGCATCGTCGAGATGCTCCTCCAGTCCGGCAACAAGCCGGAGTGGATGATCCTCGACGTGATCCCCGTCATCCCCCCCGACCTGCGCCCGCTGGTCCTCCTCGACAGCGGCAACTTCGCCACCAGCGACCTCAACGACCTCTACCGGCGCCTGATCAACCGCAACAACCGCCTCAAGAAGCTCCTCGACCTCAATGCGCCCGAGGTCATCATCCGCAACGAGAAACGCATGCTCCAGCAGTCGGTGGACGCGCTGTTCGACAACAGCCGCTGCCGCCGGCCGGTGCTCGGCTCCAACAATCGCCCGCTCAAGTCGCTCACCGACATGATCAAGGGCAAACAGGGGCGCTTCCGCGAGAACCTGCTCGGCAAGCGCGTCGACTACTCCGCCCGCTCGGTGATCGTGGTCGGCCCGGAGCTGAAACTCAATCAGACCGGCCTGCCCAAGAAGATCGCTCTCGAGCTCTACCAGCCGTTCATCATTCGTCGGCTCAAGGAGCTCGGCCGCGCCGACACCATCAAGAGCGCCAAGAAGATGCTCGAACGGCGCGACGAGGGCGTGTGGGACATCCTCGAGGATGTGATCAAAGACCACCCGGTCATGCTCAACCGCGCCCCGACCCTGCATCGCATGGGCATCCAGGCCTTCGATCCGGTCCTGGTCGAGGGCAACGCGATCAAGATCCACCCGCTGGTCTGCGCCGGCTTCAACGCCGACTTCGACGGCGACCAGATGGCCGTCCACCTGCCCCTCTCGTGGGAGGCGCAGATCGAGGCCAAGACGCTGATGATGTCGACCAATAACATCTTCAGCCCGGCCCACGGGAACCCGATCATCTCACCGACCCAGGACATGGTGCTCGGGATCAGCTACCTCGCGGTCACTCGTCCCGGCATGCTCGGCGAGGGGAAGGCCTTCAGCGACTCCATCGAAGTGCTGATGGCGTACGACGCTCGCAAGATCCACGTTCACGCGCTCATCTCGGTCAAGCTGGACCTCACGCGCGACGTGCAAATCAAGGGCGGCAAGAAGGACGCGCAGGTGTTCGGCCGCTACAAGACCACCGCCGGCCGGATCGTCTTCAACGACATCCTCCCCAAGGGAATGCCGTTCTATAACCACGACCTCGACAAGAAGAGCGTGGCGCAGATCATCCACACCTGCCACAAGCTCCTCGGCAAGACCGCGACGCTCAAGCTGCTCGACGACCTCAAGGATCTCGGCTTCAAGTCCGCGGCCAAGGCCGGCCTGTCGTTCTGCAAGGACGACATGAAGATCCCGGCCAAGAAGGCCATCCTCCTCAAGGAGGCCGACGCGATCGTGGAGAAGATCGAGAAGAGCTATCGCCGCGGCGTGCTCACCTCGGGGGAGCGCTACAACCAGATCATCGACTGCTGGACCTGGGCGCGCGAAAAGGTCGGCGAGGCGCTCATGGCCGAGCTCAAGGACGACATCCGCGACGGCAAGCACTACCTCAACCCGATCCATCTCATGGTCGGGTCCGGGGCGCGCGGCTCGGTCGACCAGGTCCGCCAGCTGGCGGGCATGCGCGGCCTGATGGCCAAGCCCAGCGGCAAGATCATCGAGACGCCGATCAAGGCCAACTTCCGCGAGGGCCTGAGCGTGCTCGAGTACTTCTCTTCGACGCACGGCGCCCGCAAGGGCCTGGCCGACACCGCGCTCAAGACCGCGGACGCCGGCTACCTCACCCGCAAGCTGGTTGACGTCGCCCAGAACGTGGTGGTCTCCCTCGACGATTGCGGCACCCAGCTCGGCGTCACCAAGAGCGTGATCTATAAGGGGGAAAAGGTCGAGGTCTCTCTCGCCCAGCTCCTCGTCGGCCGAGTCGCCCGCGACAACATCGTCGACATCGTCACCGATGAGTTCATCATCAAGGAAAACGAGATCATCACCGAGCTGCAGGCCAGGCGGATCGCCCACCCGCCGCCGGAAGGCCTCGGCTTCAACAAGATCCGCGTGCGCTCGCCGCTCACCTGCGAATCCAACGTCGGCATCTGCGCCAAGTGCTACGGCCTCGACCTCTCCACCGGCAAGGTGGCCGAGCTCGGCCTCGCGGTCGGCATCATCGCCGCACAGTCGATCGGCGAGCCGGGCACGCAGCTGACCATGCGCACCTTCCACGTCGGCGGCGTCGCCGCGAAGGCCATCGAGGAATCGCAGGTGGTCGCGCGCAACGCCGGCTTCATCAAGTTCATCAACCTCAAGACCGCCAAGACCTCCAAGGGCGATACCGTCGTTCTCGCCCGCAACGGCGAGATCCTCGTGGTCGACGACAAGGAGCGCGAGCTCGAGCGCTACACCCTGCCCGCGGGCGCCCTGCTCAAGGTCGATGAGAGCCAGAAGATCAAGGCCCCGGCCATCCTCGCCCAGTGGGACCCGCACAACTCGCCGATCCTGGCCGAGAAGTCCGGCGTGGTCCACTTCGAGGACATCGTCAAGAATCAGACCATGCGCGAGGAGATGGACCCGAAGTCGGGCATCAGGCGTAAGGTGATCATGGAACACAAGGGCGACCTCCACCCCCAGGTGGTGGTCAGCGACGAAAAGGGGGCGATCATCGGCGTCTACGCGGTGCCGGAGAAGGCCCACCTCGAGGTCGACGAAGGCGAAAAGGTCGAGGCCGGCGACATGCTCGCCAAGATGCCCCGCGAGATCATGGGCACCCAGGACATCACCGGCGGCCTGCCGCGCGTCACCGAGCTCTTCGAGGCGCGCAAGCCCAAGGACCCGTCCGTGATCTCCGAGATCAGCGGTATCGTCGACATCGGCGAGAAGAAGCGCGGCAAGCGCACCATCGTGGTCAAGAACGAGGACTCGGGCCTCGAGCGCGATCATCTGGTCCCGCACGGCAAGCACCTTCGCGTCCACCGCGGCGACCGCATCCGCGAGGGGGAGCCGCTGGTCGACGGCCCGCTGGTCCCGCACGACATCCTGCGCATCAGCGGCGAAGAGACCCTCCAGCAGTACCTCCTGCGCGAGATCCAGAACGTCTACCGCTCCCAGAACGTCACCATCGATGACAAGCACATCGAGATCATCGTCTCCCAGATGCTGCGCAAGGTGAAGATCCAGAACCCGGGCGACACCGACCTGCTCCCCGGCACCGTGGTCGACAAGGTGCGCTTCAAGGTCGAGAACCTCAGGATGATCGAGAAGGGCCTCAAGCCCTCCTCGGGCAAGCCGCTGCTCCTCGGCATCACCAAGGTGGCACTGCAGAGCGACAGCTTCATCTCGGCCGCCTCGTTCCAGGAAACCACCAAGGTGCTCACCGAGGCGGCGCTCGCATCCAAGCGCGACGACCTGCTCGGCCTCAAGGAGAACGTGATCCTCGGGCATATGGTGCCCGCTGGGACCGGCTTCAGAAAGTACCTCACGATGCGCGTGCGCAAGAAACTCGAGGATGTGGCGCTCACCGGGCGCGAGGGGGAGAAGGCGGTCTAGTCCTGGTCCGGTCCTGCGTCGCCGCCGGAATGCCACAGAGGACACGGAGGACACGGAGGACACAGCTTCCATCACCCTGGCCCGGTGATGGGCGGTCTCCAACATCGAACGAGTCGGGGACTTCCGTGCGAGTCCGTTCTCCCCTCTGTTCTCTGGGTCCTCCGTGTCCTCTGTGGCTCGCCGGGTCGGGACCGGAGTATGATTGCGCTTGCAAATCTGGGTGTGATCGGCTAACTATGAATCTCCCCGCGGGGGGAGTTCGACTACCGAAGACGGAGTATCCGATGCCTACCGTGAATCAGTTGGTCCGGCAGGGCCGCCGGAAGGTGGTGTACAAGAGCAAGAGCCCGGTCCTGGAGGGCTGCCCCTTCAAGAAGGGGGTGTGCATCCAGGTGAAGACCATGACCCCAAAAAAGCCGAACTCCGCGCTGCGCAAGATCGCGCGCGTGCGTCTGTCGAACGGCCGCGAGATCACGGCCTACATCCCGGGCGAGGGGCACAATCTCCAGGAGCACAGCATGGTGCTGGTTCGCGGCGGCCGCGTGCGCGACTTGCCCGGCGTCCGCTACCACATCGTCCGCGGCGTGCTCGACTGCGCCGGCATCGACGCGCGCAAGAAGAGCCGCTCCAAGTACGGGACCGACCGCAAGAAGTAGTGCGATTCCACCCGAGAGAGGTCACGCGCGATGGGCAAGAAGTTCAAGTCGTTCGAATGGATGCTCCGGCCGGATCCCAAGTTCAAGAGCAAGTTGGCCGGCAAGGTGATCAACAGCATCATGGAGGGCGGCCGGAAGACCCTCGCCCAGAGGATTTTCTACGACGCCATCGGGGTGCTGCAGAAGAAGATCCCCAACATCGAGCCGATCGAGGTCTTCACCAAGGCGGTGGAGAACGTCAAGCCCCTTATCGAGGTGCGCTCGCGGCGCGTCGGTGGCGCGACCTACCAGGTCCCCAAGGAGGTCCCGCCCAAGCGCCAGCAGAGCCTGGCGATCCGCTGGCTGCTCGCCGCGGTCCGCAAGAAGAAGGGCCGCCCGATGTTCCAAAGGCTCGCGGACGAGCTCCTGGCCGCGTACAAGAACGAGGGTGAAGCGGTCAAGAAGCGCGAGGACGTGCATAAGATGGCCGAGGCCAACAAGGCCTTCGCGCACTTCGCCTGGTAGACTTCTGACGACCCACGGAAGAGAAACTGGACGCAGGGAGGGCCGACTTCTCTGCGTCCTCCGCGTTTTCGGAGGGCGCCACCCCCACCGGCGCATGGCACGTCTCTCTCCCACATCGTCGTGCGTGCTACGATGGCGCCAGTGGGTACGATGGAGCCGGATTCGGGTTCGCACATGTCCCCTGATTCCTGGATCGTAGAGCCGGCGCGCCTCGACGATCTCCCGCGCCTGGCAGGCATGCACGTGATCCCGAGCCTCGCCGGCTGCCTGGAGGCACCCCGCCGCGAGCCCGCCCGCTGGCGCTACTATCGAGACAAGCTCGCGCTCCTCTGGCGGCTCGAACCCGCGGGGATCTTCCTGGTCCGGGTCGGCGGGGTCCCGAGCGGCTTCATGCTGATGACCGGGGACGTGGTCGCCAATCGTCGGGCAGTGTTCGCGTCGGACCATGCGTGGCGGATGTGGTTCCGTCTGGTGAGCGGCCGTTACGGGTTTCGCCGCGAGATGGTGGAGCGCTTCGCGGTCCTGGCCGGGCAGGGGCTCGGGCTGCTTCGCGTCCGGCGAATGGCGTCCGCTCCCTGCCGGCAGCGCGCCCACATCTTCGGCGGCATCGTTGCCGAGGAGGAGCGCGGGCGCGGGATCCTCAAGGCGCTGCACAAGCACTCCGGACGGTATGCGCGGGCGTGCGGCGCCGATCGGTTGAGCGCGAACATCCTTCCGGAGAACCTCCCCGCGCTCGCCGCGGCGCGGTGGATCGGTTTCGCGGAGGCGGGCCGGTCGCACGAGGTCCCGGGGGACACGATCTACCTCGAGCGCACGCCCTGACGGCGTGCCCGTCGCCCTTCCTCCGATCCGGTCCCGGTTCGTTCCATCGCTCCCGCACCGGCTCGCGGCGTGATCCGACGGATCGACAGGGAACTCGAACTCTGGAGGGGCGGAGCACGGAGGCGGGATGCGCGCCTCACCCTTGCGCGATCCCGGCCCCCCCTGTACTCTACTCGTCTCGGATTTCTGCCGGCTCTTGTGGGACGCGCCGTCATGCTGAAATTCACCGGTCTGGACGACCTGCGCGATTCCGATTTCTATCCGAAGACCCTCGCGGACCACGGGTCCGCGAAGGCGGATCTGGTGGTCCGTTTCGACGAAAAGCTGCGCGCGCTGTCGCGGCCGCCCCAGGCGGTGATCGAGTCGGCGGTCGCGCTGCGCGCCTTCCTCCAGGATCGGAATCGACGCAAAGACCGCGACCTCGAAGCGCTCGCGATCGCGGCGCTCCGGTACCTCTTCGGCGCCGACGACGCAATCCCGGACACCGTGGATTTCGTGGGGTACGTCGACGACTCGATCATCCTGGACGCTGTGGTGACCGCGGTGGCGAAGTCACCCAGGCGGCGCGGGGTCACCAAGCCGCGGCCGAAGCCTGCCGCCACCCGCAGCAAGAGCGGCGCCGTCGCCCGCAAGAAGAAGCCCGCGGTCCGAAAGGCCGGGCCCGCCGCCCGCCCGTCGGCCCGCAAGAAGAGGAAGTAAAGGACGCAACCGACGCCATGCTCGAGAAGGTACGCAACATCGGCATCATCGCCCACATCGACGCCGGCAAGACTACCACGTCCGAGCGCATCCTGTACTACACCAACCGCGAGCACAAGATGGGCGA